>Ga0315294_10010354_pt1 | contig 10233 bp, 12 predicted proteins | sample YL17G13_40_MG_FD_203626 | JGI IMG/M metagenome (GOLD analysis project Ga0315294, IMG submission 203626) | Sediment microbial communities from Yellowstone Lake, YNP, Wyoming, USA - YL17G13_40 | ecosystem: Environmental > Aquatic > Freshwater > Lake > Sediment | place: USA: Wyoming | collected...
ACTGCCGTGCCAGCCCCACAAATGGCACGGACCCCTTTGGCCTTGCCGCAGACACACCGCAGGCAGATCAGGAGCCTCGAGACCTCGGCGGCAACTTTGACCTCGTGATCATCACGGACCCCAATGCCGATAAGGATTTCAAGAAGGACGTGGAATCTTGGGCAGCTCAACGTGCGAAAGACCTTGGCGATGGGACCAAGAAGGAGGATCTGGTTGCGCAACCCAAGAATGCCAAGGAGTTTGCGGACGCGGTGAAGAAGCGCCACGACCAGTTGAAGCGGAGGTTGCGCATTCTCGTCATAGGCCACGGCTCTTTGACCGACGGTGCCTATATTGGGTCGTCCACGACACCGATGGACGAAAGGGTCCCCCTCTTGCCGAGGCCTGTTGAACCGCGGGACAACGATCCAGGCGGCATGATCAAGACGCCTAAGGAGAAGTTCAAGGAAGCACTGCCGGGAACGCCGATCGGCAGCATTGCCGAACTCCTTGAAGACCTTTGGTTTACTCACTGTTCCGCAGCTGGATCGCCGCTCCTTAGGAGGATTCTGGGTTGGCTGCACGGCCTATTCCCGAAACTGCGAATCCGTGCGCCGGTTGTCCCAGGAACGACATATCCTAGCCCCAAGGGATTCAGGCTCGTGCCTAAGTTCCCCCGTGAGTGGCGAGGAGGTCCGTGGATCTTCGACACAGAGTGTCCGGACATCTTCCTTGTCTCAGCTGGGAATGGGGCTTGATGGAGAATGAGTCATGCATACACTAGCGCACCCGCCCCAAGAGAGCAAAGAGACGCAACTGGGGAAACCCCCAGCCCCGCACGTTGAGGTGTTTGGGCCGCATGAGGGACCGGTGACGCAAGACTCGCTCGAGTGATGTCTTGCCCCGCCAGGGGATTGAGGCCCCACCACAGTGGTGAGCAGGTTCTGCGAGGGGTGTCTTAGGCTCCGAGTGTGCACCAAAGCGTTGTCGCGGTACGGCCGGTGAAAACACAACAGACAGTCGAGCAGGGAGGTGCCCGGTAAGCAGCCTAGCGGCCAGGATTCTCACCGGTCGCTGGCATAAGTACGAGTGTAAGGAGGTTGGCCGTGTTGCTCTCCCGATGGAGAGGCGCTGTTGCAGTGTGCCAGGTACTCCTCATCGCCGTCCCCATGGCATGTCGGACGGAGGGCTACCTGGAAAGGAGGATAGCGGCGATTGGCGGGCCGTGCCCCCTCGACGGTTGGGTGGCCAAGAAAGAACTCGTCTCCGCCGGTCCCCGTGCTGTTCCCGCGACAGTCCGTGCGCTTCAGAGAGAGGATGCCCAGCCGGATTCCGCCTTCTGGCTTATATACGCGCTTAGAGAAATCGGCGATCCTCGCGCTGTACCAGCGCTTGTACGAATCGCGGACCAGGTGGGCAAGGTAGAAGCCAACCAGGCCACGCTGGCCTATACTCGCGCCTGGCCGTATATTGCCCTCCAGGCGCGCGAAGCCCTGGGATACATCGTGGATCCGGCTGGCGCACGCGAGTTGCGGAACGGTCGACCCTTGTCAGCTTTTCCCGTTGACCCGGGTACTGCGGTATACGATAGCTTGCTGGCGGCAAGAATGGAATACTACAAGAAGGTGAATGAGTGGTACGATGCCTGGCGAGGCACGTACCGCGCGGATCAGTGGCCGGGTGCCGATCTTTTGACTTCAGGCCCCGACCCTGTGGAGGGCACGGTGAGCCGGTCCATCGAGGCGATTCGCCTCTGGCCGCAAGTGCACAACGGGGCCGAAGCGCTGGTGCGGACCGGCCGCCGGAGCGTGCCCGCCGTGGTGGCGCTTCTTGAGCAGAAGGAGCGGGGTCCCGCCCTTCAGCTTCTTGCTGTGGAACTTCTGGAGAAGATAGGGGATCGCCGATGTGTGCCCGCGCTCGTGCGCATTGCCGATGCCTTGGAGATCGAACTGGAGCATCCAGCGGGGGCCGTCACGGGAGAGAACTTCGGGACGGTTGTGCTTCGGGCGCGTCGGGCCATTGGGATCATCGTGGAGCCGGCCAACCGCGGGAAGTTCGGCGCTTGGGAGACTTCGGACGCGCCGCCGGGGACAGCGGAGTTCAACAAGGCGGTCAGGGTCCAGTTGGCTTACTACGAGCGGGTGAATGCGTGGTATGCACAGTGGCGAAAGACCTATGTGCCGGAGTCCTACGCAGGCCGCTGAGGCCGTCTAGGCATTGCCGGCGCCAGGGTTCGGTTGGGCTGCGCCTCGCCTGAGGAAGGGAGGTCCGAAATGTCCACTGCTTGCCTGCCAGCGTCACCTGAGTCAACGCGCGTCAAGTCCCGAGATGGGCCGCTGAACGCCGCGCGCTATCGGAACTACCACCCCACGCTCGGGCGTTGGATCGAACGCGACCCGGCGGGGTACGTGGACGGGCCGAACCTCTACGCCTATGTTTCCGGCAACCCCGCCGTCTCCGTCGACCCGACGGGCCTCTGCGGCGAGACGGCGCCGCAGCCTCTGGGCCTCTGGCGCGGGGGAGGCTCCATTGAGTTGCTGCCCTACCTGCCGGAGATGGGAGAGCCCCGTGTTGAGTTGCTCCCGTTCATCCCGCTGAACCCACGGAGCGGTATATGGCTACTAGTGGATCCTGGCTTCAGTAAGGAAAACAGAGACTTCTATGATAGACTCTTCCCTGGCTCAAAGAGCACCACCGGTGGGGACAATTCCAGCGCCAAACCTGACGTTCCGGCCGGTCCTTCTCTGTGGGACAGAATGATTGGCCCGGCTGGTCGGTTGATCGACAGGATCATAGCGGCACTCGGGGGTCTATTTTGGTCGCCTACCCCAAAGGATATTGAAGAGAATCCTGACATGGTGGGGAAGGGCATGGTTGCTGGCGCTCCTGAGTTCCTCTTAACACCCAAGATGAAGAAGGATATGGAGGCGGAGGGCGGTTTTGAGAAAATGCGGCAGGGCAACAACACGGCCCAAAACGCCAAGGTTCGCCATGTTGCTAAGAAATTGGGGCTTAATGAGGACCAGGCGGATCAATTGCACCGTGTAATCTCAGGAGAGGGATATAGCACAGAGGAGATTCGCAGAATTGCGCAGTCGATGTTCCCCAAAGGCGGCAAGAAATGAGCCAGAAGGATATTCAGAAGCTCATATCTATCGTGCAGAGACTGGTCGGCACCCCCTGCTGGGGCGTCGCTGCCGGGGGGTGTACTGGCTCGCGGTTCATTCTGGATTTCGGGGAGCGACTGGAACGTGCTGTGGAAATCAACAACCCTGTCTTGCCGGCTATTCGAAGGAAATTCCGGGGGGAACTCCTCCTTCACGTTGGCTGTGCAGCTTGGCGGTTGGACAGTACAAGCGAGGTGATAACGTCTTCCACCGACTTGAGTACGCCTGACGGCCCTATGGTCTCGGGGCTCGAAGGTTTGCGGGGGCGTGAGGTCACCAGCGCCATGATCACGCAACCGGGATTGGACCTCGTGCTGGAGTTCGACAAAGTGCGGTGGCTTCGCGTCTTCTGCGATCAGGTCGAGGGGGACCTTGACAATTATACAGTAGCATATCGCGCTACGTTCGTGGCGGTCGGACCAAGGTCCTCTGTAAGCCTTGAAACCGGGGAGGACCTTTGGCCGGGAAGTCAGGGGAATCAGGCTGGGTCGTCCCCGCCTACGATGCCGCCGGCAACATGATCCTGGCCCCGCGGCCGGGCCAGGAGGCCGACGCCGACGAGGCCCTCCTGTTCGTCTACGACGGCTGGAACCGCCTCGTCAAGGTCTACAAGGACGACGGGGAGAGCCGCGGCGAGATCGACGAGAGCGACACCCTCGTGGCCACCTACGAGTACGACGGCCTCGGCCGCCGCATCCGGAAAACCGTCGGCGAGACGACCGACGATTATTACTATGATGAAGCCTGGCAGGTCCTGGAGGTCCGCCGCGGCGGCGCCCCCGACCCGCTCGGCCAGTACGTCTGGGACGTCCGGTACGTCGACGCCCCGGTCGTCCGGTTCCACGACGGCAACACCGACGGCGACCTTGCGCCTCGCGTGAGGAAGGGAGATCGGAAATGTCCACTGCTTGCCTGCCAGTGTCCCCTGAATCAACGCGCGTCAAGTCCCGAGATGGGGCGCTGAACGCCGCGCGATATCGGAACTACCACCCCACCCTCGGCCGCTGGCTCCAGCGCGACCCGGCGGGGTACAGGGACGGCGCGAACCTCTACGGCTACGTCTCCGATAATCCCGAGGGCGCTGTCGACCCGACCGGGCTTATCCAATGGGACAGCGATCCCGAGATCCAGGCAGCCAGGGGGAAGCTCCAGAGTACGGAAACGGGACGGCAGACCATTGCCGAAGTCGAGCGTATGGAAAAGGAGTCGGGCATCCCATGCAAGGTAAAGAAGGCAACGGACCAGGGTTCCAGCGCGGGCTACGCCGAGCAAGGGGTTGTACGGCGGGGGGTGCGCGAGCCTCCGCATATGTATGCGTATATTAACACACGGGATGCGCATCCCCTTGACGCCGGGGACGATTTTGCGACCGAGGCGTACGGGGACGGACCGGCTGATCAGCGGTTCGGCCGAGCTCTCGATGATGTTCTGTGCGAAGAACTGCGCCATGTCATACAGGAGTACCTTAGCAGGACGAAGTGTAGGCCCAAGAACCCCCCAGACTACAGGGGTCTGCTCCCAGGGCTAGATCCGAATTCAAAGGAAGGCCAAGACTTCTCTGATCGCTGGGGTAACCTCGGCGAGTGTGAGGCCAACATGATAACCAACAAGCATAAGGCAGAAAAGCGGGCCAGGGGCGAGGACAACCCCGATCGCGTCAGGCATCGTACAACGGAAGCCCAGAAAGAATGGGCCAGGAAGAAGATGGAAGAGATGCGGCAAGCCCTACGTCAGTATCAACAGAGGATCATCCAAGGGCCTTACCGACCCCAAGGGCCACCGCCTGTGGCACTGCTATGATTGTTGGCTGCAATGGAGGTGAACCGGCTATGGCGCCAGGACTTGCGGATAATGCGAGGCGGCGACGGGATACGCGATGTTTGGCTATTGTCTTCGTGCTCATGTTGCTGTCCGCTTGTTCTGGCGCCTGCTTGACAGCGAGAGATGCCGAGCAGCACGCTGCGCTTGCATCTGCCGAACTACCACAGCAGGCAGTGGGGGTAGGGCCTGGGCGTTTGCTGGCTGACACCTTGCGAGCGGACATCGAGTTCTGGCCCACCTACGCCAAGGCGGACCACGCATGGCGAGCTAGGATTCTAGCGGCGGATCTTGGCGCCAGTGTTGTGCAAGAGCGAGACCTTAAGCTCGCGCATGTGGAACAGGCTGTGGCGGGAAGGCGTCCGTCGGAACCGCTGCGCTGTCTTGTGCTCGAGCATATCGAGATTGGCGACGGCTCAAGAGGCCGGTATGAGCGCCTGATGCTGTGCAGGTGCCCACAACGGGACCGCGCGGGGCTTGAGGCCATCGGCTTCGTCGCTGTGCCAGATCTCGACTGGCGGCTCTTCGAGGCGCTGGCGCAATCGTTGACGATTACGGGGGACAGCTGGAACGGGCGACTGCACAACTGCCTTTTCGTCCTTCTGCTGCACTTCTTTGACGGAACACGTTGGCATACCACCCAACTCTTCAACTTCTTTGAGATCGGGGATGGCGAGACGGATGACGCAGTTCGCGGGAATGCCGTGTATATGTTACTACGTATGGCCAACAGACGTGTTGGGCGCACGACGTTTGCAGTCCGATGGTATGCCGGCCTGGCCGAAGAGGATCACGAGACGGCAAAGTGGTTACGAACCAGGGCATCGTCCGATAAGGCGGGTGGCGCCGGCCGGCCAAAATGACCGTCCGTGAGTCGTAACCATGAACCGACGCCCCGATGCCTCGCGTGAGGAAGGGAGATCGGGAATGTCCACTGCTTGCCTGCCAGTGTCCCCTGAATCAACGCGCGTCAAGTCCCGAGATGGGCCGCTGAACGCCGCGCGCTATCGGAACTACCACCCCACGCTCGGGCGTTGGATCGAGCGTGACCCGGCGGGGTATCTGGACGGGCCGAACCTTAACGCCTACGTCTCCGGCAACCCCGCCGGCCTGACCGACCCCACCGGCCTCTGCGGCGAGACGGCGCCGGATCCTGCGGCTTTGGCCGCGGACCGCCGCCAGCCGCCGGCGCCACCATTGCCCCCGCTGGCACCGCCAGACTCCCTTCCCTTTGAGTGGTGGAAGCCGCCCATTGATCCCTTCAAGCCACAGTCTGACTCTGACTGGCTACCTCTGCCAATAGGGCAGCCTGAATGGATGTGGTGGGTACCGCCCCTATGGGCCTTGAACCCTTGGGTGCGGTGGGCCTTGCTCAACGCAAACCTGCAATTCTGTCCGTTCTGGTTCGGAAACTTCCTGCCCCCGCCCCGCGTTCCGCCGCCGCCGATAGCGGCAGTTGCCCAGTTGAATATGCCAGTCAAAGTCCTGCAACTCTGGCGCATCGCTGCCGGCGTCCTAGCGGATGCGCAGATGCGCGTCACGTTCTACACTGACAACAAGCAGCCTACGTCCAGCGGAAAGCGCCCTGGTCCGGGCACGGTTGCCGTGGCAGACACGTCCTGGGTGAAAAGTCCCGACGGACGCGAGTTCCGTGTACATGAGGACGGTACGCCCAAGGCTCCCGGCGAGATCATGCCAGCCAGACCAGCATTCCCCTACGGATCGCAGGTAACCGTGTACGATGGGGAGCAGAAGGTCTACGAAGGCACAGTGCAGGATACCGGGAGAGGGCACATACGCCTCGGTGTGCCGGCTGACCTGTGGATAGACGTGTGGTACCCGGACCCCGCAACCGGAAGACGTAATTTGAAGAAGCAAACCTACCGCGTTGTTGTAACGGCACCGGCGGCAACGGGAGCCACCCAGCCATGAGCACTAGGAGACTAATTGCGTTCAGTCTGATTGTGTTTGTGTCCACGGCCGGGTGTAAGCCATCCACCCAAGGAGTCTCTGATGACAGAGAAGGCCCGCAACAACTGACCTGCTCGCAGTGCTTCGGCGGCCCCCGTGTCCTGCAGTCGGGGGTAAGTCTTTCCTGCATCGAAGAACCGCACATGGTGCGATGTACATTATCATATCGCGGGAATTCACGTCAGATAGCTCTGGTGCGCAATGGCGATGTCTGGGGAACCGCTGCCTGTCCCGGCTTGGCAATGGTCCATGACCGAGACGCATCGAATGAGGATCGCCTGCTTCTCATTGATCTTGCGAGGACTCCGTCAAGGGAGAAGGAGGTTCGCCACGAAGAATGGGGTAACTACGTACACTCGCATTTCTCTGTGATTGGAGTGCAAGGCAACAGGATTGTGGTCGAGGAGAATCAGTATGCGGGCGACATGCCTGCCCGGGTGCGCACCGTGCAGGTGGATCTGGAGAGCCTATCAATATCCGAGATAGGGCATTGGAGAGAAGATCCTAGGTATTGACAGTTCTGAGTCCTGGTAGAGTCGAGGTCTGGCATCTGGGGTAGGTCGAGAATAGCCGTTGGCCGCCCCTTTCGGTTGGCGGTGCCTTACTGGTCCGTCCGTGCTTTGGTTGGACAGCCAATCCGTACGGCGAAGGTCGGGTCAGGCCTCTCGTGAGGAAGGGAGCACAGAAATGTCTACGTCCAGCTTGCGAGCGTCACCAGAGTCGATGCGCGTCAAGTCCCTGGACGAACTGCTGGTCTTGACTCCGAGCCAGTTGTCGGGCGTCGACATCGCCCGGGTGAGCCTGCTCTGCGCGGAAGGGTTGCCGGGAGCCACGGGGGTGAACATCGACAAGTGCCTGGCGACCCTGGACGCATGGGCGAGGCGAGTCGGACACGAAACGGACCGACATCTCTACCGTTTCACACGCGCGCCCGCCGACTACAGCCATTCCGAAGGCTACTTCAGGATGCTGGTGTTGGTCACCGTGCTCCAACAGGATTTCCGGGTGCGTTACAACCCGGATCGCATCGGCGGCATCGACTTCCGCGACTCGCGGGACCTGTTCATCCACGGTCTCTTGGAGGAACCGCACACCGGGACCTGTGCGTCCATGCCGGTGCTCTATGTGGCCGCGGGGAGGCGCCTGGGCTACCCCCTCCGACTTGTCCTCACCCACGGGCACGTCTTCGTCAGATGGGAAAGCCCCGTTGGTGGGGAGCGGTTCAACATCGAGTGCGCCAGCCAGGGCATGCTCTCGTTCCCGGACGAGTACTACAAGACGTGGCCGACTGCGCTGACGGAGGACCAAGTCCGCAAGGGCCGCTATCTCCTGTCGCTAGGTCCTGCCGAAGAACTGGCCGTGTTCCTGGAATCGAGAGGCCACTGCCTCCTGGATAACAGCCAGACGAGGGCAGCTCGCATTGCCTATGAAGAGGCATGCCGTCTGAACCCGCTGAGTCCGGGCCACTGGTGTTGGCTGAGGGAAGCGATCCATCGGGAATCCAGGGAACTGCCTTCTCAGACTGGATCCCCCTGGAGTTCAGCAGACGAGCGCCCCGCAGTCGGCCCGTCCCTCACTGGCTTGGTTGGCTGGACCACGGAATCGCCACGGGAGGTCTCCTTGGACGCCACGCGCTATCGGAACTATCACCCCACCCTCGGCCGCTGGCTCCAGCGCGACCCGGCGGGGTACGTGGACGGGCCGAACCTCTACGCCTATGTTTCCGGCAACCCCGCCGTCTCCGTCGACCCGTCGGGCCTCTGCGGCGAGACGGCGCCGCAGCCTGGAAATATCCAGCTCGGCGCAGATGACGACCCGAACTACATCCCCCCAGAGAGGCGCTGGGACAACTGGAATGTGCTTCCACCAGGTGATAATTCGACACCCTGGCACTTGCGCTGCGCCCATTGCCAAAAACTGAGCCGCAACAGCCGCCGCAGTCGCCCTTTGAGGGGGGCCAGGGGATCATCTCACCGAAGGGGATCGAGCCAGACGGTCTGTCCCCTCGCCGTCCGTCCCTACGTGAGCGCCTGGACCAGTGGTGGCGAGACCACGTCCTGAACCCGGAACAGTGGCACCTGGGTGAATTATGGGCATACATACAAGGTCGCCTTGGGCTGCCACTGGAGGAGGGATTGGAGCATGGGAAGGCATACGCCAAGGGCATACGGGATAGAATACTATCAGGGCTAGACGGCATCTGGGCGGGCATACTGGGGCGCGGTGGTGCATTCAAGAAACCGAAGCCTGGTGGTACCGGCAAGACAGGGGCGACCGACGTACCCAGTTGGGTCAAGGGTAATCCAAGGGGTCGCCCATATGTTGGTGAGTCCGGAAACGACTTCGCAAGACGAATGATGGGCGAGAAATACGGCAAGGGCAACTGGTCTAAGTCCGGACAGCAGGGAAGGGAATTCAGCCAGATTAAGAAGTATGGCGACCGGCACTTCGAGTAGATGGGGGTATTCGCTATGCCTAAGCATCCTGCAGACCAAGTAGTATGGCGACTCGGCGCCATTCGCATAGACCCAGATATGGACCACCCGGAGCTTTACTGTCTCATTTTGGAAGGTGCGAAAGATAGACCGCTTCTTTGTGACGGTAGGATCCTGTTCTTCACTGAACTGGACCGGGCGGAGGAGTTGATTGCCAAGTATGGCTCCGATCTGCCGTACGACTGGAAGGACTTGGAGAAGCCCTTTTTCCACTGCGACATTGCCGAGGCACTACATGCTCTCACCGAGGAACAGGTTGACCAAAACGCGTCAATTCTCGATGCGGTGAACTTCCTCCTTGACTTGGTGGAATGCAGCCCAGTGCCTATGCCTGCGTCATACAAAGAGATTCTCTTCAAGACAGCGGATCATTGCACATTTAGCAAAGATATGAAAGCTCTTTTTGAACAGAGCCCCTTTGCCCCAATGGATGTCGTTAACGCGATGCTTTGGTGTATTGGCGCCATAGTGGTCTCAGCAACCATTGTTTAGATGCTCCTCTTGGCGCGAGTTGGACCCACGGCCTCTGGCCGTGCGACCCGAAAAGCTTCGGAGCGATCCGGGGTATACTTCTTCGGTGTGCGCGCGGTGCTCGTTGTACCAATCGGTGTAGAGGGAGATGTCGGCCTCGAACGTTCTTTGAAAAATGGATATGAAGGTGTGCCGCAGGCCCTCTTCTTTGAGGGAACGGATGAACCGCTCGACCACGGCGATGCTGCCGTGTTTGCCGACCGCGCCGAAGCGAGGACGAATGCGCATCCTCCGCGGGCAGCGTCTTGGGGCCGACGGCAATGACCTTATCG
>Ga0315294_10010355_pt1 | contig 10233 bp, 10 predicted proteins | sample YL17G13_40_MG_FD_203626 | JGI IMG/M metagenome (GOLD analysis project Ga0315294, IMG submission 203626) | Sediment microbial communities from Yellowstone Lake, YNP, Wyoming, USA - YL17G13_40 | ecosystem: Environmental > Aquatic > Freshwater > Lake > Sediment | place: USA: Wyoming | collected...
TTCTGGTCGCCGGTTTCCTGCTGGGCCGGCCGAATACGGATGCTGGCATAATCCCATCACGGTTCGTCAGCCTGTTGGTCGGCGGCAATTCGATCCCGGCCAATTTCTACGCGTCCGTTTTCGGCGCTTTCATGTACTTCGCCACCCTGACCGAAGTCCCGATCCTGCAGGGCCTGCTGGGAAGCGGTATGGGCAAGGGCCCGGCCCTGGCCCTTTTGCTTTCCGGCCCCGCGCTGAGCCTGCCCAGCATGCTGGTTCTTATCAGCATCCTGGGTTTCAAGAAGACGTCGGTTTACGTCTTATTGGTCATTGTTCTATCCACCGTCGCCGGATTCCTGTTCGGCGCGCTGTTTTAAAAGAAGTTTCTCTAGTCTTTTTAGTCTGTCTAGTCTTTCTCGTTTTTTAAACCAGAGAAAACAGAAAGACAAAATAGACTGTGTATCCGTTTCAAGGAGGTTTCATGCAGATCAAGGTTTTGGGCCCGGGCTGTCCCCGATGCCAGGAAGTCTACAAGCGAACCCAGGAGGTCCTGGCCGAATTGAATATCGCGGTCGACATCGAGAAAGTCACCGATATCAAGAAGATCATGGAATATAAAATCCTGGCCACGCCGGGACTGATCGTCAACGGCAAGGTCAAGTGCGCGGGCAAGATCCCGGCCAAATCCCAGATCAAGGATTGGATCGAAGAGGAAAATAAATCCGGTTAGCATGCCCCCAAGCGAAAAGCGGCTCCCGGTCCTGGACCGGTTCCTGACGATCTGGATCTTCGGGGCCATGGCCCTGGGCGTGTTGATCGGCTACCTGGTCCCCGGGACGGTCACGGCATTCAACGCCCGGTTCAGCGTCGGCCCCACCAATATTCCCATCGCTCTCGGCCTGATCCTGATGATGTACCCGCCCCTGGCCAAGGTCCGCTACGAAAAGCTAGGTTCGGCTTTTCGGGACGTCAGGGTGCTCGGCCTATCGCTCGCGCAGAACTGGGTGATCGGGCCGGTCTTGATGTTCCTCCTGGCCGTGCTATTCCTCCGACGCCAGCCGGATTACATGATGGGTCTCATCATGATCGGCCTGGCGCGCTGCATCGCCATGGTGATCGTATGGAACGACCTGGCCTGGGGCGATTCCGAATACTGCGCCGGCCTGGTTGCGTTCAACTCCATATTCCAGGTCGTGTTCTATTCCGTCTACGCGTATCTCTTCATCAAGATCTTTCCCCCGCTGCTGGGTATAAACCTCGGCCCGGTGGACTTATCGAAGATCACCATCGGCCGCATCGCCGAGAGCGTATTCATTTACCTGGGCATCCCCTTCATCGCCGGCATGCTAACGCGTTTTATCCTGGTGAGGGTAAGGGGCAAGGACTGGTATCATTCGAAGTTCATCCCCGTGATCAGCCCCATCACCCTGGTCGCCCTGCTTTTCACCATCGTGGTGATGTTCTCGATCAAAGGGCAGGAGATCATCCAGCGGCCCCTGGACGTGGCGTTGATCGCCGTCCCCCTGCTGATATATTTCGTGGCGATGTTCCTCGTGAGCTTTTTCATGGGAAAAAGCGCCGGGGCGGGATACGGCAAATCAACCACGCTCGCCTTCACCGCGGCGAGCAACAATTTTGAACTGGCCATCGCCGTGGCGGTGGCGGTCTTCGGCCTGGGTTCGCGCGTGGCTTTCGCCGCGGTCATCGGCCCCCTGATCGAGGTCCCGGTCATGATCGGCCTGGTCAACGTGGCCCGGCGGTTAAGGACCCGCTTTTTTCCGGCATCCGCCTGAACCCCGCGGCGTTCCCGCATCTGGACCTTGATTTTTACTTTTATTTCCATATATTAATTCCATGAACCGCGAACTCATCCTGATCGCCGGAACGGCGGCGTCCCTGGGTATCATCCATACGATCCTTGGTCCGGATCACTACATCCCATTCATCGTCATCAGCCGGGCCCGCCGCTGGAATCTCTTTAAGACCCTGTGGGTGACCCTCTTCGCCGGTCTCGGACACATCCTCAGCTCTGTTATCATCGGCCTGGCGGGCATCGCCCTGGGCGTCGCGGTCTTCAAACTCGAGGCCATCGAGTCATTCCGGGGTGAGATCGCCGCCTGGCTGCTGATCGCCTTCGGCCTGCTCTACGGCGTCTGGGGGCTGCGCCGCGCGGCCCGCGTCCGGACCCACGAACATAAGCACGACCATGCCGACGGGATCCGGCACGAACATAAGCATAACCATCAGACCGATCACATGCATGTCCACCCGGAGACTGCGGCCACGCTCACGCCCTGGATCCTGTTCACCATCTTTGTCTTCGGCCCGTGCGAACCGCTGATCCCGCTCGTCATGTACCCGGCCGCGAAGCATAATTTCCCGGCGGTCGCCGCGGTCGCGCTGATCTTTGGCCTGGCCACGATCTCCACCATGATCGGGATGGTTGCCGCCATGTATTACGGAGTGTCGAAAATGCCGTTCGGCAGGATCGAGAAGTATTCCCACGCGCTCGCCGGCCTGAGCATATTCCTCTGCGGCGCTGCGGTCAAGTTCCTGGGCCTGTAGGGCCCGGGGTCAAATCTCTACATTCTACATCCAATTGAGCAAGTCACATGATTAAGGATTTATGTATGATGATTCTGATTATGTAGAATGTAGAGATTTGACCCCAGTTTGATAAAGAAATCTCCCCCATTATGGGGGAGATTTCTTTTCAATCAAGGAGGGAATTGGTTTTACTGGATCACGACCTCGATCTTCGAGTACTTGGGCGCCAGGCCGGGTATGAACCGGGGCGCGGTCTTGACCGCGGTCGAAGGCAGGACCGCCCGCTTGACGATCTCGTTCATTACCGCGTCGCCCCGCGACTTGGCCAGGGCCTCGGACTCCGAATAGGAATAAACAACGACCTCTTTTTTGTAGGAGTCCTTGACGATGTTCGCGACCTCGTCGAGGTAGTCGCCGTATTCGCCGGTCAGGGACTGGGTGCCCTCCTGGAAAAGCACCTGGCTGGAGAGCGCGATGATCCGACTGCCTTTTTCACCGTAGACGATGCCGTTGAACTTGTAGGACCGGCCGGAGATCCGGGTCGGGTTGCTGACCGCGTCGAACGCGGTGAAGACGTAATTATAGACCTCGCCCATGTTGCTCATCTCGCCGTTATCCCGGCGGCCATCCCAGGAGATCGAGGTCGGCGGCAGGCCGCGCTCGGCGTAGCGCCGCACCACCTCGCCGTTGCCGTCGGTGATCAGCAGCTCCCACGAGGATACGGTTCTCTCGAACTTAGGGATGAAGAGCGCGATCGAACCATACATGAGCCGGGTCACGAGCGGAATGCGGAGGTACTCGCTGTGGAGGTAGAGGATCGGCGCGTTCAGGGCGTCGATCGTCGAATAAAGCTTCTCGTCGAAGATGTACCGTTCCTGGCTGATGATCGATTCCAGGGGGGCAAAGGGCTTGACCTCGGGCCGGAGATAGATCTTGGTCTCGGTGATCTTCATCGTCGCCGCGCCCTTGATCACTTCCTCGCCGAGTTCGTGCTCGCCTTTCTTCACTTCTTGGGCGAAAAGGAAAAATGCCAGCAATAAGTTCATGATGCCTCCCCTGGCCTCAGCCGCAAACGAACCGGAAGGTGATGACGCCCCACTGGGTTTCCTGCTGGACATTGGCCGGCAGGGCCTCGAAGAGCCAGGTTTTGACCGCTTTGATGACCGACTGGTCCAGGTCCGGATAACCGGAAGATATCTCGATCAGCGCACCTTCCCGGACGCTGCCGCCGGGATTGACCCAGATCCGGATCTTGACGCTGCCCGATATGCCCCGGCTCTGGCACCAGGCTGGGTACTGGGGCAGGGCCTTCCTCATGATCCCCCGGCCCGCGATCGGTCCGGCCAGGGAGATCGACGTACCCGCTCCTTCAGTCTTGAGCTTGGTCTCGACCTGGACCTCGACCTGCTTGCCGATCGTCGACGTGGTCTTGGCGATCGGTACCGTCTTGTCGATTTTGATCTGCGGCGCCTCCTCCTTCATGCCAATGGTCGAACCCGGCCGGATCGTGCCGCCGCCGGTGCCGCCCGAGCCCCGGGGCAGGTTCTTGGCCAAGGAAATTGGTTTCTCGGCCAGTATCTCGTCGGTCGTTTTGACGCCGCCGGTCCCCTTTTCTGCGATCCGCACCACGGCCATGGCGCCCTCGTCGCCCTCGTCATAGTGGTCGAGGTTGATCTCGGCCTGCGAGCGGTCGATCTTGGCGCTGATGTCCACGACCGGCTGCGAGGTGGCCTCGCCGCCCAGCCCGAAATCGGAACCGCCGGGGCCTTCCACGCCCTTCACCATATCCTCAAGGTTGCTGGGCGGGATCAAATAGCCGACCCGGGGCTGAGGTTTAATCGCCTCCGGCCCCTGGGTTTGGCTTTCTTCCTCGTAACTTATTTCGGAAATAAAAATGTTGGATGTCGACTGCTTGCGCGTGCCCAGGAAGAGGAATATCGCGGCGTGAAGGACCATGGAGAACGTGAAAAAGTTATACATCCGTTTTGGAATCGTACGCCGGTAGACGAGTAGCATGGTCAATTCTTCTGGACCGTCGCCAGCGATATCCGACTGCCGCCCAGCCGCTTGACCAGGTCCATGACCGCCAGGACCCGGCCGTGCAAGACCTGCTTATCGGCGCGGATGATGACCATCTTCTCAATACCCTTGGTCTCGAAAGCATTGTTCAGGAGGTCGGGTAATTCCTCGAAGGATCCCTCGCGCTCGTCGACTGCGATCCGATCCTCGGCATTGATCGCGATCGTGATATTGTTGTCTTCCCGCGCCTCGATCGTTTTGGCCTGGGGCAAGTCGACCTTGAGGGGCGACGTGACCATCATTATGGGCACGGTCACCATGAAAATGATCACCAGCACCAGGCAGATGTCGACCAGGGGCGTGACGTTGATATCCGTGATCGGTTCGTCGCTGCCCTTACCGCCCTTCATTGACATTGCTGCCTCCCGCGTTCGCGATCCGGCGCTTAAGCACACACAGGTTCGCCGCGCCGTTCTGCCGCGCCAGATCCAAAATGGCGACGACCCGGTCGTGGATCACCTCCGGATCGGCGCTGACCGTGACCGTCTTGGTCGGGCTGCGGAGCAGCAGCTCCTGGACCAGGTTGGTCAGCTTTTCCATGTCGACCTCTTCCTCGTTGAGGATGATCCGGCCGTCGGCGGGCAGGTAAATATTCACCTTGACCTCGGTCGGCGCCGCTTGGGATTCGGATTTCTCCGCCTTGGCCCGGGTCACGGTGATGCCGGACAGATATATGGCCGGCGCGAAGATCAGAAAGATGATCACCAGCACCAGGCAGATATCAACCAGGGGCGTGACGTTGATATCCGTTATCGGCGAGTTGAATTCCGGATCATGCTTCTTTTTTATCATTTAATTTCTCCCGCCAGCTCTTTTTTATGCAGGTTCTCCCGGACCAGGACCATAAATTCCTTGCTGGCGACTTCCATTTCGGCGTAGAAGTTCTTAACCCGGTTCATAAAATAGTTGAACATGATCGCGCAGGGGATCGCGACGAACAAACCCATGGCCGTGGTGATCAACGCTTCGGCGATGCCAACCATGACCGCGGTCGGTCCGGCCGAACCGGCGACCTCGAGCAACTTGAAGGCGCGGATGATGCCGATGACCGTGCCCAAGAGGCCGATGAACGGCGCCGAGTTGCCGAGGGTACCAAGCACGCCCAGGAAACGTTCCAAGTTGATCCGCTCCAGCATGCGCGCCGATTCCATCATTTCCGATATGTTATCCGGCATCTTATCGCGGTTCGATAAGCCGACCTTGATCACGTTCGTCAGGGGCGTGTTGGAGTAGCTGCAGAAGTTGATCGCGTCCTCGTACTTGTTGTCCTTGACCGAGTAGCGGATCCGCTCCATGAACTGGGTCGGGTTGATCTTGATCTTGCGATAGTGCCAAAGACGCTCGAGAATTACGGCCAGGGCCAGGACCGAACAGGCCAACAGGATGTCGAAAACCGGGCTGATCTTCATGATCGTTAAGATGCTGATGCCAGCAACCATGTTTTTGCCTCCTTGTTATTAAGCTTGGTATTTGTCCGGGCTTCCATTTATTGATTCCTCAGGCTGTCGGCTTGGACGCTGTCCGACACGGCCGCTGACCCCGCCGCCGAACCCGGCTCGCCCAGCAGTTTCCGGCAGATATCGAGGTTATGCTGGGCGTTGGTCAGATACTGGGAATCCGGGAAAGAATCGATCACGACCGTGAAGCACTGCATCGCCGTGTTGTAATCCTTCAAGTTATAATACGCCGTCCCCATGTTGAAATATACCCCGTCGCGCTGCTTGCCCTGGGGGAAATAGCTCAGGTAGCGCCGGTACAGCTCGGACGCCTTGGTCCAGTCGGGCAGGTTCACCGCGCACTCCGCGGCCAAAAGGAGCGCGTCCGCCGCGTAGGACGAACTGGGAAAATTGACCACGACCTTCAGGTACTCGGTCAGGGCCTGGGGGTAGTTCTTGTCGTCGTAAAATTTGTTCGCGATCTGGTACTGCCCCTCGGCCGCGTATTCGCTGGCCGGGAACTTGTCCACGAAACGCTGCATGTCCTCGGCCGAGGCCAAACCCTTCTGGTACCAGCTCATCTCCATACCCTTGCGCGCGGCGGTCGCTTCCGCGGAGGTCGGGAAGAGATCGAGGTACTTCTGGAACTCCCGAATCGCCTCGTCGTAGTTCTGCTGGTTGTAGTAGCTCTGCGCGATGGTCAGCTGCGAGGTGCGCGCGTACTCGTTGACCGGGTGATTCTCCACGACCCAACGGAAGATCGAACGCGCCTTCTCGTACTCCAGGGCCTTGAAGTACGTGTCGCCGGTGCGGAACCCGGCTTCGGCCGCCTTGATCGACAGGGGAAAGGTTCCGACAAGTTTTTCCCAACTTTCGATCGAGCTGCCGTAAGCCTTGAGGTTGTAATAGCACATGCCGGCGTAGAACAACGCGGGTACCGCGCTCCGCTCATCCTTGGGGAATGTGTTAAAAAGCGCCTCGAACGCCTCGAGCCCCTTGGTGTACTCGTTCTGGTTGTATAGGGTGTAACCCAGACCCAGGTAGATGGCGATGACGAGGGAGGAATCATCAAAGGGGACTTTGCGCATGGTCTCGAAGATCTGGTATGCCTCGTTCTGGCGGTCCTGATTGTAGATCGCGTACGCCAGGCCGCACTTAGCGTAGGGCGTAAGCTCCAGGCCGAAGAAATCCTTGGTCACCAGGAGATAGTGCTTTTCCGCTTCCGGAAAGCTGTTCCGGGCGTAATAGGCGTCGGCCAGGAAGTAGAGGGCCCGGCCGCGCCAGGCGTTCTTTTCGCCCGGGAAGTCCCGCAGGTATTTGCTGCCCACGGTTATCGACCGGTCGTATTCCTTCAAATTGTTGCAGGCGTAAATGAACATCGCCGCCGCCGGCTCGCGGAGCATGGAATTCGGATAGCTCTGCAGGAGCGCCTCGAAATACCGGGCGGCGTTGTAATAATCCGTCCGCTGGAAATAGATCATGCCCGTCAGGTAATCGCCCACGCTCGCGAGCTCGCCGGTCGTGAACATGGTGGTCAGCTGGGAGGCGGACGTGAGCGCCTCGGTCGTGTCGCCGGCGGCAAGCAGGGCGTTGGTCAGCTGGAGGTTGGCGTAAGTTGAAATCTGGGTATTGGGGTAATTCGCGCGGACCCGCTGGAAAGAGCTGGCCGCGCCCAGGCCGTCGCCGAGGTTCATCCGGCAGATGCCGAGGAAATAGCCGGCGTGCGCGGCGAGGAGGTTGTCCGAATGCCGGGTCAGGGGCAGGAGGTGCTCGCTGGCCGCGGCGTAATCCTTACCGTGGATCATCGACGCGGCCAGGAAAAAGTGGGCGTATTCGGCGAGGGGCGACTGGGGGAAGCCGACGATGAAATCCTGGAATTTGATCCGCGCGCCGTCGTAATCCTTGTTAAAGAAAAGGGCCTCGGCCCGGGAGAACTCGGCCAGGACCGCGATCGGCGTGTTGGGCGTTTCGCCGATGATCTCCTTGAAGATCGTGATCGCGTCCATCGGATAGCCGAGCCGGGACAGGGCCTTGCCGTAATAGAATTTGGCCTCGAGCAGATTCAGGCCGGCGAGCTTTTCCCGCGCCTCCTTGAAATCACGCCGGAAGTAGTAGAGCACGCCGAGGGCGAAATTCGCCCTTTCCTCCTGCTGGTACGCGGGGTTCTTCAGGAGCTTCTGGAGGACGGCCTCCGCCTCTTTGAAATTATTCTGGAGGATATCGATCATGCCCATCGCGTACAGGCATTCAGGTTCCAGGTATGAAAGCTTCTTGCGGCTCTGAATGACTTCGAATTGCCGGCGGGCGTTGTCGTAGTCCTTGAGGTTGAAGAGGCATTCCGCGTAACGGTACCGGATCTCGTCCTCGAACTCGCTGCCCTCGTATTTGCCGAGGATGTTTTGAAAAAAGTCGGCGGCCTTGGCGTAATTCTCCTGGAGGAAGAGCTGGTGCGCGGTTTCGTAATTGTTGACCAGCTCGTTGTAGTTAAGGGCCAGGATAAAAGGAAGGATGAACGCCATGGGCTATTCCTGGGGCACGAATTCGATTTCGCCCTTCGGGCCCAGGGTCGTGACGTCGGTCAGAAAATCGGCGTACGTGATCCGCTCGCCGCTCTTGTCGATGATGATGATCTCGTAACTGTAATGGCCGTCGGCCACCCGGCGTCCCACGTCGTCCAGACCGTCCCAGGAAAGCCGGAGCGGCGGCGCGTCCCATCCCGAATAGGTCCGCACCACTTCGCCGTACTGGTTCTTGATCAACAGCTGCCAGCGCTTGATCTCGTGGCGGGTGTTGTAGTGCAGGTTCAACCACGTGACATTCTCCTTGCGACCGGGCGCCGGCGAGAAGCGCCGGGGTGAGGCGTCGATCCAGGTCCGGAACCCGCCGAAATCGATCAGCAGGCCGACTTTGTGCCGCATGGGCAGGAAATAGCTGGACGCGTAGTGGAGCTCGACGGCGTAGTCGACGCCCAGGTTCAAGCTGCCCCAGTTCTTGCGGAACCCGATGCCGGTGTTGACCGTGTTCCGGTCCAGGCCGGCGCGTAAGGTCAGGAAAGGGTAGATCGGCACGAACTCCAGACCGACATGGGGTTCGACCGGTGTATACTCAACCATGGTTTTAACGACGTCCACGGCGATGATCGCCCGGCCGTTGTATAGTTTCAAGGCCGTCCCGCCGCGGATCGTGATCGGATACTCGTCCGTGTACAGGTAATGGGTCAGCTTGGGGCCCATGATGTTCTGGACCACCAGGCCGAAGGTCAGGTTGCCCCGCGGGAACAATAACATGCCGGCGTCGGCGCCCATGCCCACGGCTCCGTACTGTGCGATCTTGCTGGTCACAATCTTCATGTTCAGACCCAGGCCGATGAACTTGGCCGGCTGGTTGGCGTAAGAAAAGATCAGGCAGTTCTGGTTGAATTTGTAGGTGCCAGTGTTGTTGCCGTTCTCGTCCTCGGAATCGATCTCGTTCGCGTACGTGCTGATCAGACCCACGCCGATCGTGCCGTAAAGCCTCGTCGGCAGGGCGTAGCCGAAATAACCGAGCCGCAGGCCCCAGAGGTCGGAGTAGGATGTTTTGATGTTGTGGCTCAGGAGCTGGGATAGGCCGGCCGGGTTATAGTAAACCGCTTCCTGATCGTCGGCCAGGCCGGTGAAAGTCTTGCCCATGGCGATCGTACGCGGCGACATGCCGTAGTTCAAGAGCGCGCCCGGAACCCCGCCGTCCTGCGCAAATACGGCAGTAGGCAGTAAGGAGTAAACAGTAAGCAGTAAACCCACAACCAGTATTGAAAAATGTTTTATGCATTTCGAAATTCGAAATTCGAAATTCGAAATTATTATATGGTTTACCATATCACACCTACCATTATCCTCTTCTCCAGAAAGACGCTGGTGTTGACGTACCCCTTGAGCATTATGTAGTAGAGGCCGCTCGCGACCCGGTGCCCCTTATCGTTGCGGCCGTTCCAGGTCAGGTAGTTAACGCCCATGCGCGCGCCGGAATTCCCCCGCACGATATTCTCCCGGTGAACCAGGTTGCCGAACGGATCATATATGGCGTAGGTGATGTCGCAGCTTTGTTGCAGATAATAGATCAGGTGAGTGCGGTCGCCCCGGATGCCGATCGGGTTCGGGTAAGCGATGATCTTACCCTCCATGACCATCGAATCCGGGAACTCGATGAAGCAAAC
>Ga0315294_10010358_pt1 | contig 10229 bp, 18 predicted proteins | sample YL17G13_40_MG_FD_203626 | JGI IMG/M metagenome (GOLD analysis project Ga0315294, IMG submission 203626) | Sediment microbial communities from Yellowstone Lake, YNP, Wyoming, USA - YL17G13_40 | ecosystem: Environmental > Aquatic > Freshwater > Lake > Sediment | place: USA: Wyoming | collected...
AAGCGTCATCTCGAGAAGCAACCTGTACTAACTTACCTACAAGGGTTGATACGTACTCTTTCCCCATAGGAGTTAAGTGAACTAAACATCTGTTCTTATCTAATACAGACTTCTTAGGTAATGGTTCTAATACTAAATAGCCTAAGTTAGCGAATTTCTCTATTCCAGTATCTAATATAACACCATTCCTACTTACTTCGATCTGATTAGAGAATAATACATCAAGCTCTTTTAAGATAGTTTCTCTTATAGGAAAGAGTGCCGTCAGCAAATTTAATCTCTCCCTTTTTAAAGTTATACTTTATATTACGTACGTCGTAGTTGTTTGTCAAAGTGATTTAGTTTTAATACGGATATAAATTTACCAAAGTATGTATTATATAGAAAATATAAGACGTCCATGTTATACGACGTTTTAACTAGTCTATTTAATGGTTAAAATTATAAATTAAATAGAAAAATTTACTCTATAAACTTATTATAAGCTCTCTTTGCGAAAAGTTCTCTAATACCTCCCATTATGTCTCTACGCAAATCTTTAAAAGCAGTTCTAATTGTTACATCTATCGCTTCATCACTAAATATCTCGTTAGAACCTTTATAGTCACTTATTGAATCTTCAAGTGTAGCTAATAATTCATTCTCTTCAGTAAGTAGGATGATCTCGTTCAAATTATAATACTCAACAGGCCAATCGAGATCATGTCTATGTTTTTTGCCATCAACTATCAAAGTATACATTCCTACAGATCTATCAGTATGTTTAATATAATTACCTATAGCAACTACGGTTCTAGGTTTCATAAAATCACAAGTCGCTTTTGGGATTAAAATTAAGTCACCCTTCTTTATAATATTACCCTTTTGATCTTTTAAAGGTTCTAAATTCATTCACTTTCCTCCTCAGATTGTTTCTTGGGTAAGGGTAGAAATGGGGGGAAAGCACACTGAAATCCAGCGGCTCCTTTATGTCCTCCACCTCTTCTACCATTATAAGTAAATTTCTCCGCTATAATAGAAACATCTACCTCTTCAGCAGTAGTATAAAGACCAATATCCCAAAGGCCATCACTATACCTAAATGTTACGTAAGCATCGTAGTCAGGACGAAACTTCTGTAAGAACTCTCCTCCTTTGGTACTAGTATTGAGTGCACACCAATGAAAACCTTCCCAATCAACATCAAAAGCATCCTCATCGATGTAAAATTCTTCAGTCCTTTCACGATATTTCTGAACAATCTTACCTTGCTCTATAAATTCATAAGGGTTGTTCCAAAACTGATACCAAATATCTGAAGAGGGTTTCATACCTTCGGCAAGAATACCCGCATTAAAATATCTAGTCTCATCACCAAACTCGAATGTCCAAGTATCCTTATCACCAATATACTTTACAAAGTCAGGCGTAGTAGTCTCATTCTCCAAAGAAAAATAACTCCAAGTAAGTTGACATCCGGCTGGGCCATCTGGTATACGTACTCCCATAATTGGATGATTACGAAGAAAATCTGAATATTTCTTTATAGATGATTTATGATGATCAATCCAATAAATATTATCAGTTTTCTCTAATATTTTTTCAAAATCAACAATTTCAAAACTAAAATCCACAATCCAAACTTCTTCATCGACGGAGATGGAACTGAAGTTGATCTTCTTATCATACTGCATTGGGACGAAGGTTATTGTACTCGCTGGATCAAGCTCAGGTACTCTAAAATGTCTAACTAAGAAAGCACTACATCTACCATCCGGATCATCATGATAATATATCTTCATAACGTATTTCTCCTATTCTCTTCTGTTATAATTGCATAATATAATTCCTTTTGGTATCCCATATCAAACCCATATCGCTCTAACGTAAACATCAATCTAGTAGGCATAAACATAAGCCCCCTAGCGTTATACCAAGTAGTAGCGTTTGTACTTTCCAGAATCATATTAAACATTCTAGTTACATAACTAATAGCATCGTCCCAATCTTCAAATCGAAGGCATTCCATAAATTCTATCATTTTCTTACTCCTAGTGAACTACCAATGCACCCAACCCTTAGGGGTATAAGGTAGATAGACTACATCATATAAGGAAATTAATAATGCTTCTAATCGAGACCTATCAAATGGTTTCGTAAACTTTCCAATAGCACAATCAGAGTTATCCGGATTATAGTTTAAGATCCAGAAGAACTTTTTAGTTTCTCCTAGAACTAATATTTCATAACCTATATCATATAACTTAGTATTATATCCTTTAAAAACTTCTTCGAGTTCTTGAATACCGATATCTGTAACTGCTTGTGTATTGTCTGGTAACAAAAATACTGTTAGTTTTCCTAAATAGTTTATAAAACCATCTAAATAAGTATTACTTACGTAATCATACAACACACCATCTAGAACACCATCATCACATAACTGATCCTCTGCTGGATAGTCAACACATTCTGTAAAATATTCTTTAATAAAATCATTCAATAAGAGCATTAGACGACTCCTTCTAATAAATAGGATCATAACTAAGGTTATTAGCTATCTACAATATAAGCTATCTACAACATCAAGTGTCTGTTTGAATACATCAATCTCCCCACATTTCTCATCATAGTCTCTTTGGGTCTTATCTATAAGTAGGAGTATAAACTCATTCAATTCTATTAAACGATTTTTATCCAACTCCAACACATCTCTACTGCTACTGCTTCCTACTATTTTACCACATAGATTTAATAGCCAATCACCATTCTTTCTTATAAAAAGTTGATTGATCCCAGGATAACATAAATTTTTAGGTTTATTACTATAATAAAATGATGTATACTCTGTTTTAATACCAAAATTGCGATTTTTAATAATTTGATCCCGTAACCGAAGTAGATTTTTACCAATACTACTATTAAAAAAAGCATCATATTCTTTATGATTTAATTCTACCATTATAGGTAAACCTCCTTATTATATTATGATAACCTTATATACTATTTTCTTACTCCTAGTAAGTAGGATCATAATTATAGTTAACATCATAATGGAAAATTTGCTTGAGATGTTCTACTACTTCTGCCTTTCCAGTAGCTTTTTTTCTATTATCAGATAGTTTAGCAACATCCCGCCCATTGCTCTTTACTAACTTCATAACCATAGATATAGGTTTAGATATTCCTGGTATATCATTCGTAAAATTGCCTCCCCAACCAAAGGGGGTATCGATATACTTATTGTACTTCTCATACAAATGAAGCATCAATGGCACATTCAAATTATCACTATAAGTGATTAGATGATCGGTAGAAATAATATCTAATCTGTTATAACGACAAAGTATCTGATTGGTAAAACAGTCAGAATCGCCTGAATCCCAACGAAAACCTTGCCAATTCCAAAATTTCTCATCAGGCATATTATCTATAACATAATGACTTCCATACGTATCTGGTAGACATACCCTATGATCATAATTGTAAAGACGTTCCCATTCATCCATAACAGTATAAGGTGAACGAAGTAATTCTTCATCAGTATCACAACAACCTTGTTTTAATAAATCACATTCGTGAGCCATAGTTCCGACTACAGGTAAATTGTACTTTCTAGCAAAGAAAACATTACTAGTAGCTACTATTGGGTTGTAGTGGATAATTTTCTTAGTAGCAGAATCTATAGAATTATGTAATAGATCATCCTGATTCTCTCTAGAGAATCGCCTACGTCCTCCGAAGTCAGTAACTTGTATACCTGATATACAAGATAAATCATATAGCTTAACGAGTAAGGCTGTTCTAGCTATTGCACGAATTTGATTTGGATTTATGTTTTTACTCAATTCCCTATTATATAACTCACTTACTATACCAAGAACAAATGTTTCCCATAATGATGCATAAGGCGCGGTAGATATAATTCTAATAGTATTGTCCTCTAGCTGAAATTCAGGTAGCTTAAAAGATTTCAGAAATTCTAAAAACCATTCTCTATAAATTTTTAGACTCCTAAGATAATTAATATCATTATCAGTAAAGTATAATTGTCTACATCCTTGAAGTTCTTCTCTTAAAAGACCTTTGTCTATCATACTAAAGATGTCTACAGAAGACCTATTTATAAATTCCCATTCTACTTCTACATTCTTATGATGTTTCAAAATCCATTGAAGCATCTTAAACTTATATACATCCGTATCAAGCAAAGATTCAAATATCATTTTGCATTCACCCCATTCATAATAATAGGATACCCCATTAGTGAAAGTACTTTTTACTGTAAGTATTATATTCTACGTGATATAAAGTAGAATGTCTTTCAGAAAAATGAAGTACCCTATATTTTTATTAGCAAGTAATGACTACTTTTTGTTAGTCCAAGTACCTTTGGAGTCGTCCTTAGGTGGGATGACTTCTCTAGTAGCTTGAGAGTTTGAAACCTTCTGTATTAAAGAAGCTGCTAATCCTTCTATACTTCCACCATTACCTACAACTATAACTTGTGGTAGTTGTAAGTTACCTTCGGAGATTGCCTTTACGGCATTAACAATCATAGTTTGATGCTGACCTAAAGCGTCGACTTGTGATTTGTATCCAACGCCTTGGGCTGTACCCTGTTTCTCTATGACGGTAGCTTTGGCAGTTCCAATAGCGAGATCGGCTTCTGCAGTAGCTTTTCCAATCTTAACCTTATAACCAGCTTCTCCTTCGGCTTCTGCTATCTTCGCTTGTGACTTACTTGTATTAACCTTTATAGACAATTCAGCATTAACAATACTCTGCTGCATATCAGCAGTAGCTTTCGCTTGTTCTTTCTCAGAGCGTACTTCTTCTGCTTTCTGCTCCATCTTATAAGTAGCTTGCTGCTGATTTGCTACTTCTCTTTCCTTCAAAACAGTAGTAATCTGTTCTGGATATCTAACATCCTGTATATAGATACCTGGACATTCGATATCATATTCACGTAGTCTAGCACTAATATGTTCATGTGCTGCTACCTGAATCTTATCTCTCGACTCTATAAAGGTAACTACAGGTAAAGCCTGTAGTGCTTCTCTGAAATGGTTGCCTACAATAGGCATTAGCACCTGCTCTACAAGGTTTGCTAGATTACCAACTCTCATGATAAGTTGAGGTGCTACAGTATCAGCAACATGAATTTGGCATTGCACATCGACTGATAAGTCAAATCCTTCTTTAGATTTTGCAGCGATAGCAGATAATTTACTATCTAAGTCGTGTGCTGTAGATACGGCGGTAGCCCAGTTAAGCGTAAGTATTGCCGTTTTTACCAGTTCTATCTGATAAATACGTGCGTTTAACATCCATATACCTACCCCAATCGTTGATCGCCATACACCCCTATGTCCAGGTCTTACGAGAGATCCAAACTTAAACTTGACTCCGGATGTATCCTGGGTTTCTAACCCTACTCCCGATCTTACTACAGCTACTTCTCCCGGTTTTACGTGGGTAATCGGTAGTTTCTCCACTTTTACTAAGAATGGGTTGAGGGCGTATACGCCTGGGGGTAGAGGATCGTGTTGAAGACCCATTTTGCCACCAAGTTCAATAAACTTCTGAAAATCCTGAAAACTATCATGTGATGCATTGGAATTCTTCAACAATAACTCTATAACTTGTGCATCCATTCTAGAGCTAACAATTTTATCAATTTGTGATTCATTATAATCTTCACTAGTATCTGTTTTACGCTTCTCTAGTTCAGTTCTAACGTCATCAGACATAGCAGAACGTTTCAACTCTAACGCATTCTCCAATGCACTAATGTCATCAAAACCGTTAAGCCGCGAAGCAATTTCACTAGCTGTTAGACTCGGTCCATCAAGAACAGTAACAATTCCAACACGCATAGATTTAGGATCATCGGAAGTACCTTCAATACGTGTAAGCAAAAAGTCTTCCGATTTTAATCCCCAACTCTCTGCAGAAAGACCTCTACCAGCTAAACTTTCATCAATAGGTTGACCATATACATGATCTGAAGTTACTACTAAAAAACCTATAGGATGTACTGGCATTGTAGTACCTGGCAATAATGTGTAACGCTGAACTCCTTTAAAACCGCCTGCTCCAATGAATCCTTGCAGATTCACAAATGGTGATGCTTTTGCTTCCTTAGTAGTAGACATCAACGATTTGGGGACTGGTGCTGTTTTCATTCCTGCGGGCAAGTCACTTCCTATCTGAGCTATAATAGCACCAATAGCATTTGCAGGAACTTGTACCCAAGGAAATGTTTTGACACTATAGATCCATCTCAACTTAAATCTTAAACCAGGCATCAAGAGTTCGGCTTGATAACCTGCTTCACCAGCGAAGGCAATTATACTACCTTCTGGTAACTTCTTAAACGATATCTTCTTTGTCACAAGACCTACTTCATTGGGGCCGATCTTCCTAAATGAAGTAAGAATCCATAAGACAAAAATGACAAGAATGACTAATGCAGCTAAAATTGGTAATCCAATCATTAGAATATGCATTTTCGTACCTCCAATTAGTAAAAGTAGAAACTGAAACACTAAACGACCTAAGTTATAACCTCCCTTGTTGAAATGTTATTAACATTACCCAACCAATCAGCTAACAAATCAAGATGTTTATTCGGTTCTGCCTTTATTTGAATATTAAATATCTTGTTTGCTGCTGCATAAATAATTATAGAATCGTCAATCCATTTGAAGAAGTTTTCTTTAATACCTAACTCGTGATGGATAAACGATAGTTTATTTAAAGTCCTTATGTTAACAGAACTGGCTAAAGGTTGTGACATTTATACTTGCTCCTTTTCAAACTCTTCACGTAACTCTTCATATAGTTTCCGTCTCTTTGTCCGTGATCGTTCTCTTTCTTCCTTTTCATCTCTTTCACGCTCTATCCTTCTACATTCTTCTCTTGCAATTACTTCATTCTTATAGGAAGATAAACTATGCACTTCTTTAAGAAAATCTATTAAAGTTAGTTCTTCTTCTGTTCCTTCCAAGATCGTTTACTGCTTGATAATCTTTATGTGGGCAGGGTACTAAAAATTTCTCATCAGATCTAAATCGATCGAATATAGGTAATATCATTTATGCTACTCTTAATTATACTATCACAATTACTGATTGTCTAAAATAAAAACTACCAATCTTGCTCTTTAGCCTCTTTATCTATAACAATAATAGTATCTCTCATATGTGCGTAGAAGTAACCTTTAACACGTTTTCTTCCTAATAACTTTCTTCCCATACTCCTACGGAACTTATGATAGATCGAAAGATCTTCATTATAGACTAAAGTAGAAGATGGCCCGACTAAGCTAACTTGTACCTTAACTATAAAAGTTTCATCATAGTTATCAATTTTACAATTTTTGCATAAACCTGAACCATGTTTCTGTTCTTCTTCTGTTAGATGTTTACAACAACACCAACAAAAATGATTTTTCTTCAGATGTTCTTCACAAAAGTAGATAGTACTATCGTCATCATAGTAACATTCAAGTCCTTCGTTTATACAACCGGGTATATAACATGGTTGAAATCCATCGGTGTTACTCGGTAAAATGTGTGGATTGTTAAATTCGGCTAAAACTTCGTCTGACATTTCTAAATCCTCTTATCGCATAAACTCTGGTATATCATATCTTTCTGGTTGGGCAGATGCTAAATTAATATAAATATCTCTATCATCAGATAAGTCAGTAGCTTTTACCCAACCTATAGATGGATTCCTATTTCGAAGAGCACCAATTTCACTATAGAAATCATCTTCAGTATATGATTCGGCTACTCTAAGATTCGTTTCTCCTTTTACGTTCATTGATATAACTTTAATCATGACTTTATTCCTCCTTGATCAATAATGTTTTTCAACAATTCATCAACAAGATTCCAAACAGTACCACAACATCTACTCCTTATTATAGCGCGTACGAGCTCTAATAAAGTAGTAGTAGTATCAGAGGGAGCTTCAGAAGTCCATAAGTGATGTAGATATAATATTAAAGCATCATCAGGCAATACCCCTTTATCTATATACTTTCATATATGGTTTTGGAATAGCCAATGCTTTTATGTAATCTACTACTTGATCTAGTCTTACATCTTTGGGACCATCCCAATCTGCTTCAGTTATAGTGATACGGGCATCTTCTTTCTTTTTCTTTTTCTTTTCTTCTGGGATCATTTTTCTCTCCTTTTAAGTACGCCAGAGTAGATTTGAACTACTGACCTCTACCTTATAAGGATAGCACTCTAACCACTGAGTTACTGGCGCATATTGTTAAGTAGTCTATACAATCGCGTTCCTCTTCATAAATAAATATCTTCTTTCTGATAGGGGATTTTTGTGAAAGGATGAATCTGCTCAAAAACAACTGGTTCTATTGCTCTTAAAGTATATGTAATACCCGTGCTATTTGTTTGAATACCTTCTATTGTATAACCATTTATTTCATCACGAACGTTAAATTTCATTCTTGCATACCTCCTTATACATGTCCTTGATACAATCTATGACCACATGGATCAGCATAGACACATCTTCCTACTTGTCTCTTCAAAGCAATTTTCAAGCGACAAGTAGGACATATATCATTCTGTATATCTTGTACAGTACGATCAAATAACGCATTAATCTTCCGTACTTCCTGTTGTACTTCTTCTTCTGTATAGAAAGAACATTTGGTACAGAAGAAAGAAATATTATTTTCTTTGAAACAAGGATGCATTGATGGTCTGCGGTGACTGAAACTGATAACATCAGAAATTCTGACTCCAGCTTCACAAAACTCACTTCCAATACCATTAAAGTATCTACACTCATTTGCTATTTGTTCTTCCAATGACTTTGTCATTATTTTTCACCTCTTTTTATTATACGTGATGTTATTTGGGACGTCACTTAGAGATTTTGGTTAATAAAGAAGCTGTACTCACTAATGATTTTGTTTGTAATGCGTTATCAATACAAGTTTGTACTACTTTAGTAATAGACGTCTCAACATCTTTTTGAGAATCTTTTCCTAAGCCATTCCAAAGAAAGTTGTAAGCTTTTTTACTATTTAGTTCAGCTAAAACTTTATGTGTAATCTCTTCTGCTAATAACATAATCTGATCTCTTCTTCCTTGGGATGCGTGATTTGTGGTGTTGAAGTATTCCATATATGTCCTGGACAATCTTCCTTATTGCACCTCCAAGCTAAATCAGGTGGTATGAAATCATAACTGAACTCTACTTCTATCGGTCTGTTACAACAACTACAATAACCATGTTCCCTAAAAAGCTTCAGATAATCTAATTTGATGTCCATTATATTCGGTTTATCAAAGTAGTAAGCTCTTATGCGTTCTACACTTCTATCCATTTCTAATATCCTCCAGTTATTGGCTTTCTTAGTAAGACTATTGGTCCGGGTAATCCTTCTTTCTCTTCTTCTGTAAAGCAATACGCTTCATCTAATCTGCATGCTTGATTCATTTTCTTTGTCCCCTTTGGTAGATCCCAATCGATTCTCGCTTCTCTTACTAATTGTCTGAACTTTCTAAGAGCATCTTCTCGTGATGGTTTCATTTTTTGTCTCCAATTGCTACTAAATCATCTTAACACCAAATGTAACTAATACTATCAACAGTCTATCAAATTTTTCATGTCGTGAATCTAAACATTTATGAGCTATCTCCGGATAGACTGTTGATAGTATTAGTTCTATCCGTTATTAAAGATGTATACTAACAAAAAACGTCTGTTTTTTTTGTCTAAATTACCGTCTTTTTGTTAAGAGCGCCTCGGATAGACTGTTGAAAATACTAGTTCTATCCTTTGTCGAAATTTGCTAAGGAAAAGGAAAGAAAGAAAAAGGAAAAAAGGTAACAAGAAAAAAAGAAAAAGAAAGAAAGGAAAATTAGCGTTATAGATTTTCCTATTATATTATATTATATTATATTGTATTATATTTCTTATCTCAAAATTCCTAAAAATCTTCTAATTATCCCTTAGGGTATTGGGTACTTGGTGCGTTGGGGGTTAGATTCCTTTCGCTCAGATGAGCTAATTTGATCACTCGATATTACTATAGTCGGTTGCATCTTTCTTCTCTTCCTTACCCGCGTCTAACATTGATACTAAATTAAGTAACTGACACCGTTTACCACAAAAAGGAAACGCTGGAGGTAATATAACATCAACCACAAGAACATCTTTTTGACATCTATGACATTTGATTCTACCTATCCGCT
>Ga0315294_10010362_pt1 | contig 10227 bp, 17 predicted proteins | sample YL17G13_40_MG_FD_203626 | JGI IMG/M metagenome (GOLD analysis project Ga0315294, IMG submission 203626) | Sediment microbial communities from Yellowstone Lake, YNP, Wyoming, USA - YL17G13_40 | ecosystem: Environmental > Aquatic > Freshwater > Lake > Sediment | place: USA: Wyoming | collected...
CTTGACTGGTTCAACCTGAAACGCACGGTTCACAATAAAAGTGCCCTCTGTGTTGCTGATCAAAAACTGACGGACGCCATCAGTCTTTTCACACACGAAATAGGGCTGACGTTTCAGTAAAGGAAAGTGTCTCCGCTCGATGGAAACGGGTTGGGGCCCTGGAAACCGACCAGCGTCGGTCGACTTCCATGCGTCCCTTATATATTCATTCATAATGTAAATTCGCTGCTAGTCTCTAAGTCCCAAGGCCACGGGCCTTGGACTCCTCGACCACGAATCGCGTAGCGATTTAGTCGCCGCGCTTCGCAAAATGCAATCACGCGACTTGGTCTCTAAGGCTCTAGTTTAACACCTGCAGCCTCGAGGATATTTCCAAAACATTCATGGACATAATGGCACACCACCAGTGCCTCGGACGCCACACCAATTTTCACCCCAATCTTGGAAAGGGTTCCGAACATTTCCTCATTATTTTCAAGGGGTAGCTTGATGGGGTCCTTGCCTCCACGGATCTTCTTGTCCACCGGCTTGGCATCCATGGCCCACACACGCGCTGCGGTCTTGACGCAGTCGTACAGACCCGGTGCCAACTTCTTGCCAACCTCCGTATCGAAGTTGAGGCCCCGCTGAGCCGCCGCCTCGGTCGAACCCGCCTTTGTCTTCTTCTCAAACTGGTCCCAGTTGATCCCCTCTACTACGGAAGGGAAGACCAGAACCTGAACACCCTTGTCGAAGGGATCCAGAACCTTGTGAAGAATTTCCTGATTCAAATTAGTTCCATAATCCATCCAGAATATGCGCTCACCCGTCTTAATGAGCTTGGGGAGAGTCGCCTTGCCGTCCACGAAGTGAACCTCCAAATGGGTCCCACGCATCATGCACAGCATGTGGAGATTCATCATGGTGTGCAGGGTTGTAGCGCTTATTGACTTGTTGCGTGTAACCGCACACACATGGAGAACGGCCATTTATTTTCAATAGTTTCTAAGCCTTAAGCCGCTCCTCCAAGTTTCCAATAAACCGGATATTGCCCACGTGGCCGAGGACGGTCATGCAATCGGCGTAAATCTTCCCGCCCATCTGCTGCCAACGGCGACAGAAGGCGTAGTCCTCCGACAAGTACCGGCGCGACTCGGGGTCGATCATGCAATCGAAAACGGCAAAATACTTCTCAAGGTCACGATTCTGGTGGTCATTCACACACTCGAGCTCTGGGTACCGCTCGTGCATCTTTGTGAACACGTCACGCTTGATGAGCATGAAGCCGGTGGGACCGTCCAGAACCTCCGCGAACCCATTCACAATCTGAGTATTTTGATACTTGAAATTCATCACGAGGGATGCCGCGACCCGAGCAAGGTCCCGACCCGTCCCACCACTCTTGAGGTGCTCATCGACACTGTCCCACATCACACACTTCTTGGGATAACAGGCCACAGAAACCTCGTGGTCAGACTTGATGAGACGGATAACGGATTCTGGATCGAAATGAATGTCGGCATCAATGAACAGAAAGTGCGTAGCCTGTGGGCACTTTTGGTAGAACCGAGCGACGGCCAAGTTACGGGCACGGTGCACAAGGGACTCGTTCTCCGTCGTATCAAGCATCATCTGTATACCGTTTGCTGCACACGTGCGCTGGAGACGAAGCATGGACTCGGCATAGGCCTGGAGACAAACGCCACCATAACATGGTGTACTTACGAAAAGGGTAATTTGTCCGCTCATTCTGAATTAAACATTACTATTCCTTAACTTGCGTACTAGTACCTCGATCTTGTTCAAAGTTGGTACAGAAACCCCGCAAATTCTACACAACTCCGCCTTGTCAGGCGTCAGGCTCAGCTCCTTGAGGATCACGAAGATGATTGCACATGCCACCGCCTTTGGCGTCCGCCCCTGCAACTCCACACACTCGTCCATCTCTTTGGCGATGTTGATAATCTTCATCTTGATCCGCCCTCTTTGCGACTCTGGAATGCATGTAATCTCGTTGAAGAAGCGCGGGATCACATCAGCGGCTGTCGTGATATGCACCTCTGTTTCAGGTAACTGCTCCTGATACATATCAAATGTCCGTGCCAAGTCGCGAGAAGGGATTCCAAACGCGTCTGCAATCTCCTGAGTGGTTCTAGAAACACCCGCCTCGCGACACGCTTGGAAGACGCAGTTGGCTTTGATGCCGTTTCGGACCGCCCCTCTCGTCAGGACCGCCTCGTTGAACGCTTTGTACTTGATCTTGACTTGGTACATAATTGCATCTGGTAGATTCAGAATCTGCTTACCAACTTTGTCAAGGTCGTTATATGCATGAAAGAGGGCGCGGTCCTTGTGATTCATTGAATTGTGAAGGTTGATCATGGCTAGACGCTTCTGCTGATACGAAGACTGTTTCGCGACGCTCATGATCGTCGAGGCGCCCCAGGCGGCCGAAAAGTGGTCAGTGTTCACAGGGGCGCCAACGCGAGAGGGATCGGCCTTGCACTCGTCCCCTCCAGACCGCCATTCCGGCTCCTCGGATACAAACTCGTAGTCCACCCGACCACAGTCGATGCAGACCGGTAGATCGTCATAGACGGAGTACTGCCTCTGCCCCCCACAATGTTCACACATGAAATCGGCGTGGGCCCTAATTTTGAGTTCGGGCTCGGGGTGGGGGCGACACAATTCAAAATCAGACCAGATGTGATCGAGTTCGCACATTTGACTTGAAATTCAAGGGCACCGCGCCCCCCTGGGCTGGAAAAAACCTGTTTTTTCTTTAATGAGCGCTCCAGTCGTCGATCACGTCAAACGTGCGGCCGTCCAGGAGATTACGTCCAAGTCACCCTTCAATGTTTTCAACATCGTGGCGATCGTCGCAGTTCTCGTGATTGGCTATTTCCTCTACAAGAAGTTCACCGATAAATTCCAGAAGGGCGCCATCAGATTCCCTTCCATCGTACCAGCATCCGTAGGTTCGGCGGAGGCGGCGCCGGTTGTGGTCGAGGCGGGTCCAGAGGTCATCCCAGAGCCGGGTGTGAAGGAGGACTAGAACCAGTTGCGCAGCAACTGTGACCCCTAGGCCCAAATCCCATCCACCACCCGCCACTCTAGGCACTTGGCCGCGTCCATGTACACGTCACGCTTTAGCAACTTTTTCAGGTCCCTCTCGGGGATCTTGGTTTCGCGCGTATAAATATCCTTAAATCGATCCATAAATTGGGACAGATTCTCCATCTGATCCTTGAAATCCTCAAACTTCCCCCAGGTTCCGTCCATATTGAGTTGATGAATCAATACGTACGAATTCTCAGTCATGTGCCGAGTCCGGCCGCCCAACAGGATGAAGGTGGCGGCCGAAGAGCACACACCGTCGGCGATGGTCCGAATCTTGACGGACTTGCGCAGCGACCAGATACAGTCCATGGCGCTCAGACCCGAGTGAAGGTCGCCGCCGTCGCTCCGAATCCAGATGCGAATTTCAGGCCGGTGGTTGATGCCCAGGTCCAGATACTTGTGACAGAGCTCTAGGGCCAACTTTTTCAATTTCATATTTAATTCGAGGACGGTAGCCTCACAGACCTCGCAGTGAAAGTACACATCGGAACCCTGAATCTTCACGTAGGACTCTTCCTCCTCTGGGCAGCTTCCACACATTGTCTCTTGAGTGAAGAAATGGTCTTTGCTTTTAACTTGTTGAGCGGACTCAAGTGGTTCAGAACATCAATATCAGTGGGTTCAAGCTCGTACTCTAAAAAGGTTTCGAAATCTCCCTTCTCGATTTGGTGCCTTATGAGCAGAAGGGCCTCCGTGTCCAGATTGCAGTGAGGAATTTTGGTTGAAATTGTTTGGATCTTTTTGTGACGCATACACATGTTCTGGTACTTGGTCCACGTCGACCCTGGTCGCAGATCCCTAGGCAAAGTGTGTTTGATTTCATATGATGGTAGTATACATCCCCACAGATTGAAATAGGCGAGGAGCTCCCAGTCCCCTGCGTAGACTCGCGTCTCGATGACGTCTGCCATGCTCAGTTGGTTGGATATCACGTCAATGCGCCCCTTGGAATCTGGGTAATTTTCATGTAAAATTGAAGCAATATTTCCAGGTTCCTGTATTGGGTGACCTACATACTGAGCCGGGTTGGCGTCCGTGGTCCTGCTCACCAGGTGGGACAGGAACTCCCTGGGTCCCATAAAGTCGTCCCTCGTGTCGGACCCGAACGAGAGGCTCTGTCTGACGCGCCTCAGGTCGCCCCCACATGTGGCAATGACATGGTCACTCGCACCCGGAAAGAGGCCCTTTATGGCCGCTGGTCCAAGTACAGGAAAATCATACGTCTTAATTTCAAAACTAAATTTGACTGGAATTTGGGAGATGACTACAAATATACCGTTAGTCGGAGGCCCCGTTATCTCCCGGAGTCCCACGAGGTCGTGTATACACTCGTACTCGTCGATGATGACGGGTGTATTGGTTCCATGAATTTTGTTCAAAAAATCAATAGTGTCTTGTTTGCTCTTCAAAATCTCGGACGTGAGTTCTACACAGGGTGAGAGCTCCTTGTGCACCATCCAGGTCTTGCCGATGCCTGATTTCCCCATGACGCACACGGCAGGCCCCAGCTTCGTAAACTCGTGTTCATTTTTTTGAACCCCTTTAGAAAGGTAGCGATCCATGGCTCAGGAAGATTCGGACTGCGATGAATCTCTCACGCGCCAAGTTCTTAATATGGTTTTAGAGAACAATGCTGTTTTTCCGTATTTGACAGGATATTTAGTTTTCAATGTCATGATCCTCATTCTACTGATTTATATCTCCGTAAGAATTAGCTTGAAATGAGTGTGACGGTTTCTCGGAACCGCAACGGCATCCACAAGTTCACGGCCGTCTTCCCAGACGGCTACAAGGTTCACTTTGGCCGTCAGGGATACTCGGACTACACGAAACACAAGGACAAGGAACGCATGAAACGTTACTTGACTCGGCACGGAGGGAGCTCCGCTCCCGGAGCGCGGGGAACCCGCTCCAGGAGAGAAAACTGGACGCGCTCGGGCGCCAAGACGGCGGGGTTTTGGTCCAGGTGGCTCTTGTGGTCCAGCCCGAGCCTCAACGGAGCCCGACGCAAGACGGAAAAAGTTCTGGGGAAAAAAATCGTATTAAAGTAATAATGGGTTTCACGGACGCACTTGTGCCTATTGTGTTTTTCATAATTTGCATATTCGGTATCGCTCAGTCGTCCATTACTATCAAGACGTACCTGGACACCAATAAGGATAAGGACACGAACTTCAACTTTTCGGCTTTCATTCTGTCCGTGTCAATCATCGGTCTATTGGTCAGTGGCGGCATGGCGTACAAGGCGTTCAAGGGTGCAACGCCAACAGCGGCTACCGTCAACGCTGGTGCCACCGCCGCGTCCGAGGTGGCCGGTTCCAAGACGAACCTCGGCGCTCAGGAACTTGGTCTGGCCAACAAGCTGGAGAATATCTCTGCCAACGCCGCCGCGCGTGCCGCCAAGGCGGCGGAGGGCGCCAAACTCGCAAACGCCCTTGGCGCCACGCTTGGTCAGTTAAAACAGAAAGGTAATTAAATAGATATAGATGACTCCTAAAATCATCGGACTCGCCGGTCGGGCCCGTTCAGGAAAGGACACGGTCGCGACCCTCTTCGGAAAGACGCACCGGGTCGTCAGATTTGCTCAACCCATAAAGGAGGCGGTCAAGGCCCTTTATGGATGGAGTGGTATTGCGATGGAAACTGATATAAAAGACGCCGTGGACCCAAATTGGGGGGTGTCGCCGCGCTCAGCTATGGTACATGTGGCGCAAACCACGCGAATGTTTGTGGCGAATGATTTTTTCGTCAAACGTCTTTTCGATTCTTGGGAGGGGGACCCTATTGTGATTCCAGACGTGCGCTACAAACACGAGGTGGACGCTATTCACGCCCGAGGAGGAATTACTATTAAAATTACACGTGAAGGCATTCATAAGCACGATATCGAGTTCACTGTTGACGAGCTAGAGACGACATATGAGATAACCAACAACGGGTCTCTAGATGGTCTTCGCAGACAGATCAACAGTCTGGGTCTGGCCTGAAGCTTGACAGGACAACGCCGCGCTCAAGACGCGCATGGCATCTGGTGTACGTTTGGCGTCGTAGTTCATCGTGGACCCAGGAGCGATGCCGATCGAACCAGCCTCGGCGAATGCATCCTGGTTGGCGCCCAGGTACGCGAACGTCCAACCGTCCTTCGTCTTTTGCTCGATGAGGTCCTTAATATGAGCCTTGGTGAAGTTGTGACTCGAGTTCTCTTGCCCATCAGTCAAAATCACGACTGATGGATTAGAGGCGCCATCCTTCCAGTCCTTGATGAGGCGCCCTATGGCGTCCAGAAGGGCCGTGGAGCCCCGGGGCGTGTACGTCTCACGGGTCAGAGGCGTGACCTCGGCGATCTTGGTGCGCTCGTAGGTCAGCTGGTACTCGTGGTCAAACTGGATCAGGGTCAGGGTGCCGCCGTCAGCCTTTTGCTCGTTCAGAAACGCGTTGAAACCACCGATGGTATCGTCCCAGCACGACTCCATGGAACCTGAGCGGTCGAGAAGGAACACACGGTCCATGGCTACTTTGATAATGAACGTGCCCTGGCTTTAACCCGGCGTACGCGCTTTGCTTTGGTTGTTGGTGTTCTTAACCGGTGCGACTCTAGCGATCGCGAGACACTTTTTTTTGCCGCCTCGAGGAGCAATCGCATCCATCGGGGCATCTTATTATTCCCGTACCCTTTGGGACCATACTTTGGGGAGTTATTCACCATTAATTTTACTTGGGAATTCTTTTTGGACGAATGGCCTTTGGTGCCCGAAGGTCAGTCGCCTTGAGACCATAAAGGGACTTTCCATTCTGACGCAGAACATATTTCCCCTTCATCGTCAAGAAAAACTGACGGCCTTTTTTGTTGTAAAAAGGAACGGGTATTCTCTTGGCGACGCCCACCTTTTTTAGGAGGGCCTGTCTCCGGGTAGGGCCCATGGTCCGCCCCAGGTTCAGGAGGGCCTGTCGCCGGGCCACGGGGGCCGTTTGTCTCAGGAGGAGATTGCCACGCTTTGCCATTAATTTTAGTTAAGAATAAAATCTCCAGAAGACCTAGAAGTCTTACTTCTGATGGTCGGGGTCGGGGTTCTCACGAACCTCTTCCGCACACATAAACCTGAAGATACCTTTTACGTTTACGAATTGGGCATTCTAGAACGGGCGTACAAAGAGTGGACGCGGGTATTCCCGACCATCCGTCCATTCTACGCCGTCAAATCTAATCCGGATCCAAGAATCGTAGAAACCCTCGCGAACTTGGGTTCTTCGTTCGACTGCGCAAGTCCGGCCGAGATTGATCTCGTGTTAGGAATGGGCGTCGAGCAAGAACGGATCATCTATGCGAATCCGTGCAAACGCCGACAGGAGATTGCACATGCGAAAAATTTAAATATCAAATTGACCACCTTCGATTCCGAGAGTGAATTGGAAAAACTGGCGGAGGGGGGGTGGCACCAGGTCATCCTCCGTATCCGGGCCGACGACCCAGAGGCTCGTTGCAATTTAGGAATAAAATATGGAGCCGAAAAACATGAATGGTCGGACCTCATGGCCCGGTGTCAGACCCTAGGTCTGGCTCTCGTGGGTATTTCCTTCCATGTGGGATCAATGGCCAAAAACCCATCTGCATTTAAGAATGGAATTATGTTGGCCATGGAGGCTATCGAGCTTTCCAAGAATTTCAATTTTGATCCAAAAATAATAGACATCGGGGGAGGGTTCTCATCGACCAACGTCTTTGACCTGGGTCCGGTACCTGAACAAATTAATGAAACAATTTCCAATTTAAATTCAAAATTTATTTTCATAGCCGAACCAGGAAGGTATATGGTCGAGCACATGGCCACCCTCGTGACGCCGGTCATGGGGGTCAAGGGAGGAGGTGTGACGATTTCAGAGTCTTTATATGGGGCTTTCAATTGTGTACTTTTTGACCATGCCGAACCAGTACCAGGATTTTTCATTGACCAATTTGGAAATAAAATTGAAAGTCACCAGGTTCCTAGAATTTTGTTTGGTTCGACCTGTGATGGGGGTGACTTAATTTCAAAACAAATTCAACTTCCGAAAAATCTGAAAGAGGGAGACTGGATAGTCTGGCCGCGGATGGGGGCCTACACGTCAGCAGCCACTACCCGGTTCAACGGGATACCATTCAACGAGAGGCCGGTATTTATTTTATAATTAAATAGTACTACAATGCCTTCTCTCGGTCGGGTGCGTCGTTTTTTCAGCCGCCGTCCAAAGACCCCCGCTCGGTCCCCGCGCCGTACGCCAGGCAAGTCCCCTCGTCGCAGCCCCGGCCGGTCGCTGAGTGCCGCCCCGAGTGTGTACTACAACGCGGCCGAAAGCCTTAACAACATGATCAAGAAGGGTTACAGAACTATGCCAAAGCAGCCACGCCCACGCAACGCGGCCCTCAACAGAATGATGTGGTTGGCGATGTCTCAGAAGCGTTAAATAGTTAAAAAGGCAGAGCTATTAAATTTCAATGGAAACAGCCGATCTCAAAGGTCTTGTGATCTTCACAGGGATCGTAGCAATGTATACGTTCATCCTCTTGGGGTGCCTAGAACGGCGCCTCAAGAAGGTGGATCGAGTCATCAGGCAGGTTGAGGATGACGCCAAGTACGTGAGTTAGAGCCAAAGGGCGTGAGGAAAATAAAATGATGTACCAACTCTTCACTATCGGCTGGAAGGGTGACGATATCTTCATCGGCAGCTTCTCGACGCTTGAAAACGCGCAGAAGCGCGTCGAACAGATGCGTCTTCAGCGCCGAACATGGGTAGAACTCGACGAAATTGATGCGCCCGTCGACCGACAGAACACTGTATGGGAGAAAAATACCAACTAATAATAAATGACCGAACCTTGGAAACCAGCGAATAACAACCTGCGTAATAACGGCAAGGTGGGGTACGTGCCCGTGAGCCGCCAAAATAACCGCGGTCCCAACTTTATCCGGACCTATACTCGCGTTATAAAGAACGCCAATGGGAAATGGAAGGTTGATCCCGACCACAAAATGGGGAATTTTTACAAGACCAAGAATGGAAAAAACTTTAACAAACTCACAAAACTGTACGGGTTCATGCCTATCCAGACGAATCTTAAATGGTCGACCCTTGCGAAGAACAAAGCGAGACGCGTTCCCTACGTGTACAATGAAGGTGTGGGCATGAGACCCAATCTTAATTAGTCTCCCACATATGCCTTTCCCACTCCGTGTCGAGGGGCTCCTTATATACCCACGAGGGCTCCTTGGGGCGGTGGAAGAAGCACCAACACATTTAGAGAATTGGCGTCTTTCTTCATTAAGTAATGTCTGACCTCAAGGCTCTCTCGTACGAGGCCATCTTCGATAAGCGCTCAAAGACGTCCGGGCGCTTGGCGTCAGCCATTATCTACGCGGTGCTGCGTCTGGGTGAGATTATCGATTGGTGGTTTCCAGTTAAGGCTTCTGAGCCCGTAAAAATCAACTAAAAATGATCTACGTCATCCGTGACATCCAATATGACTGTAATTTAGTCTACGTAGAGACGCGAGAGGAGGCGATCAAGATTTGCGCCGAGATGCCCGGTGTATTTAAATGGGAGCCGCTCGATTTGTTTAATGAATGTAAAAACGAAATGGGACATGGTCGTCAATGACCGTGCGTTTCGACGAAAATTCACAGGCTGTAAAGGCGATTACGACATTTCAAAGTGTCGCAGAATCGTACATCCGAAAGGGACATTGTATGTGCCCATCTCGGATGACGAGGGTCATTTCATGGCGTACGAGTTTGTCGGCTCGGGCGTCATACGCGTTTTTGATCCGGCGCACCCGAAAAGCCGGTACAGCGGTCACGTTGACCGCACCCATATTTCAAAATTATCCGGACGCCGAGTCGTGGTGTGCAAGGACCACCCTCAATGGCACGAAGAGGATACGTTCTGTGCAACGTGGACACTCGCATGGCTTAGGCCCGACATGCGTCACCTCACGGAACGGCAGGGGTCTTAGAGACTAGGCGCTTGAACACTATATGGAACAGATTTTCATAAAATACTGCATAGGCGCATATACTTATGGAACGATGAGAACCATCGCCTACGCACCCCCTCTTAAAAAGGACGAGTACGTGACCGAACGTGTTGGATGTA
>Ga0315294_10010364_pt1 | contig 10225 bp, 10 predicted proteins | sample YL17G13_40_MG_FD_203626 | JGI IMG/M metagenome (GOLD analysis project Ga0315294, IMG submission 203626) | Sediment microbial communities from Yellowstone Lake, YNP, Wyoming, USA - YL17G13_40 | ecosystem: Environmental > Aquatic > Freshwater > Lake > Sediment | place: USA: Wyoming | collected...
GGTCAGCGGCGGCGGCCGGCAGGGGGAACGTCCGTGCTCTTGGCCGTTTCGCGCCGTCCCTCAGGGGGACCGGTCCCCCGTCAAACCGGCGAAACCGGCCCCTTTTCAAACCGGCGCTTCCATCCCCGCCTGATGAATATCCTGGGAGAGTGCTCCTCTGAAATTGAGAAAGGCGCCATCGTTATCGTGGAGGAATCCCGCTATCGGGTGCATCGGTTACCGATTGCCTGAGTTTGGTTTGACGGTCCATGCGTTTGCCAGGGAAAAACAGCCACAATTCAGCGTGCAACGCACGGACGAAGACTGGGCCAGCCCTTCGACTCGGCCAAGGGCCTCGCTCAGGACTGGCCCATTGCTCCTCAAGGAGCGTGAGCCCTTCATGACGCGATGGGCCAGCTCGGGATCGAACCGAGGACACCAACATAAAAGTCCAGCGTGCGGGTGTTGAGGCCCCGGAGGAGCGATCCGTAGGCACGAGGCAAAGGGGCGAGAGCGTTCGTGGACCCGCGCGGATGAAGGAAATCTGCGCGGGTTCTACTCTTTCGAGAAACGGTGCCGAGTGTTGCGACCTGCCTGCCGTGCCGCTCGACGGACCACTCTGGAGCACGGCACAGGCAGGGATGAAGCGCCGGACGATCTGACAGTTGATTGGGTATCCATGGGTGTTTGTTGGCATCTACGGTCAAAAAGGTTGGTATAAAAGTTGGCATCGGCTGGAACCAGTTGGAGAAGCGCCGGGCGTTCCCACCCCGATTTCGTAGAATGGTTCGCCGCTGGGATCGAGGCCGATCTGACCAGCGGCGCCTAACAAACCAACTTGGGCGCTGACATTCAAACCTGGCGTTGGATTCTTGAGCGAAAACGTAAGGGAGGCTCCAGTGGTGCCAGCACCACCTCCTCCGTGACGGGCACCTCTACGTTGGTAGCACCGATGATCTAGCCAGGCGGTTGCAGGAGCACAGAGAGGGTCGCGGTAGCCGCACGACCCGTATCGGCAAGTTCGAGAGACTGCTGTATTCTGAGGTCCATCCCAACCGCTCGACCGCCGAACGTCGTGAGCACCAGCCTCAAGGATGGTCTCGCGCGAAGAAACTGGCGCTGACACGTGGAGATCGAACGGAGTTGCACCGGTTGGCTGCTTCCGGGGCGCGGCATCGAAAGGTCTGAGAGCCTTGGGAAGGTCGTCTGCAGTCAGGCGATATATCCAGCAGACAGGTGTCGAACCTGAGCTCAATATCAGAGATTGAGCACTTGGACGGCGATGACCACCACGCCCAGTAGGCAATACATCACACCAAGGACGACGAGGATTCGCCTGAGGAGCCGATTGGCGGAAGGCTTGAATGAAAAACGGCGCCACTTGGGAAACACCATGAGGTGGTCATACTTGCGCACCTCGATACACACAATTCCCATGCAGATGATGAAGACGCCCTCCGGCGCGAGCCCCGTCAGGAGGACATACAGTCCACATGCAATCATGGTGGCGCTGATCGCTATTCCGAAATATACATACATTCTCACCGGAAAGACCATCCCATAGAGAAAGCATTCCGCCGCGGCCCATCGCTGGTACTTCTCTAGAAGCGAGATAGGAAACCTGGTCGCGACCACGTAGACCAATGCGCCCACCACTACCAGACTCCCTCCCGCGCCCCACGCCTCAACGCCCTGCAGGGCGGCGGAACCGCCCGTCATACCCACCGTCACTTGCCTTCCTCTGGCTCGCCCCAGTCCCACAGAGGGGAATATTCATAGACGTTCCCCGACACCCCCGGGGTGCCAAGGCCGTACTCCTGGAACCACTCCGCGTCTCCGCCTTGACCTACTTGAACCATCGGGCCAGCTCCCGCCTGCGCACCCCAGGCGGGTCCACTCACAGACTCGCATGGCGACCATGTTACTGACCCAGATATGGGTGTTCCGACACCCACGCCCAAAGATGGGGACACGTAGACTCCCTCGCTGCCAAGTTGAATGCTCCCGCCTATCTGGTATCCACCTGGCAGGGTAACGCTCCCAGAAACATCCACATACCAAAGACCAAGCGGGTCTATACGAACAACAGGATTGTTGCCCACATAGGAGTACCTGTTTCGTGTTGAGATGAATCCGCGAGAAATCAGGGGCTCAGCGGATATGAACCTGCCGGTCGATCTGTCGTAGTAGCGGTGACGCATGTAGTGAAGTCCGGTAGCCCTGTCATGTTGGACTCCGTAGGCGCCGGCGAAACCAGTGTCGTCGAGTTTCCGTGATCCTCGGCGGTCTGTGTCTCCATAAGGGTCGTAGGACCGGCGGTCAACGACTTCCCCCTTCTTGTTCGTTACCGCCACCACGTTTCCACTGCCGTCATAGTGGTAGTAATAGGCTTGGCCGCCAACGACGGATGCAAGTTTCTGGTTGCCATTCCAGATGTGTCGCACCGTCGGGCCTTTCCCGTCGCGCGGGATTTCCATCATGGGCCTGCTGTCTCCGGGTGCGCCGTAGAGGATGTTTGTTTCCCGGCCATGTTCGTTGACGACCGTCCTTCGATCGAATGGATCGTATTGATATCGGACCACCGATTGGTTATTGGGATTCGCCGGAGTCGGGGAATAGGGTTCCTCGTCACCCACGGCGGATTCTGGGTCCGCCGCGATCCTTCTGGCGCTCTCCGCCGTTGTGATGTCTATGAGTTCGTGAGGGGCAGCCGGTCTGGCACGCGAGTTGGCGAATGGACCTTCGTGGATGAAGGTATTTCCCTGGAACACCACCGTTCCTCTCCGATGAGGATCCCACATGATCCGCTCAGGGGAATCAGCGGAATAGGATTGCGCGCTCTCCGGGCCAAGCCCATCGCTGCTGTTTCCCGTGGCGAAGTCCATGAGCTCATGTGGACTTGCCGGCCTTGCGTCAGGCTCCTGGTAGGGTCCGTCAACGATGAGCGTATTGCCCTGATAAATCATCTCTCCCTTCCGTCGGGGATCCCAATAGGTGCGGATCTTATCGTAGGATTTCTTGGGAGATTTTTTCAGCGCTGTTTCGCTATGACCGGTCGAGGAGGTCTCGGCGGCAAGTAAGCATGCCGTTGGGAGCAGGACCAGTGCAACAACAAGGCAACACACCTTTGCCGTCACTCTTGCGAGTGGACGGGAGAGCCTCTCGGCAGAAAACCATGCACCCATCCGCGTTCCTCGCGTTTAGCCTACCAAAATCGCCGGGTCACCACAAACCCAATCGTTGATGAGCCATTCCAAATTCTTCGTGCGACCGTGGACTATCTGGGTGCGTCCCGTTTTCTGTTGATACCCCCCCTCAGGAGGGGCTGGATGACCGCCGAGCGAAGTGGACCCAGTTCAGGTGATCGGTCTGCACGCCAGCCAAGGCCAGTGGGCTGTGTCCGTTGTGTGACGACGCAGCCGACTATCTGGGGTCGGGAGGCAAATCGCGGGAACTGGCGGTGCGAGCGATCGAGAAACGGATGATGGAGTAGCAATTGGTGTGGATGGGCCAAAAAGTTGGCAGAAAAAAGGTTGGGTATCTTTGACAGTCAATAAAAAAGCTTTAAAACTGGGCCAGCTCGGGATCGAACCGAGGACACCCAACTTAAAAGTTTGGCGTGCGGGTGTCGGGGCCCTGAGAAGCGATCCGTCGGAGGCGGGGCAAAAGGGCGAGAGCATTCGTGGACCCGCGCGGGTGAAGGAAATCCGCGCGGGTTCTACTCTTTCGGGAAATGGGGCGTGGTGTTGCGAGATGAAGCGCCGGGCGACCTGACAGTTGATTGGGTATCCATGGGTGTTTGTTGGCATCTACGGTCAAAAAAGTTGGCAGAAAAGTTGGCATCGGCCGACGGAGGGGGCTGACCCGGGGAGGTCGTGGCGTAGCACGGTGGCACAGCAGACCGCGCGAGTTCACGGCCGACGGTCTCCGACCCGGTTCGCTTCCTCGTACCTCCGGAGCGCAAGCTTGGCCCGGTAGAGCCAACTCCTGGCCGTGGCGTGGGGTACGCCGTTGATCCGCGCCCATTCCTTGAGGTTCATGCGCTTGTAGACCTGGGTCTCCACGATCAGGCCATACTCGAGCTTGTTGATGACCCCGCGGTAGATGCGGTCCAGCAGGTACTCTTCCTTCTCTTCGGGGAAGACCGTTGAAACCAGGAGCTCGGCCAACGCCCAGGTGCGCTTGGACTCGGGCGTCTCTATTTCATCGAATCTCTCGTCCCTTTCGCTGCGGACCGCTTCCTCCCGCTGCCAGCGTGAGATCTTCTTCCTGGTGTCCAGGATGAGATTCACGTCGATCTTCCTGGGCCGCCGGTCCAGGGGATACTCCACGGCGGTATGGAAGAAGTCGACCTGCAATCTGGAGAACAACTCGTCCCGGTCGGATGCGGGTACGCTCTTCCGTTTGCTGTTGAACAGGCGGGCCCAGCTCTCCCATAGAATCAAATGGAGCAACGGGAAGAGCGTCGTTTCCCGTTTGATCTTGGACAGGAGGATCGCCAGCACGGCGTCCTTATCCTCGTAGTTCTGGGCTCCCGTCTGGCAGAGGTTGGCGAGATCCTCCACGGTGGGATACCGCCTGAATACCCCATGACTGTTCCTGATCTTCTCGATGGCTTGCCTGATTTCTTGACGCTGGAGCTGTGCCTCCAGTAGACGACGATAGTTCGCGAGCATGGGTCCGCTCCTTTGCGGGACCTGCCCGGACGGAGCGGTGCAAAAGAGAGAGCCCAGTCGCGGGGTCGGTCCCCGTGACGACTGGGCTCAAGCGGACGCTGGCTCTAAAGGCTCGGGTTCGCTATGGTGGCTCGCTTCGCGTCGTCTTCAGTTGTTATGCAGGGCGCTGGCTCGTCGCCTCGGGCCCCGTTTCTGGTCTTGCCTGCTTGCTTCCTGCTTTGTCCTCCTGAATACCTCCCTTGATGAGGACTTCGAAGAGTTTTTCGCAATGACGGCACCATATTGCGATATCGCCGTACCTCACATGCGTATAGGTGGGCTTGCCGCAATCAGGACAGTGAATCAAGGACCGATTGCCCTGTCTGCCTTCGGTGCCCAGTTCCGAGGATGACCTAGGCATCGCTGGCGTCCTTCCTTGCCAAGGGAGGCTTGTCGGCGATGCATTCATAAAGGTCGTCCAGCCGGCAATGAAGCGCCTCCGCGATGACGAGCGCGTATGCAGCGGAAAGAAAGAGGCGGTTGTTCTCCAGCGCGCTGATCGTGGTGCGGTTGATGCGCGTGAGATCCGCCAGGTCGCCCTGGGTCGAAACGAGTGCCTTGAGTCGGCACTCGTGGACCTTGTTCCGGTACCGCCGGATGACCTGCCGTATCAGCCGCGGCGGCACCGGACCCGATCCCTCAATGCGATGTAGATATACATTACTGGAACGATTATATGCATATGTGTAAGTCTCCTGTCAAGACTTCCGGGTGTCCGTGGGGTAAGCCGCCGGGGAGGGTGTAAGGAATATGCGACAATACTTGACAAAAGACTTGCATATGTGGATATACTACATACAGATATGCAACGCATAAGGAGGGGATACGGATGAGCCTAAGGGAAATAGTAGGAGACCTGATGAGGAAGAAAGGGCTTAACCAGAGCCAGCTCGCGGAGGCCTCGGGGATTACCCAGGCCACCATGTCGAGGATCCTGCAGGGTGAGGTGGAGAATGTGAGGCCGGAGACCCTGGACAGACTGGCGAAGGCCCTGGCGGTATCAGTGGATTACCTGCTGGGTCGGACGAAGCAACTTGAGATTGGGGGGGCGCTGGAGGCTGATGACAGGGCAAGTGCGATATTCAGGGGCTATCAGAAGCTATCCGATAAGAAGCGCGACCAGTTGCGGGAATTCGTCCGCTGGTTGGAACGAGAGGACAAGAAGGGAGGCAAGGGGAAAGACTGACAATGCCTGATCTGTCTCGGATCACGTTGGTCCCGAATCGTCCGGGCTGGCATGCCGCCAAACTGGTCGAGGAGTGCGGCATCGTGCGGCCTCCGGTGGACCAGGGGCGTATCATGGAGCGCCTAAAGCTGAAGTTGCGCGAATTCCTCTATAGGGAATATCCCGGGATGACGGACTGGGATGACGACAATCCTGAAGAAGTCGCATTCTTGAAACCGTCCGAGCAGCGAATATACGTTCACAAGAACACGTTCCATACGCGGAAACGGATGTCTATATTCCACGAGTGCGGGCATTACTACCTGCCTTGGCACCGGGGTGTTGATTACCTGTGCGACGAGCGAAGGCTGAGTCCCCTCGTTAAGGAACAGCTTGAGCGCCAGGCGTTCGAATTCGCAACCAGCGTTATCATGCCGCGGCGGATGTTCGTGGATGACATGCTGAGCCTTCCGCTGGGCCTCGATGCGGTCAACCAGTTGAGGCGCCGTTACGAAGCGTCGTACTTGGCCGCCGCTATCTGGTATGCCAAGGTGCATCCGGGAAGGTGCCTGTTCTTTTGCATGGGCCCAGCGCACGAGCGAACCATGGATGCATCTGGCAAGCCTCGCACGAGTGAACATCTTAAGAAGACTAGATTGGACGGACCAGATATTCAGAATTCCAGACCCACTCAGCTCGGTCTTCCTTTGAGAGCCGTGCCAGGCTTGGTGATAATCCGAAAGAAGGACAGGCCGAAAACCGGCCGGCACCTAGTTGTTCACTATTCATTTCCGTCGCCACGGTTCGGAACTTTCATCAGAAAGGGTGTGGAAGTGTGGGAGGGAACTCGGTTATACGGGCTCTGGCTGAAGGCGCAGTCTGAGCGCGGAGTTGTTACCAGCACAATTCCGATGACCGATTTCGGTCCCTCGTTCTGGGATCACAGATACTTCGTCAAGGTTGATTGCAGGTCATACGCGGACCATGAGGACAACCGGACCATACTGGGACTTCTGTCTTTGCCCGACCGGCAAAGGACATGGAAGATATGAATTGCGGTCCAAGTTGGTGATCTGCTACTCTTTGCTGTCCTCTGAAAGTTCCGGTACCTGAAGAACACGAGGAGAAGTTTCAACAGGTGGTATGAACGGCACTTCAGTGCCAGATGCTGCCCCGAGATCCTTGAATTTCCGAGCAGCAGGCAGCACGCGGGCTTCCATTGAACCCACGGCGCTATTGTAGGCTGTGTTGGCTTTCTCAAGTCCCGTGCCGATATCGCCTATGTGCTCGGCGAGGATCTTCATGCGATCGTAGAGTTGTTTTCCAAGGTCGCTTATCTCCTGAGCATTCTTGGCGATATGCTCCTGTCTCCAGCCGTAGGCCACGGCTCGGATCAAGGCAATGAGGGTCGCTGGCGTGGCCAGTACGACTCGCCTTTCCAGGGCGTTCTCAATCAGCTGCCGGTCCGCATCTACGGCGGCGGCGAAGAAAGACTCGCCCGGAATGAACATCACTACGAACTCCGGGGCCTTGGGGAACTGCTCCCAATAGGCCTTGCCAGCCAGCGTGGACATGTGGGCGCGAACCTGGGCGGCGTGACGGGTTAGAGCATCGTTGCGCTGTTCCTCGGACGTCGATGCAACTGCGTCGAGGAAGGCGTCCAAGGCCACTTTGGCGTCCACGACGATCTCGCGGTCGCCTGGCAGACGGACGATTAAGTCCGGCCGCAGACGTCCCGTCTCCGAATCGACCGTGACCTGTTTCTTGAAATCGCAGTAATCAGACATCCCCGCCAGCTCGACGACTCGTTCCAGCGTCAATTCACCCCAACGGCCGCGCACCTGCGGAGTTCTCAGGGCGATGACTAGGTTGGCTGTCTCTTTCTGGAGTTGCGCCTGGGAGGTCGTCAGCGTCTTGATGTAGCCCTCCATGCTCGTGTAGGCCCCCTGGCGGCTTATCTCCAGCCCATGGATATGATCGTCAAACTTCTGGAGGGATTCGGCCAGGGGCTTGACCAGTCCGTCTATGGCTTCCTGGCGCTTGCCGAGGTCGCCCTTAGCTTCGGCGAGAACCTTATCGAAGGTTTCCTTTGCTAGTTTCAAGAATGCCGTCGTGCTGTTATCCAGAGTGTCGCCAGCAACAGCCTTAAATGCATCCATGAGTTTGCTCTTGGCCTCATCAAGCAGTTGCTTTTCTTCAGCAAGACGCTGGACTGTTTCGACAAGTTGCGTCTCAGCCTTAACGCGGGCCCCATGTTGGGCTTCCAGCTTGGACCGGAGTGTATCGAAATCCGTAGCGGCCCTTTGGCTTTGAGAATGCAACTCGGCTACTGTTCCGTCCAATGCAGAGGCTTTGCCTTCAGCGGTATTGGCGCGCCGCTCGGCTTCCTCTAACCGCAGGGTCATCTCCTTCCTAACACGATTAGCCGATACCAACCATCCAAGGATACCGCCAGCGACGAGGCCTGCTATAGCACACAAAGCATAGATCATCTCGGATCCTCCTCTCGCTTATGGCAAACAATGTGCGAACCCATTTCTGCCGAGCAAGCGTATGGTGTGCAAGTCATCTCATTTCCCGAAAGGCAGCAACTGGGTGACGTTTTGTGAACGGCGGCAAGGAGAGAACTCATGATCTCGTCGCCTTGGCCATAAGCTGCAGGGTCCGCATCGTGTCGTCCGTGAAGTAGGTCCGGTCCGACTCACTCTTCTGCGCGATCTCCTTCAGGATGTGCTTGAAGTCCCATAGCTTCACGCCGGCCCGCGCCGCGGCGGCAGGCACATTCTCTTCCCAGCCCCATGTAACAATCACCTTCGTGTACTCCCGCGGTATGAAGCCGAAGGTTTTGAGTTTCTCAACGACACCTGGGTCTACGAACTTGCGTTGCGTAAAGTACCCCAGGGTTCTGCGCTGGCCAGCCTGCTTCATGCGCACCTTGAGATTCTCGGTCGAGAACGGCTTGTTGGTTAGGCGTGAGAAGCCACCCGATATGGAAACGCCGCTCTCGATATGATATCGGCGAATCCCACTGGAATCGGAAACATCAACGGCCAAGAGATCGATCTCCAGCTGACCCCTGCACTTGATGTTCGGGATGGTGAGCCAGCCCTTGACGTAGCGGACATAGGCCTCAACGATCTTCTCCGTGGTTTCCATGAGTTCTACGGTCTCCGAAAAACCACGACGCTCTCACGGGAGGGATTCCGGCCATACTTACCCATCTGCTGGGCGCTGTTGCCCCGATACCGCGCCACAAGCAGCTTCTTGCACTTCAGGCCGGCCTGTTCCCCAACCTCGGCTGTAAACTCGTCAACGGCGAGTGGCGTGCCCCGATACTGGGCATTCCCGACTACGAACGCCACCCGGGCTCCGCGCTTGCATACACGTTGGACTTCTCGAAAGGTCAGGTAGAGATCGAGGAAATACCCCTCAATCATCTCGCTGACGCGGGGGTCTTTTTCCTTCTTCCGGATCTGGGTTACTGCCCGGGCAAGACGGCGGGGCTGAACGTATCCGTTCGCGTTAGGCCGCACCGGATGAGCCTCTGGGTGAGAATGGAAGCTCTGGTATCGCAGTTGGCGTGTCTGCTCCCAATCCAGAAATCCAAACATAAGCTCGACCCCGAAAACCCTCGTGTAGTCGTGACGGTTGGGGTACGGCGGCGAACAGATTACCGCGCTGTAGGTGGGTCCGTTATCGGGCAAGGATCTGGCGTCGGCCTGTTCAGCATGCCAGGACGACCCACGATGCAGGTGAGTCGCGCTCAGATCCTCCAGCATCAGGTCCACATGGTTGGTGAAAGCCGCCATGAGGGTTGAGGCAGACCTTCGCCGATCGATCCATTTCAACCATCCGCCCGTGGCAACGGCGCGGCTATACTCGGGGATTGTGGTCAGTAGGGCTAGCCTAAAGAAGTTCCGTTCTGCTCCAGTCGCCTCGAGACTCGCGATGGCGCGATCCAGCGCATCGAAAGCCCCCAGGAGTTTTCCAGGGAGGGCCTTGCTTACCAGGTCCGGGTAGCCCTTCGCAACGCCATTCCAACGTGTCGGGTCAATCCGGCGACGTAGACGCAACCACCGATCCTTGAGCCGGCATACCTTGTAGTTGGCAATCTTTACGCGCGTCGTGAGAACTGCTAGAGGAGAGATGTCGTAGCCCGTAGCAGGGATTCCCTTTTCCTTAGCAGCCAGCAGTGTCGTTCCTGCCCCAGCGAAGGGATCAAGTATCCCATCTTCTGGAGTGAGGTTCCACTCGTGGATGAGCGCATGTACCAACTCGCTGGTAAAGCTGTGTGGGAAGACGTACCACCGGTGGATGGGTTTGTCGCCGAGCGGTTTCGGCGTCACCCACCACCGCCAATCCTTAC
>Ga0315294_10010366_pt1 | contig 10224 bp, 6 predicted proteins | sample YL17G13_40_MG_FD_203626 | JGI IMG/M metagenome (GOLD analysis project Ga0315294, IMG submission 203626) | Sediment microbial communities from Yellowstone Lake, YNP, Wyoming, USA - YL17G13_40 | ecosystem: Environmental > Aquatic > Freshwater > Lake > Sediment | place: USA: Wyoming | collected...
TCTATGAAATCCTTGATTATAAAGTAAATAAGTGGCCCGGGCACGGCCTCCCGTCCAGCCAGACCATGCAGCAGTTCGTGGAAAAAGAGTACATGCTGGCGGACGAGTACGACCTCTTCATGAAAGACCAGTTCGATTTCGGCCTGCGGCGCTTTATACCGCGGACATGGGGCGCCTTCGAGCCTCTCGCCAATATTCCTTCTTTGTCCTCGTACCAGGGGCTTCCCCAGCGTCTCATGGCCATGTGCCAGGACCCGGCTTTCCAGAAGCTCTTCAAAGCTGTCTGGAAGGCCAGCCGGGAAAACGCCAAGTATCAGAAGGTCATGGCCGAATGTTCCCGCATCTCTCTGGAAATGGGCTTTCCTCCCCTGATGGGCGGCATGATGCTGGCGCCTTTTGATACTATTGCCGATATGCTCCGGGGTACTCACGGTTCCGTCATGGACATGTACCGCCAGCCGGAGAAACTGCTCGAAGCTCTGGAGGTGATTACGGAACGGAGTCTGGAATCGGCCGTGAACATGGTCAATATGTCCCGCAGTCCCATTGTCTTTGTCCCGATGCATAAGGGCGATGACAGTTTCATGTCCGTCAAACATTTTGAGAAGTTCTACTGGCCTACCTTCCGCAAGCTCCTCCTGGGCTGTATTAACGAGGGCTGCGTGCCGATGATGGTCATCGATGGCAGCTATAATGAAGCCCGCCTGGAAATTATCAGTGAATTGCCCCGGACATCGGTCGTGTGGACCATGGAAAAGACGGATATGTTCAAAGCCAAGAAAATCCTGGGCAATTCCGCCTGTATCGCCGGCAATGTCACCGCGGCGCAGCTTTACACGCAAACTCCTCCGGTTATTAAGGAGTATTGCCGCAAGCTCATTGAAGTCTGCGGTGAAGGCGGCGGTTATATCCTGTCGCTTGGCTCCGGCATTGACAAATGTGACCCGGCTAATTTGCACGCCATGATAGAAGCCGCCGAGGAATACGGTAAGTATTAGTATATTATAGTTGTCATTACGAGGAGCACATTCACTACGCTCAGTGTAAACTCCGCGACCGAAGCAATCCATAATAAACAGGGATGCGGATTGTTTTGCCCCGATTGCATCGGGACTCGCAATGACAGGTTATAACGGTGATATTCCCTTTAAGGAGGTTATTAAAGTGGAAACAAAAAACTGGGCGGACATGACCTGGCAGGAAAGACGCGAGGAGCGCTTTAAGCGGTGGCTCAACCCGCCGGACGTGAAATTCGTCAGCCAGGAAGCTGAAAAGCTTTATCAAGAACGCGTGACAAGGTTCATTAAGGCTATCAAGCTGGAAGAACCCGACCGCGTTCCCGTGATGCTCCCCACCGGCAATTACCCGGCTTACTGGGCGGGGGCTACTTTCCGCACGTTAATGTATGACTATAAAAAGGCGCACGTGATATGGAAAAAATACATGGCAGCATTCGGGGACATGGATATTTTCAACGGCCCCGGCCTGGTGCCTTCGGGGAAAATAGCGGAGGCTATTCCTTCCAAGCTCCAGAAATTGCCCGGTCTGGGTCTGCCTGCGGATGCCACTATGAACCAGTTCGTCGAGGGCGAGTACATGATGGCCGATGAATACGACCTCTTGATGATGGACCCGACCGACTATAATCTCAGGGTCATGCTGCCCCGCACCTCGCCTTTCTTTGAGCCTTTTAAGAGACTGCCGCCCATGCGCTACTTCATGGGTACGCCGTGGGTTGGCATCCTTGCCGACCCGGAAATACGCAAGATTTTCCAGACTCTGATGTCCCTGACTGGTGAGCATGTTAAATGGATGACAGCCAACATGGAAATCAATAGTTACATCAGGTCCCGCGGCTATCCTTCCCTGTTCGGGGGCGGACCCATGGCCGGAGCGCCCTTCGACCATTTTGCCGATGCCCTGCGCGGCACACAGGGCATTGCGAAGGATATGTTCCGCCAGCCCAAGAAGCTGCATGAAGCCATGGAACACTGGCTGAATTTAATGGTTAAAACATCGGTCAAGAACTTCCCGATGACGGCCAGCCCCATCTGCATGATGCCCCTGCACAAAGGCGATGATACCTTCATGTCCGATAAACAGTTCGCCGAATTCTACTGGCCCTACCTGCGCCGCCTCTTCCTGGCGATGATTGAAGAAGGCCTCGTTCCCATGCCCTTCGCCGAAGGAAAATATAACAACCGACTCAAGCAGATTACGGATACACCCAGGAGCGGCGTCGTCTGGTACTTCGACCAGACGGATATGGGCGAGGCGAAACGCATCCTCGGCGATATCTGCTGTATTGCCGGCAACGTCCCCACCTCGGTGGTGATGAAAGGCACCGTCCAGCAGGTGAAAGATTACTGCCGCAAGCTTATTGAAGACTGCGCTGCGGGCGGCGGTTACATTCTGGCCGGCGGCGCCAGCATCGATAACGGTAAAATAGAAAACCTTAAAGCCATGATGGATGCGGCTAAAGAATACGGCGTGTATAAGAAATAAAATAAGTGTTGCCATTGCGAGGAACACGTTCGCTTCGCTCAGTATAAACTACGTGACGAAGCAATCTCCAACCACTAAAATGTCATTCCCGCCCCGATGAAATCGGGGTAAACTCCGGCGGGAATCCAGAGGTGGGAAAAGGGAGGTGGATTCTGGCCCTCGGGCTGAACTCGGGCTGAAGCCTACGCCAGAATGACATATACAGGGTCTCCGCAATGACCGTTGAGTTTTTATAATCTTGAATCTTGGAGGATTTGTAGATAGTGTTTAAAAGACCGGATAATTGGGCTGAACTGACCTGGCAGCGGAAACGCGACCTGCGCCTTAACAGGTGGATAAGCGGTGAGGATATTAAATTCGTCAGCCAGCAGGCGGAAAAGGACTATCAGGCGCGTACTACGCGCCTGGCCAGGGCCACCAGGATGGAGGAGCCGGACCGCGTGCCCTGCATGATACCTACCGGCTGGTTCCCGGCTAAGAACGCCGGCGTTACCCTCAAGGAAGTCATGTATGACCCGGAGCTGATGAAAAAGGTCTGGCTTAAATTCGTGGATGAGTACGATTCGGATACGTTTGACGGCACCCTTTTCTTCCAGGCGCAGGTCAATGATATCCTTGAAGTCAAGACGCAGAAATGGCCGGGTCACGGCCTGCCGGATGCCGCTCATTCCTACCAGTACGTCGAGGGCGTTTACATGAAGGCGGACGAGTACGACCTCTTCATGAAAGACCCGTTCGATTTTCAGTTAAGGCATCTCTTGCCCCGGACGATGGGGGTGTTTGAGCCTTTCGCTGATGTTCCTCCGTTTTCGTCGTATCAGGGGTTGCCCAATCGTCTTATGGCTATGTGCCTCGACCCCCGCTTCCAGAAATTGTTCAAGGCTATCTGGAAAGCCAGTAAATATCTTCCGGCCTTCGGCAAAGCCGCGTTTGAGACCACCCGGAACGCCGCCGCCAAAGGCTTTCCCATGTTCCGGGGCGGCATGGCTGTCGCCCCCTTTGATGTTTTCGCCGATAGCCTGCGCGGCACTCAAGGCATCGTCATGGACATGTTCCGCCAGCCCGATAAAATCCACGAGGCTATGGAGTTCGTTTTACCCCAGCTTATCTCCGGGGCTGTCGCTATGTCGGACGCCGCCGATTGTCCCGTGGTCATGATGCCCCTGCACAAGGGCGATGACACTTTCATGTCCGATAAGCAGTTCGAGACTTTTTACTGGCCCACCTTCCGCCGTCTGCTCCTCGGCATGGTAGAAGAGGGCCTGGTGCCTTTCCCGGTGGCGGAAGGCGCCTATAACCGCCGTCTGGAATATATTTCTGATATGCCTGAGTCCGCCGTCACCTGGATGTTCGACCAGACGAACATGGCTAACGCCAAGAAGACGGTAGGGAAGGTATCCTGCATCGCCGGCAACGTGCCTGTTTCCGTCGCTTACACTGGCACGGCCAGAGAAATGAAGGAGTACTGCCGCAAGCTCATCGAGACCTGCGCCCCGGGCGGCGGTTATATTCTTACCGGCGGCTCCACTTTTGACATGGCTAAGCCGGAAAACCTCCGCGCTATGATGGATGCCGCCAAGGAATACGGCGTCTATTAATAAATAATAGTTGTCATTGCGAGGAAGTCCCGATATAATCGGGACGACGAAGCAATCCGTTTCCCTCCCCCTTTCGTAAAGGGGGATTAAGGGGGATTTTGACTAACTGTCATTCCCGCCCCGTATCAGTGTACGGGTTCACCCTGAACGGGGTAAACTCCAGCGGGAATCCAGGGGATGGTGGTCTGGATATTTGACGTATTAATTAGTAAAATTACTTTTACGGAGGCAATATAGATGGAAGGCGTTCAGAACTGGAAAGAGTTGACTCCGGCGCAGAAGCGGGAAGAGAGATTTAAACGGTGGCTGGCAGCTCCGGGCGTTAAATTCAAGAACAAGGAAGCGGAAAAACTTTATCAGGCGAGGGTAACCCGGCTCATCAAGGCCATTAAACTGGAGGAGCCGGACCGCGTTCCCTGCAGCCTGCCGGTCGGCTATTTCCCGGCCTACTATGCCGGCTATGACCTCAAGACGGTCATGTACGACTATAAAAAACAGAAAGAATCCTGGCTGAAATTTATGAACGATTTCGGCGATATGGATATTTTCGGCGGGCCCGGGCTTGTTTTACCAGCCAAGGCTCTGGAAATCATCGACCATAAACTGCACAAGTGGCCCGGCCACGGTATCGCCGACGATGTCCCTTCGTACCAGTTCGTCGAAGGCGAATACATGAAAAAGGACGAGTATGATAAGCTCATCCGGGACCCCTCGGATTTCTGGCTGCGGACATTCATGCCCCGCCAGGCCGGCGCCTACGCCGCTTTAGCCCGGCTGCCCCACCTCACGGCTTTCGTCGGCATACCCATTTTCTACCTGGCGAGTTTTGCCGACCCCGCCATACAGGAAGCTTATAAAAAGATGATGAAAGCCGGCGAGGAAATCATGAAATGGCAGAAAATTACCGGCGAGGTCGGCCGTGCCGCTATCGAAGCCGGGTACGCCGGTTTCAGCGGCGGGTTCTCCGGCGCTCCGTTCGATATGCTGACCGATATGCTCCGGGGCACCACCGGTATTTTCATGGATATGTACCGCCAGCCGGAGAAAATCCACGAAGCTATGGAAAGGCTGGTCCCTATCGTCATTGAGGAAGCGGTTCAATCGGCGGACATGGCTATGTTGCCGGTCATTATGATGCCCCTGCATAAGGGTGAAAAAGGCTTTATGTCCCCCAAACAGTTCGAGACCTTCTACTGGCCTACCTTTAAAAAAGTCCTGCTGGGTATGATTGACGAGGGCCTCGTGCCCATGCCCTTCGCCGAGGGCAACTATATCCCGCGACTTGAAGTAATTCAGGATATGCCCAGCGGTTCCATGATATGGTATTTTGAATACATGGACATGGCGCAGGCAAAAGCGACCGTCGGGAAGAAAAACTGCATCGCCGGCAACCTGCCCATTTCGATAATGGTGACCGGCACCGTTAAAGAGGTTAAAGAGGGCTGCCGTAAGCTCATCGAGACCTGCGCCCCGGGCGGCGGCTATATCTTGAGCGCCGCCGCCAGCATGGACCAGGGTAAAATAGAAAACCTGCACGCCATGATGGATGCGGCTAAAGAATACGGCGTCTATAAATAGTAAAGTGGGCTGTCATTGCGAGGAAGTCCCGACATGTCGGGACGACGAAGCAATCCGACTCCTTCTGTCATTCCCGCGAAGGCGGGAATCCAGAGGTGGGGAAAAAGAGGGGTGGATTCTGGCCGGAGTTTACCCCGTATTCCATTACGGGGCCAGAATGACATATACAGGGTATTTGCAATGACATGCTATAATACTTTCTTGGCAAAGGTGTGAAAATGGAAAAAACTGAAAACTGGAAAAAGCTCACCTGGGAACAAAAGCGTGAAGAGCGCTTTAAGAAGTGGCTTGAGGCCCCCGGCGTTACTTTCAATAGCCCGGAGGCTAAAAAGAAATACCGTGAGCGGGTGACCCGCTTTGTTAAGGTTATCAAGCTGGAAGAGCCGGACCGCGTGCCGGTGATTCTGCCGGCCGGTTATCTCCCGGCTTCCTACGCCGGCTATTCTTTGAAAGAAGTCATGTACGACTATCGGAAGCTGGCGGATGCCTGGCGTAAGTTCAATCGTGACTTCGAGCCGGACAGCTTTTCCGGCCCCGGCCTCGTTTACCCCGGACGCGTTATCGAGAAAATCGACCACAAGCTGCACAAATGGCCGGGTCATGGCTTGCCGGATAACGCCCCGATGTACCAGTATGTCGAGGGCGTATACATGAAGCCGGATGAGTATGACGACTTTATCGATAACCCCACGGATTACTGGATGAGGGTCTTTCTGCCCCGCACCGCTGGCGCCCTGGAGCCCTTTAAGTACCTGACGCCCTTTAATCCCGTCCTGACCAACCCCCTCGGCTGGGTTATGTCCTTCTCCCGGCCGGACGTTCAAAAAGCCTTTGAAACGCTCCTGGAAGCCGGTCGCGAAATCGCTAAATGGCGTGATGCCGTCGGCGAGCTCAGCCGCGAGGCGCTGATGGAAGGGTATGCCTCGTTCGGCGGGGGCGGCATGGCTGGCGCCCCCTTTGATAACCTTTCGGATGTCCTGCGGGGCACCCAGGGTATTGTCATGGATATGTACCGCCAGCCGGAGAAGATAAAGGAGGCCATGGAACGGCTGGTTCCCATTATCGTTAAGGGCGCGGTGAGGGGGGCTGATGCTTCGTTGAGTCCGGTCGTCATGATGCCCCTGCATAAAGGCGATAACAGCTTCATGTCCGGCAAGCAGTTCGAGGAGTTTTACTGGCCTACCTTTAAAAAGGTCCTGCTCGGGATGGTCCAGGAAGGGCTCGTGCCCATGCCCTTCGCCGAGGGAAATTATGAGCCCCGACTTGATATAATCAAAGATATGCCCCGGTCGTCGGTGGTCTGGTACTTTGAGGTTATGGATATGGCTAAAGCCAAGAAAATCCTCGGGAATGTTGCCTGCATCGCCGGTAACGTGCCGGTCTCTTTGCTCGTTACCAGCACCCCGGACGTTGTCAAGGAAGCCTGCCGTAAGCTCATCGAGACCTGCGCCCCCGGCGGCGGCTATATACTTACCGGCGGGGCGGGCATGAACAAAGGTAATCCGGATAATCTGCACGCCATGATGGCGGCGGCTAAAGAGTACGGGAAATATTAGAAATAGTTGTCATTGCGAGGAGTACATTCGCTTCGCTCAGTATAAACTCAGCGACGAAGCAATCTCATTGACTGTTAACTTCAAATCGGTGAGATTGCTTCGCCCAGACAAGTCGGGGTCTCGCAATGACATAGGAGGCAATGGAAATGGAAGGGGTAGACAACTGGGAAAAGCTGACCTGGCAGGAAAAGCGGGAGGCGCGCTTTAAGCGCTGGCTCTCCCCGAATGTTAAATTTAACAGCCAGGAGGCGGAGAAGCTCTATAAAGAGAGAACGGGTCGCTTTATCAAGGCTATCAAGCTGGAAGAGCCGGACCGCGTGCCCTGCATGCTGCCTTCCGGGTTTTTCCCCGCCTATTATGCCGGCTATAACCTCAAGACGGTCATGTACGACTATGAGAAGCTGAAGAAGGCTTATCTTAAGTTCATCGCCGAGTTCGATATGGATGCCTATACCGGCCCCAGCCTCGTTTTCCCCGGTAAGGTGCTGGAGATGACCGACCATCGCCTCCATAAATGGCCGGGTCATGGTCTGCCGGATAATGCCTCTTTATACCAGTACGTGGAAAAAGAATACATGAAAGCGGACGAGTACTCAGCTCTCCTGAGAAACCCCGCCGATTTCTGGTGGCGGTTCCTCCTGCCGCGTGTCGTGGGAACCTTCGAGTCGTTCCGCAAACTGCCGCCGATGAGCGGTATGATGGGCGTGCCTTTGATGTTCTACGCGGCTGTCGCCGCCCCGGACATCGAGGCTGGTTTCAAGACCATGATTGAGGCCGGCAAAGAGGTCCTCAAGTGGCAGAAGGTCATCGCTGAAGTCAACCTGGCTTCTCTCGCCGCCGGTATTCCCAACCTCCGGGGTGGCGGCATGGGCGGTGCCCCCTTCGATAATATTGCCGATATGCTGCGCGGCACCCAGGGCATGGTCATGGATATGTACCGTCAGCCGGAAAAACTGCATGAGGCTATGGAGACCATTGTCCCCAACACCATCAAGGGGGCGGTGGCCATTGCCGATGCCACCGGTTGTCCGCTTTGCTTTATGCCTCTGCATAAAGGCGACGAGAGCTTTATGTCCCCCAGGCAGTTCGAGACCTTCTACTGGCCGACTTATCGACGCGTGCTCATGGGCATGATTGAAGAAGGGCTGGTGCCGTACCCCTTCGCCGAGGGCAGGTACGGGGCGCGACTCGAAGTCATTAAAGAAATGCCCCGGAGCTCGGTGTTATGGTCTTTTGAGGATATCGATATGGCCCGGGCGAAAAAGGTCCTCGGTGATTCCGCCTGCATCGCCGGTAATGTGCCGGCCTCGGTGTTGTATACCAAAACCCCGCAGGAAGTAAAGGAATACTGCCGTAAGCTTATCGAGACCTGTGCTCCGGGCGGCGGCTACATATTGACCGGGGCCGCCGGCATGAATGAAGGTAACCCCGATAATCTGCGGGTTATGATGGAAGCCGTCAAAGAATACGGAGTCTATCACTAGATTAGGAGAATATAATCATGGAAACAAAAGTATCCGGTGCCAAAAAAGAAGTCATTATCTCCATTAACCGGCCCACCGTGCTCATCGGCGAACGCATTAATCCTACCGGCAAGAAAAAGCTGGCCGAGGCTTTAAATTCGGGCGACCTTGATATTGTCCGTAAGGAAGCTATCGCCCAGGTAGCCGCTGGAGCAGATATCATCGATATCAACGTGAACGCGCCCGGCGTTAATGATGTCGCTCTCCTGCCCAAAGCGGTAAAAATAGTCCAGGAAGCCGTCGATGCCCCCATATGCCTCGATAGCCCCAATACGGCCGCTATAGAGGCCGCCCTGAAAGTCTATAAGGGCAAAGCACTTATCAACTCCGTCAGCGGCGAGGAACACTCCCTGAAGAGAGTCCTGCCCCTCGTTAAAGAATACGGCGCGGCCGTCATCGGCCTGGTGCAGGACGATGAGGGTATTCCCAAGAATGCCGACCGCCGTGTAGCCATCGCTTATAAAATCATTAATGCGGTGGAAAAAGCCGGCATACCCCGCGAGGATGTCATTATCGATGTCCTGGCGTTCGCCATCGGCGCCGAATCGAAGTCCGGGCTGGATGTCCTGGAGGCTATCCGGCGCATACGGGAGGAGCTGGGTGTGAACATGGCCATGGGCGCCAGCAATATCTCCTTCGGCATGCCGGACCGCCCCATCATCAATAACGCCTGGTTATCGGCGGTAATTGCCGCCGGCGCCACGGCTTTAATCGTCGATGCCGCCAAGGTCAGGCCCTCCGTTCTTGCCACCGACCTTATTCTGGGACGCGATAGGTTCGCCCGGCGCTTTATCGAAGACCACCGCAAGCGTGAGCAGGCTCTAAAAACTCAATAGACAGACTGTCATCCTGAGCGCAGCGAAGGATCCGTTTACGCCAAGTAAAATACGGATTCTTCGTCACTTCGTTCCTCAGAATGACATTTGAGGCAAGTCCCCCTTGATGGAAGAGCGAATGGGGTGAGGGTGCCTTCTCCTCCCTCTCCCACGCTTGACACTCTTATCTTAAAGGGAATATACTTAAAGTTGCGTCTCGACGCGGGGTAGAGCAGTGGTAGCTCGTCGGGCTCATAACCCGGAGGTCGTTGGTTCAAATCCAACCCCCGCTACCAATTTTTAAAGCTAAAATCCCTCGAAATTATAAAAAGATTTCGGGGGATTTTTCGTTTTTGCTATAGGAAAACAAATAGAATTATTTATACATAAACAATTTTTAGGATAAAGTTTTAAGTACTTTGCTGCTGCTTCCTGAAGCCATGGTTGTAGTCGCCTTATTTGTATTCTGTTATATCTGATGGTCTAGACATCCACATGAATATAGTATCAATCTTGCAGAACATTTCCAATTAATGGAGATTGGGACTATAATACGTGCTGTAAAACCACGAAGTTTAAATGTTAAGAGGACAATATGACAAGAAGGTGCCAGAACTGTAATCTCCCTGAGGGGAAATTCAACGTTATA
>Ga0315294_10010370_pt1 | contig 10219 bp, 6 predicted proteins | sample YL17G13_40_MG_FD_203626 | JGI IMG/M metagenome (GOLD analysis project Ga0315294, IMG submission 203626) | Sediment microbial communities from Yellowstone Lake, YNP, Wyoming, USA - YL17G13_40 | ecosystem: Environmental > Aquatic > Freshwater > Lake > Sediment | place: USA: Wyoming | collected...
GCGCCCCTCGGAGGCCGCAAGGGCGTGCAGGTCCGACTCGCACAGAATGTTGAGAAACTGGCCGGGCAGGCTGACCCAATCGGGCGGGGCGTCCAGCGACAGGCGCATGAACCCGTGGCCCATGGGCCGGCGGGCGACGACCGGCAGGTCCAGGCGCCGCGGCCGGACGGCATCGACGGACCGCGTTGTTCCCTCGTTCGCCATGCCTCTTGGCCGCCTCGCCCGCTGACAGGACCAGCGATTATCGCCCGCGCGGCCACCTGTTCAATCTTTTTCCAAAGACGGCCGCAGCAACGATCCGACTTGGGCCCGCCTGGCGCCTGTCGCGGCGGTTCCTGATGGCCGCGGAATCTACGACACCGCGCCCTCGTTACGGGTATGTAAATGGTAGAGGGAAACGAGCGGCCACGCAAGGGCCGCCAAGGAGGAATTGCCATGAGAACGCTTCTTCTCACCGTTGGTGCAGTTGGGGTAATGTGGGTCGCGTTGGCCCCGGTCCCGGTTCGGAGCGACACGGTCGCCACCACCTCGGGCCAGACCTTCCTCGGCCAGGTCGCCGAGGAGACCCCGGAGCGCGTCGTCATCAAGACCGAGAGCGGGACGGTAACGGTCCCCCGCGCGGCGATTGCCACGGTTGATCGGGGCGCCCTCTCGCAGCCGAGCGCCATCGCGGCCGAGAAGATCAAGCCCGAAGACGCCCCGAAGGCCTTCGAGGCGGCCAAGGACGCGATCGCCGGGGGCAACTGGGTCAAGGCGGGCAGCCTGCTTGAAGGGCTGCTCGCGCTTGACGCGAAGGCGTTTGCGTCGGCCAACCGCGGCCCTGCGGCCTCGGCCCTGGCGGCGTGCTACCTGGCGCTTAAGGACGCCCACGGGGCCGCCCGCACGTTCGCCCGCCGGGCCGACCTCGCCTCGGCCCCGAGCGACCGCCAGCGGCTGCTGGCGACCGCCGAGGCCCTGGAAACCGTCGGCAGCGTCGCCATCGGCCCCAAGGGCGCCGCCACTTACGAGGATGCCATCGCGGCCGCCATGGAGTGGAAGGCACGCCAACTCCTCGGCCAGGCGAAGGACCTCGCCGCAAAGGCCACCGACCTCAATGACATGGCCAAACTCGAGGCCGCCGCCAGGCAGTGCCTCGACAAACTCGCCGAGGCCGACCTGTACGTCCCCGGTTTCAGCCTGGCCCACCGCAAGGAAACCCTCATCGCCCTTGCCGACAACATCCTGAAGGCCGCAAGGGCCACCACCACCCTCTGCGCCGCCGAGCGCAAGACCGTCAGCCGCTACTGGAAGACCGCCCTCGGCGACGCCCGTTACGCCGCCATCTGGAACCGCCAGGTTACAGGATACCTGCGCCTCCGCCAGGCGGCCGAGGACGGAATCAAGAACCTCAAGGCCTTCGCGCCGCGTGCGGGCGTCCCGGAAGTTCTTGCCGACCGCACCGCGGAATGCACGGAACTCCTGGCACAACTCGACACTCTACAGTATCATGAGGTGCTGCCGGGCAAGGGCGGAATCCCGGCCAACATGCGGATCGTCCCGCGCAAGATCGGGTCCCCCTTCCCGACCGCGCGGACCGCAAGTTACCAGTGAAGATCGTGCATCGCGGGGCGGAAGGAAAAGACGGCATGACGGGTGCGACCCCCAGGGCCGCCGGCCGGCGTGTATGCGCGGGGCGATTTTGCGCGCTGTGCCTGGCCGCCGCCGCGATGGCCGCCGCCGCGTCTGCTGCCGCGACGGCCGCCCCCGCCCTGGCCGACCGCGTCGTCACCAAGTCGGGCGAAACGTTCACCGGCACCCTCGTCGAAGACACCCCGGAAAAGATCGTCCTGCGGACCCTGAGCGGCACGGTGACCATTCCGCGCGACGCCGTCAAGAGCGTCGAGAAAGCCGGCGAGGAGGCCAAGCCCCCCGCCCCGCCCCCGCCCAGTACGGGCGGGCGTACTGGCCCGCAGGTCGTCGCCGCGGCGGTGGACCCCGCCAAGGCGCCCCAGGCGCTCCAGCAGGCCAAGGCGGCCATCGCGGCCGGCGAGTGGATCAAGGCGGCCGGACTCCTGGAGGGCCTGATGCTGCTCGACGAGAGGACCCTCGCGGCCGACGACCGCCTGGCCGTCACCGGGGCGCTCGTGACGTGCTACCTCCAGATCAAGGACGCGGCCGGGGCGGCCAAGAGCCTCTCTCGCCGGGCCGCGCTGGCGCCGGATGCGAACGACAAGCGTCGCCTGGTGGCCGCCGCCGAGGTCCTCCGGACCGTGGGCAGCGTCCAGATCGGCGGCAAGACCCTCTCGCGCCTCGAGGAGGTCATCGAGACCGCCATGGCCTGGAAGGCCCAGCAGTGCCTGAAGGACGCCACCGACATCGCCGCCAAGGCCAGGGGCATCGACGTGCCCGCCCAACTGGAACGGGCCGCCGCGGGGGCGCTGAAGAAACTCTCGGAGGCCGACGTCTTTGTGCCGGGCTTCAGCGCGGCCCACCGCAAGGAGCCCCTGGCGGCCCTCGTCAATAACGTCATCGAGGCCGCCAAGCAGGCCGTGGATTACTGCGAAAAGGTGCGGCCGGACCTGACGAGCACGGCCATCTCCAGCATCTCGAGCAGGGCCGCCGCCAATGCCTGGAACGACCGCGCGATTCCTTACTTCGCCCGGCGCCAGGCCGGCGAGGACGCCCTGAAGAACCTCCCGGCGTTCGCCGCCAAGTTCGACATCGCCGACGTGTACAAGGCCAACGAGGCCGTCGTCAAGGACCTCCTCGTCCAACTCGACGATTACCAGTATTACCCCGCCGGCACCGTGTTCCCATCGTACGGCTGGTACAGCACCCGGTACTTGCCCACGCAGCGGATCAAGATGCAGTTGCGGCGTTAGCCTTTCGCCGCGCCCGACCTTTCGCCGTTTTTTTTTTACCGCAGAGAGCGCAGAGAACGCAGAGAGAGACGCTTATTGAAACTGCGGAAACGGCGGACCGCGGCGGGGCATCGTGACGGGGGGGGCAACCTGGCAGTCCAATAGGCAGTAATCTATTAAATATGCTTTTCTCTGCGTTCTCCGCGTCCTCCGCGGTCAAACGGACAGGGGCAAGGTCCGGCGCGCGGGTTACGGCCCGCCTTCAGCCGGCTCGGCGGCGGGAACGCCGCGCCGCCGGTGCGGCAGGATCTCGGCCTCCGGCCGGATGCGCAGCGCGTAGAAGAGGTACAGCACCCCGCCGCCCACGATCGCCACGAAGAGCGTCGTCACGCCCAGGCGGGCCGCCACCACCGCCGCCAGCATCGGCAGGAGCGTCAGCGGGCTCGTGAGCGTGTTGAGGAACCCGATGTACGAGAGCCGCCGGCGCGGCGGCGCGCGGCCGATGAGGAACCGGTTCCCGCCGATGATGCTCCCCTGGTACGCCGCACCGATGGTCATCAGCGCCGCCAGGTAGACCAGGAGCGGCAGGTCCAGCGCGGCCGAGGTCGTCGGAATCGGCACGTGGAACACCGGGGGCAGCACGGGCGCCGCCAGGGCCAGCACCGGCGCCAGGACAAAGCACGCCCCCGTGGCCACCAGCGTCACGCGGTCTCCGTAGCGGTCCACGGTCCAGCCCCAGAGGGCGCTGGAGGCCACGCGGCTGAGTTTGAACGTGGCCACCAGCACGCCGCCCAGGACGACCACGCCGGCCGTCTCGCCCCCCGCGTTCAACTTCATCACCCCGTAAGGGATGAAGAACGCCATGGCCAGGTCGTTGACGCGGAACGCCACCCGGAGCCAGAAGTACGCCCGGTAGTCGCGGCTGCGCTTCAGCCACCGCCACCCGCGGATGAGCGACTCCAGGAAGGTCGTGCGGCGCTTGGCCCGGGGCCCCTCCTCCTCGCGGCACAGGATGAGGGCGACCATCGAAAGGACCGTCAGCGTGGCGCCGATCACGCCCAGCCACACGAAGTTCGAGGCCAGGATGGCGGTGTCGCCCGAGCCCTGGCCGCGGTTCAGAATCGGCTGAACGATCGCCAGGCCCGCCACGAACGAGAAGGCGCCGCCCAGGAACTCGCGCGTCCCCAGGAACGTGCCGATGCGCTCCATGTTGATCATCCGCCCGAACATGTCGAGCGTGACGACGTGCCCCGCCCCCATGCAGAACGCAATCACCAGGAACGAGCCGAAGAACAGGCCCAGCGTCAACCCGTCGACCCGCGATGCCAGCAGCCAGATCGAGACCACCAGGGCTGCCGACCCGCACCCCCGGAGGATCGTCAGCAGGATGTAGAACGGGCGCTTGCAGGGCCGGTGCTCCAGGTGGCTGGAGACGTAGAGTTGCGGCAGGAGCGACCCGCCCTTGTTGATGATCGAAAGCAGGGCCACCAGGTAGAACGCCACGTCCTCGCCGAACGCCGACCGCGAAACGGCAAACACCAGCCCGTTCAAGAGCAGGTCCGGATGCAGAAAATCGTACGCCACCGTGCCGAGCGACCCGTTGACGACGCCGAGGACGTAGTTGCGGCGGGTGCACTCACTTGGGCAGTGCGTCACGCGACCGGCGGCGGCCAAGGCCGGGACGGGATCCGCCGCCGACCGCGCCGCAAGCGCCGGCGGCTCCGCGCCTTCCTTCGGCCCATCAGGAACATGTTGTGATTCGGATTCGTTCACCGTCAGGGATTTCCGGGACTCTCGTTCGGGAGATCCAATCCTCCAGCCGCGGACAACCTACCGCCCGGCCGCGCTGTTTTCCATATCAAAAGCCCCAAACCAAAGCCGCTCTGCGCGGCGGGTCTCCCGACCCGCCGCGCACAATCCGCCAAAGTGCGAGTTCGCGCCAGTCAGCGCGGTGGGTCCGGAGACCCACCGCGCAAAGGTTTAAGCACGTCGCCCAAACATGCCCAAGCCTGCTTGCTCTCTTGCGCGGAAGGCACGAACCATTTCGCGCCCCGTACGTCTAACCCGATGTATAATACGCACGTTCCTGCGGAAAGGGGACTCTATGGCCGCTCGCGCGATGGGCATCGTCCTGGTGGTGGCGGGTTTCGCGGTCGCACTCCTCCTGGCAATCCTGGGCGTCGACCTCGTCCGGGCCTGCCGCACGGGGCCAAGGTGGAAGCGAAGGTTGATCGGCGCCGGGCTGGTGCTGCTGATGGCGATGGGCTTTTCGCCGGCGGGCGGTTGCAGTGCCACCGGAGAAGAAAGTACGCCTGCCGCATCGGCCGCCCCTGCCGCCTCGGACAAGGGCCTCGCGGAGGCAAAGGGCTGGCAGCGCATCCTCGCCGCGTGGAGCGAAGCCGAGGATATCATGTCCGGCAAGCACGTCGATTACCAGCCGTTCAGCGAGAAAGGCTTGAAGAAGGTCCTCGCAAACCTCAAGAAGGCCGAGGCCGACACCGCGGACCTTCAGAAAGCGAAACTCATCACCGAGCCCGAGGCCGGGCTGCTTCTGAAAGATTTGGGCAAACTGACCTTCTATGCCCAGAAGTTGCACATCACGTGCTACGACGCGCCGGAAATTCCACCTGGCTGGGGCAGTTTCAATCGCCTTTCTGAGCGTTTGCCGCTGCTGGAGAAACTCGCCTCATCCGAGAAGATCCACCGCGAGGTCGTCGAGAAGGTGCTCGCGAGCATCGAGGCCGATATCCAGACCCTCGGCAAAGAGGAATCGCTCAAGGAGTTCGCCAAGGCCGAAGAACGCCAGAAGGCCGAGAAGACCCGCGATGCCGCCCGCGCGGCCGTCCTGCGCATCCGAGATCGCGTCTGGCCGCCGGCGACCACCGGCGCCGACTCCGAGAAGACCCTCGACGAGTCTAAGGGCTGGAAGCGCATCGTCGCCGCGTGGAACGAAGCCGAAGAAATCGCCTCCGGCAAGCGCGGCGATTATCCTTTTGACGAGGCCGGCAAGAAGCGCCTGCTTGAGGACCTCAAGAAGGCCGAGGCCGACGTAGCGGACCTCCAAAAAACGAAACTCATCACCCAGCCCGAGGCCGGACTGCTTCTGAAAGATCTGGGCACGCTGACCGACGGGGTCCAAGCCAAGCGGCCGACCGAAATGAAAATGGCCACGTGCTACGAACCGATGATGATCCGACCCGGCCATGATAGCCTGACACGCCTGTCGGACCGCCTGCCGCTGCTGGAGAAACTTGCCGCATCCGTGACGCTGCACCGCGAGGTCGTCGAGAAAGTGCTCGTAAGCATCGTGGCAGATATCGCGACCCTCGCCAAGGAGGAATCGCTCAAGGAGTTCGCCAAGGCCGAAGAACGCCAGAAGGCCGAGAAGACCCGCGATGCCGCCCGCTGGGCCGTCCTGCGCATCCGAGATCGCGTCTGGCCGCCGGCGACCGCCGGCGCCGACTCCGAGAAGACCCTCGACGAGTCTAAGGGCTGGAAGCGCATCGGCGCCGCGTGGAACGAGGCCCAAGAAATCGCCTCCGGCAAGCGCGGCGATTATCCTTTTGATGAGGCCGCCAAGAAGCGGCTCCTTGAGGACCTCAAGAAGGCCGAGGCCGACGCCGCGGACCTCCAAAAAGCGAAACGCATCACCGAGCCCGAGGCCGGACTGCTTCTGAAAGATCTGGGCACGCTGACCGACGGCGTCCAGGCCATGCGGCCGACCGAGGACCGGAACTTCACGTGCTACAACATAATGCTCATCCGCCCTGGCCACGACAGTTTCCAACGCCTGTCAGACCGCCTGCCGCTGCTGGAGAAACTTGCCGCATCCGTGACGCTGCACCGCGAGGTCGTCGAGAAAGTGCTCGTGAGCATCGAGGCCGATATCCAGACCCTCGCCAAAGAGGAATCGCTCAAGGAGTTCGCCAAGGCCGAAGAACGCCAGAAGGCCGAGAAGACCCGCGATGCCGCCCGCTGGGCCGTCCTGCGCATCCGCCAGCGAATCACGGCGCCGGTCATGTGCTACTACTTATACTTCATGTCAAGCCCGTTGCGCGAGCCGGAGTCGAAACGAGAGCAGTCGGCCGCACGCCTGAAGATTCTGGAAACCCCTGCCGCAGCCGCGGCGCTGCGCCCCGAAGTGCTCCGCCAAGCCGCGGCCAATGCGCGGACCGAGCAAGAGCCATCCTGAGGAGTCCGCCATGCCCCAACGCGCCGTGAACCTCGTGCTGGCCCTCGCCGGCGTCGCCGCCGTCGCCTTGCTCTACGTAATTGGCGCCGACCTGGCGCGGGCGGCGCAGCGCGGGCCGCGCTGGAAACGATGCCTCCTGAGCGCAGGCCTGGCACTACTGGCGGCCGTGGGTATTTCGGCGACCGGTTGCAGCGCGGGCGGCAATGCGCCCGCAGCCGCGCCCGAGGCTGGCACGGCCGCCGCGGCCGCGGATGCCGCGAAGGACGCGCCGCGGGTCAGCCCGGCCGCCACAACCGAATACGCCCGAACGCGTATCCGGGAATTGGAGAAACGCCTGGCCCACCTCGAGAAAATGGAGGCCGGGGCGGACGAGGTTAATCCGCTGTGGATCGACGCCCTCGCCACGAGCACCCAGGTGGACGTCCGCTTCATGAACAAGAACGAGTTCCTCTCGCAGGTCTCCGACGCCGACCTGCCGCATGCCCGCGCGGCAATCGACCGCGCCGCCGCAGTTCTCAAGCGGCTCGAGGCCATGTGGGCCCGGCCCTACCAGGCGCCCGAGTCTCCGAGGCCGGCGTCGCCGGAGTCGCTCGCCGGCAAGCGCCTGGAGGAGACCGATGCGTGGAAGAATCTCACGGCCCTGTGGGCCTTCGGCGGGGAGATCGCGGCCGGCCGGCGAGGGCCGTTCCCCTTCAACACCCGGCAGCAGGAGCAACTCCTGGCAGACCTCCAGATCGTGAGGAAGAACGTGGCCGCGATGGAAAACGCGGGCCTTTTCTCGGCCGCCGAGGCCGGGTTGCTGGGCCTGAACCTCGATGCGATGATCACTCGCATCCAGCAATTCCGTCCTGAAGAACTCCGAATGGCCACGTGCTACCAGCCCGTGCGCATGGTTTCGCCGAACGAGAGCGTCGAGCGCCTGGCCGCCCGCCTGCCGCTGCTGGAAAAACTCGCCGCATCCAAGACGCTGCACCGCGAGGTCGTCGAGAAAGTGCTCGTAAGCATCGAGACCGATATCCTGACCCTGAGCAAAGAGGAATCGCTCAAGGAGTTCGCCAAGGCCGAAGAACGCCAGAAGGCCGAGAAGACCCGCGATGCCGCCAAGGCCGCCGCCAAACGCATCCGCGAACGCATCGTGCCGCAGCGCACTTGCTACTACCTCGTGCCGGTTGAGCCCGCCAAGCCGGCCAAGGAGCAGTCCCGCGCGCGGCAGGAAGCCCTGGAAAAATTCGCCGCCGCCGACACGCTTCGCCCCGACGTGCTCCGCCAAGCCGCGGCCAATGCGCGGAGCCCGGAGAACAAAACCTGACTGCGATGGCAACGATTCCGCTTTCGGATACGGCCCAATGACCCTTCTCCCCCGCCGCCACGACTCGCTCGTCTTCGAGGTCACCCAGCGCTGTAACCACGCCTGCGCACACTGTTACAACGCGTGGAAGAATGCGCGGCCGTACCCAGCCGCGGAGGAACTCGGCACGGCCGAGACCCTGGCGATGCTCGGCAAGGTGCTGGATGAGTCGGGCGCGCATCTGGTCTCGCTCAGCGGCGGCGAGCCGATGCTGCGGAAAGACATCTTCGAGATCGCCGAGTACCTGGCGGCGCGCGGCGTGGCCGCAAACCTCATCACCAACGGGTCTCTGGTGACCGAGGACGCGATCGCGCGCCTTGCGCCCGAGAAGATCAGCGTGTGGGAACTGCCGCTCCTGTCGGCCGACCGGGCCGTCCACGACCGGATGAGCGGCGCGCCCGGCGCGTTCGACCGCGTGACGATGGCCCTGGCGAACCTGAAGGCCGCGCGGCAGCGGGTGGTGACGGTTTTCGTGGCCACGCGCGCCAACATCGCCACGTGGCCCGAGACGGCGGAACTCGCCTTCGCCCTTGGGGCCGACGGCATCATGCTGAACCGCTTCAACCCCGGCGGCGAGGGCTCGCGGCACATCGAGCAACTTCAGGCATCGCCGGAGGAACTCTCGCGCGTGCTCGACCAGGCCGAGGCCATCTCCGAGAAATACGGCATCCCCATCAGTTGCAGCATCGCCATGCCGCCGTGCCTCTTTCGCACCGCCCGCTACAAGCATCTCACGTTCGGCTTCTGCGCCGCCGGCACCGAGCGGGCCTACTACACGATCGACCCCGTGGGGAACCTCAGGCCGTGCAACCACTCGCCGACCATCCTCGGGAACGTACGAGAAATGAACTTCTGGGACCTCGTGGATAGCCGCGCGGCCCACGACTTTACAGCCGCGCGGCCGGAGTTCTGCGCGGGCTGCCGCCTGGAGACCACATGCCTGGGGGGATGCAAGGCCGCCGCCGAGGCGTGCTGCGGAGACTTGCAGGCGATGGACCCCTTCCTGGCGGCGTTCGCCGGCCAGGCCGTCAAGCCCGCGATGTAAGAAGGCTTGGTGGGTGCAGAGCACCCACCGTTGCGCCGGCCCAGCAAGTTGCGCGGCAGGTCAGGAGACCCGCCGCGCGGTGGGCATTCTTGCCCGCCGCGCGGGACAACACGGGTAACCGCCATCCCTAACAAAAGCGCGAGGGCCGAGGGAGGCCGCCCCACCGCGGTCCCTCGACCCTCGGTTCATGCCGCCGCCGGAGCCCACAGGTCGCCCAGGCGACCGGCCCCGGCCTGCGCGCGGAGCGAAGACGGTCAGCGAATCCCGTCCTCACCCCGCCTGCCGCGCCGACGACGCCGATTCGCCAGGGCCGCCGCCACGCCAACCGCCAGGTACGCCAGCGTCGCGGGCTCCGGCACCGGCTCGGCACACGTCGGATAGTCCCCTGTCAGGTCTCCATAGACCGTGTTTTGGCCGAACTTGGCCGCCCACACATCGCCGAACAGGCCGGTGATCGGAGCGCCGGTAGAGTAGAACCAGAACTCGCCGACCCCGTCCTTGCCCGGCTGGCGGCAGGAGTAGGGCTCCCATTTGATCAGGGGCTTCGCGAGCGAGATGCTCGGGTCGCCGCGCGGCTCAAACGCACCCGCATACGGAACGGAAAAGACAACAGGCTGTCCGGTGTGGTAGCCGGACGGCGTGGAGTGGCCGTCCTCACTGCCACCGGCATCCGTGTCGAAGGCAAACTGGATTTGGCCCTCCGTGCTGCAATCGGGCATCACAAGGTCCAGGTGGCTGAGGTCCTTCGAGAGGTCCCACTGGACGGTGTACGTGTACTTGTACCAGCCGCTGTA
>Ga0315294_10010372_pt1 | contig 10218 bp, 9 predicted proteins | sample YL17G13_40_MG_FD_203626 | JGI IMG/M metagenome (GOLD analysis project Ga0315294, IMG submission 203626) | Sediment microbial communities from Yellowstone Lake, YNP, Wyoming, USA - YL17G13_40 | ecosystem: Environmental > Aquatic > Freshwater > Lake > Sediment | place: USA: Wyoming | collected...
CGCTTCTGCCGATGTACGACGTCTTCGACGAACTGCGGTACTTCGAGCCGGGCCGGGGCGCCCACGTCGTCGAATTTGCCGGCCTGCGACTCGGCCTCTCGATCTGCGAGGACATCTGGACCCAGGAAGCCGCCGCCGGACCCGCCTCGCGCTTCTACCACGGCAACCCCATCGCCGAACTCGTCGAGGCGGGCGCGGACCTCGTCGTCAACATGTCCGCCTCGCCGTTCCAGATCGGCAAGTTCGCCCAGCGCCGGAACCTCGTCCACACCCAGGCGCGGAAATACAAGCGCCCTGTGGTGTACGTCAACCAGGTGGGCGGCAACGACGAACTGGTTTTCGACGGCGGAAGTTTCGCCATGGACGGCTCGGGCGCCCTGGTCGCGCAACTGCCGGCGTTCGAGGAAGACCTGGCGATGGCTGAAATTCCCGGCGGCGCGCCGCTCTCGACTGTTCCCGCGCCGATGCCGGACGTCGTCGCTGTTCGCCAGGCGCTCGTCCTCGGCCTCGGCGACTACGTCCGCAAGTGCGGCTTTAGGGAGGTCGTCCTGGGCCTGTCGGGCGGGGTGGATTCGAGCGTCGTCGCCTGCCTCGCTGCGGAGGCGCTCGGGCCCGATCACGTCACCGGTGTCGCCATGCCGAGCCGATACTCCAGCCCCCACAGCCTCGAGGATGCCGAGGCGCTCGCCCGGAACCTGGGCGTCCGATTCATGGTTATCCCCATCGAGCAGCCGCACCGCGCGATGGAAGCCGCACTTGCCGAGGCTTTCAAAGGCGCCCAGCCCGACGTGACCGAGGAAAACGTCCAGGCCCGTGTCCGCGGCAACATCCTGATGGCCCTTTCGAACAAGTTCGGATGGCTCGTCCTCTCGACGGGCAATAAGAGCGAATTGGCCTGCGGCTACTGCACGCTCTACGGCGACATGGCGGGCGGCCTCGCGGTCATCAGCGATGTCCCCAAGACGCTCATTTACGAACTTGCGCGCCAAATCAACACCGATGCCGACCGGTCGCCGATCCCCGACCGCGTCCTGGAGAAACCGCCTTCGGCGGAACTGCGGCCGAACCAGACGGACCAGGACTCCCTCCCGCCGTACGACGTCCTCGACGCGATTCTGGACCTTTACGTGCGCCAGGAGCGCTCGCGCGACGAGATTGTCGAGGCCGGGTTCAACCCCGAGATCGTCCAGAAGGTCATCCGTCTCGTGGACCGCAACGAATACAAGCGCCGCCAGGCCGCCCCGGGCCTGAAAGTGACGAGCCGGGCCTTCGGCGTCGGACGCCGCATGCCCATCGCCCAGCGCTACGACCCGAACAGCCGGTAGGAGAAAACGCCGCGGTTCAGGAGTGTTTTTTGCGCGGCGGGTCTTGAATGCTTCTTGCGCGGTGTGTCTTAGATGGTTTTGCGCGGCGGGTCTCCGCACCCGCCGCGCTTGGAATCCCGATTTTTAGCAGGAGAAGGTGTTGTGCCGCGGGTGAAGCATTATTTTGAGAAGGGCCGCTTCTATCACCTGACCACTCGCACCTTGGATGGCGTGCCCGCCTTTGCTTCAGACACGGCGAAACGGAAGCTGGTGGATGCGATGATGTTCTACCGCGAACGGGGTGATTGGCACGTCCACGGTTTCGTCGTGATGAGCAACCACGTCCATGTGGTGGTTTCTCAGGCGTCGCGCGGACTGAACGATGTGATCCGCGATTTCAAGAAGTGGGTGTTTCGTCACCTGAAGGGTGCCGGGGGCGGCAAACTGTGGGAACGCTGTTATGATGACAATGCCATGGTCTCGGTTCGCGAGATGACCGATGTGGTCGAGTACGTGCATAACAACCCCGTGCGAATCGGCTTGGTCCGGCGACCGGATGACTACTTCTGGTCCAGTGCCCGCAACTACGCGCGCCTGACACCGGTGGCGATGGAAGTGGACATGGAGTGGTAGAGGGTGTGCGCGGCGGGTGCGGAGACCCGCCGCGCAAGAAGTAAGGGGTGAGCGGGACGCGGATGGTTTTCAAAGGATTTGCGCGGCGGGTCTCCGCACCCGCCGCGCCAACCGCGCCTATCGTGTGTGGAACACTGCTTGGATGGGTATTAGACGCTCGCAGAATCGCGGAGGGCACAGATGAGACAGTCTGGCGAAAGCCTTCTCAATAGTCTGAAGAATGTCCGGTGGGATGTTGCCGCCAAAACCTGCGGGAATAATCACGCAACCTTGACAGGGTTGCTTGTTGAGTGGTGGATTTCCTCAGAACCTGAGACGCACCGGGCCGTCGAAGCCGGCCCCTCACATGGGCGGTTCGCAAAGGGTGTAGGTGGCGGGCTGTGTGACGCCGTTTTCTGTGAAAAAGATGACGCAATTGGTATTCTTGAGGTCGAGGGAACACGCTATGAACCGACCATTGAGAAGATCGGTAAGTTTCTTGCTTCTTCGTTGGATGACATGAAGACGCTCAGGTTTGCCGTCGCCGTGCTCTACCCTACCGGCCCGAGAGGGCGTGGTGCCGAAAGAGCCATGCCGTCATGCTGGAATGCCGAGATTTCCTCAAAGGTCACAAAGGTTTCGCACGAGCACTCCGACAAACCGATTGTCGTGGTTGCGATCGACAAGGTTTATGAACGGCATGTCAAAGGGATCCGCCGCCGCCACGTCGTCTACAAGAGCAAACTGACGAAGGTGTGGGGATTCGTGTATGAAGCAGGGGAGCGAGTGGCCTCTAACGTCCTATGGGACGGCAACGCGGCAGGGAGAAAGTAAGGTTTTGCGCGGTGGGTCTCCGTGCCCACCGCGCAAAGTGTGCTTGGCTGTGCGCGGCGGGTGCGGAGACCCGCCGCGCAGAAGAAATAAAAAGATGCCGTGCCGAGGGTTTCTTGTCGGGCGACTGAGGAGTTGCACGGGTGGCGGAACCGGAAACAACTGAATCGCGCAGGACCGGCCTTATGGCTCAGTTCAAGGCCTCGCTGCCGCGGAACGTCATCGTTCTGGGCGTCGTCTCCTTCCTGTCGGACGTCTCGACGGACATGATGTACTGGACGATGCCGTTCTTCATCGCCCTTCTGGGCGGCGGGTTTCTCTGGGTCGGCATCATCGAAGGCCTGCGCGACGGCATCACGAGTTTCGTGACGATCGGGTCGGGATTTGTTTCCGACAGGATCGGCAAGCGCAAAGCGCTCGTCGGCCTGGGCTACGGCATCTCGACGGTCGTCAAGCCGGTCCTCGCCCTCGCCTGGGTGCCGTGGCAGGTCGCGGGCCTCCTGGGCCTGGAGCGTGTCGGCAAAGGCATCCGCGGCGCCCCGCGCGACGCCCTCGTCGCCGGGTCCGTCTCGGCCGAGCACTACGGCAAGGCCTTCTCGTTCCATCGCCTGATGGACCACGCCGGCGCCGCCCTCGGCCAGATTGTCGGCGTCCTGCTCGTCATCTTCCTCTTTCCGTACTTCCACGACCTGGCGAAGGCCGGCAGCCGATGGGTCACCAACGCCTCCGACGTCTTCCGGGCGATGTACCTTGTGTCGGCCGTGCCGGCGGTCCTGGCGGTGCTGGCCGTCGTCTTCTTCGTCCGCGAGAAGGCCGCCCCCATCCGGAAGAAAGTCGAGATCAATTTCCGCGCGGCCTACGACCGGCGGTTCTGGTTTCTCCTGGTGGTGATTCTGGTTTTCACGCTCGGCAACTCGTCCGACATGTTCCTCCTCTTGCGCGCGGGGCAACTGCTGGGCTATCCGCTGGATTTCGGGCCGCAGGAACACGAGGCGATGGCCCGCCAGTGGAACTTCCCGTGGCAACTGCCCGCCATGTTCTTCATCCTCTCGATGGCGAAGATGTTGTTCACGTTGCCGGGCGGTTTTCTGGCCGACCGCATCGGCCGCGCGAAAACCCTCGCCCTCGGCTGGGCGGTTTACGCGGGCGTCTATTTCGCGTTCGCTTTCGCCACCGAGGCCTGGCACGCGTGGGTCCTCTTCGTGGCGTATGGCCTCTTTTATGGGTTCACGGAAGGGGTGCAGAAGGCGGTCATCGCCGACTTCGTCCAGCCCGAGGTCCGCGGGGCGGCCTACGGCATGGCGTATTTCTGCGAGGGGATCGCCAAACTCGTCGCCAGCCCCCTGTTCGGCCTCCTGTACTTCCTCTTCGCCACGCCGGAGCATCCCGAATCCGGCGCCCACGTGGCGTTCGGCTTCGGCGCGGCCTGTGCGGGCCTGGCGTGCGTTCTCCTGGTCGTTCTCCTCGGCGTGTTTCGTCGGCGCGAGACGTGAAATTTCTTATGACCACACCCACCACGGGGCCGCGGCGAGTTCCGCATAGACAACCAGGTCGAAGGCCGCGTGGGCCGCGAGCGGCGCAAGCACGTTGCCCGATAGTTCCCTCAGCACGCCGAACGCGAGGCCGCCGACGAACGTCGCTGCCACAATGAACGTGAAGTTTATCGTCACCGCCTCGCCGGGAAGGGCAAAGAGCGCACTTTTGTAGGCCGTGTGCAGAATCGCGGCGCACGCAACCGCCCCCACGGGCCCCAGCCGGCGCACACGCCCCTGAACGTAGCCGCGGTAAAGCACCTCCTCCGCGCTGCCGATGAGCGCGGCGACGAGGGCGAAGCCCCGCAGCGCTTCCGGCAGCGCCGTCGCCCCGATGTGCCAACGGTACCCGACGCCGAGCGCGAGGCCCAGGGCCGCGCCCAGCACGGCATAGAGGGCCGTTTTTCGCGCGACGGGGGCGAGGCCGAAAAGAATAAGCGGCGAACGTGAGCGGACGACCGCCCGCACGAGCGCCGCTGCCGTCAGGGTGAGCCCCGCCGCCGAAAAGGCAAACGTGGCCGAGAGGCTGTGCGCGAAGAGGGCAAAAAGGACCATGCCGGCCCCAGCGACGGCCGCTTCGCCCACGTCCAGCCAGCCGGCGCCCGCCGATTTGTCCGAGGTTGCAGCCATTGTTGAGGGATTAGACCTGGTTTTCTCTGTTAAAAACATATCTTTGTTCTCCCTCTCCCCTTGTGGGAGAGGGTAGGGTGAGGGGGAATAAGGTTGCGATGTGACATTCACCCTCACCCCTGCCCCTCTCCCATCAAGGGAGAGGGGATATTTCTTTCGCGGCGGCCAAGAATGGCCGCCGCGCGATTCGCTGACCCTTTGACAGCCGTTCTCTGCGTTCTCGGCGCTCTCTGCGTTGAAAAACACAGCGTCGTAGTTCTACCCTCGTCGCCGGCGCGCGATGAGCCACGCCCCGGCGGCGACAGGCGCGAGGAGCAGGATCCACCCCGACCCGAGGCACAGCGGTTTCCCGGCCGAGATGAGGCAATCGGGCAGCGCCTTTTGGAGGTCCGCGATCTTGGCGTTGGCCTCCTCTCCCTCCCACGGCGGCAGAACAAGGAGCCTTAAGCCCTTCATCTCTTTCAGTTCCGCGAACAGTTTCTCGTCCTCCGCTTTCGCTTCTTCAGGAGGCGGCTGCTCGCGCTTCACTTTGGAGATCAGCAGGAACGCCTTGAGGTCCTTGAGGCTCTTGAGGGCGGCGATGTCCTTGACGTTCTCGCAGTTGAAGAGTTCCACCGCCTTGAGGCCGGGGTGATCCTTGACGACGGCATCGAACTCTTGCTGCGAGATCTTCGGCGGAAACGAAAGGTATTCGAGCGGAAGATTTTTGAGCGGCCCGAGGTCCGTCACCTTCTCGCACCCCGTCAGGGACAAGGTCTTTAGGCGGGGCAACTTCACCAGCGCGCCGAGGTCCTCGGCATCGCCTCCCGCGAGGGTCAGTTGCCCCAGTTGCGCGAGGCCGGCGAGGGACGCTAGGGTGACCGGCGACTTGACGCCGACAAGGATCAGCGACTTGAGGCCCTTCATCTCTTTCGGCAGCGGCGTCTGCTCGGGAGTCCAGTCCGAGAGAACCAAGGTCCGGAGCCTCGGCAGGTGCGACAGGAAGTCCAGGTTTCCGCCCTTTGCATCATTGAGAATGAGGACCTCCACATCCTCAAGGGCCGGCCGTATCTCGTTCATCTCCTCGGAGAGCAAGCCCGCCTCGGCGGCGAGGAAGCGCGGGCGGAAAAGGCGGAGGACCTCGCCCGGCCCGACGGCAGCCGGCGCCGCGGCGCCCTCCTCGGTTGCCGGCGGCGATCCGCCCGGCTCCAGCCAGAGGTCAATCGCCGGGTTCGCCTTCGCGACTTTCTTCAGGATCTCCAGGTGTGCGGCATCCATGCTTTCATTCATCTGGAGCAGGCGAAGGGCCTTCAAGTCTTTTTCGGACGCCTGCTCCAGCCATTCCGTGGCCGCCGGGTCCTGCATCGCTATCGATGCTGCTTTGCCGCCAAGCGACATCCGCCCACCCTCTAAGGCGACGTCCAGAGCAGTTCCATCCGTCGCCCTATAGCGGAGGAAAAGCGGGCGTCCTTCTTTGACATCACTCAGGAATGCTAGCAGATCGCCGTCCCGCGCGAGGAGGCCCGCCGGTTGCCCCTCCTCGCTCAGCATCCACGAAAAGGGCGCGAGCGTGTAGTTATAGCACACGGCCGCGCCCTCGACCTTGACGACGCGCAGTTCTTTTTCCGCGCCCGGCTCGGTTCCCTTGCAGGAAGCCAGGAAGAACGGTAAACCCACCAGTGCCAGCACCACCAGAACGATCTTGTGCTTCGCCATCGCAGGTCTCCTTAACGGGCGACGCTTCAAGCGCCATTGTACTTGTTGACTACTCGACCTGCCAGTGAATGTTGGGAAGCAACGGTGTCGCGCTTGCTTTACCGCCGGTCCCGACGTACGATAAAGTCGGACCCCCAGGGAGCCGCCCATGCTCCAATGCAAAGAGTGCGAGTTCTGCCAAGTCGGTCCGGGCGACGAGGTCAAACTCAACTGCAACCCCTTCACAAACGTCAAGGAGTCCGAGTGTCTCCTGAAGTGGCAACTCCTGCGTCTGGACCTCATGACGCGGGCCTACATGGCCACCATCGCCGAGTACCGCAAGATCGCCCCTCTCCAGCAGGAACTCTATCGCCGCATGAAGCAGGAGTTCAAGGAGATGGACGACGCCGACAGTTGGAAGCAGAGCGACGATGAGACGGACGACGAGGATGAGCCCGACCTCGGCGGCCTGCCGCCCCTCGACGACCGAATCTAAACGGTTTCAGATAAGTTTTGTGCGGCGGGTTCGCCGCGGGGCTTGCCCCGCGCTGCGAACAGCCAGCGCCCCGCAAGCGGGGCGGCGAACTCCCTCAGGGCCGCCTTGCCGGCACACATCTCTGCCTTGAATGGCTTACTCGATCGCCTGCACGTCCGCCTTGCCGCGGATCACCGTCGGCTCGTCCGTCCGCTGCCACGTGAACCGCTCCACCAGGCGCATCACTTCCGCCAGGTTGATCATCTTTTTGGCCTGTTCGATGCGTTCGCGTCCGGCCAGGCGCTCCGCCCAGTCCAGCAGGACGTCCGCGCCCTGGGCCGGCCTCAGGACGCCCCACCGCGTCACGGGTTCCGACGGGACCGGATCGCCCGCTTCTTGCATCTCGGCGGCCAGGCTCTCGCCGCCGCCTGACATCGCGTCGAGGCTCTTCTTCACGCTGGCCGTCGTCGTTCCCGCCACGAGCCACGTGTCCGTCACGGCGACGCTGATGGCGATGTTGTCTGCCGCGTCGCCGAGCACTTTCTCCAGGAACCCCGGCGCTTTGATCACCAGGATCGAAGTGCCGCCATGGGTCTCCTCCTGGACGTCAATCTTCGGGGTGCCTTCGCGCTCCTCCGTGAACGCCGCCAGGATCATCGCCTTCGCCGCGAGGCCGTCCTTGAACGCCTGGGCGACCGCCCGCCCGCTTGCGGTCAGCCGCACGAGGCCCAGGAGGGCCGGCGCTTTGCCGCTCTCGCTCTTCGTGATGGCGATCGCGGCCTCGGGCCCGAGGCCCGACGTGATGGTTTCCATCGTCTGGCCGGGGAACCATCCGCGGATGCCCATCTCGGCCCGGCGGAGCCGCTCCGGCCCTTTCTCGCTGGCGGCGGCCTTCGCCTTGGCCAAGTCCCAGAGGGCCTTCGGACGGAAAGCCGTCGCCACGGCCGCCAGCGTCTCGGCCGGCAGAATCTTCGGGCTCTCCAGAGCCGTCGGTTCGTTCGGCCCGACCTCGCCCGCGCCGCTCACCAGCCGCCACTCAAAGTGCAGCCGCCCGTTCGATTTCGGGTACATGGCGACGGCGCCGGGCCCGCCGCGCGGCTTTGTCTCGGCCGCGTAGGCCCGCACGCGCCAGCCGGCAGGCAGATCCGCCGCCTGCGCGAAATGCCCCTCCGTCCCGAGGACGGCCCCGCCCATCATGGCGTCGAGCACGCGCTCCAGCGCGTCGCCCTCGGCGCCCGACACCAGCAGGACGCCGCCCGCGAACGCCATCCGGTCCACGCGGTTCTCGCGGCGAACCTCCCAGATGGCGACGTCGCGGTAGCGTTTCGCTTCCACGCCGCCCGTCGCGTCCACCAGGCGCTGGGCCATCGCGTTCGTCGTCTCGGTCAGGAGGACGGCCTGTCGCTTGTCTTCGCCCGCGAGCAGGACGACGGCGCTTCGCCCGCCGAGATACGTCCGCAGGGCCTCCTCCTTGGTCATCTTGAGGTCTGCCAGGAGCCGCTCCAGCCGAGCCTCCATCTCGCGGTGCCGCTCGCTCGCCTCGTGCTGGTGGAACGCCTCGGTCTTTTCGAGGGCGGCCCAGAACTTCGAGTCGAGGAGCATCGCCCGCAGTTCGGCGGCGTTGACGGTCTCGACGATCGCCTTGGCGTCGGCCGGCACGAGCGACGCCATCTCGAGCGTCTCCGCGCGCACCCCCGCCGCCAGCACCGCCACGCCCGCTGCTACGAACAACCACCTTGCGCACCTCATCGTTCTCTCCCTTTCCATTGGGCCTGACGCCTTACTTGTTCTCCGTGACGGGCGGCTGGGAGGCAGCGGCACGCGGCACGTCCAGCGCCGACCGTGCCAACCCAACCGGTCCCTCCAAATCGTTCCAGAAAAGTCCCAGGGCGTTCTCGATCGGCGACGTCTGTTCTGCCGGCGCAGGGACGCCCGCCTCTTCCTTGGCCGGCGCTTCCGCGAAGGGCCCCAACATGGCCGCAAACACCTCGGTCGGCAGGACGGGCTCCGGCCGCGCAGGCCAGAGGACGACGACCGCCGCCACCACCGCGGCCGCCACCGCCGCGGCGACCCATACCCGCCGGATGGTGCGCCGACGCCTTTGGGCCAGTCCCCCCGCGCCCACGATCCGTTCCACAATCGCCGCCCGGCGAAGGCCCATCGGCCGGGCCCCGGCCCCCAGGCGCTCGCCGAGGTCGCGCGCAATCGCGAGGCGCAGCCGGCAGACGTCGCACGATGCCGCGTGGGCCTCGAGATTCGCCGGCAGCGCCGGCGCTTCCTCGCGGTCCAGCCATTGCTCGATGCGTTCGCATTCGCTCGTCATGGTTGGTCTCCGATTTGGGATTGGCTCACGGCCGCCCGCCCCCGGAGCAGCGATTCTGCGCCGCGGCGGACCTCGTTCCTCGCGCGATGGAGCCACGATTTGACCGTGCCCACCGGCACGTCGAGGATGCCGGCGATCGAATCGCAGGATTCGCCCTGCGCGTGGTAAAGAAGAAGGGCCGCCCGCGGCTCGGGGGCGAGTCGCTGAACCGCCTGCCAGATGGCCGCCAGGCGCCGCCGGTCGTCCTCCTCGTCGGCGAGGCGCTGCCACGGCTCCAGGGCCGCCGGCGACGCAAGGTGGGGGTCGAGCGGCACGGCCGGGCGCGCCCGCCGCCACCGTTCGAGCACGAGGTTCGTCGCAATCCGCGCCAGGTACCCTTCGAATCGGCCGCGCGGCGTCCAGTCGGCCAGATTCGCGAGGGCTCTCGCATAGGTTTCCTGAACGATCTCATCGGCGTTGTCCTCGCGCCGCACCAGCCGCATCGCCAGCGCCCAAAGGTCGTCAATCGTCGCCTCGACGAGCCGGCGCCGGGCAGCCGCGTCGCCTTCCGCGGCACGTCTGACCAATTCTTCGGCGACGGCGTCGGCCACAACGTGCCCCTTTGGTTTGCTTCGACCCGTCATACTACCTAATGCGCGTCGGGCCGGGCGGTTTCATTTTACCGGCGCAAGCGGGGCAGGGGGGAAAATTCGGGCCCCGCGTAGGCGCCGCGCCGCACGACCTCCAAAAAGGACGGCACGGCTGGTTGGCCGCGCCGTCCTTCCAACGTTCTACCGGGATGAAGGCCTATTCGCTACCGCCGGCTCCCGGTCCGCCGCCGACTGGACCGTGTGGACC
>Ga0315294_10010373_pt1 | contig 10218 bp, 5 predicted proteins | sample YL17G13_40_MG_FD_203626 | JGI IMG/M metagenome (GOLD analysis project Ga0315294, IMG submission 203626) | Sediment microbial communities from Yellowstone Lake, YNP, Wyoming, USA - YL17G13_40 | ecosystem: Environmental > Aquatic > Freshwater > Lake > Sediment | place: USA: Wyoming | collected...
GTCGAAAGACTCACCGCCGAAGGGCTCAACCGAAGTCCATCGGGGCTTGCTATCTCAGGGTTGAGCTTCGTCCTGAGCTCAGCATCGAAGGAACACTGAGCGTCAAGAACCGAAAAAAAAGGGCGCCGAGAACAGAGGCGCCTAAATAAGTTTTGTGACTTTTGTTTCAATCACCGAAGCTTCTCCAGTAGCAAAATTTACTGATATCATTCTCGCGGCGAGATTAAAACCTGCCGGCAGTCTCAGTTTCATTTCGCTGAGAACTGTCTGCCAGTTATCTTTTAACCAATTCTGTTTTTAGTTGAGACGGTTCAAGTATTGTAAGATATATGTACTGGCCATGCGATTTTCTTTTTTTTCTTTCGATTCTATGGGAATAATACCTTCTTCTCGATCTTGGATAATTTCTCCGCGGCATAACGTTCACCTTCTTTCGGTAGAAAATGAACTAACGTTGCAATTGCTACGCAATTACAGAAGAGCTGAAGATATTTTACATAATTTTCAAATATTGTCCAGTATAACTTAATTTTACTTTTTTTACTTCAGAAGGCGTTCCTTCGGCAATGATATTTCCCCCCCTCTCTCCTCCTTCAGGGCCCAAATCGATTATCCAGTCAGCATTTCTTATCAGGTCCATCTGGTGCTCGATAACAACAACCGTATTTCCTCTAGTTACGAGCTCTCTCAAAACCCCTAATAGTTTCTTTATATCTTCAAAGTGAAGTCCCGTTGTTGGCTCGTCCAAAATATATAAAGTTCTGCCGGTTGCTTTTCTTGCAAGCTCCGTTGCTAATTTAACCCTCTGCGCTTCTCCGCCAGACAAGGAAGGTGCGGGCTGCCCAAGCTGGATATAGCCCAAACCGACATTATTTAATGTTTTTAATTTTGAATACAATCCGGGGATATTTTTAAAAAACTCCAGGGCCTCTTCTATCGTCATTTCCAGAACTTGGGCTATGTTTTTTCCCTTGTATTCAATTGCCAAAGTTTCTTTATTGAACCTCTTTCCTTTGCATTCTTCGCATTCAACATAAACATCGGGCAGGAAATACATTTCGATTTTCTTTACTCCCTGGCCTTCGCACGCCTCGCACCTGCCTCCTTTCACGTTGAAAGAAAAACGTCCGGCGGAATATCCTCTGATTCTCGCTTCTTTTGTTCTCGTAAATAAATCTCTGATAAAGGCAAAAGCTCCGGTATAGGTTGCGGGATTTGATCTTGGAGTTCTGCCAATCGGCGATTGGTCAACCAGCACTACCTTGTTAAGATTTTCCGTTCCTAGAATTTCGGCATATTTTCCCGGTTCTTCTTTTGCGTTATAGAATTTTCTCAGCAAAGCCTTAGCCAGAATATCAGCAACAAGAGAGCTTTTGCCAGAACCGGAAACACCGGTAACGCATACGAATTTTCCCAAAGGAATCTGTACGGTTATATCTTTCAGGTTATGCTCGGCAGCGCCTTTTATGATTAAAAATTTCTGACTTGCAGTTGCTGGTTTTGGTTTTTGAGTTTTGATTTTTGCGTTCTCAATCTCCACCTTCTTTCTCCCGGATATATAATCGCCGGTCAGAGTGTGGGATTTGGCAAGGTCCTTTGGCGTTCCCTGAAAAACCACATAACCGCCGTGCTTTCCAGCTCCGGGGCCAATATCAATCACCCAATCAGCAGTTTTTATCGTCTGAGGATCGTGCTCTACAACCACTACCGTGTTCCCAATATCCCTCAGTTTTTTAAAAGTTTCAATCAGTCTGCCCTGATCTCTGGCATGCAATCCTACCGATGGCTCGTCAAGAATATACAGAACGCCGGTCAGCTTTGAACCAATTTGCGTTGCCAGTCTTATTCTCTGCTCCTCTCCTCCTGACAAGGTCCCTGCTTCCCTGTCCAAAGTCAAATAATCCAGGCCGACATCTATTAGAAACTGCAGCCTATTGATAATTTCCTTTACTATTGGCTGAACGATTTTTAATTCAGATTCGCTGGCTAAGGATTTATGAAGTTTGGATTTTTTATCTCCATTCTCGAAAAATATTTTTAGTTCCAAAATGCTCATTCTGACGATTCCGTCAATTGACTGTTCGCCAACGGTAATTGAAAGAACTTCCGGCTTTAAACGCTTGCCAAGGCATCTCTCGCATATTTTTTCAATCATATATTGCTCGATTTCCTGCCTCGTATAGCTCGAATCAGTTTCATGGTATCTTCTTTCAAGATTAGGAATTACGCCCTCGAAAGAGCCGCTGCCATAAAGGATCATTTCGAGCACTCCCTTTGGAAGATCTTTTACGGGGTTATCCATTGAAAAATTATGTTTTTCAGCGAGTTCTGAAAGCCTCCACCAATAAAATCCTTGTCTGCCTATCTTATGAGAAGCGTGCGCCCAAGGGAAAATAGCTCCTTCGGAAATCGACAGATTTTTATTCGGAATCACGAGTTTTGGATCAACTTCCAATTTTTTTCCCAGACCCTGGCAGGCGGTGCAAGCGCCGTAAGGCGAATTGAAAGAAAAAAGACGGGGCTCTATTTCCGGAAGGGATATTCCGCATTGCTCGCAGCCGAAGTTTTCGCTAAAGATTATATCGCTCGAGGAATCAAGCTTTAAAGAATTGTTGCTCTCAATTTTTTCGTTTTCTGATGAGGAATTATTGCCGTTTTTGGTTTGTCTTTTTGTTTCTCTTTTGTTAACCGTCAGCACGCCTTTGCCAAGCTTTAATCCGGTCTCTAAGGAATCAACCAGCCTCATCCTGTCAATATCTTTATCGATTGAAAGCCTGTCTACTATCACGTCTATATCGTGCTTTTTATTTTTATCGAGATTTAATTCAATTGCTTCCTCTACTCTATGGATAATTTCGTCAACCCTTACCCTGACGAAACCGCCTCTCTGTATTTCTTCCAGAACCCCCCTATGCTCTCCCTTTCTGCCGCGAATAACCGGACCAAGAATTGTAATTTCCATGCCTTGAGGCAAGCTTAAAACCTGCTCTACTATTTGATCAATTGTCTGCCGAGAAATCGGTCTGCCACATTTTGGGCAGTGAGGACGGCCTATTCGTGAAAATAAAAGACGCAGATAGTCATATATCTCTGTGATGGTTCCGACTGTTGACCTTGGATTATGAGAAGCTTTTCTCTGGTCAATGGAAATTGCCGGACTGATTCCTTCGATTTTATCAACGTCGGGCTTGTCCATTACGCCGAGAAATTGCCTGGCATAAGAAGACAGGCTTTCAACGTATCTTCTCTGGCCTTCGGCGTAAAGAGTGTCAAAAGCAAGCGAGGATTTTCCGGAACCGGAAATTCCGGTAATAACAACTATCTTATTTTTCGGAATATCCACGTCTATATTCTTCAAATTATGAACTCTCGCCCCTCTGATCTTTATGACGTTGTCTCCTGATTTTAGTTTTTGTTTTGTTTTTTCTGATGACATAGCTTTTCAAGTCTGTTATTATACTTCAAAAACAAAATTATTTCAATACAACCACTCCACACTATAAGCAATAAAGTTTTAAAGTAGCTTTCGCAGCTCCGCCAGCAAGGTCCGAGTCAGACTCGGTGGCGAAGCGAGAATGCAGATAGTCCCGCCTCGCTGGGGCGGGAACTATCGGTACTTTAAAACTTCTTGCTGAATGTTTTTCATAATACTAAAGCAGTGGACTGGAAAGAGTTTTGCTTTAAAGGGGAAAAGAAAAAGTCGCCTTTGATAAGGGCGACTTGGTTAAAAACCGGAAATCACATAAGAGATAGGTCGTCTGCATCTGCAGGTGAAGAAACCTGCGCTTCGCAACGCGGGCAGACAGATTCGTCTGCACCGTATATTATATAAAAAGAGTATCCGCATTCTCCGCAAATGAGCAATACAGCATATCGCAAATCCACTTTCTCCTTTATAACGTTTCTCAAATCCACAATAAGGTCAGGCATGTTCACTCCTCTCTTTTCCATTTCTTCCGGCTTGCTTTAAGCAAAATGATCTAAAGAGATAGTACATCAGAAAAGAACCTGTCGCAATAGGCTTATAATACGTGACAATGGGCATAAGACTATAAGGAATTGAAAAAAGGGCTAAATTAATCTAAAATACTGGAAAATGCAAAAGTTTATATTTCTTAAAAAAGAGGATGAGGCAAAGCTTCCGAAACGGCCCGGGGTATATATATTCGAAGGGAAATCCGGCGAATTTTTATATATTGGAAAAGCCTCAAACATTCGCGAAAGGGTGAGAACACATTTATTTCAACCTAACTATCGAGATGATTTGTTTATAAAAAATATTTCGAAAATAGGTTTTTTCGAAACATGGTCTGAAATTGAAGCGCTGTACCTGGAATCAGAGTTAATAAAAAAACACCGACCGCGATTTAATGTTGTATGGAAAGACGACAAGAATTATTTTTTCATCGGTATCACAAAAGAGAAGTTGCCCAAGATTTTTATAACCCACCAGAAAAGAGATTTAATCCAAGGGTCCAGCGAAAAAGCCATAAGGGTAGATTATATCGGGCCTTTCGTGGACGGAAGAGCTTTAAAAAAGGCATTGAAATTTTTAAGAAAGGTGTTCCCCTATTACACCCTGCAACCTCATCCGAAAACGTCCTGCCCTTATTGTCATTTAAACCTCTGTCCGGGGCCGAATCCTGACCAAAAAGAATATAGAAAAAATGTCAGATCGTTAATTAAAGTATTAGAGGGAAAGAAACAAAAAGTTCTTCTTTTGCTGCAGAAAGAAATGAACGATTTTTCAAAATCTCAAGACTATGAAAAAGCTGCAAAATTGAGAGATCAAATAAGGGCATTGGAAAGCATCATATCAAACGCAAGGATTTTGGACGCTCCGAAAAACAGGTTTTATAATTGGAATTCAACGCAAAAAATTCTTGGGAAAATAATCAATTTAAAGGAAAAAATCTCAAGAATTGAAGCTTATGATATTTCCAACATCCAGGGAAAAAAAGCCACGGGGTCTATGGTAACTTTTATAAATGGCAGACCGGCGAAAGATTTTTACAGGAAGTTTAAAATAAGGATCGCTCAAAAGCCAAACGATGTGGCGATGATAAAAGAGGTTTTGTCAAGAAGATTTCAGCATCCAGAGTGGCCATTTCCTGACTTAATACTGATTGACGGAGGAAAGCCCCAGCTAAACGCTGCCTTATCTTGTTTAAGCCCGGAATTCTCCCGTTTAAGAGTTATAACTTTGGCAAAAAGAAAAGAAGAGCTTTATACTCCTCAAAGAAGGAAACCTTTATTAATGAAGACGCTTCCCAGGGAAGTTTTTAACCTTATTTTGCACCTTCGAGATGAAGCCCATAGGTTTGCGATTTCTTATCACAGAAAGCTTAGAGATATTGACTTAATAAAAAATCACTGATAGAATCTAAAGAGTGTGGAAGTTTATTCTCAATACAATTGCCGGGATTCTCAGCCTTTGGCTAGCTACGAGATTTGTTCCCGGCGTCAAATTCAATGGTCCGTTTTTCCTGCTCCCAGGTCCCGGGGTGATTTTAGATAATTTCCTGGGAACCCTGCTTTTTGCAGGACTATTTTTGGGGTTTCTGAATTCCTTTGTAAAACCAATCCTGAAAATTATTACTTTTCCCTTAAGAATCATTACTCTTAATCTTTTTACCTTCTTAATTTCAATATTTCTGGTTTGGATTACTGATATCGTTTCTCTAGAATTAGTAATCAGGGGGTTTTTCCCTCTTTTCTGGACAACAATAATAATCTGGGGAGTTAGTTTTATTCTTTCTAAATTAGCATAAAGCCTTCTATGAAAAACTTATTACCGATAGCCCAGGTAATTGTATCTTCTCTTCTAATTGTATTCATATTGCTACAGCAAAGGGGCACGGCCTTAGGATCCGCCTTCGGACAGGAAAGCGGATTTTATAGCACTCGCCGAGGAGTCCAAAAGAAAATATTTATAGGAACGATAGTATTGTGCGTTCTCTTTGTTGCTCTGGCTTTATTAAATCTTATTAGATAGGAATTGATATACTTTGAGTACTTTTTCTTTTTTGAAAAAAATTTTTCACTCGCCAGCCGGTCTTGATTTAAATTCAGACGGTAATTTTCGATTTAAATGGCCAAGTTTTTTTCAGTGGAAGCAAGTTTTTAAAGTCCTTGGTAGGAAGGAAAAATGGCTGCTCCTGCTCTGCATAATAATGGTGGTGGGTTCCTCTTCTTTTCTTTGGCATTCTTTTTATTTAAAAAACACCGAAATAAAGCCGGCCGAGGGAGGTAAATACACAGAGGGAGTGGTGGGACAACCAAGATATATAAATCCAGTATTATCTGCCGCAAACGAAGTTGACAGAGACCTAACAGAGCTCATTTTTTCAGGGTTAATGAAGTATAATGAAAAAGGCGAGGTAATCCCCGATCTAATCAGCAGCTACAAAGTTTCGGAGGACGGCGAAATTTACGAAGTTTATCTGAAAGAAAATGTTTTGTGGCACGATAACCAGAAACTAACTTCGGATGATGTTGTTTTCACTGTTGAAAGAATTCAGAACTCCGACTATAAAAGTCCTTATCAAGCAAGCTGGATCGGGGTTGAGGCGGAAAAAATATCTAACTTTGGCGTCCGTTTCAAGCTGAAAAATCCTTATAATGCCTTTCTGGAGAATCTCACAATAAAAATATTACCGAAGCACGTCTTCGAAACCATCCTACCGGAAAACTTCGGCTTGACAATTTACAACTTGAAACCTATTGGCTCGGGTCCTTTCAAATTCAAGGGGTTAACGCAAGATAAATCTGGCAATATTAAATCTTTAGATCTAGTGAGAAATTCTGAATACTATGACAGACTGCCTTTTATCCGAGAACTTTCATTTAATTTTTATTCCGACGAAGCTTCTTTGACAGAAGCAGCCGGCAAAAAAGATATTGACGGGTTTTCTCCTATTTGGTTGAAAGAAGAAAATTTTTCCGATAAGAATAGTCTTTCCACTTATAAGATTGCCTTACCGAGGTATTTCGCCGTGTTTTTTAATCTTGAAAATTCGAAAATTTTGTCTGAAAAGCAAGTTCGGCAGGCGCTGAGTTTTGCTACGAATAAAACGGAAATCGTAAAAGAAGCTCTCGGAGAAGAAGGAATAGTTGTCAGTTCTCCGATACTTTCTGAAATTTTTGGGCTTCCCCAACCCGTAAAAACATATGAATTCAATCTCGAAAAAGCAAGAGAAATTTTAGATGCAGCCAAGTTCAAAGACGATAATAGCGACGGAATAAGGGAAAAAGTTTTAAAAGAGGCGGGAACGTTTGAATTCAAAAGCAATCTGATCCTCGGGTCGCACGGAAATGAGGTTAAGGAACTTCAGAGATGCTTAGCTAAGGATTCCGCTGTTTATCCGGAAGCGGAAATTTCGGGCAATTTTGACAAGGCTACAGAACAGGCGGTGATTCGCTTCCAAGAAAAATATTCAAAAGAAATATTGGAACCGCAGGGTTACACCAAAGGTACAGGAGAAGTCAGAAAAGGCACTAGAACGAAATTAAATGAATTATACGGAAAAATAGAAAAAGAAGTTTTACCTTTAAAAATTACCCTGACTGTTCCCGACCAGGAATTCCTTATTAAGGTGGCTGATGTTCTAAAAAAACAGTGGAAAGAAGCTGGGGTGGAGCTTGAAATAAAAAAGGTTAATGCCTCAAACGTCGGACAGGAAGTGATAAAAACCAGAGATTACGAAAGTCTCCTTTTTGGAGAGGTGCTTGGAAGCATACCCGATCCCCTACCTTTCTGGCATTCTTCCCAAAAAAGATATCCCGGATTGAATCTATCGTTATACGGTTCCAAAGAGGCAGATAACCTTTTATACGACGTCAGACAAGTTCAGGACTCTTCTGAAAAAAAAGAAAAATACCAAAAACTCCAGGATATTTTAATTGAAGACGCACCGGCAGTATTTCTTTTCAGTCCTGATTACAATTTTACTGTATCAAAAAAAATTAAGGGCATTGATATTAAAATGGTGGTTGACCCTTCTCAAAGATTTTCCGGAATAGAAAATTGGTATATTGAAACAAAAAGGGTGTGGAAGTAATATTTAAAACTCTATAAAGCGAGCCGTGGTGGTGAAACTGGAAAACACAGCCCCGTACAATGTGCCCTCGTGGCGGAACTGGAATACGCGTACGGTTCAGGACCGTATTCCGAAAGGATTGTGGGTTCGACTCCCACCGAGGGCACATATTTACGGGGTGCCGAAAGGCTTGTGGGTTCGAATCCCACCCGCGGCACCAATGTTAATCTACGGTTCTCACATTTCAGAGAAGCCGAGATATTCGTCTTAAAAATTAATACTATTTATTGCTTTGATTGTATTAAGCATTTGTTTTAATACAAAAAGCTTCGAAAAATGGAAAAAAGTTATACAGACAGAAGTCAGACTGAAAGAAAATTTAATAATCTGAAAATCGTCCCTTTAGGCGGGCTAGGCGAGGTCGGCCGAAATATGACCCTTCTTGAATATGAAAATTCAATCTTAATTATTGATATGGGTTTTCGTATGCCCGAGGAGGATATGCCGGGAATTGACTATATAATTCCAAACATCGAATACCTGAAGGGGAAAGAAAAGAATATCTTGGGAGTAATTTTTACCCACGGCCATTATGACCATATTGGGGCAGTTCCCTACCTTATTGAAAAATTAGGCTATCCTCAGCTTTTTGCAAGTGCCTTAACCAGAGCAATTATCTTAAAAAGGCAGGAAGATTTTACGCATCTTAAAAAAATAGAAGCTATTTTAGTACAAGACGGAACCGTTGTTTCTTTAGGTCCCTTCAGGGTTGAATTTTTTAAGCAAAACCATAATATTCCCGATAACCTTGGCCTTTTTATAGAAACGCCTGTTGGAAATATAGTGCATACATCTGATTTCAAATTCGATAACAATCCCGTTAACGATGCGCCGACAAACTTTGAAAAGTTAAAAGCAATAGGTTCCCGGGGAACTTTGTTATTAATGTCTGACTCTACAGGAGCCGAAAATGAGGGTCATTCTTTATCCGAAAAGCAGATATTTGAAAATCTTGACGAAATATTCGGCAGTGCAAAGGGCAGAATAATTGCTGCCACATTCGGTTCTCTAATCAACAGGGCCCAGCAGGTCATTACGCTGTCTGAAAAACACGGAAGAAGGGTTGCAATCGACGGCTATAGCATGAGGACGAATATAGAAATTTGCAAGGTGCTTGGATGTATTAAGGCAAAGAGAGGAACGTTGATTAAGCCGAAGGATATGGCCAATTATCCTGATTCAAAGGTAACGCTTCTCTGCACCGGAGCGCAAGGAGAAGATCAGGCGGTTTTAATGAGGATTACAAATGGAGAACACCAATTTGTCAGGATAAAAAAAGGAGACACGGTAATCTTTTCCTCGTCCGTTGTCCCCGGCAACGAAAGGACGGTCCAATTCTTAAAAGATGAACTCTATAGACAGGGGTGCATTGTTTACCACTACAAAATGATGGATATCCACGCGGGAGGCCATGCTCAGGTTGAAGAATTAAAAGAAATGCTAAGGATAATGAGGCCGAGATTTTTCCTGCCTATTCACGGTCAATTTTCAATGCTCGTAAATCATGCTTTGATAGCCCAAAATTATGGATTGCCGGAAAAAAATATTTTAGTAGCTGAAAACGGATACATAATAAATTTATCCGAAAAGAAAATTCAGATTGACAAGAAAAAAATTCCTGCAAACTATATTATGGTTGACGGTTTGGGGATTGGAGACGTAGGAGAAGTGGTGCTGAGAGACCGGCAAGTTTTGGCAAAAGACGGAATGTTTGTGATTATTGCGGTTGTCGATAGGCAAACCGGCAGGGTCAAAGGGTCGCCTGACATAATATCGAGAGGCTTCGTTTATCTTAAAGAATCCAAAGAATTATTGAGGGAAACCCGAAAGAAAGTAATTGGAATCATTGACCGCACTGCCGGTGCCGGAGGGGCAGTGAACTGGATTTATGTCAGGGACGAAATCCGCAACAAAATAGGTCAGTTTCTTTATACGAGAACAGAAAGAAGACCGATGGTATTACCCGTCTTAATTGAGGTTTAGCGAACTTTTCGTATATAATAGATAAAAGAGCTATAACTGGCATAAAACCTTAATAGAAATCCCTGGCCTAAAGGCCAGGGTTCTTCCCGAACGACGTGAAGAACCTGCGCAATTTTGCAAAAATAATTAAATATTT
>Ga0315294_10010374_pt1 | contig 10217 bp, 11 predicted proteins | sample YL17G13_40_MG_FD_203626 | JGI IMG/M metagenome (GOLD analysis project Ga0315294, IMG submission 203626) | Sediment microbial communities from Yellowstone Lake, YNP, Wyoming, USA - YL17G13_40 | ecosystem: Environmental > Aquatic > Freshwater > Lake > Sediment | place: USA: Wyoming | collected...
TACCCGCTTGTAGTGTACCATTTTGCACATTGTGTCGTGTCTGGTGAAGCCGGGCCAGCAGCGCACGATGGATCAGTACCTTCTGTTTCCCAAATCGTCGATCCAGTCACGAAATCAGACCCGAGTGTATATCCCTCGAAATTTTCTGATAGAGACAGTGTATTTATCCATTTCTTTGTTCCATCGGTATATGCTGCTGTAAACGAGCACGTTGTCGTTGGAATGGTAACGTCGATGTAGACAGTTTCCGTCTTGTTCGTTTCTACATTTCCAAGAGCGTCCGTTGTTTTATAATCGATGACGTAAGCATTATCGGTAGAACTGCCCAGCGTGAATGGCACTGAGTACGTGGTGTAAGCACCGACGCTGTTTATCCGATAATATGATGTCATTCCGCCAACACCGGAGCCATCGGACGGGGTTAACGTGAACGTGGTTGAACCATTGACGAATTTCTTTCCTCCATACGTGCTATTTGCGTAACCGATCGTCGTCGACGGTGCCGTCTTGTCCAATTGTATCGTGAAATGGATCGTCGTGCCTTGATTTCCACAAACATCCACAGGGTAGAGTAATATCTGGTACGTGCCATCGGTGAAATTTCCTAGATTGAAGCCAGATGCTTGTGCTAGATACCAATTATTTGATCCTATTTTCATCTCCGTGCATGATACACCACTTTCTCCGGCTCCGTCAGTTGAAGCCCACGTTATTGCTGTTGAGCCAGATATCCAATTCGACGTGACATTTGTATATGAAAACGTTGTAGACGGAACGTTGATATCAACCCTGATGATGTATGATTTTTCCGTTCCATTGTTCCCGACATTATCGTAGCAATCAAAAAGAATCTGGTAAGAACCATTCGTGTTTATCGTGATTAATTTTGTTGATCCACTCCACGTTGTCCATGCAACGTTGCTTGATGTTCCGGTAACGGTAACTACCTTGTACCCGCCGCCAGCGATGCCAGATTCTCCGGTTCCATCCGTTCCGCCTAATAGAATGTTATTCGCCGCACCAGATGTCCATCCAACACTCCTACCGTTTAGCGTTGCATTGTGCATGTTTTGTGGAACACACGTCGGTACCGGAGTACCAGTATCGATGAATACTACTTCCGTTTTTAATGTCTCGTTCTTACCAATGTTGTCCCATGAGCAATAGGAGACCGTGATCGTGCCGTTTACCGCGCCGGATAATGCGAATGGCGCTGAATACGCTCCCCACTCTTTATCACCACCGGTACCGTGCCACTTGTACCCGGATGCTGCAAAGCCAGAACCATCATCACTCGCTGCTGTGATCGTGAACAAAACATCCGTCTTGACCCAATTCTTCGCACCACTCGTGTACGTTGGTGTATATCCGATGGTTGGTGTCGTAGGAGCGTTATCGTCAACGCGGATGATGAACGATGCAGTGACGTTGTTGATCACGTTATCCCAATAATTCCAGATGACTTGATACGTGCCGTTGCCGTTTGAAATGGTGAACGGAGTTGTATAGCTGGCATATACCTGGTGAAAAGATGTGCCTGCGATACCATCGATCTTGTAGGCGATGTTCGTGCTCGTGAAACCCGAATACGTATCAGCGGCTCCAACGCCAAGCGTGATCGTCGCTGCTGGTAAAATATAACCATTTGTCCCATTGTAAATTGCCGAGTATGATACTCCGGTTCCGGTGACGGTTGGATTTGTTTTGTCGAGTTTCACGGTCTCCACTTTCGTCGTTTCGAGCACGCTATTTGCTGTTGAATTATATCCTATATAATATACGGTGTTATCGGTCTTCGCACTCAAGTCAAACGTCGTGCCGTTCGTGTACGCTGTCCAATCAGCACCAACGAATGTTGAAAACCAATCAGAGTCTATATTGTCGATGTAGTGGTACCAGCCACTCCCTCCATCATTCTTCAATCCGTTGAACATAAGATAACACGGAGCAGAATTATCGCTCCACGGATAATCATTGCCTACCACGTGAGGAGTCTGCGTGGCTCCTCCGCTATATCCATACGTCGTGTATGCTCCTTCGTTATCAGAAACTTCTAGCCAGAAGTTATGTGCGGTTGCATTGAAATGCATGATGATTTGATAGTCATGATTATTTGTCCACGCAACGACGTTGATATTTCCCGCGGACGTGACTGCCTGTAAATTTCCATTTTCAAGAAAATGATATCCGAAGCATATTTTCGTGTTCGTGGCATCCCGAATCCAAAAACAATTGCGCGTGTTAGCCACGGTTATCCTATGTGCTGCTGAAATGATGCCACTTGCCGTTGGCACCGTCGCAGGCAATGCCCATATTGTATTCCAATAAGCGCCGTTACCTGGATCATAGAGTCTAAGGCAATTTCCACTTCCAGCAGAACCTCCAGGCCATGTTTGGATTGTTGAAGTTGCTGATCCAACGTTATTATTCGTGTAATCAAGAAAATCTGTTTGCACGTTATGTCCAGTAGTTCCTCCATTATATGTTTCTTCTGGTATCAACGCCGTGTCAATCGCATAAGCGGTTGTTATTGTCGGGCTTCCACCTGCCTCCGTGAGCGAAATCGCATCCGTTCCACTGATCCAATTGCTTGCACCATATGGGGAATTTACATAAATGATTGTCGTCGTCGGCAGCGAGCTTTCTTTCGCTTCAAAAGTATTCAAGATTTGCTCGGCGGATTTCTCCGGCAAGACGTTCTTGTTATTGACAATGCAACAGCATACCACGACGAACACGATGCTACCAAGTATCAGCATTTTTGTCGTGTTTTTCATACCATCGCCGTTACATTCGCAAGATCAAGTAATAATGTCGACAAGGGAATATAAAACGATTGTTTCAGACATCAAATAGAAAAACAATTCACGAGATGTTTTCTATTTCGTCGTTGATCGCGTTAGTGCATACTTCTTTCTTGAAAATCGCAAGGTTTTGCTTGTTTTTCTTCGACATTCTTCTCACCTTTTCATAATAAAATAAAAAAGAAATATGTTAAATATGCCAGAATGTCCAGAACATCCACGAACTCCAGAAGAAACTGAGGCCCCACATGACGAGACCAAGTGCCCAGAGAATCGTGCCGATGATGCTGATGATCAGGGCAAGTTTCAGCATCGGGCTATCCTTTTCTTGCTTCTTTGCATAGAAGTAGAGAATGAGTCCAATTGGACTAAAGACGAAGGCGAAAACAAGCGCGATGACCGTCATCTGGCCAGCCGGAGTGTTAGCTTCCTTGATACGAGATGATTGTGTTTTCATGGTAAACCATTGCTCTTCTTTTCCCGTGCGTTTTTAAACCTTTTCATTACTTCTTTGATGCAGCATTGATCGCTGCGATTTTCTTTTGTGCCCGTGGTGAACCAACGTTGAAATAGAATCCTTGGTCGCTATCCACGTCCTCTATTACCAGTGCAAATGGGCGCAAGACTGTATCTTTAGCATCAGAAAATACGTCGCGCGCGGCATCATCTTCTTCATTGATGAATTTATTGACGAGGTCGTCTATTTCACCGTCGTTGATTTCTCCGGCTTTTACTTTCTTGAAGAAAGCAAGCAAGAGAGGTTTTACTGCGGCTTTCAATGCCAATTTCTCTTTTGTCTTTCCCTTGATTTTATCAAGCGCCATGGTCGTGAGTTGCTGGGCAGTGATCTTCATCGGAATGTAAATGATGAAGCTCGTGCTCGAAGAATTCGAGACAAAACCGATTCTTGTTTTCATTCTTTTTACCTTTCAGATGATTGTGTTTTCATGGTAAACCATTGCTCTTCTTTTCCCGTGCGTTTTTAAACCTTTTCATTCGACGTTCCATTCTTAAACGATCGATTTCAATAGAATCTTGATCAACATGGATATAAAAAGCAGAAACAACAGTTCCCATCAAATCAAGGTCTGGTATTTAACCGGCAACATCGATAACGCAACGTTGAAAAACAAGATTGTCAATGGCGGAGAAACATTCGATCTTGTCAAAATTTTTCAAGTCGTGAATGTTGAAACTAATTTCAACTCGTGAATGTTGAAACGGTAAAAATTAGGAAGACATCAAGAAATCTTTTATTTTTTTCCATTGTAATTGCCCGTTCATGAAGATTTCCTTCTCTTTCAAGACTTTCTTGCCGATCTTTAAACAAGGGACTGAATATATGCCGAACATCATTGCATCGGTCTCTGCTTCAGCGTCTTCATCGATGATCATCTCGAAATACTCGACATCGCAAAAATCAAGATATTCCTTCACTAACGGGCACCTGGTACACGTGCTCGTGGTAAAGACTTCTACTCTTTTTCCATTCTTTCTCTCACGCCCTAAAATCATCCTCGACGAGCAAGAACAGATCGGATGATGCTTTTAATTGTTTCCCGGCTTTCTTGACGAGTTTTGTCCCGTAGAGAATTCTCTTCTTGATCAAGACTTCCTTCTTTTCATCCTTCTTCTTTCGTGCTTCGACGAGCTGCCGTTCTAAAGAACGTATGTACAGATTCACGGCCCGAGCAATGTAGATCGATTCTTCACGGTTGATAAAGAATGAAACAGGAAATCACCACTCTCTTTTTCTCTTCTCTTCTCTCTCTTCTTTTAGATCAAGTTTCGTTCCATGTCGTTCATGTCTCTGCGCCGACGCGATGGCATGCTGTTCTCCGCGCCGGGCATCCCGATATCATTGCCCATGTCCATGTCCGGCAATTGCCGCGTCATTTCATTGGCTCTCTCTTGCCGTTCTTGCATTTCATGGTTTCCGAACGCGTCGTTCATGTCGCCGCGTACTTCTTCATCGAATTCCTGGGCTTCCTTGCCGAGGAAGTATTCGTCTTCCATGGTCATGATCTTATTCATCTTCATTCTCTCCAGCGTTGCTTGCCGTGCCACGGTCATCGTGGGTAGCATGTCGAAAAGATCGTTCGTGTCCATCGGCATCGGGATATTTCCAAGATCAGCCATCACCGGTTTTTGACGGACTTGAACGATCGGCCTTGGTGTCATGCGGTGCGGGTTTCTCTGTTCTGCTTCGGCGAGCTGGCGATGCATTTTTTCCCGCCATGTCAGCTTGCGCTCGATATCCATGTTGATGTTCGTTGAACCGGCCCTTCCGGGCACGCGTGCTCGTGCCATTGTCATTCACTCGCCGATATAAACAAGATGTATTTTTTCATCATTCCGAGCTTGTGCATGATATCCAGGTCTTCATCGGAGATATAATCTTTTTCCTTCATTTCTTTCACGACCGGTACCCACGCGGGCTTGAAATATTTTTCTTGAATGAAATCGTCAAAAATATCCGGATGTCGCTTGATGATGTAAAGAACTGTTTTGTCGGATGGTTCATTGCCTATTTTTTCTATCAAGACCGAGCCAGCGATCCTGCAACGGTTCAACACCTTCTGGAATTTCTTCTTGTAATACCGTGTCTTGCTCTCGCCAGCAAACGCGGAACTGATGATTTTCGTGCAATCGTCCAGCGCATCACGGCAACGCAAGATGTGATCCATGATTTCTCCTTTTGAACGGGAGAGAATTCGTTTCGCGATGACATCATTGCTCGGATCATCTTTCACTTCGTGCACGCCCCGTGGACGGACATTTCAATCTTCTTTGGATCAAGACGACTTACTTCGATGCCGTATTTCTCGAGTTCCTTGTTCCACGCGTCGTTCAATTTCTTTATATCATTTCTATTTTTTGTCTTGATGATATTTTCTTGATCAACGAAGAATTCCTTGTACATGAAAAAAATGCTCGTGAATTTTTTGCCCTTGTACCGATTTTTTATCATTTTCTTTGTTTGCTCGAAAAGAATTCTATTCTTTATTTTCACGGCAAAACAATAACCTTTCGTGAAGATGATTTCTTCAGCGCTGGAAACAAAGGTACTCGCGATGTCGCTGGCAGATGCTCGCCTGGCAGCGAGTAAATAATCTTTTCCCTTGCCAAGAACTGGATGAGCATGAAATTCAACGTCATCAATATCTTCAAATTTAATTTTTTTGTTACTATCAGATGAGAAGTAATGGACATCGATGATTTTGCCTTTCTTGTCGAAATGCATCCCACCGCCAGTCTCGGTCTTGTTCTTGTAAAGAGGCTTGAGCGTGGCAAGGAACGATTCCGGTATCGTGACAGTTCTTCGTTCGCACTTCATTTCTTTTTTCTTGCCCATGTTTCTTGATCACGGCTCATCCATTATATCTATCGTAGTAATAGAATGAAACAAGCGCCAGGAACATCAACACGCCGAAGCCGATGCTATAATAAATATATGGAGATATGTCTGTAACAGTAAATACCATGAATGCTTGAACAAGCATGTAAAAGATGACTCCAGCTCCAATGACGCTGCCTATACCAAGCGCGACGAATGCTCCGGCCTTTGCCGGTTCTGGCTTCAATCCATAATCCGTGCACTTGATTCTTGAATTTCTTGTTTTCATTCTAGTTCACGTCCTTGTTATCTTTTTCCACCTGGTATTTAAAATCTTTTGGTCGTTGACGATTCTTCTTTTTTTATCATCTCATCGAGACTGGCGATCAGTTTCTTGACGATGATGACGCTCTGGCACATGCTACGACGCAAGCAGAAATTGAGCGTGAAGCTGCCACTCTTTTTCGTCATCGATGACGCGTTTCTATCGACCATTCTCGTGTAGTGACTATATATCATCTTATATTTTCTCCGTCCTTCATGAGTCATTTTTTCTTGAAGCGATATCATCTCTGTCAATATACCGATGAATCTATTATCGTTTTCATTCATTTCTTTCAGTAAAGACTGATCATCTATCGTCGAATTTATTCGACCGTATTTTTTGTTGATTTTCTTGATGATTTGCTCGACAACATTGTTATAAATCTCCATTTTTTCCTTGATGATTTTTAGATCGCCCCTCGTCGAACGAAGGATCGATGCTTTCTTCTTTGATTTCGTCATCATTAAACATCTCGTCGAATAGTTCATATTTCACGTGCTTTTTCAAGCACACTTTACCAGAATATCCAAAATAAATACACGTGCACTCTTCATCCTTTCCGCGAACATCGACAAGCACGTCGAAAATCTTGCAGAATCTTCGTAAAGATTGTCTTTCACGGATTATTTTCTTGATGATGGCTGTAAATTGATTGTACCGCTCGTTGATGTAGAGAGCCTTGTCTCCTTCGTGGAGCTTGTTGCCATTCATCTTTACAATATCAATCTTGTAAATCAACGAGCTGAGCATGGTCATCCTGTTCACTTTATTTCCCCTCTCGACGGCAAATGCATCGAGGATTGCCATTCTTAGTCATCACCTCGTTGTTTTTTCAAGCCTTGTGATAACATGAATGCCCACGCCACGAGACCGTATGAAAAGAACTCGATGATGAAGTAAAAGAGGGCATACCACAGCAAGAGCGTTACCAACGTTCCGTCTCCAAATGCTGAATAGAGAATCGAAAAAACTCCGAAACTGAAGAATATCGACGAGACCAGACTGTATATGATCGTGATCGAGAAAAACTTGCCGTAAGAATTTTCCGTGGTCAAGAACTGCTTGGCGCTGGCAATCTTGAAAATACATCGGATGAGAAGAAGTGCCACCATGTTCGACGCGAAGACAGAAACCATGACAATGCCGAAAATCTGCAATATCCTGAGTAAAATATCATCTTCCAAAAAATTTTGCTTTAGTTCATAGAAAAGGAAGGTGTTTATCAAGATGGAAAGAGCAAACTGTATTCCTTTAAAGAGTGATTTTTTCTTGCTGTTCTCCATCAATTCTCCTTCGCTCTTTTCTCGCAACCGGTTGCTTCTTGTTTTTGTCAATGTTTTATCACCGCGTTCGAGATCACTTCCATGATAACTACCGACGCGAGTATTAAAATGATTGCCACGATCCAATCTCGCGCCACGATGAAGAAAATATTGATGACTGTAAATGCCGTTGACACGATCGTGAAAAAGATCACTTCTCGTGTTCTATCTTTCATTCTTTTTGATAATACATAAAATAACGTGTTTATCATCGATGTTCCAATCAAGAGAATTATTCCTCCAAGAGAATATAATGTATATGATAATGCAGGATAAAAGAATGATACCGGGATGTATAGAATGAGAAATAATGAAAATATCGATATGAGATCGATGGCAAGAAAATCACGAACGCCGTACAAGCTCTTGTTCAACTCGCTGATCGTCGGCGAGTTCTTTATTCTTGATTGCTTCATGATCAATTTTTCAAGCAATACAAAGAGCTTGTCTTCTAAATCTACTGAAGAGAAGAAAAAGAACGTGACGTGAAATATTATCGATATGCCGAGCCAAAACAAGAAAAGATCGGTTGAACCATAGACGGCGAAGATTGATATATAATATGCCCAGTTCAAGAGACGCTGGCCTATATCCGCGTTGTATAGCAAAGAAGGATATACATAGCCAATGTAATTGTATGATATGAGCCAGTAAACGCCTATCGAGATGACGACCGCGGAGATCACGTCCATGTTCAACTTTTCTTTTTCCGTGCTGATCGTGAAATTAAGCATGACAAAGCCTATTATCAACACGGCCATGATCCCGAGCCAGACCATGAAATTCAACGCGGAGATCGGGCTAAAGTCGATGATGTCGATGAACGTTTCCTTGAAGTATATGACGCCGAGTACCCGGATCATGATGAATATGGCAAGGGATATGAAAAAAGAAAGAATTGTTCCCACTGCTTTTTGTTGGATCGGCGGAGCATTTTTTAAACTCGTGCTTACATTGATGGTCGACATGTTCATGCGATCACTGCCCCGCTTCCGAAGTAAGTCACGGCCGCGTATATGAAGTTCACGAGCAAATGCATGAGTATCGCGAGCAAGATGGATTTGGAATAAAGGTACACGATCGTGATCATTGCTGAACAAAGAAAGATTCCGACTAGCGCTGCTTCCCTACCAGCATATGACGTGAAATGTGAATAGTAAAAGAACGTCGATGTCACGATGGTAGAGATCGTTGCACAGATTATCACGATGATAGCTTCTGACATGATTACCTTCTTTGTTTCTCCAGATTTTATTGCCCTAAAAAAAACGAGATACATTACCGTTGCTATGAAATAACGGTAGAAGAATTCCTCCGCAACAGCAGAAAATGTGAAGAAAAGGAAAGCCTCGATGTTCGTTAGAGCTTCGATCGCTTTCACGCCGAAATCGATGCCGAGAATGGCAATGAATCCGGCGACAAACGATGCCAGATATTTAATGTTGAATTCTTTTAAATCCATGAAATACAAGCCTATTCGATGCGGCGACGTGCTTTCGTAATGTTCCCACAAGAAGAACGGCAAGCCAAGAAGAAGCCCGAGCACGAGCATGATGATGAAAAGAACATCGAAAAACGTGAGCGAAGGCTCTGCTTCGATGGTTATCCCGTAGAGCGATGCAAATACGATCAACGCGATTACCCATATGATGAACGAGATTGGATCGTTCGTGAAGTATTCATGCTTTATCGTGGTTTGCTCGTATTGATGAAGTCGATTGCTCCGTGTCTTTGTCATCATGAAGGCCTCTTTGTAGTAAACGTGTTCTTGATTTTCTTGAAATAATTCATGTTATACCCGAGCATGACGATGAAAACGATGCCCGCGAAAACTGCCACTGATATGATCGTGTCGAGGAACGTGTACCCGAGCGGCTCAGGTCCCGGCGTCGGTAATGTTATCGCAGCGAAACCGAAATTTACGACGAAAGATGATTTGTTCAATGACGAAAACACTACTGTCCGGCTTTCTATCAACGTGTTGTTGCTAGCAAATACTTGCAGTGAATATGAACCAAGAGCGAATCTCATTTGTAAGTTTGCACCAGCGCCCAATGTTATTTCTTGCGTGGTATTTGCTCTTGTTATGCTTACCACGATCGTGTAGTTATGATAATTCACCCACGTTATCAAGGCTATTGGAATTCCGATATCGATGTAAACACCAGTCGTGCTCAAATTGAGATGTTGATTGTAAAGCGTGACGTTCAAGAAATCTGTCAACACGACATGTGTTATTTCCGGTAACATCACCGGATCGTCTCTTGTCGTTCGGATGTTATCTATGTACAATCTAACGAGCGTGAAATCCAAGCCAAATCCATCGATGGTTGAATAGAAGGTGATGAATATTTGCGGAACTATGTCTAAATAGTCTTGTAAATACATTCCAGTAGAATTGATATTATACATCTTGTCTAGATAGACAT
>Ga0315294_10010375_pt1 | contig 10217 bp, 7 predicted proteins | sample YL17G13_40_MG_FD_203626 | JGI IMG/M metagenome (GOLD analysis project Ga0315294, IMG submission 203626) | Sediment microbial communities from Yellowstone Lake, YNP, Wyoming, USA - YL17G13_40 | ecosystem: Environmental > Aquatic > Freshwater > Lake > Sediment | place: USA: Wyoming | collected...
TCAAAATATGCGCAGAAAACATTATTAAGCCAAATGGCAAAAGTATTGCAATTGTCATTCTTAAAGCGTCTACAGAATTAAATGACTTCCTATATTTACTAATCATTGTTTTGGCCTTCCTTTGTAAAATACCATCTCTATCACTAATTCTTCCTCAGTTAATTTCTCAGCTGTTTTTTATTTTAGCATTTTTAAAGGCATTACTCAATCAATTTCCGTTTACATTAAAAAATAGAAGACGGTAGATTCCATGTTCTAATGCAACAATTCTTTTGCTCCGCCTCTTCTTCTTTAAGAAAAATCATGTTGGATAATTTTTACCAAAGTACTATCTTAGTTTCTAATTTTAGTTTCTTTTATAAACAAATAGAAACGTCCCCTTTACCGTATATGTTGAGCAGGCCGAATAACATCCCAACCCCCCTGCTAAAACCCCTTAAGAATGTTATCCAAAAAAGTTCAAGATACATCCAATGTTTTGTGCGCCAACATATTTTTAAAGCCATGGGGAGCTGTAAAATTGAGTAGATAAAAAGGCAGGCAATCCATACCGGCAGCACAATCCTGAAGATTGTAAAAGGCACAAGAAAAATAATCATCAGCGCCAATGGCGGCTCAATGATGTCCTTCCATATTGTATAGTCATCCCCTACAGCCATCTGTGGATGTTCTTTGTATAACTTCATTCTCCAGAAGCCATGCTGAAATTGCCCTTTTAAATAAGCGCGTAAACTCTGCGGGTAATAATGATACACTAATACATCTTTAGCAAAATAAATCTTAAACCCGTGTTGAAGTATTCTATAAGAGAGGTCATTATCCTCGCCGCTTGCCTGAGGAAAACCTTCTTCAAAGCCGCCTAATTTCTCCAAAATATCTCTTCGCATAGCCACATTATATGAGCCAAAAACACGGATAAACTCAGGCATCTTTAAATGCCGCTGGATAATCTCCTCATGAATACAGCCTGCCTTTAGGCTATTGCTGTTGACAATACCATAGCTTCCTGCCACTGCGGCTATCTCTTCATCAGTAAACTTCCCTACTAATTTTAAAACCCATTCTTTTTCAGGCTGGCAGTCTGCATCGGTAAAACAAACAACATCTCCTGCGGAGGATTTCCAACCGGTATTTCTTGCCTTTGCCGGCCCGGAGTTTTCTTGAAAAATATACTTAACAGGGTGTCTCTTTATAATCTCTGCGGTATTGTCGCTTGAGCCGTCATCCACAACTATTATTTCCAATTTATCCTTAGGATAGGACTGGGCCAGGCAGGCTAAAATTGCCTTTTCAATGGTAGGGGCAGCATTAAAAGCCGGAATGACAATACTGGCTTTAGGGGTTTGATTATTAATCATGATGGAGGTTTTTTGAGGTCTCTGAAAAATCCCTAAAAACGATATCAGAGACCTCTGATTACACAGATTTAAAAAGATTACACAGATTTTATCGTCTAAGTTTTAATCTGTGTAATCTGCCTTTATAATCTGTGTAATCATAAAAACACACTTTTTCAGAGCTCTCTTTTTGGCAAAAACCGGCGCAAGAGATAAAAATCTATAAATCCCTTTATCCCGCCTATTTCCCAGGCGATAAAACGCAGAAATGAAATAGGCAATAGCAGAAAAACTCCTCTGTCTTTGGTCTTTTTATAAAACCTTAAAACCGAATCTATATTCCAAAAAAACGTAAGCCCAAACACAACGCACAAGGCATTAAACCAAAGAGGATGCACTATTATGCCTAAGATTATCCACAGGGGAAGAGTTGCCAAAAAAAACATCGGCATAATCATCTTGTACTTGGTGTAGCCCTCGGTTATTTTTTTAAACCGTTTTATATAACCCATCCTAAACCAGGCCGAATGCGCCTGTTTTATAAAGTAACTGCCCATCTTCGTTTGTAGTATGTGTATTACTTTGAATTTATTGGTATGCCAGATCCTGTAACCCTTTTCTTTCAACAATCCGCAAAAATCCCAGTCTAAAAACGCCGTATCAAAGTATATGTTATTGTGTATAGAAGGGCTTTCTATGGGCAACCCTCCTATTTTATCAAGGATACCCCTTTTTACTCCCATATAGGTAGTTGCTCCAGCATCAACTTCGCCTTCGCCCATATTGTTCTCCCGCTCTTCATATTCAAGCTGCAATAGATAAATAAAATAGGGGCTTTTTTCTCTGCTGGGTACGCTCCCCCCGATAATCGCATCCGCCCCTGTCTCTTTAAATACCTGTATGAGCTTTGAAATTGTATGCGGGTCGGCTATAATCACATCCGCATCGCAAAAAAAGATGAGCTCGCCCTTTGCCCGCTGTATAGCAACATTACGCATATCTGCTGAGCCTAACCCTCTATCTTTATCAGCAAGAATCACCTCCTTGTAAGGATAATCCTGGGCATTGGCAGACTCCAGGCACCCCTCTATCGGTTTTTCAAAGCTGTAAAAAGGGAATTTACTATTCGAAGAACATTCCATCTGGAAAAAATGGGGAATAATTATGGAAACAAAAGGCGTTTCGCTTATATTGCTACCCATTTATTAGTCTCCTCCTTTGTAAAAACGGTTCAAAAATATACCGCTGTATGCAAAACAACATATATTTCAAATCATCCCAGCGCTGATAGGAGCGTAAAAACCTCCTTACGATATATCCTAAGCGAAAATAAAACGACCTGTAGCCGTACATTGCCAATGCGTACATCTGGCGAGAAGAAATCTGAGGGTAAGAATACACCGGAGGCAAATTAGGGTCGTAGGCCTCCAGCGGCGCGTTTTTATCTAAATAGTTGTTCTGAAGAAGAAAATCATAAAATTCCGTTCCTTTTATCGGTACCGCAAAGGAAAAGGAGCAAAGGTCAGGGTTGATTTTCTTAATCAACCTGACCGTGGCTAACATTGTCTCTGGGGATTCACCTTTGTGCCCAAAGGTGGTAAAAGTAGTCAGCCTAAAATTGCACTTGCGGATTAACTTTATGGCATCCAAAATCTGCTGCAGGGTGAGGTTCTTTTTCATATTATCCAGCATTGCCTGGCTGGCGCTATCCACTCCTATGGATATAAGGTGGCATCCCGCCCTCTTCATTTTCTTTAAGAGATTTTCATTGACGGTATCCGCCCTGACATTGCAGGAAAAGGTTATATCAAATTTTTCTTTTATCATCATGGCAAATACAGTTTCTGCCCAGGCCATATCGGCGGTGAGTTCGTTATCGAAAAAACGCAATTCCTTTACGCCTATTGACTGCAAAAGCTTAAGTTCTTCCCTGATATTTTCAGGCGACCTCAGGCGCACAGGCCCGGAGTTCATCCCAGCCTCGGGGCGGGGCCTTAAAAATCTGCTCAGGCAGTGCGTGCACATATTTATGCATCCGCGCGTAAAGGAAGTGGCGGACATAGGCTTTCTCTTCTGGTAGGGCGCGCAATATATGTTAACAGGTATTTTATCGTGAGCCAGGATGCCTATGTCATCGAGATTCGCCAGTATTTTTTCAGGATTCTTCCTTATAATACCTCCCTGACGAAAGTAAATGCCTCCTACGTTTTCCGGCTTATAGTTTGCCTTAATCAGGTCCAATGCAGGATATTCCGGCTCATGATACGCAAGGTAATCTAAATCCGGAAAATCCTGCAGGATATTTCCCGGGTAGGACTCAGCGGCAAAATTAACCCCAAAGGTCTTGATGTTTAGGCTCACCTCTTTTGTAATGGCTGCCACTTTCATATCATTTTGTATAGTAAACACGGTGAAGGTAAATATGACAATTTCCGGCTTTTCTTTTTCAATCTGCTCCTTTGTCTGCCGGAGGTTCAGTTCTAAATTCAGGGCGTCAAGTATAGTAAAATCGCAAATGCCGTTTTTACGCAAGATGCCGCCTATTCCCATAAGGTCTAAGGGCGGAAATTTCCAGTTTACTTTATTTGTGCCAATGGAGGCCAAGACTCTCATTACCTTTTCTTTTGTTTCTATCCCCGGCTCTATTAAAAGTATCTTTGACATTACCTGCCCTTTTTCATTATTATATCAAAAAAAATCTTTAAGCCATTAAGAAGATTATTAGCATCCCGGGCTGTCTTGATATGGGCAAATTTCTTAAAAATATATTTTGGCCTCAGATAAAATCTCCTGTATGCCTCTTTGAACTTTTTGTTGATTATATTAGCGCTTAAAGAACCGCACTCAAAAACCGCCTTTTCATAACTTCCCAATTCTTCCCATGTTTTAAAAAGGAATCTGCCTTCTTTGTTTACCAATTCGTAAAACTCAGTGCCCGGATAAGGGGTGGCAATGCTAAACTGCGCAAAATCCGGCTCCAGGTCCAAAGCAAATTGTATAGTCCGCTCCATTGTTTCTTCGTCTTCCCCGAAGTTGCCAAACATAAAAAATACACCTGTCTCTAAACCGGCTTCCTTTGCTAAACATACGGCCTTTTTTATTTCATCCAAAGTAATTCCTTTATTAATCTTCCTCAATATTTTCTCGTCTCCCGATTCAGCGCCAAAGGAAACCCGGTAACAGCCAGAAGCCTTAAGCAGCTCTAATAATTCCTTTGTCAACGGATTAGCCCTTATTCCATTGGGCAGGCTCCAGGGAAGGTTAAGCTTTTCTCTTATGGCAATTCTGCAGAATTCTTCAGCGCGCCCAGGCAGAAGGTTAAAATTATCATCGATTACAGAATACTCCTCGATATGGTATGCCTCTCTTAGGTGTTTTATTTCATCCACCACATTCTCAAGAGCCCTGAACCTGTATTGGCTGCCGAATACTCCTTTATAACAAAAATAACACTGAAAGGGGCAGCCTCGGGAAGTCATAATGGGCAGGGACAGCCTTTTTTTTCTGGCCGGGCTATAATATTTGCCCAAAGAAAAACCCCTCCAGTCAGGAAAGGCCAGATTATTTAAGTTATTTATAAAAACGCGCTGCGGCGTGGAAAAAATCCGGCCGTTTTTTAAGAAACTTATTCCTGCTACCCCCTGCAGGTCATTTTTTTGAAATAAACAATCTAATAAATCGCCGAAAGCAGCCTCCCCTTCTCCCCTGACCACTATATCTATTCCGCCGGCAAGGAGTGTCTCTTCCGGCAACGCGCTCGCATGCGGGCCACCCATCACCACAGGAACAGAAGATATTTTTTTAAATTCCTGCAGGATTCTTACCACTGCATTAAAAACAGGCGTAGTGGCAGTTACACCCAAGGCATCCGGTTTAAAACTATATATCCTCTTTACAATTTCATCTTCAGATATATTTTCTGCATGCGCGTCAATAATTTCCGCATTAATCCCTTTGCCCTGCGCAATACTAGCTAAATAGGCCAATCCCAAAGGAGGCTGTGTGCAGGAAAAATTTTTATACGGAGGATTTAATAATACTATGCGCATTAGGTTAATTTCAAGAGGAACCGTCCCCATCCCGCATCAGACAGTCCGCGTGAATTACTTTTTTTCTGGCATGCCCGCGGAATATTACACGGAATACCCCCCAGATTATTGAAAATAGGGCGCCAAGATCGGCGAGGCTTCGAACTCGTAAGAACTGTCTTATGAACAAAGAGGGACTCAAGACAAAACTTATCCACGCTTCCTTATGCAACGCCATGAGTTTTTCTGGAGACAGATGAGGATGAACAAATGATATGGCATGGGTATCCATACCCCAATCCTTCCATTCCTGCCTATCGGCCCTCCCTGCAAGATCAAACTCACGGACAATTTCCCACATTTCTGAACCGGCATAGGGGGTATAGATATTAAATTGAACATAGTCAAGAATTCCCATATCGCGAAGTTCTTTTGCGAAATTAATAGTTTTTTTAATGTTCTCGTATGTCTCTCCGGTAGGGTTACCGCCGTGGTCACGCCAGATGGAACCGAATAAGAAACCTCCGTCATTGATTAGGCCTGCTTTATGAGCGAGTTTAAGCGCCCGATAAACATCGCAAGTGAGCCTGCCCTTCTTGATATTCTTGAGCACATAATCCTCGCCGCTCTCAATACCCCATCCGGCAATCCAACATCCGCCCTCTTTCATTTTGGCAAACATCGGTTCAGGCGTAAGTTTTTCGCTGCAATGCAGATTGCAGCGCCAGATAATCTTTAATTTACGCCGAATTATCTCATCACAAATATTCATTAACCAATCTGGATTGATGTTAACCATATCATCGCAAACATAGAATTGCCTAATCCCATAGTTATGATTTAACAGCTCAATTTCGTCGACAATATTTTTCGGCGTCCTATAACGTACGCGCGGGTTACATTTCTTCCAGACGGCATTTGAACAATAGGTGCAGTTAAAGATACAGCCTCGTGACCAGAAAAGGCCCGCTTGCGGCCGGTACTTCACAGGGTGATAGCCCATATAGTTATGGAAATTAATCAGGTCGTGGGCGGGGAAAAAATCGATATCCGTTAAAATACAAGCAGAGTGAATTTTGGGAAGCGGAACGCCTGATTCCCATATCTTAAGCAGTTCCACAAAAGCCTGCTCGCCTTCGCCTATCACCGATGAATCAACATGGGGCGATGTTACTGCGCCCAGCGCAGTGACGTGAGGGCCGCCGACAATAACCGTAATATGGGGAGCATATTCTTTAATTAAACGGGCTAATTTTTGAGCCCCGGCAATCAAGGTAGTCATTCCTGTTAGCCCGACAATATCTGGTTTTTCCCCTTTAATAATTTGCATCTGTTTGGCGAAAGGGGTCTTATTTACTTCAAAGTCAAATATTTTGAAACTTGTTCCGGGAAAGAATCTTCTCGCATAAGAAACTAAAAAGGCCAAACCAAGAGGCGGGGCAATGAATTCGACTGGCGTACCTAAAGGATTTATGAGCAAAACCTTGTTTAGCTTCCTCACGGTTGGTTTCTCCTGTCTGAAAGAAAGTGCCATGGCCGTAGAACAAACTCTCCGCTTACCGCCTTTAGTTCGCTTGTTCCAAAACGCCGCGCATATTCTTTCCAGACACCGCCACAGATAAAACCATATCTGCATCTGCGGCACTGGATGGGCTTGCTTTTATTTAGCCAGCTGTGGGCTTGGAGAATTGCCGCATGTCTGGCATGGCCAATACCCCATGCTAACCATTGCCTTTTGCGCGGAAGAAGTATTAAACCTATCAGTATCCCAGCTAACCACTTCCAGCGCGGTTCCCGGATATATGACCTAAGATAGTAATCCCATTCATCGTGGTCATAATGCACCTGATGCACATTCTGAATATAGTTCTCGTATCCTCCCATCGCACAAAGCGGCATATACCGGATGGTTAATTTATCGAATGAGTTGCCGAAATCATCTATGACTTTTTTAAGCTGTGCCGCAGCGCCAGAGTAACGCAAAAAATTACCCTCCTCACAAAATTTAGCCTGTTCAATAGGATTAAACATAATGAAATTTACAATTTGAATATTGAGTTCTTTAAATAACTTGGCACGGGCATACACATCATAAAGGTTTAATCCTGTGACTACGGAATTAAAACGTATCCTTACCGAAAGCCTGGATAAATTTTGCACAGCCTTTAATAGAGATTCGTAGCTTCCCTCTGTACCGGTTACAAAATCATGTATTTGGGCGCTTGAACCGTGTAGAGAGAGCAGAAAATCACCGATACCGGAATTAACCAGCTCTCTTGCATAATTAAAATCTGCCAGACGAATGCCGTTAGTAATAATCGATATTTTTGAAAACCCGGATTCCCGGGCATACCTCGCTAACTCAAACAGGTCGCCGCGTATTGTCGGCTCGCCTCCGGTAAATTCTAAAACTTTCATATTGCAGCGATGGTAGTGCCGAATCCTGCGTTTGCATTCTTCGGTTGTTAAATCCCTATTTCTATTGCGCAACTTTAAATCTTTGAAATAATAACAAAAACGGCATCGCAGATTACAGGAATAACCCATATTCAAATCGATCCTTTGGGTAAGCGATGGAATGATGTTTTGCGCTTTTTGCATAGTTTATTTTCGGGCGGCTTTCTTGCACAAAGACGCAGCCCCATTATTTTTTACCACAGATTTAGCCAGGCGCAATAAATATTTTAACTCTTTTATATTGCGGACACGGAAAATTTGCCTAAAAATATAAGCGGGAGAGGTGTAATATTTTTTCAGCAGCCAGTTTCGCCAATATAAAAGCTCATCCGCAGAAAGATTATATAATCTTTTATACGGCAGCTTACTGGTTACTAAATTAAAATTCAGCCAGTTTTTGCGTTTGGCAAGAAGCGAAGCATTATTCATTATTTCATATACCTCGGTTCCGGGAAAAGGGCACATAACCGTCAGGGTAAGAAAATCCGGCTGCAATTTGAAAATTAATTTTTCTGTCATTTTAATATCCTCGAGTTTCTCATCAGGATGGCTTCCCAGCATAAAATTTCCTTCAACATACCTTATTTTCACCCTGCGGACAAACTTAAAGGTATTAATTATTTGGGGTATCGTGATATTTTTCTTGATTAAACGCAATATCCTTTCGCTCCCGCTTTCTATACCAAAGGATATCTTACGGCAATTATTCTGAGACATCGTAGTAGCCAAATCCTCGTCAATGGTACCAATCCGCGCATTGCAATTCCAAGTAATATTTTTAGATTTTAAATAATTGCCCAACTCAAGCACAAGTTTTCTGTTAAAGGTAAATGTATCGTCTTCAATGCTGATATGTTCGATTTTTTTCACGCCGTTATTTTTTTCTATTGCGCTGATAATATTCTCTATGCTCCTAAATCTTAAAGTCCTGCCATAACTAATGTGGCCGGCACAAAAAATACAGCTCTCTGGGCAGCCCCTGCTGGTTAAAAGCTCCATAATGCTTAATTCCTTTCGGGAAAACCCTCTTGAGACATGGGCCCGGCAGTATTTTTCCACATCAAATAAACCAAAGGTATGGAAATTTATGTTGTCTAAATTTTCAATTAATTCCCGCCCCGGCGCCATAAAAAGCGCGCCGGTATCCTTTTCTCTGAATGCAATTCCCTTTACTTTATGATAATTTTGGCTACCTACGCTCTCTTGATATAATTCTTTTATAATAATTTCTCCTTCCCCTACCACAATAAAATCAATACAGGGCAACTCCCGAAGGGTCTCTAAAGGCAAGGCGGATGCGTGGGCTCCACCCAAGACAGTGATTGTCTGGGGATTATGCCTTTTTATGTGTTTTGAAATTAAATGCACAAATGGGATAGAACAAGTTAGCGCAGTAAACCCTATTAAGACGGGCTTGATTCTTTTTAATTGTTCGATAAACCTATTTGTATTATATTGTTCAACAACAAAATCATTTATTGTTACATTGACTTCACACAAAGAAAGAGATTTGGCGATATATCCTAAACCGAGCGGGAACTGAACTGAGATATAATCCTTGCGGATACTTTTGGGAATTGGCGGCTGAATTAAAATAATCTCTTTTTTATTTGCATCGGTTGCCATATTGTCTTGTTTTAAAAAATAATACTTATATATTTCACAGATGATCGCAGATGAAAAGAAACAGATGATCACAGATATTTCCGATTACATCTGTGATCATCTTGTCGCATCTCATCTGTGCCAATCTGCGCAAGAACAAAACTTTATTTAGTGGACACAGCAGTATACGGATATTTTAACAATACTCGCTGGCAAAAACAATCTTTTTATTTGCAGGATTTATGATATCATATCATGGGACAAATGAGGGGTTAGTATTAAAACTAAATACGCACAAGCAAAACTTATGCGCATCAAGAAACTCAAATCCAAACCTTTTCTAATGCTGCTGATTTTTCTCTCTGGCGCCCTATCAGGAATCGGTTTCTATAAAATATTCCTACATAAAAATAAATCATCAATTGAAAAACGGATTGGGGAATGCTCTGGCTCAAGTTGCCACTATGCTAATCCTTTGTTAGAATGCGAACAATACCAAGGTGGAGACAGAAATCTTGATTTAGTAAAATCAAAACTTAAAAAATTCATTGCGACAAAAATTAGAGAAAACAGCGCTACGGAAATAGCGGTATATATTAGAGACTTAAATAACGGCCCCTGGATTGGAATCGGAGAAAAGGAAAGGTTTGCTCCCGGAAGTTTACTTAAAGTTCCGATTATGATTTCATATTTCAAATTAGCCGAAACTGAACCCGAAATACTCAATAAAAAAATCCTTTATGAAAAAGAAATTGATAATCCGTATCAACTCAAAAACAGCGAATCCCTG
>Ga0315294_10010376_pt1 | contig 10217 bp, 7 predicted proteins | sample YL17G13_40_MG_FD_203626 | JGI IMG/M metagenome (GOLD analysis project Ga0315294, IMG submission 203626) | Sediment microbial communities from Yellowstone Lake, YNP, Wyoming, USA - YL17G13_40 | ecosystem: Environmental > Aquatic > Freshwater > Lake > Sediment | place: USA: Wyoming | collected...
CAAAAAGCTCTGCGACAATCTCGAAAAGCTCTTTGACGACGTCGACGACGGCGGCGGCAACGGCCCTCGGGTAACTCCCTCCCTGATCCACGGCGACCTCTGGTCAGGGAACATGGCGACCGTCAGCACGGGCGCGGGCTCCTCCGCGTGGTCGATCCTCGACCCCGCCCCGTGCTACGGACACCACGAGGCGGAGTTCGGGATGAGCTGGTGCGCGGGGTTCTCGCCCGGGTTTTGGAGGGGGTACCGGTCCGTGCTGCCCGAGGCTCCGGGCTTCGAGAGGAGGAGGCCGCTCTACGAGCTGTATCACATTTTGAACCACGCGGTGCTGTTCGGGTCTGGGTACCTGGGGCAAGCGGAAGGGCTGCTGCGGACGCTGACTCGAGAGTTGTAGTCGGAAGAGAGAGAGAAGGAAGGGGAAAAAGCCAAGAAATTAAAAAAGACGAGGGGGGAAAAAATACTCGCGAGTCACACTCCCTTATCCGCCGCCCTTTTTTCCCTCAGCTCTCTTTGACGGTTGCTCTCGTCCAACATCGCCCCCTCTTCCTAACTTCTCCAGTTTCCCTCCTCTCGCCTGCCCCCGAGACCCCCCCGCAACACAACCATGACACCTGCTGCCAGTCCGCAAGGTGAGATAAAGAATTGACTGCGCGTTGTAGAGAGCGAACGAGAGGCGGTCGTCCTCGAAGGACTAGAAAAAACATTGGAGCAAGACGCGGAAACCATTCTTTTTGTTTCCGCAATTTCGCTGCGCGCGACTCACCTTGCCACTCGCTTCGCCGCCTTGCCCCTTTTTTGTTGAACGCAGAGCGCACGTGAGCGGGTTTCCTGCGTTGCCTACGATTGAGAAAAAAGACTTTGAGCGCACGAGCAATCCTTGCGCCACGGGAAGAGGATGAGTCGAGACGACGAGGGAGGGGCTGGAGCGAATCTGAGTTTTGCTGCTGAATTGGCTCCTCCTTTCCCTCGTCCAGGGCTGTTGTTGTTCCAAATGAGCATTTCTCGGTCCCGCAAAGGTTTCTAGAGACGAAACTAGATATTGCCCGGGGGAAAGCGACCGTTGGAGAGGGGAAGGAAGTCAAGGAGAGGAGGAGAGGGGGGCGGACGGTTTCGGGGCTTCGTGCTGAACGGAGCTCTCGTCGCGCGATGCCGGCGCCCGAGAGGCCTCCTCAGCTTTTTTTTTCTTCTCCTCTTTTTTTCCTCTCTCTCTCTCTCTCTTTTCCCTCTCTCCAACCTTTCAGCTCAAAACCAAGATAATGACCTCAACAAAACAACAACAAAAAAACTCCAGGCGCCTCCGCCGCGGCCCTCCCCTGCGTCCCGGCCCTCGCCGGCCCCGCCAGCACCCCCGTGCGCTGCTCAGAGCGCCCCGGCATGGGACAGAACGCGAGAAACGACAAAATTATTGCGCAAGAAGAGGCCGCAGCGAAAGGCATCCGCAATCGCAAGGCCCCTTCTTCCTCGAAGAAGCGCGGCGGCGGCGGCAAGGCCTCTTTCACGAAGGAGCGCAGCCGCGGCCAGAACCAAGACGAGTTCTCCGTGCCCTCAACCCCGATCGCCGCTGCTTCTCCTGCGTCTTCTTCCCCGGCTTCTCCCGGTACCCCGGCGCCCGCGATCCCCTCGCCGCCCTCGCCCTCCCCGTCGCTCAAGCGCAAGCGCGGCAGCAGCGGAGCCGAAGAGGTGACGTCGTCGTCGCCTCCCTCGACCCCTTTTTCTGCCCCTTCCCCCTTCCCCTCCCCCGCCGCCAGAGACGCCGCCCTCGCCAAGCTGCTGCTCGACTTCGCCGCCGCCGCTGCCGCCGAGGAGGCGTGTGAGGCGCTGGAGAAGGCTGCTGCTGCTGCCGCCGCCGGCTCCGCGGCGGCGGCGATGGAGCCCGAGGCCTTCCCTCTCTCGTCCGCTCCGCCTTCTCCGTCGGCCTCTCCTTCCAAAGAAGAGGTCGACAACAACGACGACGACGAGCGCAAGGCCAAGAAGTCCCGCAGCGCGTCGCTGTCACTCGCTGTTCCGGTGGCTGCGGCCTCCACGCCGGCTGCTGCCGCTGCGCGGACGACGCCGAAGACGCCGACGCCGGCGAGCGCGCCCGCCGCGCTGCCGACCTGGACCTCGCCGCGCAAGCAGGCGAGGGTGGACTACGCCGCGCAAAACTATGGCCGCGCTCGCGCCGCCGCGACGGCTTCTTCCGGCCCCCTCGCCGCGGCGCTTAAGCTTGGGATTTTCGAGCTCACTGCCGCTCCCGAGCTGTATGCGCTGAAGAACAAGCGCAAGATGGCGCAGCCCAAGCCGGCGCGTTTTGACCTCTTTTGAGCGAAAAATCAACCTGCCCAAACGACGACGACAACGGCAACACACACTTTTTTCCCCTCGCGTTGTTCGTCCGTCCACATTTTTCCCCGGGGACTCTTCTGGTCCGAGTTTTACACACCGTTATTCAAGTGGGAACGCACGCTCTATAGTTCAAAATCGGGCACTGAAGATGCCCCTATTCTTCCATCCTTCCATTCTTCTTCTTCTTCGTTTTTGTCGTCTTTCTCAAAGGACGACGAAAACGAAAGACGAAACATATCAATTTTCCCCCCCACCTCCCGCTCCTCTCTGATCTCCCAAAGCGGGCACCGAAAACTCTTTTTTCATCCCTCGTCTCTGCATTCCTTCTTTCTCTTTTGGCCAGAGAAAGAGGGGAGCATTGATAAAGGGGTGCATTTTAGAGCGACAAGGACCACCGCGAAAGAGAGAGAGAGAGAGAGAGAGAGAGTTTTCAACCCGAAAAAAACAAGTTTTTGAGAAATCATTTCTCAAAAACAAGTTTTTGAGAAATCCTCGTGCTGGAAACCCAGACGAGCGTGCGTTAAGGCGGTTTCGTCTTGTACTTGCACGAGAAACCGAAAACTTAGAGCAAATATAAACAACGCAAGCAAGAAAAAACGCGAAGAAACGAACTGGCGGAAGAGAGAGAAAAAGAGAAAAAAAGAAGGAAAAAAAAAAGAGAACGAGAAGTTTTTGCGCTCCGGCAAGAGAGAAAAAGTCGGGCTAGAGAAAATACTTTCTCGCTTGCTCTTCCCTGCCGTGTGCTCTGTTTTCTCGCTCTACTCGAAGTTTGTTTTACATGTTCTGGAGAGAGAAAGAGAGAGAGAAGTGTTTTTTTTCCTACTGTTGTGATCACAGTGTAACTTCGCGAACGAAAACTTGAAACAAAACCTTTTTTTTTTGTTCGTAGGCCGAAAGCGAGTGGAAGCGAAGTGTTTTCTCCTCCTTTTTCTTTCTTGCGCGTTTTGCTTTTTTGCAAGCAGTGTTGAGAGACAACGCAGGGAGAAAGGGAGCGGTTTACCGTCGTGACTTGGGCGAAGCGGGGAGAGAGAGAGTGTGGAAGAGAGCGGTGCAGAAGAATGAGAGTTGCCTTTTCTTCTTTTTTTAGTTTACAACTTTCAGAGGAACGAAACTCTTGCGACCGAATCAGTTATATGCTGAAAGCAGGATGATTGATTCGAGGGGACTACGCAGCAACGATAGCACAAGGTTTCAGGAAGCAGGCGGGTGAAGGAAAGAAAAAGGGCACAGAAGCAGAGGCACACAGTTTCCTTTCGATCGAACAGGGAGCAAGTCGAGGTCGAAAAGAAAAAAAGAGGCCACAGTGACAAAACAAAAAACGCTCTCACAGTTGGCGCCTGCTGCTCCACCAGCTCGACGCTTTGAAGCGTCGCGGAGCAGCAGCAGACGAAACAGGCGGAGGAGGGAGGCGGAGCAGGGAGGAACAGGCGACGGGGGGATTTCAGGCGCGCCTGTTGCTCCCGCCGCCGCCGCCGCGCGAGCTCTTGCCCGCCACCGCCGCCGCAGCAGCAGCAGACGGCAGCGGCGGGACCGGCGGCAGCACCACCTTCTGCGTGCACACGGGGCACGAGCCTCTGCAGTCCCCGAGCCACCGCTCGATGCACGCGCAGTGGAACGGGTGCGAGCACGGCAGCGTCTTGATGGCTTCTCCAGTCTCGTAGTCCTGGAGGCAGATGGTGCACCGGTCGCCCGCGGCGACCATCGCCGCCGCGACGCGCGAGCGGGGCAGCGCGTCGATGGTCGAGCGCGGGGCCACGGCGCGCGCCCTGTTGCCCGAGTCGAGCGACAGGAGGGCATCGTAGTCCTCGTCGGTGAAGTCGCGGTCGGAGAAGAGCAGCGAGGCCGGGAGGCGGCCCGAGTAGGCCCCGGCGATGGCCTCCCTGACGGTGTCGAGGTGGGCGGCGAGGCCGCGGAGCGTGGCGGCCGTGGAGCCCGCGGACGCGGGGCTGCCACCGCTCGAGGGGTCAGGGGGAGGCGGGAAGCCGTACGCGGCGGCGAACGCGGCGAGCGTCGAAGACATCGGGCGGGCAGCGGCGCCGCCGCCGGTCGAAGGGCCCGCGCCCGCGCCTCCTCCGCCGCCAACCGCGCCGCCGCTAAACATGTGCATCAGCATCTCGACGATGGGCATCGAGATCGAGGCCGCCGAGGCCGCGGCGGCTGCGGAGCGGCCCGCTGCGGCGGTCGCGGCGGCCGGAGAGGAGGAAGGGCCGCCAGCGCCAGGGCCAGCGCCAGAGCCGCTGCCCCCCCCCCCCCCTCCTCCTCCCCCTCCCCCTCCCCCTCCTCCTCCCGCAGCAGCAGCAGCGCGCTGCTGCGCGCGCCTGGCGGCGGCGAGCGCCGACGCTGTGGCCGCGAGCGAGGGAGGGAACATGAGCGAGGGCGAGAGCTGCTGCGAGAGGAGCAGGCTGGAGAGGGGCATGCCTCCGGGGAAGGCCGCTCCACTTCCTCGCCCTCCTCCTCCTCCTCCTCCTCCTCCGGCGCCTCGACCTCCCGCCGCCGCTGTTCCTCGCCCGCCGCCGCCGCCGCGCACGCGGCGGACCGCGCCCGAGTTGGAGGCGCCGCTCCCTCCTCCTCGCCCGGAGCCGCCAGCGACGGCGGCAGCGGCAGGGGCGGCGGAGGCCGAGGCCTCCCGCATCGCCGCGGCAGCATCGGCTGCCGCGTGCCCAGCGACAGCAGCGGCTGTCGCGCGCGCGGCGCTGGCCAGGGCGCGCTCGAACGCGCGCTCGCGCTCGCGGCGCTCGCGGGTTGCCGCGACGCGCGCTGCTGTCGCGGCGGCTGTCGCGACGGCTGACGCGCGGGCTGACGCGCGCGCGCGCGCCAGGGCCTCCTCTGCGTCCTGGAGCCTGCGCGCGAGCGCCTCGTCGGCCGCGAGCTGGGCGGCGCGGCGCTGTTGCAAAGTGGTCGCGGCGGTGGCGTTGCTGGGGCCGGCGCCGGCAGCGACGGCGGCGGCGGCGGCTGCAGCAGCAGAGGCGGCGGAGCGAGAGGAGGCGGGGCGTCCGGACGAAGGCCCCGCCGCCGTCGCCGCGGCGCTGCTCTGACCTCCTCCTCCCCGGCGAGCAGCGGCAGCAGCAGCAGCAGAAGATGACACCGAGGCTCGGCGCCTCCTCGCCGCTGCATCCGGGGGGCTCGAGCCCTCGACGATGACGACGGAAGAGGGAGAGTCGTCCGGGATCGTGGAGACGGAGTTGTTGCTGTTGTGAGAGGGGCCGGCTCCGGCAGCGGCGGCAGCAGCGGCAGCGGTCGAGCCGTTGTTGGTCCTGCGGCGCTTGGCGCTGCGGGCAGCAGTCGCAGTCGCAGTCGAGGGAGGAGCTGCGCGAGTGGCTGCGCTGCGGCGGTTGCGCGTTGTGTTCGTCGCAGAGACTATTCGGACATCGTCATCGGAGGATGACGAGACCGGGATGGCCTCTGAGGTGGCAGCGCGGGCCTGAAGAGAGAGAGAGAAGAGGAGGAGGAAAAAGAGGGAAGGGGGAGGAGGTTGAGGAGGAGGAGAGAAAAAAAACTCTTTCGCGACCTCTCGACGCTCTGTTCTTTTCTCGCTTCGCACTCAGCTTGCAGACGACCCTTTTCGACCTCGTTCGCGCGCACAGCAAAGACGATCGTGGACGTGAGGGCGTCGGCGCTTGTCGAGCAAGTTCGATGCGCGCGAGAGAGGTAAGACGCAAGCGCGGGGAAAAAAACGCGATGCCATGCCCGACGCTTGAAGGGGGGAACGATGACGGAGACGAGTAGGAGAAGAAAGAGAGGCAAAACTTTCTTCGCATTCCAGAGTCTCTTCCCGCCCTCGAATCGCATCCAGTCCTTCGCAACAGATACGAGAATAGGGCACCATCGCGGGCATCCTGAAGAAAGAGGCGACGAGACCGCGCAACGATCAAAACCGACGAAAGAAGACTCGAGAGAGAGAGAGGGCATCGAGCCAAGCCCGGCGTCCGCCGTTTGCCGTCGTCGTTCTCGTTTGTCGTCGTCGTCTTTGAGAAACCATCTCCCTCATATTTGCGACACACCTTGCCCCTGCGAGCCCTCGTCGCCGCTGCTGACGTCGACGGGGGCATGATTCCTAAAGCCCCGTGGCTGCGTAGCAGAGAACGAAGCAGGGAGAGACGCGAGAAGAAGCAGGAAGAGAGCGAGACCTGCGAGCAATTGTGGAGTAGTTTTGCGCCGCTGACTCTTTTCTTTTTTTCCCCTCGGCCTCCCTTTCCGCTTTCTTTCCCTCTTACTCCTCGGCGGGAGAGCGTTTCAACTGCTACACTGTGGTCTCACTTTCTCTCCCTCTCTCTGTCTTGTTGTTTTGTACGTGGTTCTGGAAGTGTGTGTGTTGCTGACGGGCGGGACGGGGGCGTGTTGTAATAGGGGGAAAAAACTCAAAAACGAAAATACTCTCTCTCTCTTTCTCTCTCTCATCTTTCTCTCTCCCTCTCTCTTCCTCCTCCTCCACTTTCACTTCTTCTTCGCGGCCGCCTCGGCCGAGGCCAGCGCCGCCCGGAGCTTTTCGTTCTCCGCAGCGGCAGCCTCGATCTCGGCGCGCATCGCCTTAGCAGAAGGAGGAGGAGAGGGACTCGTAGGAGGCGCCCTCTTCTTCCCCTCCGCTTCTCCTCTCCTGTCCAGCCCTCGCAGCCGCGGCAGCCTGACGCTCGACGCGTTCATCAGCGCCTCCACGGCCTCCGAGGAGGCTTTCCCGGCGGCGGCAGCCACGAGCCCCTCGGGGACGGACTCCAGCACGCACATCGACCAGGGGAGCAGGGAGTAGAGCCCCTCCGCCGTCCAAACCGCCGCGGCGGAGAGCGCCGACCGGAGCGCCGCCTTGGTCCCCTCGCCGCCCTCGTCATCGTCCGAGGGCGCGAGCACGTCGAGCGGGGCGGGCTTCGCCGTGTCGATCAGCGGCCTCCACGCCCTGCCGGGCCACCGCGGCAGCGAGAGCGTGATGGGCACGTGCGCCGTCGAGAAGGCGACGTAGAGCCCCCCGCCCCCCTCGGCCCCCCCCGGGGCGGCCCCGGCGGGCGCCCGCAGCGACAGCGCGACGAGCCGCGCCGCGTCGGTCCAGTCGGGCTCGCCCGGCGCGGGCCCGTGCCACTCGACCTCGCCGTCGGCGACGAACGTGCTCCTGCGCAGCTCGGGCCTGCTCGCCCGCAGCCGGAGCAGCGCGCGCTGGAACCGGAGCAGGCCCCACTCGTCCCTCGCGGCGGCGCCCCAGTCGAACCAGTTGAGCGGCGAGTCGTGGCAGTAGGTGTTGTTGTTCCCGCCCTTGGAGTGGCCGTACTCGTCGCCCATGTGCAGCATGGGCACGCCGTGGGAGAGCAGCAGGGCCGCGGCGAGGTTGCGGGCCTGGCGGGAGCGGAGGCGGGCGACGGAGGCGAGCTCGGTGGTGCTGGAGACGGGCGTGACGACGCCGCCGCTCGTCGAAGTCGATGATGACGACGACGACGGCGACGACGCTCCTCCTCCTCCTCCTCCTTCCGCAATGAGCACCCCTTCGCCCTCAAACCCGCAGTTCCAGCTCAGGTTGTGCGCCTCGCCGTCGTTGTTCCCTTCGCCGTTGGCAGCGTTGTGCTTCTCGTTGTAGGAGACCAGGTCCCGCAGGGTGAACCCGTCGTGGGCGCAGACAAAGTTGACAGAGGCCGAGGGGCCCCGCCCGCCGCGCCACCGCGCGCCGCCGCCGACGGTGCCCCACCAGTCCCCCTCGCCCGCAGGGGACGCGTAGACGTTGGGGGACCCGCACAGCGCCGACGCGAAGTTGGCGGCCCAGGAGGTGCCCGTCCCGGCGGCGTCCGTGCCCTTGACGAACGCGCGGACCGTGTCCCGGAACGCGCCGTTCCACTCGGAGAAGCGGCCGCCGTAGTGCGGGAACGCGCCGACCTGGTTGAGCCCGTCGCAGTCCCAGGCTTCCGCGATCAGCTTGACGTCCCGCAGCACGGCGTCCTCCGCGATCGCCGCCACCAGCGGCGGGTCCGAGAGGGGCGTCCCCGTGGCGACGCCGGCGCCGTCGGACATGTAGCCATCGTCGGAGAGGTAGGCGCCGCCGTCGACCGTCGCGAGCGCCGAGGTCATGCCGTCGTAGGCGTCGATGTCCTCGTCGTCGGCTTCGCTCCCACTCCCGTCGTCGTCGGAGTCGTAGTACCCTTTCCTGCTGCCGCCCTTCTTCTTCTTGTGCACCACCTCCGTCGGGTGCCAGGCGCTGTGCGCCCGCGTCAGGATCGACGCCAGGTCGAACCGGAACCCGTCGACGTGCATCTCCTCGGCCCAGTAGCGCAGGCAGTCGACAACGAAGGCGCGCACGGTGGGGTGGTTGCAGTTGAGGGTGTTGCCGCAGCCCGAGTAGTTGTAGTACTGGCCCTCGGGGGCCAGCATGTAGTAGACGCGGTTGTCGATGCCCCTTTGGTTTCGTGTTTTTGTGCGGGGGGGTGGGGGGGGGTGGGGGGCGGAGGTTGGTTGGAGTTGAGGAGGAAGAAAGTTGAAGAAGAAGAAGAAAAGAGAAGAACAAATGAAAAGAAGGAAAAAAACTCAAAAATCATACCTGAAACTCAAGCTTGGGCCCTTTTCGTTGCCCTCTGCCGTGTGGTTGAAGACGACGTCCATGATGACCTCGATGCCCCTCGAGTGGCAGGCCTTGACCATCTCCTTGAATTCCCGGATCACGGCGCGGCCAGAAGAGCTCCCGCTCTTGGGTTTCTTCTGGCCCTTGGGGGCAGCGGCGGCGGCGGCAGACGAAAAGCGGGCCATCGGCGCGAAAAACCCGACGGTCGAGTACCCCCAGTAGTTGAGCCTGATCGCGCCGGACTCCTCGCCGTCGCTCCCCGGCAGGACCGCGTAGTACTCGAGCTCGTTGAACTCGTGCACGGGGAGGAGCTCGATGGCGTTGACGCCGAGCGAGGAGATGTAGTCGAGCTTCTCGGTCAGCGCGGCGTAGGTGCCTCGGAGAGGACTCGAGGAGGAAGCGGTCGGCGCTGTTTCTGCTGCTCCCGCCTCCTCGCCTTCGCTCCGGAACCCGGAGCTCGGGTGCGCCGTGAACCCGCGCACGTGCATCTCGTAGATCACAAGGTCCTCCATCGGCGTCCTCAGCGGGCGGTCCCCCTCCCAGTCGAACGGAGCCTCGTCCTCCTCCGCGCCGCCGCCGGCAGAGGGCAGGCCGCAGGCCGCCTGCGGCCAGGTCCGCGCGAGGCCCAGGACCGCCCCTCCGTAGTCCAGCCCCTCGGGGCCCAGCTCCCCGAACCTCGCGCGCCCGATGATCGAGGTGGCGTAGGGGTCGAGCAGCACGACGGACTCGTCGAAGCGGTGCCCTGGAGCAGCCGACGGCGCGGCGCCCGCCCCTGCTCCTCCTCCCTCGCCCCCTCCATCGCCTCCTCCGCCTTTCTCCTGGTTCGGCCCCGACATCCGGTAGCCGTACATCAGCTCGGCGTCCTCGACCTCGAGCATGGCGTGCCAGACGTCGCCCGTGCGGTTGAGCAGCGGGTCGAGCTCGAGCTCCGCGGTGGTGCGCCCGGCGTCGAGGTCTGCGCGGGAGAACAGGCAGAGCCGGACCGAGGTCGCGGCCGAGGAGAAGACGGCAAAGTTGACGACGAGGCTCGCAGCAGCAGCAGAAGACGAAAGGGAAGCTTGGCTCCTCTCGACGAGGGACGCCCCCATGGGGAAAGGGCAGCCAGAGAGGGCGGGCTTGAAGAGGCCCTCCATCCCTTGTTGCCCCGAGGGGCACGTCTCGCCGGGCCTTGCAAGCCGGCCGTCGACGACGAGGAGTTTTTGAGGAGGAGGCGAAGGAGGTGCCGTCGCTGCTGCCGCTGCTGTAGTTGCTGCTGAGACTAAAGTCGAGCGCGACGACGAAAGAGATGCCGCTGACGCTCGTCGCCCCGCGACGGCGACGATGGTGCTCGAGGCGCGCCTGGTCAGAGAGAGCAGGAAGAAAC
>Ga0315294_10010378_pt1 | contig 10216 bp, 8 predicted proteins | sample YL17G13_40_MG_FD_203626 | JGI IMG/M metagenome (GOLD analysis project Ga0315294, IMG submission 203626) | Sediment microbial communities from Yellowstone Lake, YNP, Wyoming, USA - YL17G13_40 | ecosystem: Environmental > Aquatic > Freshwater > Lake > Sediment | place: USA: Wyoming | collected...
CAGGGGCAATGCAGCCGCATGTGGACGGGAATCATCACGCCTCGCGTCCTTGAACGCCTCGCCCAGCAAGGTCACGCCCCGCGTGATGCGCTGCAGCGCGTCGGGGGTCAGCCGGGCCAGGGCAGTGGCCATCCAGGCTTGCGTGGATTGGCGCGCGCGCCGGAGGTGCCGGGTGCCCAGGGGCGTGAGGGTGAGCACGACGCGCCGGCGCTCCTCCGGGTCTGCGGCCCGAGCTACCACGCCGCGCCGCACCAGCCGGTCCACGATGGTCGAGGCGGTAGGGCACGTCACCCCGAGGTGATCCGCCAGGTCGAGCAGACAGGCCCCCGGCCTGCGATGGAGGAAGGCCAGCGCGCGGATCTGGGGGATCGAGAAGAGGGGAGCTCCCTGTCGACGCATCTCCTCACGGATGGTGCGCATGACCTGGGGCACGCTTTCCATCACGGCCCGGGCGCATTGCTCGGCGAGATTGGCTGGCATCACCGCGGCCTCCCTTGTGGCCCGTGGACATCGGTCGGAAGATGACTTTGTCGCTCTGAAGCGGTCCGAATAATTAGTGTGGCTAAATATATCGTCCCAGCGGCAGGCTGTCAACGCGTCCAATCGACCTTCCTGCCTGTGTCTGGCGGTGCGGCTTTCCGTGAAGGGGGACCCGACCGGCAGTGTTCCCCAAATTCAGATTGAGAGCTCAGGCCACCACCCGGTTCCGGCCCGCGTACTTGGCGCGATCGGCCAGCCCTGGGGTGGGGGAATGGGGGAACCGCCAGGGCTGGTGCCTCACAATTGTCTGACCTACCGCAAGCATTTAACCCCTCAAAAAATCTCAAGAAAACCTCTTGACAAGCTATTCCCGCCAAGTATATTGTGCCCGCATTGGTGGGATAAAGTGGGATAAGATGGAGTAGAATTTCCACTGAATCCCATGGAGCGGTTCCGAGGGGCGTGCCGATGTTTCGCGGCCGATTCGAACACGCGATCGACGAGAAGGGGCGCCTGAGCATCCCGGCCAAGTTCCGCGGGGCGCTGGGGAAGGAGAAGACGCTCATCCTGACCAGCTTCGACGCCTACATCACCGCCTTCCCCATGCACGTCTGGCGCACCATCGAGGAGCGCATCCGCGCCAACCCGACCTTCAAGCGGGACATGCGCGACTTCCTGCGCCACATCTACTCCCTGGCCGAGGATGCGGAGATCGATCAGCAGGGGCGGGTCCTGATCCCGCAGTCCCTGCGGCAGCGGGTCGGCATCACTCGCGAGGTCGTGATCATCGGGGTCATGGATCAGATGGAGATCTGGGATAAGGCGCGCTGGGAAGCCAAGCAGGCCACCGCCCCATCCCCGGAGGAGCTGTCCGCCAAGCTGGGCGAGCTGGGGGTGTGAGGCAGGGGCCACGGGGGCGACCATGACAGCACAGAGAGAGTGGCCGCAGCCACGCGGAGCGAGTCAGCCCGAGCCGGCGCCGACGCACGAGACCGGCACGGCGGCGGACACGCCGCGGGGGCCGATCCTCCGCCTCGGCGCAGTCCCGCCGCGCCCCGTCCTGAACATGGACCGCATCCGACGCATCGCGTACGTCTAGGAGGGACATCATGCAGGTCCGCTGGTCGGAGACGCACCGTGTGGCGGTGATCGACCCGCAAGGCAACCTGGGCATCCGGACCATGGTGGAGATGAAGAACAGCATCGCCGGCCTGGTCCGGGACGGCTGCCGGACCGTGATCCTGGACTGCCGGGAGATCCAGCGGCTGGAAGCGATGAGCCTGGGGGTCCTGGTGGAGCGGCTGTGTCGCCTCCGCGAGCTGGGCGGCACGCTGGCTCTGGCGAATCTGAACGCGGACATCCTGGCTCGGCTCTCTGAGCTTCGGGTGGACACGCTCTTCCCGAGGTTCGATTCCGTCCCGGCGGCGCTCCAGGGCCTGGCCGGCATCCAGTCGGAGGCCGCGGCCACCCTGGCCGCCTGACCGGTGGGGCCGGCAGGGGGCCATGACCGTGCAGCGGGCGTCGTCGTGAGCGCGCACATCCCGGTCCTCTTGGCCGAAATCCTCGCACTCCTCCAGCCGCGCCCGGGCGGCCGGTACCTGGATGCCACCATCGGCCTCGGCGGGCACGCCGAGGCGATCCTTCGGGCGGCCGAGCCGGAGGCCACGCTGATGGGAATCGACCTAGACGGGGAGGCGCTGGCGGTCGCCCGCGAGCGGCTGCGGCCGTTCGGCGAGCGGGTGAGGCTGATCCAGGGCCGGTACGAGGCACTCTCGGAGCTCGTGGGAGCCGACGCTCGCTTCGACGGGATCCTGTTCGACCTGGGCGTGTCCTCCTATCAGCTCGACACGCCGGAACGCGGTTTCGCCTTCGGGCGGGAGGGGCCGCTGGACATGCGGATGGACCGAAGCCAGGGCGAGCCGGCGGCGCAGCTCGTGTCGCGCCTTCCCGAGCGCGAGCTGGCCGACCTGATCTTCCGCTGGGGCGAGGACCGACATTCCCGGCGCATCGCCCGGGCCATCGTCGCGGCGCGAGCCGTGGAGCCCATCGCGACGACCATCGCCCTGGCAGGGGTTGTGGGGCGGGCCATCCCTCGGCGTTTCTGGCCACGGGGGATCCATCCGGCCACGCGGACGTTCCAGGCCCTGCGCATCGCGGTGAACCAGGAACTCGCCGACCTCGGCCCCGCCCTGGAGGGCGCGGTGGCGCATCTTGTGCCCGGGGGACGGGCGGCGGTGATCAGCTTCCACTCGCTGGAGGACCGCATCGTGAAACAGACCTGGCGGCGACTGGAGGCCGCGGGCGCGGTGCGGCTCCTGACCAAGCGGCCCCTCACGGTACGCGAGGCCGAAGAGCAGAGGAACCCGCGCTCGCGGAGCGCCAAGCTGCGCGCCCTGGAGCGGATGCCGGACACGATGGAGGCGGCCTGAAATGCCCCAGATGACGCAGGTGATCGGCGCGGCCGGCGCCGGCATCGGGATCGCTCGGCCGTTACCCCGCCGGCGCTCGCGCTGGTGGGAGTGGGTGGACTCCATCTCGACCGTCGGATTCTGCCTCGTGATCCTGGCGGGGGCCCTCTTCTACGTCTGGCAGCACGTGCACGTGGTGCGCCAGGGCTACGAGATCGAGCGGCTGCGGGAGGAGCACGCCAAGCTGGTGCAGGAGAACAAGGTGTTGCGGTTGGAGGCGGGGCAGCTCCGGTCCCTCCGCCGCGTGGAGGAGATCGCGCGCACGCGGCTGGGGATGGTGACGCCGAAGGCGGGGCAGGTGATCCTGATCCCCGAGTCCCCGATCCAGTAGTCGGAGGGCCGAGGCCCGGGAGCCGCGAGCCGAGACGGGACGTGGCCGTGTCACGGGGGGAGGCCAAAGTCACATGAGGGCGCGCATCCTCGGGATCTTCTTGGTTCTGCTGCTCTGCCTCGGGGCCGTCGCGGCCAAGCTGTTCACGATCCAGGTCACTCAGGGAGATCGCCTCGCCGAGCGCGCCAGCAAGCAGTACCAGCGCCTCGTGCCGATCGTCTCCCGGCGGGGCACCATCTACGATCGGACCGGGCGCGAGCTGGCGGTGAGCCTGCGCGCCTCCTCCGCCTTCGCCCAGCCCGCCGCGGTCCAGGATCCTGCGGGAGCCGCCGCCGCCCTCGCCCCCATCCTGGGACAGCCCCTCAAGGAGCTCTCCGCCAAGCTCACCTCGGACAAGCCCTTCGTGTGGCTCCAGCGCCAGCTCGATCCCAAGCAGGCCGCCGCCCTCGCCGAGCTCGGGCTGAAGGGGGTCGGCCTGGTGCCCGAGAGCCGGCGCTACTATCCCCGTCAGGAACTGGCGGCGCACGTGGTGGGGATGGTGGGCCTGGAGGACCGCGGCCTGGAGGGCGTGGAGCACCTCTACGACGACCTCCTGGGCGGGCGGCCGGAGTTCGTCGTGGCACAGCAGGACGCGCTGGGCCGGCTGATCTTCCGCCAGGAGGAGCCCGAGCCCCGGAGTCCCATCTTCGACGTCCACCTGACGATCGACGAGGTGCTCCAGTACATCACGGAACGGGAGCTCTCCCGCGCGGTCGAGCGGTCCGGGGCCAAGGCGGGTACGGCGATCGTGCTGGATCCGTACAGCGGGGAGATCCTGGCCCTGGCCAACCAGCCGACCTACGACCCCAACGACTACCGGAAGGCCTCGATGGGAGCGCGGCGAAACCGGGCGGCGGTGGACTACTTCGAGCCGGGCTCGGTCTTCAAGGTGATCCTGGTGGCGGGCGCGCTGGAGGAGGGGGTGGTGCGCCCCACGGACCAGTTCCACGGCGAGAACGGGGCCATCGAGGTGGGCGGGGTCACCATCCGCGACCACGAGAAGTACGGCTGGCTCACGGTGCGGCAGATCCTGGCCCAGTCGAGCAACGTGGGGGCCATCAAGATCGGCCAGAAGCTGGGAAAGAGCCTCTACTACCACTACATCAGCGGCTTCGGCTTCGGCACGCTCACGGGGCTGGACCTTCCCGGGGAGACGCCGGGCCTCATCCGGCGTCCCAAGAGCTGGTCGGCGCTCTCCCTCCCGGTGCTCTCGCTCGGCCAGGAGATCTCCGTGACGCCCGTGCAGTTCGCCGCCGCCTTCGCGGCCGTGGCCAACGGCGGGAACCTGATCCGGCCGCACGTGGTGCGCGCGCTCACCTCGCAGGACGGGAAGCTCACGCGCCAGGTGGAGCCGGTGGTGGTGCGGCGGGTGATCTCGCCGGAGACCTCGCGGGCCGTCCTGGAGATGCTGACGGCCGCGACGGAGGAGGGGACGGGCAAGGAGGCGGTGCTCCCCGAGTACGCCGTGGCGGGCAAGACAGGGACGGCGCAGAAGCTGGATCATGCCACGGGCAAGTACTCCCACCGGAAGATCGTCGCCTCCTTCGTCGGGGCGGTTCCGGCCGAGGCGCCGCGCCTGGTGATCCTGGTGGCCATCGACGAGCCCGAGACCCTGCGCTGGGGAGGCTCCATCGCGGCGCCCACGTTCCGCGAGATCGCCCAGGATGCGCTCAAGTATCTGAAGGTGCCGCCCTCGCCCCGGCGAGACGTGCGGCTGGTGCGGGCGAGCTGGCGAAATTGGCGGACGGGTGGAGCAGCGGAGTAGTGGAGCAGTGGACTGGTGGAGTAGGGAGAACCGGCGCATTCTGCCCTCACCAATCCACTGATCCACAGCTCATGCGCTACTCAGGTGATGCAATGCGATTGAGCGAATTGCTGTCGGTTCTGCCCGGGGCGAGCGTGACCGGGGCCGCCGACGTCGAGATCGGCGGCATGGGCCACGACTCGCGGCAGGTGACCCCGGGCAGCCTCTTCGTGTGCATCCGGGGATTCCGGCAGGACGGCCACGCCTTTCTCGCGGAGGCCGCCTCGCGCGGGGCCGCGGCCGTGGTGGTGGAGGCGGACCCGGCGACCCTCGCCATCCCGGCGGGGCTCAGCGTGGTCCGGGTGCCGGAGAGTCGGGTCGCCTTGGCGCGCCTGGCGGCGCGCTTCTACGGGGAGCCGAGCCGGGACCTGCGGCTCGTCGCCGTCACGGGGACGAACGGGAAGACGACCACCGCCTATCTGGTGGAGGCCATCCTGACGGCGGCCGGGCATCTCACCGGCCTCCTCGGGACGATCGAGTACCGCTGCGGGGCGACGACGTTTCCGGGGGAGCGGACGACGCCGGAGTCGAGCGACCTGCAGCGACTCTTCCACCGGATGCGCGAGCTTCAGGCGTGGGGGGCGGCGCTGGAGGTCTCGTCGCACTCGCTCGCCCTCCACCGCGTGGCGGCTTGCGAGTTCGACGTGGCGATCTTCACCAACCTCACGCAGGACCACCTCGACTTCCACCGGACGATGGAGGCCTACGCCGAGGCCAAGGCAGAGCTCTTCCGGATGCTCGGGGCGGACCGGCGGAAGCCCGGCGAGCCGGCCGCCATGGTGAACGCCGACGACCCCTGGGCGCCCTTCATGGCGTCGCAGACGGCCGCGCGGGTGGTCCGTTTCGGCCTCACGGCGGCGGCGGAGATCCGGCCCCGGACGCTCACGCTCGACCTCGGCGGCATCCGCGCGGCGGCGGACTCGCCTTGGGGGCCGTTTCCGATCGTCTCGCCCCTGGTGGGACAACACAACGTCTCCAACATCCTGGGGGCGGCGGGGGCCTGCCTGCACCTGGGGATCGCGCCCGACGTCGTGGCGGCGGGGATCGCCCGCCTCCGGCGGGTGCCGGGCCGGTTCGAGAAGGTAGAGGCCGGGCAGCCCTTCGGCGTGGTGGTGGACTACGCCCACACGCCCGACGCCCTGGAGCGGGTCCTGACGGTGGCCCGCGAGTTCTGCCGAGGGCGGGTGATCGCGGTCTTCGGCTGCGGCGGGGACCGAGACCGGGGCAAGCGCCCCCTCATGGGAGAGATCGCCGCGCGGCTCGCGCACCGGGTCTTCGTGACCTCGGACAATCCGCGCAGCGAGGACCCGGAGGAAATCATCAAAGAAATCGAAGTCGGGGTGAAAAAGGTATCCCCGGGTGAAGCCGTTCATGCTAAAATCTCGGAACGACGCGAAGCCATCGGTGCCGCCTTGGCAAGCGCGAGGGGCGGCGATCTGGTGGTGATCGCGGGCAAGGGACACGAGACCTACCAGATTCTCCGCACCCGCACGATCCCCTTCGACGACCGAGTGGTGGCACGCGAGGCGCTGGCGGCCCTGGGCTACGGCGCTCCCGGGGGTGGTTCTGCATCCGGGGACCGCTGATGGGGTGTTCCCGTGTTGATTCGTGTGGATGGGCTGGACACCTTCTACCAGGTGGACGGACGGGGTGCGCCGGTCGTGCTCCTGCACGGCTGGGGTGTCTCCGGCCAGAGCCTGGAAGCCGTGGCCGTGTCCCTGGCCGACGGGTTCCGAGTCCTGCGGCTGGACCTGCCGGGCTTCGGCTGGAGCCAGGCCCCGCCGGAGGCCTGGGGGACCGCGGCGTACGCCGCTCACGTGGCTGCGACGCTGGACGCGCTCCAGATCGGACGGGCGGCCATGGTCGGCCACTCCTTCGGGGGGCGGATTGCGATTCAACTGGCGGTGACGGAGCCCGCGCGCGCGGCGCGGCTCATCCTGGTGGCCAGCGCCGGCGTCCGGCCGCGGCGGGGGCTCCGACAGCGGCTGCGCGTGGGCATCACCAAGCTCCTGCGGGGGCTCGCCGCCCTGCCCGCCATCGGCGGGGTGATTGAGCCCGTCCGGGCGCGCTGGGTCGCGCGGGTCGGGTCGCGGGATTATCGGGCCGCGGGGCGCATGCGGCCGACCCTGGTCAAGGTCGTGAACGAGGATCTCACCCCCGTGCTCCCCCGGGTCGAGGCGCCCACCCTCATCCTGTGGGGGGATCGGGATCAGGAGGTGGGACGGGAGGCCATGGACGTCATGGTGAGCAGGATTCCCGGCGCGCGATTCGTGGTCTTCGCCGGGGCCGGCCATTTCCCGTTCCAGGATGCTCCCATGGAATTCTGTCGCACACTCCGGGGCTTCCTGGCCGAGGGGGAGCGGTGGTGAAGGCCGAGGGCACGCGGGGAGCCGCGCGCACCCTGCTGAAGGGGATCGGGCTCCTCGTCCCGTATGCCACGGTGGTCGTGTGGCGCGCCCTGGATTGCCTCTACATCCTCCAGCTCGAGCGCTATAACCCGGAGCGGTACCAGACGTGGCTGCGCGGCCATCGCGGCCTGCTGGTGTCCCGTATGGAGGTCTCCCTCCAGCTGACCCTGTTCGTGCTGGGCGTCGTCTTCGGGAAGGCGGCGATCACCGGGCCGATCCTGCTGGCCCTCTGGGTGGTCACGGGCTTTCCCATCCTCAGGCGGTATCGATCCCTGCAGGTCAGCCAGCGCCTGCAGTGGACCGCGCGGGCCGCGCGGGTCTCGGTGGTGGCCTTCGGGCTCGTCTGGATCCTGCTGCTCTGGGCCATCACCCTGGTGGGCACCCTGGTGCCGGAGGCGCCGCTCCTGACGGGTTTGGTGGCGGGCGGGATCGGCGGGATGGCGCTCACCGGCTTCTTCATGCCGGCCATCGTGTTCTGGGCCGCGCGGGCCACGGCGCCGCTGGAGCGCCGCCTCGCCCGGCGATTCCTCGCCCGGGCCGCGTGCCGGATGCAGCGGTATCCGGGCCGCGTGGTGGGCATCACCGGAAGCTACGGGAAGACCAGCACCAAGTACGTGGTGGCGGACCTTCTGGCCACCCGCTACCGCGTCTTCAAGACGCCCGCGGGGGTCAACAGCACGATGGGAATCACGCGGGTCATCCGCGAGGAGCTCACGGACGACCGCGAAGTCTTCGTGGTGGAGATGTCGGCCTACGGCCCCGGCGAGATCCGCGAGGTCTGCGACCTAGTCCACCCCTCGGTGGGGATCCTCACGGCGGTAGGGGTGCAGCACCTAGAGCGCTTCGGAACGCCGGAGCGGATCGCCGAGGCCAAGTACGAGCTGATCGCCGCCCTGCCGGCCGGATCACCGGCCGTGATCAACGCCGACGACCCGGTCTGCCTCAGGTTGGCCGCGCGGGCGCGGGCGGAGGGGAAGCGGGTGCTCCTCTACGGCTTCGGCGAGGGAATCCCCGACCTAGCGGTGCGCGGTTCCGAGGTGACGGTGAGCCCCCGGGGGAGCCGCTTTCGCGTGACGACGTGGGAGGGCCAGACGGAGGTCTTTGAGACGCTTCTCCTGGGCCGCTGGAACCTCTCCAACATCCTGGCGGGAATCGGAGCGGGGCTGGCGTCGTCCGTGCCGCTCGCCGCGATGCGCGAGGCCGTCGCCGCGCTGCACCCCGCCCCCGGGCGGCTCGAGATCCGCGCCGAGGGCGGGCTCACCCGCATCCTGGACGTGGCCAACGCCAATCCGCGCGGGGCCGAGATGGCGCTGGAGGTCCTGCAGCAATTCAGCGGGGGCTCCCGGATTCTCATCACGCCGGGGATGGTGGAGTTGGGTGCGATCGAGGCCGAGGAGAACCGACGTTTCGGCGAAAAGGCCGCCGCCGTCTGCGACTACGCCGTCCTGGTGGGACCGAAGCAGACGCAGCCGATCCGCGAGGGGCTCCTTGCCAAGGGCTTTTCGGCGGAGCGCATCCTCATCGCGCCGCACGCGGATGCGGTGGCGGATCTCTTGGCAGGGATCGTCAAGCCGGGGGACATCCTGCTCTACGAGAATCGCCTCCCCGACACGTATCTTGAGGTGGGATCATGACGCGGGTCGGACTCATCTTCGGCAGCCGGTCGGTGGAACACGAGATCTCCATCACGACGGCCAGCAAGGCGTATGAGGTGCTGCGGCAGCTTCAGGGTGAGGTCGAGACGGTGCCGCTCTACCTGAACAAGATCGGGGCCTGGCTCACAGGCCCGGCGGCGGTCGCACTCCTCACGACCGAGGCCGAGGGGCGCGCCTGTCAGGAGCCCGCGCGGCGCAAGGCGTTGCAAGAGGCCTACAAGGCCCGACTCCAGACGCTGGAGCGGGCGGGCGGCTCGACCGAGGCGGAGCAGTGGTTCCTGAGCCCGGACCGGACGGTCCGAAACTTGTGCCTCGGCCCGGAGCGGGTCTCCTGGTGGAAGAAGGCCGCGCGGCCGGGACTGGACATCGCCTTTCCCGTCGTCCACGGAACCCACGGCGAGGACGGGACGCTGCAGGGGCTGTTCGAGCTGGCGGACCTCCCCTACGTGGGCCCCGGCCCGGCGGCCTCGGCGGCGGGGATGGACAAGATCCTCTCCAAGCAGATCTTCCGGGGGGTGGGTCTCCCCACGGTGGAGGCGGTGTGGTTCTCGCGCCGCCAGTGGCTGGTGGACGAGGCGGCACGGATCGCCGAGGTGGAGTCCCGGCTGGGCTACCCGGTGGTGCTGAAACCGGCCGTGGCGGGTTCCAGCGTGGGGATTGCCCGGGCGGCGAGCGGGCAGGAACTCCGCCGCGCCGTGGGGGAGGCCATCCAGTTCTCCGCGCGGGTCATCGTCGAGCGGGCCATCGAGGACCGGCTGGAGGTGCAGTGTGCGCTCCTCGGCAACCACGACCCGCAGGTCTCGGAGTGTGAGGAGCTCACCCAGGCGGCGGGGATCGTGAGCTTCGAGGACAAGTATCTCCGGCGGCCGGACCGGGAGGCGGCGGACCTCGCGCCCAGCACGATTCCGGCCCGCATTCCGGAGGAGTTCGCGCGCCGCGTGAAGGCGCTGGCGGTCGAGGCCTTCGCGGCCCTGGATGCCCGGGGGATCGCCCGGGTGGACTTCCTGGTGGACCGGAAGACGATGCAGCCC
>Ga0315294_10010381_pt1 | contig 10214 bp, 2 predicted proteins | sample YL17G13_40_MG_FD_203626 | JGI IMG/M metagenome (GOLD analysis project Ga0315294, IMG submission 203626) | Sediment microbial communities from Yellowstone Lake, YNP, Wyoming, USA - YL17G13_40 | ecosystem: Environmental > Aquatic > Freshwater > Lake > Sediment | place: USA: Wyoming | collected...
TTCCCTATTTCCTTGAGGAGGTCTACGAAAAGGCTTCACTCGGCCCTGGGCTATCGCTCTCCCAATGACTTTGAGGAGCTTCAGGCCCGGGACCAAGAGGAGTCGTTCCGCCAGACCCTCCTAACCATATGTGTCCAGTCAGAGGGGTGCAGTCCACTGCAAAGATAAAGATGTGGTAGAGAAAGAATGAGTTCAACACAGATTCAAGAGAACCGACGAGTATAGACGGTTGACAGGGGGAAAGGCCAGGAACTACAATGGATTGAAGCCGAGGTAGCTCAGGTGGTAGAGCACGCGACTGAAAATTGCGGTGTCGGCGGTTCGACTCCGCCCCTCGGCACCAGAGCCTCAGGGCCGAAGTGGCGGAACAGGTAGACGCGAGGGTCTCAAAAACCCTTGGGGGGAAACCCCCGTGTCGGTTCGAGTCCGACCTTCGGCAGGCCTGATGCCGAGTGGTGTAGCGGTAGCACGGGGGACTTTGGATCCCATGTGCTACCCCACCCTTTAGATACCCCGATGTTAACCCGCTGCCAGCCCCGCTTCCTCCCCACGCCCGCCCGGCTGTGCCTCATGCCTGGGCTTATACTTTCCGGACAGACCACATTGTAATACTACCCAGCCGCCCTGTCAAGACACGCCTGGCACTCTTGCGAACCCTCTAGTGGGGGCATGGACTCAATTTGTGATAAGATGGGCCTGTCCGGAAAGCTTACTCCAAGCGAGGGGCACAAACTACATGCCCCCGAGTGTGGTTTGCTTGGGCGGCTTTCCGGACAGAAAGTGCCTCGGCCACATGAGGGGGCACCCTTTTGTAGGGGGATTGCCGTCCTCAGGTCTGCCCCTTGCCCCTTGACACCTGTAGTATTACAATGCCCCCAGGGGGTCAGGATTGGCAGGCGATGTTTCAGTCTCTAGGTCGCCCGAAGGGCTGCTACGACTCCAAACGGAAACGGTGCTGGTTTGCCCCCAGCGGCATCTCCCGGCCGAACAGGACGGTGGCACGAGCACAGAAGGATTGCCCATTCTATCAGCCTTGAATGGGACACAGCTAGCACGGTGGGGGCCAAGACCTGCAGGCGGTTAGCAGAGACTTGAAGCTAGCAATGGGGTTGGAGGTGTAGCGTGGCGAACATACCCACCCCGGCAGACCTGCGGCTCGTGGAGTCCCACCTCCGAAACCTGCAGGGCCCCAACCAACTTCGTCGCCTCCTTGCCGACTTGAACTACCCAGTGGCGGATGGGCCTGTGTCCACCGCTGACTGGAAGCCCGAACTGACGAAGACCGCCAAAGATGGGAATCTTCGGGTCATCGCTCGTCATCACGACTTCGTAGTTACCCATTGCTGCCTGCCTGGCCTACGTCTTGCTCAGCAACGGGAGCTCGTCACTAGGCTAATCCGACAGTACCAACGTGGTCTCTTCATCTTCTCTGACCCAGATTACTTGGAATGGCAGTTTGTCAACGTCAAGTTTGATGAAGGGGTTGACGTCCAGCGACGCCGTCTATTCCGCCGCATTCGGGTCGGTCCTGCCGAGCGGCTACGCACTGCCATTGAGCGTATCGCTCTGCTGAAAGTCGGGGAGCCGTATTGGACCGGCCTGCAGGTAGAATTGAAGCATGATCAGGCCTTTGATGTTGAGGCGATCACCCGTGCCTTCTTCGACGAATATAGATCCGTCTTTGGGATTCTTCAGGACCATTTGGAGAAACAGGCCCCGGATACCAAGTGGGCCCATGACTACTCCCTGCAGTTTCTCAACCGCCTCATGTTCCTCTACTTTGTCCAGCGAAAGAGGTGGCTGGGAAACGAGCCGGAGTTCCTTCGGATTTTCTGGGAAGCTTACCAGATCTCTGGGCTACCCCAGGACACTTTCTTTGACCAGTGGCTCTCCGTCCTCTTTTTCGAGGCATTCAATAATCGCTTCTTCCCCAAGCCGTATCTGTCCAAGGAACTCAACGAAGCATTGCAGATGGCTCCATACCTCAACGGCGGCCTCTTTCTGCCAAACGAGCTCGACTCCAAGTATCACCCGAAAATCTCAGACCGCCTTTTCCGGCAGGTCTTCACCTTCTTCCAGAGGTATAACTTCACGATCACCGAGGACAGCCCTATTGATCAAGAAGTAGCCGTCGATCCGGAGATGATCGGGAAGGTGTACGAGAGCCTGGTTAATCTGTCGGAACTTTCGGACGAGCGCAGTACGGCTGGGATTTTCTACACTCCCAGAACTGAAATTGACCTGATGTGCAGGCTTGCCCTGGTCGATCACCTGACAAATCACCTGGGCCAAGACCAGAAGCCATACGTCTACGATGCTGTATTTGCCCTTGAGGAGGAACAGAAGCGGAAAGCCAACGAGGCGCTGGCCGACCGGGGTCTCTGGCCGGAGGTAGCCCGCCTCCTTCAGGACGTGACAGTGGTGGACCCTGCCTGTGGGTCAGGTTCCTTTCTGGTGGGGATGCTGTCAGTTCTCTTTGACCTTTCCAGGCGGGCCAGAGCGTATGTCCCCTCCATGGAGGAGAGCGACTACGAACTCAAGAAGCGGATCATCGGCCAGAACCTGTACGGTGTGGATATGATGCGCTGGGCCGTGAACGTTGCGGAACTGCGGCTTTGGCTTCAACTGGTCGTGGAGACGGAACTGCACCCTGCCGAACTCAAGTTCAGGCCCTTGCTCCCCTACCTTTCCTTCAAGGTCCGGGCCGGCGACAGCCTGGTCCAGGAAGTGGGTGGAGTCAACCTCACCCTGCGACATGGCGGCGCTGACATCTCGCCCGGCCTCAGGGGCCGCACCACTCGCCTGAAAGCAGAGAAACTCGGCTTTTATAACAACGAGCCCGACCGCCGCTTTCGCACGGAAGAAGACCTCAAGCACGAGGAACTGGACCTCTTCCGGGCCATTTTGGACGAACGCATCCACAACCTTCAGAACAAGAGGGTCGGCCTAGTCTCAAGGCTTGAAGGTGCACGGGTCCAGCAAGGCCAGTTGCCAGGGCTGGTCAGGGAGGGAGGACGCCAGCAGAGTCTCCAGGAAGTGGAGATTCAGCGGCAGATTGAAGAACTCGACTGGGAACTTGAGCAAGCCCGACGGGCACGCCAGGCCCTCCGGACTGTGCAGGATATTCCCTTTGTGGGGGACGTAGCTTTCGTGGAGGTCTGTGAGAGCGCCAAAGGCGGCTTTGACATCGTGATTGGCAACCCGCCCTACGTCAGACAGGAGCGCATTGCAGACCCCCGGTTGCCACGGGAGCAAGTTACGCCGGAGAACAAGCGCGAATACAAGGCCAAACTCGCCCGGGCGGTCTATAACGCCTGGCCGCACTTTTTCGGCTACAAGCCAGCGCAAGACACGACTGCCCGGAAGCTGGACGCCAAGAGCGACCTCTACATCTACTTCTACTTCCTAAGCCTGGGCCTGCTGAACGCCAAAGGCTCCTTTTGCTTCATCACTTCCAACTCCTGGCTGGATGTGGGCTACGGGAAAGACCTGCAGGAGTTCCTGCTGAGGCACAGCCAGGTCAAGATGGTGCTGGACAACCGGGCCAGGCGCTCCTTCTCCCAGGCTGACATCAACACCGTGATTGTTCTGCTCGCTCCACCGGACGAACGCGAAGAGTGGGGGCTGGAGAAGACCGCCCGCTTTGTCATGTTCTTCCGCCCCTTCGAGTATGTTCTGTTCCCGGAGGTGTTCTGGTCCATCGAGGATGCCAGGGAGCGTGAAAGCAATGAGCTGTTCCGGGTAAACCCGGTCCCCCAGCGGTCCCTCTTGGAGGATGGCCTAGAACAACCTGAGGACCAGGAGGAGGCCAAGCCCGTTCGGGCGCCCCTTATTAAAGGCGCTCCCTACATTGGCAACAAATGGGGAGGCAAGTACCTGCGGGCACCAGACATCTTCTTCACTATCCTGGAGAAGGGCAAGGGCAAGCTGGTGAGGCTAGGGGACATCGCCGAGGTACGGCGAGGCTTCACCACCGGTGCCAACGAGTTCTTCTACCTGGAGCCTACGGGCCAGCCGGCGCCGCCGGGCCTGATACATGTGCGCAACGGCGCGGGATGGGAGGGGTTGATTGAGGAGGAGTTCCTGAAGCCCGTGCTGCGCCGTCCCAGGGAGTGCGAGTGCATTGGCGTGGAGCCTGAGCAGTTCCGGTACAAGGTTCTCCTATGCCACAAGGACAGAGCAAATCTGCGCGGTGCCCGAGTGCTGCGTTACATCGACTGGGCTGAAACCTTCGTTAACGTCTGCCACAACGAAAAGTGTGGGACTCGCACAGATGCGCTGAGGTGTCCTAAGTGCGCCTCAGATGTGGAGAGAGACGCCTTCCCAGAGCGTCCAACATGCAGGTCGCGGGCACTCTGGTATGACGTAGGAGAACACGCTCTGACGAATATCGCGGCCAAGATGACTACCAAATATCGCCACTATTTCCCAGGAAGTCCTATGCCGTTCCTTGTTGACCACCGGTTTTACGAGGTTCGGCCTATATCCCCCGACTATCTGGCGGGGCTCCTTGTTTCTCTCAACAGTGCGGTAACTGCCCTCTACTTAGAGAGCACAGGGCGAGCCTATGGCGGAGGCGGCGGACCCCTGGACATAATGGTGTATGAGATGGAGAGAATACTGATAGTGGATCCCCGCTTGATAGAGACACCAAAGCCGCTGTGGGATGCAGACATAGCCAAGCGCCCTGTCCTGCACTTCTGGAAGGAGGCCGAGCTGCCCGACCGGCAGGCGCTGGACAAGGTGGTCTTTGAGGCGCTGGGGCTGACGGAGGAGGAACAACTGGAGGTCTACCGGGCGGTGGTACAACTGGTGAAGGACAGGCTGAGTAAGGCAAGGAGCGTATAGGCACAATGCCCCATGACATCGTAGACAACCGGCGGGAGAAGTTGGTGGACCACATCAACGCCCTGCTCCCCCAGTCGGAGCGGGCCCGGTTCGCCGTGGGCTATTTCTTCCTCAGCGGCTTCTCGGCCATCGCCCCAAAGCTCAAGCAGGTCAAGGAGCTGCGCATCCTCATCGGCAATACCACCACTCGGGAGACCATTGAGCAATTGGCGGAGGGCTATCGCCGGCTGGAGCTGGTGGAGCGGGCCCAGCAACGCCAGGAATACGCTACAGAGCGGGAGCGCAAGCAGTGGGGAGAACAGACTGCCCAGAACATCCAGGGCTCCCTGGAGCTGATGGACCAGACGGAAGAGGCCGAAGACCTGGTGGCCACCCTGGCCCGCCTCATCGAGGAGAAGCGGGTAAAGGTCAAGGTCTACACCAAGGGGAGGCTCCACGCCAAGGCCTACATCTTTGACTACACCACCGACCACTACGAGCCAGGCCTCAGCATCGTGGGCTCCAGCAACCTCACCCTAAGCGGAATCCAGCACAACACCGAGCTGAACGTGGTGGTCCATGGCTCCGACAACCACGAGGCCCTGGTGAAGTGGTTCGACGAGCTGTGGGACGAGGCCCAGGACTTCGATGAGGCCCTTCTCTACGAGCTGAAACAGAGTTGGGTTCTGAACCCGGTCACCCCCTACGACATCTATGTGAAGACCCTCTACACCCTGGTCAGGGACCGCCTGGAGGAGGAAGAGGCGCCCAGGGTCATCTGGGACCGGGACATGCCAAACCTCACCGACTTCCAGCGGGATGCCATGAACGCCGCTGTCCGCATCCTAAATCGCTACGGGGGCATCTTCATCTCCGATGTGGTGGGCCTGGGAAAGACCTACATCGGGGCTGCCCTTCTCAAGTACTACCGCACGGTGCACCGCATGCGCCCCCTCATCTTCTGCCCCGCCTCCCTGGTGCCGACCTGGCAGGACTTCTCCAACCGGTATGACCTAGGCCCGGTCATCTCCCAGGGGCTTCTCACAAAGGGTGGAATCGACCTGGACCGCAATCCCGCGACCGAAGACCGCGATGTCATCTTGATCGACGAGAGCGATGAGTTTCGCTATTCAGACACCCAGCGGTATGCCAAGCTCCGCACCTGGCTCATCAAACAGCCCCGCAAAGTCATCCTGATGACTGCCACGCCACGTAACAACACCGTCCTGGACATCTATAACCAGCTCAAGTTGTTCCACCCCGAAGAGCGGACCCAGATACCCATACTGCCGGCCCGCCTTCGGGAGTACTTCAGGCAGGTGGAGAACGGCAACAAGCGCATCCAGGACCTCCTGCGGCACATTCTGATCCGGCGGACCCGGAAGCACATTAAGCAGCACTACCCCAATGCAATACTCCCCGACGGCCGCCGCATCGTGTTCCCCACGCGGGAATTGGACACGGTGACCTATAGCATCGAGGCCACCTATCTGGGTGTCTACGCCCGGCTCCGCGACATTATCCGGGACATGCACTATGCCCGTTATGGCCTTGGGGAGTTCGTGAAGAAAGACAAACGTGGTGAGCCTCGATACAGAGACCTGTACAGCGCCGGGCGGAACCTCCGCGGTCTCATGCGGATTCTGCTTTTCAAGCGGATTGAGAGCAGCGTCCAGGCGTTTCGCCTCACTGTCCAAAATATGCTGAACGTCAATCGCGCTTTTCTCGTGGCGTTGGAAAACGGCATTGTGCCGGCCGGCGTCGAGGCGCAGGACCTTCTTTACAGCGCTGCCCGCAGGGACGGAGCAGGTCCAGACGCTGACGCCCAGCTCCTGGCGGCGCTGGAGCAGGTAAGTGGCCAGTACCGCATAGATGACTTCGAGGCAGACGCCCTGAAGCAAGCTGTGGAAGAGGACATCGAGTCCCTTGAGGAAATGAGCCGCCTTGTAGCCCCCATCACCCCCCAGAAGGATGCCAAGCTCCAGCGGTTGCTCGCCCTGCTTGCAAAGCCTCCCTGCAAAGAGAATAAGGTGCTGGTCTTCACTCAGTTCTCCGATACCCTAGACTACATTTACGACAACGTGCAGCATCTGCCCAACCTAGAGCGGATCGACAGTCACCGGGGGTCGCCGATGACCATCGTAGGGCGTTTCGCACCCAAGGCGAATCCCAATTATGCTAGGCCTGGCGAGCCACCTATAGACAATCTCCTCTCTACCGACGTGCTGGCCAAGGGGCTTAACCTGCAGGATGGTAATGTGGTCATCAACTACGACATTCACTGGAACACCGTGCGGTTGATCCAGCGGGTGGGGCGTCTGGACCGCATTGGCACTGAGCACGATGTGGTGCACGCCCTCAACTTCCTTCCAGAGACCGAACTGGAGAAGAACCTGGGCCTGCAAGAAAAGGTGCGAGAGCGGATAGCTGAAATTCACAACACTATCGGAGAAGACGCCCATATCCTCGAACGCACTGAACATCTGAACGAGGAAGCCATGTACGCCATCTATGTCGGCAAGGACGACTCCATCTTGGACCAGGAGGAGCCGGAGGACATGGACATCCTCGCCGAGGCAGAGGCTTTCATCCGAAGGCTTCAGAAGGACAACCCTGAGTACTTCGCCAAGATTGCCACCATGCCCGATGGCATGAGGAGTGGGCGGGATAGCCCTGATTTCAAAGGGGCGTTCGTCTTCTGCCAGGCTGGGGGCTATCAGCAGTTGTATCTGCTCGACCCGGAGGGGAGTATTCAGAGCACGGACATTGAGAAAGCTGTCGCCCTCCTCCGTTGCCCTCCTGGAGAACCGAGGAAGGGCTTGCCCGCAAATCACAACAGGCTTGTGAGTCAGGCGTTGCGCGATTTCAGAACTCAGGTGGAGGAGCGCCAGGCACAAGCGGCACAGGCACCTGCCAGGCGCCGGGGACAGGCTTATGTGGTCAACCAGCTCCGCGCTCTTCTTCGGGGAAGCAAGGAGGCAGCCGATCGGGAGACAATCATTGCCTTGGAGCGGGCTCTAAATTTGGAATCTTTGCCACCGCCGGTCCACACCGAGTTGAATCGGATTCGCAAGAACAAAGTGTCTGGCCCAGACTTGCTGGGGAGGCTTACTGAGCTGTACCGAGTCTTCGGCTTAGGGGCTTATCTTGACGAGCAAGCGGAAGAGGGAGACCGGCGTGAGCAACCTTTTCCACGAATCGTTTGTAGTGAGGCATTAGGCTGACGATTGACTCTTTTTTCTGCCCTAGCCGACTTAACAAAAGGGCGGAATGTTGAGCCCCAGTCCGTCAGAATGTTTGGAATTACAAATAGCGAGATAGCGTGAGCGTTTTGGTGATCGCCCTCCGCTACGCAAAGTGTAGCTCATGTGCTTGAACAAATCACTTGTCTATATAAATGTGATTTTCGTATACTATTGACACTATAGTATATAATAGTGATGTATGATTCATACTGGGGAAAAGAGTCAAACAGGAAAGACAATTAGAGTAGGAGCTGAGACGTCGGACCGCCTAGACAAGCTCCGACATAAGGGGCAAAGTTATGATGGGTTCATAACTGAGTTACTAGATTTATACGAAAGTCGCCCAATAAAAGGTCGTAGTGCTCAATCTCCCACAAAGACAAGGAATAATGAAAATGATAGACCTTAGTGGCCTCTTTGAGATTCTTGGCTACGAGCTTCCTATACGTTGTGGTTCAGTTGAGAAGGAAAATGGTCACTAATACTCTTCAATTAGTTAATCTTATTAACTCCGATGGCAAGGCTACCCCAGGCTTAGTCTCTGTACGTGGTACTGCTAAAGCAAATCTAAGGATTGAAGAACAAGCTGCTATTACTTATGCTGAAACCTTCAATCGCATTGATTACGTATTCCTTCGCCGTTTTTCAGACGGGCGCTCATCGCAAATATTGGCCTATGTTGTAGATAACGCTGATGGAAAGCTTGATGAAGAAACCCTAGCTAAACTTCATCTGGAAGTATGGCTTCAAGGAGCTGCCCCTCTAATTTATATCTCATGGCCTACCCGAATTGACATCTTGACATGCGCGCGAGGGCCAGATTTTTGGGCGGACGAGGACCAGAATTACCATTATAAGACCGTTAAACGCTTCGAGGTCGGGGGACTGACCGCTGCCGCCGAGATCAATCGCGAACTCGAAAACTTCTCCGCATTACGTTTAGCAGACGGGACATTTTGGGAACAGCCGGGTAACGGAGATTTAGCGGACTATAGCAAGACAGCCCAACAATTACTGATTCAAGCTGTTGTTGAAACAGACGCTGCTCTTGATGGTGAAAAGAAACCGATTCTTCGGCAGTTACTTCTATTAATGGTATTGATTAAGTATCTTGAAGACCGGCACGTATTCCCCGATGGTTTTTTCGGCGAGTTCCACAAAGGAGCAACAGACTTTAACAGCGTTTTGAAAGGTGGCGATTCCCAAGAGGTATGTAGCCTGCTGGATTTTCTCGAAGATAAATTCAACGGCGATGTCTTTTCACTCTCCAGTATAGAACGACAAGCGCTTAATAATGAGAATCTCGTTCACTTTGCTAATTTGGTCGAGGCAAGAACACTAAAACGTCAGCTTTACCTTTGGCGACAATTCTCGTTTGAACATTTACCTGTTGAAATCATTAGTAACCTTTATCAGAGATTCGTTGACGGTGGCCATGGCACTGTCTATACACCTCCATTTTTAGCCTATTTGCTATTAGATTATGCAATGCCATATGAGAAGCTTTCCGGACAGGAGCGCGTCTTAGACCCCGCTTGCGGTTCGGGAATTTTTCTGGTTGGCGCCTTCAGAAGATTAGTCAACGTCTGGCGAAGTCAGAATAATTGGCAACGCCCTAAGGTAGATACGCTTAAACGGATCCTCAAACACAGTATTTTCGGAGTTGAAGTAGATGAATACGCTATTCACCTGACTTCATTCAGTATGTGCTTGGCAATCTGTGATGCATTGCAGCCGAAAGTCATATGGGAAGACTTAAAATTCGATAAACTCCGCGAATCAAATCTGTTAGAAGCAGACTTCTTCAACATTCTTGTCGATTTCCAACAAAAAAACCCTACCATTCTCCAAGAGGGATTCGATGTTATCATCGGGAATCCTCCATTTGAATCCCAACTTTCAGAGGCTGGTTTACAAATCGATAGAGCCGCACAACGCCAAGATAAGAAACGGGGAACATTACCAGATAAACAATCGGCCTACTTGTTCTTGGAACAAGCTTACAGCATTCTTCGTTCAGCCGGTCAGGTTTGCTTAATTCAGCCTTCTAGTTTGCTTTATAAGCGTAATGCACAGGAATTCCGAGCTTATCTTTTTCGAAAATATAGGGTCGACTCCGTCTTGGACTTTGTATCGATTCGC
>Ga0315294_10010382_pt1 | contig 10213 bp, 7 predicted proteins | sample YL17G13_40_MG_FD_203626 | JGI IMG/M metagenome (GOLD analysis project Ga0315294, IMG submission 203626) | Sediment microbial communities from Yellowstone Lake, YNP, Wyoming, USA - YL17G13_40 | ecosystem: Environmental > Aquatic > Freshwater > Lake > Sediment | place: USA: Wyoming | collected...
ACGGAGTTTGGTACACATGGATTCCAGGCAAAGACGGGACATTAAAACATATTAAACCAGGTTGGGGATACTGGGTACTAGCAAAAGAAGATGAATGCTTTGATATTGCTGGTAGCTTATTCAGTCCATTAGAAGTTCCACCATCAAGAGATTTACAAGCAGGTTGGAACTTGATAGGATACTATGGAAACACAATGACTCGCGATGGATTATTAACAGTTGATACAGTAACTCCAGGAAAATGTTTAATACCAAACAAACCAGTATACTGTGCATTGAACTCATTGGTTGACACAGGCCAAGGATTCCCAAGATGGAGTTCGTTATGGAATTACTTCAACCATGGTGGCGATGTAGCAGGTTGGTATGGTTTAGACGCATGTGTAGATGGAATATGGACATCCTACATGGATCCAGGTAAAGGATACTGGATAGAAATGGATGTAAAGGACAGTTATGCACCAGCTACAAACTGCATATGGAACGAAGACATGTCATGTGTAATGCCAATATTTGCGTAATATAATTGAGGGTTACTCCCTCTTTTTACTTTTATTTTTAACATAAACTAGATGTGATACTCGTGAACAAAGGATTAACAGGAGCAATAAAGTTAACAATGATTTTCATAGTTTTACTTGTCTCTTTGTTTTTCATTTATAATTTTATCAAACCAACAACTGCTTCAGAAGTTTTACCAGCGATATGGACAGCAGATCCGAATGGTGAAAACAAAACAGATTTTTCTCCTGAAGAAACGGTTTATATTGAAGGTGAAAATTTCTTAGCAGACACTCTAGTCACCATATCCGTAACAAGACCTGATGGAGTAATTGACACTGGTTATGAAACAACAGATCCTTACGGAGCATTTGAATACGAATATGTTTTAGATGGAATAACAGGAACTTATGATATTTTTTCTAATGATGGAATAAATACGGCAACAATAAGTTTTACTGATAGTTCTGGTGCGATATGGACAACCAAGAACGATTGTGGCGACGAGCAACAAGATATTAATCATTATAATGTAGGCGACCATGTTTACATAAACGGTGCAGGTTTTAATAAAGATATAAAAAGCTGGTCAATAAAAGGAACTCCTGGTTCTTGTGATTCTAACATTGTTGTAGCTTCTGGAAATGTTAATATAAACGACAGTGGAGCTTTTTGTTTTGATGCGTATACTGTACAAGAAGGAGATTGTGGAGTATATCAAGTAAAGGTCGATACCAAGGGTGATAATTATCAGGTAGGTGATTGGTGCGATAAGCAAACAACAGAGAAAAAATGTGAGGATTCAGATTGTTTATGGTGTCAACAGTGTAAATACGATGTAAGCACTACTAAAACTAACCAATGGTTAACAGGATCTTGCGTCATCCCGGGAACTGACTGCGGTTGGCACTGTGAAAAGAATTATTGCGGTGCCACTTGTTCTAATGGACTTGATTGTTCTTGTCCAAAGGATAAATGCGTTGGCAATGATTATTATGATTATCCATTAAATGGAACTTGCAAGGATTGCACAACTTCATGCTACTGTGAAAACGGAACTAGCAGTGGAAAACCTTGTTATCCTTCTATTATAAAAAATGATCCAAGATGCCTTTGCGGCAATGGAGTTATAGATCCTGGAGAGGAATGCGAGATTGGAAACAAAGAAACCAAACAGTGCGGTACAGATGTTGGCATATGCGAGTTCGGAGAAAAAGAAAGAGAATGCACACAAAATTGCAAATGGGGAAATTGGAGTGAGTGCAAAGGTGGAATTAATCCACAACCAGAAATATGCGATGGATTGGATAATGATTGCGGTGGACATGTAGACGAAGGTTGTTGTCCAAGCTATTCATGCCTAACACCTGATGAACTAGGAGATACACAGCAAGAGAACATAAAACATGGATACGGTGTTAATGACGACTTGCAGAAGCTTCTCGATAGTTATGGTTATGCAATAAATGCTACAGAAGATCAAACTAACGATCAGATATGGCACATTGATGCTGACACTGTAAATATTCAAATAGAGTTTGTTGGAAAAGGAGCTGCAGATAACAGCAATGTCTTCGGTTATTACTTGAATGGAAACGTTTCTAATTTCACGCCACTTTTCCAGATGGGAAATCATAGTGTGTATCATGTTCCTGTTTTCACTCATGGACAAAAAATAAACATCACAATAAAAAATGTTCAAGATATAGGTTTTGGAATTAATTCAGAAAACAAGAATCAAACTCAAAGATATCTATACTTGACGCAAAACAGTTTGAATCCCGACTCTAAAGATCATGCTGTTGTTTTCGACTTGTGCAACAACACTTACATGATAGGTTTTGAGGATCTTTACAACTTGGGAGATTCTGACTATGAAGATTTGGTAGTCATAGTAAGAGTAATAAACTGCACTTCCGGGTCTGTTTGTGGCGATTCGATTGTAAACCCACCAGAAGAATGCGAGCTTCCAAATACAAATGATAATCCTTTCTGTATACAAACAACTACTGAATGTTTAGGAAAGAAACTTGGTCAAAGAGATGCTCATGGAAACTGCGATAGCCTATGTGGTTGTATTGATGATCCTTTCAAACATTCTTGTGTTCTAGGTCAATGTGGAGCAGAGTGTTATGATAATGCAGATTGTCAAAACAAATGTGTAAGTGACATTTTATACTATTCAGGAAATTGTTTAGATAGTTGTGATTGTTCTTGGACAACAGAAGATTGTAATAAGGATGGTTGTTATGCTTATGAAAACGGTTGTGAGCAAAGAGATTATTTCTGTGTTGTAGACGGTTGTCAATATAATTTTTATGACAGAAACACCGACTATAATGATGATTATCAATTTTATTGTTCTGATAGCACAATAAGAAAGCACAGACTTTCCCATGATTTCTTCTGCGATGAAACTTGCAAGGATCATACTAGTTGGATAGATGACCAACTAGTTGAGGATTGTGATAAGAAAGACGGATGGTATGATACTGGAAAAACTCAATGGTCACCAGTTGGAGAATGTGCTGATAAGGAACAAAAGGAACAAGAATATAGAGACTATACATGCAAAGATGCAGCTTGTGATTATAAAGTTACAAATTATCAGTGGGTTGACACTGGAAATATGAAATACAAAGAATTGTCTACACCGTGCGAGGCAGACGGAGACAAATGCACAATAGACCACTGTGATGGCAAAGGATCTTGCATTTTAAAAGAAAATGTACCAGTACCACCAGCACAAGAGTGCAAGTCATTCTACTGCGATCCAATTGATGGAAAGATAAAAGAAGATTATACAGACTTTCCATTGTCTACACCATGTGAATTAGACGGTGATTTATGTACAAATGACCACTGTGATGGTACAGGTTCTTGCGTCTTCAAAGATAATGTTCCAGTGCCTCCAGCAGAAAAATGTAGAGAATTCTACTGTGACCCAGCTGATGGTAAAATATATCCTAAGAATTATAAATTATCTACACCTTGCGAAGCAGATGACAACTTATGTACTATAGACCACTGTGACGGAGCAGGCTCTTGTACGTTGTTAGATAATGTTGACTGTTCTAGTTTAGACGATAAATGTCAGGAAGGTGTATGTAATCCTTCTGATGGACAATGTTATCCTGATTATTCTAAATATCCATGGAGCACATCATGTGAAGCTGACTCTAGCAAGTGTACCATAGACCACTGTAATGGTTCTGGTAGCTGTGTCTTCAAGGAAAACGTATCAATACCTCTAGCACAACAATGTAAATCATTCTATTGTGACCCAGCTGATGGAAAGATAAAAGAGAATTATACTGCTTATCCTTTATCTACACCTTGTAATGCAGATGATAAATTCTGTACAATAGATCATTGTGATGGCTCGGGGAGTTGTGTTTATTGGAAAGATTATGATTGTTCAGGATTTAATTTAAAAGAAATAGCTCAATGCAATTGGATACCAGATGGATTTACTTATACATTTGATTATTCACCAGGATTTACAAGTGTATGTGACGAGACTTTAGATAAATGTACTGAAGGTTCTCAACCATTAACTCACACATGCGCTGACGCTAATGCATCAGACAGTGGTCCTGTAATACCTGTAGGAAACGGCATCAGGACTTGTGATGCTGAATGTGATGGATTTGGAATAGAATGCCAAAACAAATGCATAGGTGATGTTAGATACTTTAATGGAAATTGTGATTTAACAGGATGTTCATGTTCTTATCAATCAGAAGATTGTAACAAAGATGGATGTTACGTTTACGGCAATGGCTGTGAGCAAAGAGATTATTATTGTACTGTAGATGGATGCAAGTATGATTATTCTGGTAGAAACACAGATTATAATGATTCTTTTGTTAATTATTGTTCTGCTGACACAGTAAGGAAGCACAGAACTTTCCACGACTTTTACTGCAATGGTGCTTGTTCAGATCACACCAGTTGGATAGATGACCAGTTAGTTCAAGATTGTAATTTACAGGACGGTTGGTATAACACTTCAACTACTCAATGGTTACCTGTTGGAGAATGTGCAGACAAAGAACAGAAAGAACAAGAATATAGAGATTATACCTGCGTCGATGCAGCTTGTGATTATAAAATTACAAAGTATCAATGGATTGATACTGGAAAAATAAAGAACAAAGAGTTGTCTACACCATGTGAGGCAGATGGTAACAAATGTACAATTGACCATTGTAACGGAAGCGGACAATGTGTAAAGAAAGAAAATGTTGATTGTTCTGGTTTGAACAACCAATGTCAGGAAGGAGTATGTAATCCTTCTGATGGACAATGTTATCCTGATTATTCTAAATATCCATGGAGCACATCATGTGAAGCTGACTCTAGCAAATGCACAAATGACCACTGTGATGGTACAGGTTCTTGCGTCTTCAAAGATAATGTTCCAGTACCACCAGCACAAGAGTGCAAGTCATTCTACTGCGATCCAACTGATGGAAAGATAAAAGAAGATTATACAGACTTTCCATTGTCTACACCATGCACTTCCAATGATGTTTGTAAAATCAATCATTGTGATGGTTTAGGAGAATGTGTATTTTGGAAAGACGTTCCAATACCTTCAAAACCAATCAAAACAATTGGTGATCCAAAAACTAAATGCTTAGAAGGTGAATGGTGTGAGTGGAGAATAACAATTTTAACGCCAATAACACTAACATGCGAAGAAGGTAAAATTTATTGGAGATATGCATTAGATGGAGAATGGAAAAAATTGAACAGTGACGGATCAAGTGTTACAATTTACTTCCCAGAAGAATCTAATCATACTTTAGAGGCATATTGTTTAAATGATTGTGATGAAAGTGAATATGATATAGAAAAATTCAAGGTTGAAGGAACGGCTTTTGAAATTCCTTTGTATAAGAAATGGAATTTGATTTCAGTTCCATTCAACTTGCTTAATGACGATCCAGAAGTAGTGTTCAAGGATGCAAAGGATGATATAGCAGCAGTTTGGACATATGACAACGGAGTTTGGTACACATGGATTCCAGGCAAAGACGGGACATTAAAACATATTAAACCAGGTTGGGGATACTGGGTACTAGCAAAAGAAGATGAATGCTTTGATATTGCTGGTAGCTTATTCAGTCCTATAACAACACCACCAAGCAAAGAATTGCAAAACGGTTGGAATCTTATAGGATATTACGGAACAGAATGGCAAACTTATGAATTAGAAGAGGATAATGTTTGTGGATATATCAATCCTATTTATGGAAATTATGTTTACTGTTCACTAAGCTCATTAATAGATACACAAAGAGGCTTTCCAAGATGGAGCTCTTTGTGGGGATATGATAATTGCGGAAACGATACAGCTTATTGGCATCAATTAGAATCATGTGCGGATGAACATTGGAACGACAATAGAATGTATGCAGGCAAAGGATACTGGATAGAAATGGATGTAAAGGATAGTTATGCACCAGCTACAAACTGCATATGGAACGAAGATTTGCATTGTTCGTTCCCAACCATATAAAAACGAAAAGTATTAATACTTTTCTATTTAACTATTTGTAGGTGATAAAAACGGATTTTAAGTTACTAATAACAACCTTAATCGCTATAGCGCTTTTTGCTAATATTACTTTGGCAGTGCCAGGAATACCACATGCATTCTATGGGTCTGTTACTTGGAACGGTCAACCAGCTCCTGACGGGACAACTATAGTAGCTAAAATAAATGGTGTTGAAGTAGCTAGTACAATAACATCAGGTGGAAAATACGGTTATCCTATTGGAGCCTTTTATGTTGCCGACCCGAGCAATGATAGATCAGGAAAAACAATAAACTTCTTTGTGAACGGCGTTGATACAGGAATAACAGCAAACTTTTGCACTGGATGCTTTAATTTATGTGGCATTAATCCACAAAATTGTGCTTCAATAGATTTGTCTGCTAGCGGTGGAACTTCACCTCCAGCACCTGGTGGTGGAAACACTGGTGGTCCAAGTGGCCCAAGTGGTTCGACAGGAGGAAATACAACTGGAAATCAAACTACAGGCGGAACAACACCACAAGGATGTCAAGAAAAATGGACATGCAGTGAATGGGGAGAATGTAAAGGTGGTGTTCAAGCAAGAACATGTAACGATGAAAACAAATGTGGAACAAGAAACAACGAACCATTCTCATCTCAGCCTTGTACATCAGAAGAAAGAAAGGAAGCTGAACAAAAAGAAGCAGAAGCTGCACCAATAACAGGATTTTTCTTGGGAATGGGAATGACAGAATGGGCAATGGCAATTGTTGCAGGAATAGTTATTGCAATAATAATAATATTCTTAGCAAAAAGAAAATTTTCAAAGAAATAATAATTTTTTAATTTCATTTTTTTATTTTTTATGCTCTGGTTAGAATCTTTATTATATCATTATGCTTTAGGACATGATCTGAGCCAACTTTTCTTCCTGTCCTTGCGTCTATTGCTCCAATGAATTTTTGTCCGATATCTGTATGGACTTTGAAAGCTAGATCCAGCGCCGTCGAGTTAGGTGGCATAAGGAAGACATCAGGAAGAACTTGGCCTTTCTTGTTTGAAAGTTTATGCTCGTTCTCGACTGGATAAACGGCTATATATTTCATAAAGTCGAAGACTGCCTTGTTTAAACAATCCTGAACACCGGTCGAGCCATACTTGTCTAAGATATTTGTCTTTATCAGTTCCAAGGCCTTTTTCTGTTTTTCATTAAGCTCTTTTTTGATTGTAAAGTCTTTTACACCAGGAATATAATCTATAAAGCCTGCTTTAGCAGCAGTCCTTAGGGCAATCTCAGCTTCTGCAGAGCATGGTATTATAGTCAAGTGAGGAAAATCCTTTCTCATTTTCTTAATGTTTTCTTCAGCTCTTGGCAAATCCATTTTGTTAGCAGCGATTATCATTGGCTTGGAAAGCTTTCTTAATTCTCTTGCAAATTCCTCTATATCATCTAAGCCGGTTCTTTCCATGACTTCTTTGACGTGCTTGTCTTTTATTCCTAATCCTGCTAGAATTCCTTCAGCCTTTTTCTCGTCCTTGATTTTTTCTAAATTCCTTTTAATAACAGCGGCAAACCACAAGTCTATCTCCTCTTCCAAGAATTTTACATCATTGGAAGGATCATAATCAGAGGTGAGTTGTCCCTTTGCATCAGTTGTGCCAGATGCGTCTACCACGTTAATGAGCATGTCAGCTTGGATTATGTCGTTAAGAAATTGATTGCCTAATCCTTTTCCTTCGTGTGCACCTGGTATCAAGCCTGCAATGTCCCAAAGTTTAACAGGAATAAGTCTTATTCCATTTAAGCACTGGGAATTCACAGGATTGCATTTTATTTTTAGCTCAGTGCAAGGACAGGATGATGTCACATAAGTTATTCCTACATTTGGCTTGATGGTACAAAAGATTCTGTTTGATATCTCAACGTCTATCATTGTTGCTGCTTTGAAAAATGAGCTCTTACCGACGTTGGTTTTGCCGCATATGGCAATCTCCATACTATCTCCTCGTTTTATGTATTGTGTAAGCAATTTCAAATAAAACTAAAATTATAAGGCAGATATTAACTGAAAAAAACACATAATCATTTCGTTGATACGCGTAAACTGTTAACAAAATTGTGCTAGTTATATAAATTAGTGCGAATTTCAAGTCAACTAGTGCCTTATGCCTCTTTATTGATTCGAAAGTTTCAAACAACCATGCAAATAAAAGCAAAAGCGCACCAGCGATTCCTATTTCAATCATATAACTCAAACTTTATATTCAACTTATAATAATATAACTCTTATGCAAGCGCCGATATGCGAAGTATGCTTAAAATCTAATATCTTATGCAGCGGATGCCAGGATAAGTTAAACACTGGGAAGATTAACCAAAAGGACATTGAGATATCAAGATACCTTTACGACCTAAGCGAGAGGATGAGAAGCATAAGAGATATTAAGATTCTGAAGGTTGTCGACTGCGGGACCTTGATAATAATAACAGACGTAGGAGACGCTGCAAAACTAGTGGGAAGAGATGGCGTCATAGTAAAGAAGATAGCAAAAGAATTTAAGAAATCAATAAGAATCCTAGAAGAAGCTCCTACATTCAAGGGCTTTGTAGAAAACCTCTTATCTCCTGCTCCAATAAACGGCATAAACACGCTCTATAAGGAAGATAAGGAAGTTTATAGAGTAAAAATACCCTCAATTCAAAAGAACAATGTTATAATAAGCCCAGAGATTTTCTCTCAAATCATATCTAATTTTTATAACCTAAAAGCCGAGATAGTCTTCGAGAGTTAAATTACTATTAAAAATTTAAAGTTTTCTATCGAAATTAGTTCATGCAAAGAAGAAGATTGATTAAAAGAATATTAATGAGAGAAGAGGTAGCTAATTTTTGTTATAAAAGTTATCAAGAATATAGAGCAGCCAAGGCTAGGCCTGATGCTGCTATAGAATCAATAAGATCTAAGGTTGCAGACAGGTTTGGCGAAGATTATAGCTTCAGTAAAATTCAATTGTATTCTTTGAGACCGTTCGAGGAAGCTGAAAAATGGAGGAGAAAATACGCACTGGATCGTGTTCAAAGTTGGAGAGAAAAGGAGAAAGAAAGGATAGCAGAAAATCCAGATTATTTTGAATTTTTAGAGTCTGCTAAGAAATTCAAAGAACAACAACCTGTTGCTCCACCAAGTCTCGATAATCCATATGTAAAAACACTTATGATGCTGAATGAGCATGACTATGGCTTAAATAGTAAAAAAATAGCTCAAATCCAGGGGAAAGGTGTTAGTAAAGAATTAAAAATTTGTAGCATGTGTGGATTTATTGACCACCCCAGCAGTTCGAAGACCACCATATCAAAAAAAGGCATAGACTATCTTAAATCAATAGGCGCTATTTGACATATTTTTTCTTGACTGGAAGCGCGAGAGATATGATTCCAACTATGATGCCGTTTATGGAGCCGATGAGAACATCGAGAGGATAATGCACTCCTATGTAAATTCTGCTGAAAGCAGTCAGTGCTGCTAAAACGTAAAATAACAAGCTATACTTCTCATAGTACTTGGACAATATCATTGCTCCTGAGAATGCCCTTTGGCTATGGCCTGAAGGAAAGCTAGTTCCAATGTCAAATTCTGTTATTTGTAAAGCCCCAAAAGGCCTGGGTCTGAGGAAAAACTGCTTGAAGAAAAGTAAGGAGAGACTGTCTATGATAAACAAATAAAATAAGTGCAAAGAGAGTTTCTTTTTGTCTTTAAACCAGAACAAGACTATCAAAAGGACCCAAAACAAAGAAGAGCCGAGATATGTTACTATGTTAAAGAATACCAACAGGATGTCATTCGTTGAACTGTTTATTATAAGGAAAAGGTACTCATCCAGTCTAATGACATCGTTTAAGAATAAGACTATCAAAAACAGGAAAAAAACATAGAATAAGAGGCAAGCAAATATTTTTCTAATAGCTTCCATAACATTATTAGAGCAAAAACTTAATATAAATTAAGCGATTTTTATGAGAAAATTAATGTTTTTGATGGCGCTGTTGCTGCTTGCCCAGTTGGCAGAGGCAAAGACAATTTTATATGTTGCGAACACATCCACTGACTCGTCATGCAATGCCCTGCAGTCGTCAGACTCTTTATATTGCAGCAGGCTGCTAAGCCTCGGCTACAATGTAAGAG
>Ga0315294_10010388_pt1 | contig 10211 bp, 9 predicted proteins | sample YL17G13_40_MG_FD_203626 | JGI IMG/M metagenome (GOLD analysis project Ga0315294, IMG submission 203626) | Sediment microbial communities from Yellowstone Lake, YNP, Wyoming, USA - YL17G13_40 | ecosystem: Environmental > Aquatic > Freshwater > Lake > Sediment | place: USA: Wyoming | collected...
CACATCTGACCATCGGCAAAAAATAACTGGCATAAAAGGCAAATCGCTGATACAATAATGAAATAAGCAAGGATTTTGGAGATTTTCTTATGTGTGACGAATGCGGCTGCGGCGAAGCCAGCGGCGAAAAAACCTTCGAAGAAAAAGTTAAAGCAGTAATCGAGATGGTCCGGTCGGCCTTGCAAAGTCATGGCGGCGATGTCGAGCTGGTGGGAACTGAAGGCGATAATACTGTTAAGGTCCGCCTGCAAGGGGCCTGCCAGGGCTGTCCGGGGGCTACGATGACGATGAAAATGGGCATCGAAAGAATTCTGAAGGAAAAGGTGCCCGAGGTCAAAAAAGTTATCACCGTAAGCTAAACGCCCCGAACCAATTGTTCGCTTAACGATGTCTATTACCGAGATTTCGGAACCTAAACAAACTCGTCCGGTCAATCGGTGCGGGGTTGAAGGCGGAAGATATTTACATACTCTCTTTCTGAGCCAACCTGCGTAACGAATTGATAAGGCCCTGTGCTTTTCGGTGTGGCCAGATGTGCTATATTTTTGTGGAGCATAGCCTGCCTATAAGCCGTATGTTCGTCTCTGAGGCCTTCTCTGGTAGCCCACACAACGTAAGTAATATTCTGGTCGTAACAGGCCTTGACAAATTCTTCAGGGCTATCGGCTTTTGGCAGACCAACAATGTATTCAGCAACTTTGGGGGCGAACATCCTGACCGTGCCGGCCATATAGACGCCCATTTTTTCACCCGGCCTGGCATTGGCAACGAACCAATCTGCTAAAAGCGCAAACTCTTTATCCTGCTGGCCATCACCAATGAGGTTAGCAAGCGCAAACTGATTTGACACAATAATCAGGCACACCAGCGCCAATATGGAAAGCTCTCGCAAGAAATATCTGGGCGTGTAAACATAGAGCCGTCCGGCAAAAATAAGTCCCGTCAGTGCCGTTGCTGCAAAGGGCAGCCAGACCGACCGAGGGCTGATAGCGGATATTTTGGGTAAGTACCGGACAAGTGAAACAAGCCAAACGGTGGATATTACCAGGACCAGGAGCTGTAACATAAGGGTGAGAACCGGAGGAGTTCGTCCATTTCTGTCTATAAGCCGCCAGGCGCTTTGCAGGCCAAACAGGCATATCAGCAGCGCTATCCAGAAAATGGTGGAATGGTATCTGGTGAGAGGATATGGGTAGAATGCGTGCAGCAAAAAATACGGCACAAGGAATAGCAGCAGGACAAGGATTTCCCACCGGCGTTTGCATAAACCATAGATAGAGCCGAAGAAAAAACCGGCAAGTGCAACTGTTTTACTTAACTTCAACAACATCTCTATAAATGCTTCGCCCGCCCCCGGGTATGGCGTTAACAGAGGACGGAACCCTACCATCCACAATAGTCTTAGATGCAGGAGGATGCCTGTCCTGTCCTTAACCGGCTGGGCGAATCCCTCGGCGTACTCTTTTGTGAATACATCGAAATAATGGGTTGTCCCCGGTTTCCAGGTCAGGAATGTCCCCAGCAGCCAGAGCGCAAGAGGAACGGTTGCCAGAACTGAATACAAAAGAGCGTGAATTCGCTGGCGTCTGTTTTCGCTATGTATCATATCCATCACAAAAGCCGCCATAATCAGTGCTGCCCCTTCATACCGCACCATTGTTGTGATTGAAGCAAAAACATAGGACAGATTTGAGCGCTTTAGGATGAAATAAAATGTCGCGAGCGAGAAAAACAAAAGAGTCGTTTCCACGATGGGCTCTCTGAGCATGTATATCACCCAGGGGTTTATTATGGCGATAATGGCAAACCAGAGAGCGGTCCCGCCGAAGGCGGGTCTGGTCAGGTGCGGGGCTTCGCCCTGCCCCAGGATTTTTTTGCCGACGAGCCAGAATAAGATTAGATTGAGCGGATGGAGAATGGCGTTGAGCAGCCAGCCGGCAGTCAGGCCGGGATGCTGCCCATCAACTAAATGGGAAAGGGAAACCTGAAGAAGACCGAGAACCGGACCCCATTTGAAACTTACGGGAAGCCGCAAAGAAAAAAGGTCCTGACCTATCTTGAAAAAGGCGGGGAAATCCGAAATGGGAACAAGCTTGTGACCAAAATACAGAACTGACTGATATATGCCGAAAGCCAGAAGCGCTATTAGCATGAAGAACTCAAAGTATCTTTCCCGAGCGGCAATCGCCTGCGAATCTATCCGACCGACAGCATCAGCGGTGGTGCTTTGCGGTGCCGCTATCTTATGCCTTGATTTGAATTTTCTGACTTTCTGCCTGCTCATTCTTTCTCAGTATCAGTTACTTTTAATTGGTCAACCTTTTCCAGCTCGATTGTCTGGAACATACCCAGCAGGTCCATTATGGGGGATAACAAGTATTCCAAAGCTTTAACTGCCGGGTATGTAAACGATGGGACCAGTTGGCGCAGAGACAAGCCGCCGCTAAGTAAGTAGCGCAGAGGCGTATGGTTTCGGAGGCCAACGATTCTCAGGGATGGAAACTCTTTTTCGAAAATCTTTCGGTCTCGCGTAAAGATTATCCAGGGCAATGCGTCGTTTCCCTGCGAAAGAGGCCCCTGTCTTCCTGTTAGTTCCCAGCCTGCCTGCGGGTCGAAAAGCTCGTGATGAAAGTTTTTGTAGATAAATCTTGACCAGCAGGTATTTGCGGGCTCAATCATAACGATTTTGCCGCCGATTTTAAGACATCGCAATGCCTCTTTGAAAAACCTTCTTGGGTCGGTGATATGATGAAGGACATCAATCATAAAAAAGGCATCGACACCGGCCTGCTCAAACGGCATATCAAGGGCCGAGAAAACCCTATCGACATTTGGTAATTCAAGAATGTCAGATGTAATCACATTGCCAATCACTTTTTTAATAAAGCCCCCGCCGCTGCCGAGTTCGATAAGGACCTTATTTTGGGGGTCGGATACTGCCCTCTGAAATTGTTTGTAAAAGTCGATATACAGCTTTTTCAGGAACAGCTTTTTTTGTATAATCTCGCTGTGCAATAAGGTGACAGCAGGGTCATCGAGGTTTTCGATGTCTCTTGTCTGTGGCAGTTTAAACCATTCAATTACTTTCATTGGTTGTCTCGACGCGCCTTTTAGTGCTTTCAAACAAGACCCTTATGCCCGGCTCATAGCTGAACCTGACGATATGTCGGCCGGGCGCAATCGCCACCGACTTGAATGTTCCGAAAAGCAGGTTAATTTCCGATGGCTTATCGTCCACGAAGGCATTCCAGCCCCAATCCCAATTATCAATAAAACTCAGGTAACCCTTGACCGGTGCATTAATTTCCCAGCACAACTGGTCACCTGTATAAGATAATAGGTGCCCTGTGTCTCTGTACCGCAATGCGTCACGCAAAAATGATTGGACCGTGGAATGCTCTATGGATTCGGAAAAGAAAATTTTTCTTCCGTCTCGCACACCGAGCAATAACCTTCTCGCTTCTAACTGGTTTTCGCTTTCTTTGAGAAACTTGACGTATCGGTTGAAATACCAGCTCTCCAGAACGCCCGCGCTGAAATTTGGCCCCAGCGAAATCGAGTTTTTGTAGTCGGTTCGCGGAAACTGAAATGATGCTTCGTTTATTTTCGCCACATCAAGATGGATACGGTCCTTTTGTACCTTGTCTTGATACGTCCAGATTTGCCTGCCAACAGATTGCATCTCGATGGTCGCAATCACTACCAGAACAGCGACTATTGCCGTCAAAGAACGGACGGACTGCAGCCGGATGAGTTTGCCTAAAATCAGAAGTAACAAAATGATAACGAATGCTGCTGCACCATAGACAATAAACCATATACGCAGAGGTGACAGGTGGTTAAAATATTGCAGCCAATAGGGGTCGTAAATTTTATTGTGATAAAAGTAGAGTTGGGCTCCGAGCACCACCGCGTAGATTGCAACGGCCTTGATAACCGTAGCTAACTGCCGCCAGCGGTTTTTAGCTGCCGGAATCTTCTTGTCTGAAAGCATTAACTCAAATTGGCTGTAAGCTAACGACAGCAGCCACGCCAGAATTGGGACGAGAATGATATTGATGCGTCCCCAAACGCGCAAACTCGAAAAACCCGGCAGGTACTTCCACAGCAGAACAAAGAGATAAGAAGAGCGTCCGTAGCTGATGTAACTGATAAGAGCAATCCAGATAACGAAAAATCCTTTCACCCACCAGTCGCCGGCCTCTGGCGAGACCGGGGGCACTTTCTCCTTATTAGAGTCTTCTTCGGCGCTGTGTGCTGATACCTTGCTGCAGAGCAAATACAGAAAGATTATCAAAACCCCCGTTATACTGAAGAAATACCAGCCTTCTACCTGTGCCGCCGGCGGATACACCAACGACCCAGCAGTGTCCTCAAAGTTGAATGCATGTTGTGTCGAATAGCTGAAATTCTTTCCTGCACGGTCCGTAGTTTCATTCATAAGGTTTTTCACGCCCAGCAGGTAAGGTCCGCATATTAGCAACACCGCGGCGCCGGCAACTGCTAATGTTCCTAATGCTCGGGTGAATTTAATCTGTTTTCTGCCCAATAATCGCGCACGCAAAGGCCTTATCAGAGGAATAAGCAGATATGGCACAAAAAGGAATTGTGAATAGTAGATGTAGTAAGGATAACCGGCTGTGCACAGACATATCATAAAAAACACCAGAGCGATTCCCGTCCGAATCGCGTCTTTCAATGACGGGCTGAGCATAATCTTTGTTAACGCCCATAGCACCCACGGATACCAGGCAGCAGCGTGGACAGCGTTGGGAAATCTGATGATTTCCGTCATCTTGAAGCTCGCCGACATAACCAGAGCAGCAAAGACAACTGCCCTGAGATTCGAATTCACCAGCCGCAGCCATGCGAATAGCCCCAATGCAAATATGGAAATACCCAGCACTGTGAAGACCTGGTGGTCCAGAGGGTTGTAACCGCCTGAGATTTTGTACCAAATCGCCAGCAAAAGATTGAACGGATAAAATACTTGAGCGAATGGGTTGGTGTAGAACGGATAGCCCGCGCTTTCTGAAGGAGACCACAGCGGAAAACTGAAATTGCAAAGATGGGCTAACAGGTACACCTTGTATTTATAGTACAGCGCGAAAAAATCATTTCCTATGGCCGTGTACTCGCCGTGGATTGGGAAAATATGTCTGAACAGATACAAAATGGGCCAGCAGAATACTGCAACGGGCAAAATAAATCTAATCAGATTGTCCCTAAAAACAGACTTTTTATCCTCCTCAGGAATCCTGTGTTCTGCTGTGCGCCGTTTCCTTTTTTGTAACTTCACTTGTCTGCCTTTTTGCTTCAAAAACTGTATTATCGTATGCCAATATCATGAGGTACTACCTATTTTACCCTTTTAATACATTTCTGTAAGGCAATTTTCCCCCCTCTCATCCCAAATTTCTTATCATTTTCCCTTGACATTTTCGCTCGACCAAGGGTAGAATATATTACGTTCGAGGAGGAGCGGTGAGGAAGCGGTTTTTTGCAATCCAGTTTTCCCCACAAATAGCCAACCATTTCAGATGGCAGGTTTTGTAAGAACATAAGTACAAAAGTGCTGGATAGTTCGGCGTATCGCCGGAGGCGGTGTCCTATGGACTGAGATACTTATCTTATCGGTGTGGACTATTTTGGTTTGAGAAAGGAAAAACTGACACTAAAAAACTATCTCAAAACGCAAAATGTCATTACGAGCACAGCGAGGAATCTCCCATTTTGCCGGGACAGACCCTTCGCTTCGCTCAGGGTGACAGTTTTGAGATAATTTCTAAGGAGGTGGGTGGCACGATGAAAAATAGGGCGTTTAAAACACTCGTGTTTTGCGTAGGAATGTTTACCCTTTTGGCTCTGTGTGGGACTGCGTGGGGCAGTCTTGTTGACTTGGTTGCTTATTGGACATTCGACGAAGGCAGCGGAACAATAGCACATGACTCGGCGGGTAGCAATGACGGGGGTTATTCACGGCACAGTATGGACGAGCGGTCAATTCGGTAATGCATTGGAGTTTGACGGTTTCAACGATTATGTCAGTGTTCTTGACAGCCCTGCTTTGAACATTACGGGGGACATCACTATTTCTGCCTGGGTTTACTTTGCAAGAGGAGGAACAATGCAAAATGGGTCTGAACAAGCTATTGTGACAAAGTGTGTTGACAACGGAGAAAGAAATAACCCCTTCGATTTCAGAACAGACAAGGCGTATGAGCCTCAGTTGACTCTGGTTAGAGCCGACCCATTTGCGCATGACTATGTTTACAGCACTGAACACGTTTCTATAATGGAGTGGCATCATGTTGTGGCAATAGTCGAGAACAATATTCCCAACTTTTATGTTGATGGCGTTATTACGGGCAAAACCGTGGCTGCTTTTACCAGAACGCCAACAGGTAACACTAACCCGCTGCTGATTGGTAGGAGAGATGACGGCTTATATTTCAACGGCAGAATTGACGATGTTCGCATTTACAACCGCGCGCTGACCGGGCAGGAAGTATGGCAACTATACACAATCCCTGAACCCGCCACGTTATTCTTGCTGGGTTCAGGCGCATTTGCTTTGTTGCGCAGGCGCAGAGTACCTTAGGTGTTTCTGCGAATAAATATCTCTCGGGGCTGTAAGCGCACTGCTTGCAGCCCTTTTCTGTTCCTCCTTTGAGGCGATGTCCCCGGCCACCCCTGCCTGCTACGATCCCTGAAGAGTGACCCCGCCTACACCGGTCCCCACCTAATAAACAGACTATTTTTGCAGATTATGTTGAAGTTTTGGTGTAAAATCTTGTTTTTCAATGGCCTTATCTGAAAAGCGGTAAAATCCTGGGAAATATCCGAGCTATACTTCCCAGTGTAGTTTATCCTGATAACGCCAGTAGAACCTGCCCAAAGGCGGGCTGGGCTGAAACAGATTGGACGTTTTCGCTATTCATTTTTCTGACTGTAACAACCCTAATGAACCTTTCCGGGCGGCTCGAATGAGCTCGCCGAAGTCCACTTGATTTTCTTAAAGGCAATCCAGCTCATCTTGAGCAGCAGCCAGCCATGCTTGAATCGGCTGATATTTGTGCTGCCGTAAGTTCTCGCACGATATGTTACCGGCACCTCAGCGACTTTAAGGTTGAGCTTTACAGCTCCGAAGATGAGGTCAAAGTCACCGAAGGGGTCGAACCCGCCGAAGGCGGGTTTGATCCCGTCCAGGGCTTCGCCCTGGCCAAAGTAAGAGCGGTTGGCATCTATTAGCTCATAGTCTCTTTTGCGAATCATCTTCGTGCCGCAAAGGGTGTCCCTGAACCTCTGGCCTAACAGCCAACTGAATAACGCCCCGAAGAACTTATTTGCCAGGAGATTCAGAAACTGCATTGCCTGTTTTTCCATCGGATAAACAAGCCGCGAACCATTGATGAACTCCCCTTTGCCGTCGCGTAAAGCCCTGAAGAACTTCGGCAAATCCTCGGGCGGAGCAGTTAAATCCGCATCCTGGATAACGAGCACATCTCCATTTGCGGCAGCAAAACCTTTTCTTACGGCATCTCCTTTGCCTGCGGCTTCGCCCTGACGGATTAAGCGAATCTTGCGATGCGGATGTTGCATTATCTGGCGTTCTATTTCCTCGACTGTGCCGTCTGTGCTGTTGCCGTCAACAAAGATTATCTCCGTCTGGCGACCCATCTGTGGAATTCGCGTTACCACGTCTTCGATATTGCCGCGTTCATTTCTGCAAGGCACTATTACAGAAACCGACAAATCTTCATCACGCACTGAAACAGGCGCTGGGCGAGCTGCCACAAGATTTACCAGGTTAAAGAAACGAAATCCCGGCAGCAGGGAAAGAAAATAATTGCAAAAAGCCGTCAGTGGCGGAATACGTTTCGGCAGCATCAGGTAAGATGTTGTCCGGATAACATCGAAGTCGGCCAGTTTCAGCAGATTCACAATATCTTCAGGCGGAAGCCAGTTCTGGTACGGATACGGCCGACGAATCCCAAGAGATGAGCCCAGCCGCAGAATACCTTCCCAGAGATAGTTGTAATAGGTTATCACAATCCGTGTGCTCTCAACCGTCAACGGGCGAATACGCTCCAGAACCTGCTGGATGTCGTGCCATTTTCCCAATGAGTTGCATATAAGAACGTAATCGAATTTTTCGTCGAGGCGCAGCTCGTGCGGGTTCATTGTGTAAAATTTCAGGTGCGGGAATCGTTTTTTGGCCAGCGCAATGGCCTGGGGGTCTTCGTCCACTCCGACCCCGTAGGAAGGCGAGACTGCTGCCAGGATGTCACCACATTCGCAGCCCACATGCAAAACTCTGCTGTTGGGGCGGACTACGAATTTATAAATTCTGTCCAGCCAGTTGTAATAATACGAATTGCGTTTCCGCCAGCGAAGTAACGCTGATTCATCGGGGTTCATTCCGCAGTTTTGAGTTTTTAGTTTTGAGTTCTTGGTTTCGATTTTAGGGCTTCGCTCCACAGTTTCGAGTTTTTAGTTTCGAGTTTTTAGTTCTTGGTTTGAAATGTTCAGAAATGCTGTCAACATCGGGGTTTTCAATGACGCCTCGCTCGGTAATAATGGCGGTGATATCCTGTGCTTCTGTAACATCAAAAGCCGGATTATACACATCAACGCCGGCAGGGACAATTTGTATTTTCGTCCGCCACGGACAGATTACCTCCTTGGCAGGTCTTTGTTCTATGGGTATTTCGGCTCCGGTTTTTATGCTCAAATCGAATGTGCTTGACGGTGCAGCAACATAAAATGGTATGCCGTGCTTGCGGGCGAGGATGCTCAGGCTGTAAGTGCCGATTTTATTTGCAACGTCGCCGTTTGCCGCGATTCGGTCGGCGCCGGTTATAACAGCATTTATCCTGCCCTGCTTCATCAGCCATCCCGCCGTATTGTCGCAGATAACCACAACATCGATGCCGGCCTGTTTTAACTCCCAGGCAGTCAGCCGGGCGCCTTGCAACATTGGGCGTGTCTCATCCACATAAACCTTAAACTTCTTTCGCTTCTTGTGCGCCTCAAAAAGCACCGACAAAGCAGTTCCCTGCCCGGCGGTGGCAAGCGCACCGGCATTACAATGCGTCAGGATACCGAAGCCATTTTTGATAAATCCGCCGTCCGGCTGGCGGATAAACCTTTGGCCATTTCGGCCAATCCGCTGGCACATATCGACATCTTCCCTGTAAATAGCGTTCGCCTCTGTTAATACAACTCTGCGCAGTTTATTTATAGTAGGGAACTTCGCTTTTATATGGGTAGCGACAAATTGCCGGGCCTTTTGGCGAACTCTTTCCAGTGCCCAGAACAAGTTCACCGCGGTCGGACGCGATGATGCAAGATATCTGCAAGAGTGGTCTAAAACCATAAGTCCCCGCTTTAAACTATCACGCGCAGCCAGATTTTGCGTGCCTAAAACCAGCCCATAAGCTGCCGCTACCCCTATCGCCGGAGCTCCCCGGATGGCAAGTGCATTTATAGCTCTGTAAAGCTGCTTGACACTGCGGCACCGCAATTTGACGAATTTGGCGGGCAGCCACCTCTGGTCCACAAGCTCTAAAAAGCCGTCAACACCGCCAACCCATTTAACCGCCTGAACAATCATAGAACTACCCCTCGATACTGGATACTCCGCCGTAAGGCGTCCCTAAGCGGAGATACCCATCGAGAACCGAGCATCGAATATCGAACTACGAGTAGATTTTTCCTTCTCTGTAATCCCGCCAGCATGGCTCAAATGCCTTTCTTTCAGCCGGCATTGGCCTGACCTGTATGGCTCTGCAGCGAAACAATTCAGGAGCAGCCCGGTCGTATTCAACCTGTAATACAGAATCTCGAAGCTCTTTATTTTCCGGTTTGAACCGCAGCGCCCTGCCGGTCGCCCCGTTAATAATATCAGGATGTATTTGATCGCCGTCTTCGGAAAGCACAAGATGCGAACCGCGTGAGCCACTTCCCTGCTTTAGTAATTCAACAATCGCTTTTAGATATGCAACACTCGTTAAGGCCAGATGCTCTGCCCGGATTGCAGCGATGATACCTCTGGCGTCTTCTAATTTGAAGCCATGTTCTTGTATATCTTTGTAGAGCTTAACGGCTTTCTCCAGGGCTTCGCTGGCATTATTGAGCTCTCTTATATGCCCCGCCGATGCGGTCATACGGTTTTGAATCTCCTCTATTACCTGTTCGGGTATCAAACC
>Ga0315294_10010389_pt1 | contig 10211 bp, 7 predicted proteins | sample YL17G13_40_MG_FD_203626 | JGI IMG/M metagenome (GOLD analysis project Ga0315294, IMG submission 203626) | Sediment microbial communities from Yellowstone Lake, YNP, Wyoming, USA - YL17G13_40 | ecosystem: Environmental > Aquatic > Freshwater > Lake > Sediment | place: USA: Wyoming | collected...
CTAAAGCGGGACTTTGAAGCGGCAGGGGCGGTGATCCTGGGGGTGAGCACCGATACTCTCAAGTCGCACGGGAAGTTCGCCTCAGTGCACCAGTTGAACTTCCCCCTGCTCAGCGACGTGGACGCCACGGTATCCACTCAATACGGAGTCTACAAAGAGAAGAGCCTTTACGGGCGACTGTTCAAGGGCACGGACCGGACGACCTTTGTGATTGATAAGGCGGGCGTAATCCGGAAGATCTATCCGAAGGTGAGGGTCGAGCAGCACGCAGAAGAGGTGCTGGAGTTCCTGCGCAGTCTAGGAGTCTAGGCGTCCGAGCCTCTAGGAGTCTACGAGTCCATGGGTGCAGGAGTCCGGGCAACTGCACTAGAGGGGGCATATCTGTCGTTGGTCAGACCGGTCGGTGGCTCGCGTTTCTCTATTTCGCTCCCACTTCGCATTCAGACGTCCCCCAAAAACCATAACTGCCCATCGAGGCGAGATGGGCAGTCACGGAGGACTTGAAAGGGGCTAGCTTTCTGTATCCTCTAGTTAAATGCCTGGCGGGCCGAAAAAGTTCCGATTTGCCAGAATTTTTTTTGGGGGGCAGCCATTTCAAGAGTGTGTAAGTGTGTGGGTGTGTAAGGGTGTGAGCGCAGGGTCCTTGGTTTGGAGGGGTCATAACTGCAAGACTCGCGGAGTCTAAGACCTGCAGACCCTCGGACTCTAAGACTCTGAACCCTCGGACTTCTTTCTTATCTCCCGCCAGATTCTCTCCGGGGTCATGGGCATCTCCTTCATTCGGACCCCGACCGCGTTGAAGATGGCGTTGGCGACGGCGGCCACGGTGGGCACGTGAACCGGCTCCCCGATTCCCTTGGCCCCGTGTCCTTCGCCTGGAGCCAATTCGCCTTCGAAGAGAATGGCCTGGAAATCTGGGACGTCCCTGGACGTGGGCATGGTGTATTCAGTGAGGCCACGATTTTGGACCTGGCCGTCCTCCATGACTATCTCTTCCCAGAGGGCGTTGCCAAGTGCTTGAGCGACACCTCCGCCGACCTGGGCCTCGACGCTCTGGGGATTGACGGCGATCCCGCAATCCTGAGCGGCCACGATGCGCAGGACCTTGACCTGGCCGGTTTCGGGATCCACTTTGACCTTGAGAGCCTGAACCGCGAAGGCATGGGCGGAGGGAATGGGGTCGCAGGAGGAAGTCCCTTGAAGCTCCGCCCCACCCAGTTGCGATAGCGCGACGCTCTTGGAAGGATCGCCCTTCACGAGCACCTTCCCGTCGCTCAGTTCCACTTCCTTCTCCTTGACGCCGAGGATTCCTGCGGCGCGGGAACGGATTTTCTTCGCTAAATCCTTGGCGGCGAGGCGGACGGCATTGGCCATGTTGAAAGTGACCATGCTCCCGCCGCTGAGAGGGGCGGTGAGGGCGGTATCAGTGTCGCCGATAGTGACCGAGATGGTCTCCAAACCCACCGAAAGTTCCTCCGCGGCGACCTGGACGATGCTGGTCCTTGACCCGGAGAGGTCGGTCGAGCCGATAAGGAGGTTGATGGATCCGTCCCCGTTCAGTTTGAGCAATGCTGCGGCGTGGGCTCCGCCAATCTGCCACTCCCCGCAGGCGAGCCCCCAGCCGGTGTTGGGCTCATCCTTCTGCCGGTCGGAGGCGATGGCCTTTCTCACCTTCTTCAACATATTCAGGAAGATGGGCGTCTTGAGCCGATTGCCCACAAAAGTGACGTCGCCAGCGTCGAGGCCGTTCTTCAGCCTGAGGTCGAATGGGTCCATGCCGAGCCTGCTGGCGATCTCGTCCAGCTGGGATTCGAGGGCGAAGGTCATCTGGGGGAAGCCCGGAGCGCGGTAGGCGCCGCAGATGAACCTGTTGGTATAGACGGTGTAGGCCTGGAGGTCGTAATTGGGAATACGATAGGGCCCGCGTGCCGCGGCCGCCACTCCGATGGCGGCTCCGGGGCTCCAGTCGGCGAAGGCCCCGCTGTCGAGGATGAACTTGAACTGCCTGGCCGTCAGAGTGCCATCTTTCTTGACTCCCGTTTTCACCTCCGTGATCGTGGCGGAGCGGGGGCGGGCATCCTCGAGATCCTCCTGCCGGGTGAGAACTATCTGGACGGGCCTGCCGGACTTCTTTGCCAGGACGGCCGCTATCGGCTCGACGAAAACGGATAGCTTGCCGCCAAATCCTCCCCCGATCTCGGTGGCAATGACGTTCACCTTGCTCATCGGCATGTCGAGGAAGGTAGAGACGGCGGCGCGAGCGTAGAAGTGGCCCTGGGTCGAAGTCCAGATGGTGAGTTTGCCGGCGGGGTCGAAGGCGGCGAGGCAGGCATGAGGTTCCAGGTAACCCTGGTGCATGAAGCCGGTGACGTATCTGTCTTCCAGGACCAGATCCGACTCCTGGAAGGCCTTTTCGACATCGCCGTGGACTATCTTGCGGTGGGAAAGGATGTTGCCCTGGTTCGGCCATTCGATCCAGTCAGGGGGATTGTATCGGCCGATATCCTCGTGGACGAGGGGCGCCTCGGGCTTCATGGCTTCTTCCACGTCGAAGACGGCTGGGAGGGGCTCATATTTCACGTCAATGAGGCCGAGGGCGCGTTCAGCAGTCTCGGGGTCGGTCGCCGCCACCGCTATCACGGGCTGTTTCATATAGCGAACCTTGCCGGTGGCGAAGACGGTTTCATCGGGCATTATCATTCCGAACAGGTTGCCAGGGGTATCAGCGGCTGAGGCCACCGCCATCACCCCTGACAGTGCCTCAGCCCTGGAGGTGTCAACGGAGAGGATACGGGCATGAGGGTAAGGACTGCGGAGGATCTTGCCGTAGAGCATGCCCGGCATGGTGACGTCGGCGCCAAAGAGCGCGGCGCCGGTCGTTTTCTGGTCGGCCTCGACCCGCTCGGCAGGCTGGCCAACGAGACGCATCTGCCTACGGCGGCGACCTACGATGACGGCCCTGGTCTTGCCAGCCGGCTGTTTCATCTCCTCCGGGTGCAGCGGGGTGCCTGAACGGATTGCGCTGGCGGCGGAACGGACCGCCTCGACTATCTGGGCGTAACCGGTGCAGCGGCAGAGATTCCCCTCCAGGGCGATGCGAATCTCTTCCTCGGAAGGGTCGGGGTTTCTGTTTAGCAGGGCCAGGGCCGTCATAATCGTCCCGGGGGTGCAAAAGCCGCATTGCACTGCCCCTTGCTGCACGAAGGCCTCTTGAAGGGGGTGGAGGTTGCCATCGGCGATCCCCTCTATGGTGGTAATCTCCTGTCCTTCCGCCTCCAGGGCAAGCAGGATGCAGGAACTCACCGCCTTGCCGTTCATGAGGACGGTGCAAGTTCCGCATTGGCCTTCGCCACAGCCTTCCTTGGTGCCGGTGAGGCCGAGTTGTCTCCTGAGAACCGGCAAGAGGGTTTCGCGGGCATCAACCATGACCTGGTAGGGCTGGCCGTTGACCCGCAGAGAGATTACCTGCTTCTTCATCTTCGCACCCCCCTTTGATGGCTGGCGCGGCGGCTGGCTTCGGCCACCGCCCTCACCGTCATGACCCGCACCATCTCCCGACGGTATTCCATGCTGCCTCGGATGTCGGAAATCGGCTCGCAGCCGCGGGCTGCCGCGTCTCCGGCTGCCTTGAGGATTTCCCCGGTGGGGGCGTTGCCCTTAAGTATGCTCTCGGCCGCCGAGGCCCGCTTCGGGGTGGGCGCCACAGCGCCGAGGCCAATCCTGGCCTCTTCGATCCTACCGTCCTCGCCCAGGGTTACCGTGGCTGCCACCGCCGCCACCGAGCAATCCATCGCCCTGCGAGGGCTGACCCGGAGGAACACCTGCCCGGTTCGGCTTCGCGGCGCAGGGACGAACACTTCTTTCACCATCTCTCCCCTTCCGAGGGAAGTTTGCCGCGGGCCTGCGAAGAGACCGGCCAGGCCGACTTCCCGTTCCCCTTGAGGTCCGATGACCCTGGCGGTTGCTCCCAGCGCAAGGAGGGCAACGGCGGCGTCAGCCGCGGAGGAGGCGCTGCAGACGTTTCCCACCACCGTCCCGATGTTCCGCACCTGCAGCGAGCCGACGGAGGCTGCTGCCTCGGCGAGGGCGGCGAAGTTCTTCGTTACGCGGGGATCGGCTTCTACCGAATGGAGGGTCGCCAGCGCCCCCAAATGTAGCGAGCCGTCTTGCCCGAAGGTCAGGTAGTTGAGTTCCTGGAGCTGGCGCAGGGAGACGAGGTAGTCCGGCGCCTCCTCTCTCCCCATCCGTATCCTGGTGATGAGGTCGGTGCCCCCGGCCAGGAGCCTGGCCCTTTCACCCTCTCTGGCCAGGATCTCCACCGCCTCCGAGAGCGAGTTGGCTGGTATGTATTCAAACTCTTTCATATCCGCCTCCTGCCACTTTTGGGTTCCAAGTTTCTACCCTTTTGCGGACGGGAATGTCAACGGGGGATGACTGGGGAGGACGAGCTGCGCTGCTTACGCTCGCACTTGAGTTCTTGCGCGGTTAGCAACTCAATGGGGGTAGTAATATGGGCCTTGACGGGAAGCGAATTTTAGGTGTCGCATCGGACAGGGCGGTGAAAAGTCAGGTACACGCAGATAACTGTCAGCCCTGAGCAGATGGGGGGCACTCCCTGCATCCGGGGCTTGCGCCTGCCGGTGGTGACGGTCGTAGTCCGACGCGGTTGACAACCTTATCTTCAAGGCCAGAGCGGGCGAACTCGGTTAGACCGGAATCAAGTGCCTCGACACGTAGATTATCAGGAACACTCCCAGGGCCCAGAGGAGGACGCTGAGGAGGAGGGGGATGTCGCTGAGGAGGATTTTGTCGGGACTGCCGCCGCCTTCCTTCTGATGGACGAGGTAGAGGTAGCGGAAGATGCCGAAAAGGACGAAGGGGACGGTGTAGGGGAGGTTGGGGCCGAACTTGCGGACGGTCTCGGGCCACATGGTGTAGAGGCAGTAGGACATGACCGTGGAGGCGGTCACCACGGCGATCATCTGATCGAGCAGGTAGGGGCTATACTCTGCCAGGATGGCGCGGTGGGAAGAGGCGTTGTTCTCGAGCAGGACGAGTTCGTGGCGCCGCTTACTCAGGGCGAGGAAGAGGGCGAGGAGGATGGTGCAGACGACGAGCCAGGCGGAGATGGTGACGTTTACTGCCAGGGCGCCGGCCACCGTTCGGATGACGAAGCCGGAGGCAATGGTGAACACATCCAGAATGACCACGTTCTTGAGGAAGAGGGAGTAGGCTAGTTGCAGGAGCAGGTAGGAGGTGGCAGCGATGGCGAAGGCGGGCGAGAGGACCCAGGAGAGGGCGAGCGAGACGACCATGAAGGCTATCGAGGCGAACCAGGCTATCCCCGGGTTGAGCCTGCCGGAGGGGAGGGGACGGAGGGACTTACGGGGGTGGAGGCGGTCCTTCTCGATGTCTCGCAGGTCGTTGAAGATGTAGACTGCGCCTGACAGCAGGCAGAAAAGGGCAAAGGCTGCTACAGCCTTGAGCAGGTAGGGGGGCTCAAGCAGTCTCTGGCCAAAGACCACGCCGGCAAAGACGACGAAGTTCTTCGTCCACTGCCTTGGCCGCATGGTTTGAAGGAGAGGGAGGAGGGGGAAGGGAGTGGCAGTTTTCATTCGCCTGAGCTGGCCTTCTTCAGGCGCTCTTCGTACTGTCTGCGATAGTATTCCCCGTATTCCCCTGATTTTATCTTTCGCCACCAGGCTTCGTTGTTGCGGTACCAATCTACCGTCATTCGCAGGCCCTCTTCAAGTGTGTGCTTCGGGCGCCAGCCGAGGGAGGCTATCTTGGCGGCGCTGAGGGAGTAGCGGCGGTCGTGGCCGGGCCTGTCCTTCACCCAGCGGATTAACTCCTTGGTCCTGCCGGCAAGTTCGAGGATGGTCTCGGTGATTTCGAGGTTGGTCTTTTCGCAGCCGCCGGCAATGTTGTAGATTTCGCCTTCTTTGCCGCGCCTGAGGACGAGATCAATCGCCTCGCAGTTGTCGGTGACGTAGAGCCAGTCGCGGACGTTCAGCCCGTCGCCGTAGATGGGGAGGGGGAGGTTGTCGAAGGCGTTGGTGACGAAGAGGGGAATGAGTTTTTCGGGATATTGGTTTGGGCCGTAGTTGTTCGAACTGCGGACGATGACGATGGGAAGGCTGAAGGTGTGGTAATAGGAAAGGACGAGGAGATCAGCGGCAGCCTTGCTCGCGGAGTAGGGGCTGGAGGGGTGGAGGGGGGAATCCTCGGAGAAGGAGCCTTGCTCGATGCTTCCATAGACCTCGTCGGTGCTGATTTGGAGGTAGCGGCGGAGTTTCAGTTTCCTTGCCGCCTCGAGGAGGACGTGGGTGCCGACCACGTCCGTTTCGATGAACGCTGAAGCGGAAAGTAGGGAGCGATCCACGTGGGTTTCCGCGGCAAAGTTCACGACGGCTTCGGCATCGGCCATCGCCTCCTCGACGATCTTGGGATCGCAAATGTCGCCCTGGATGAAACGGTACCCGGGGTTGTCGGCTACCTCCGCCAGGTTTTCCAGGTTGCCTGCGTAGGTCAACTTGTCGAGGTTGACGACCTGGCAATCGGGGTATTCGGCGAGCAGGTGGCGGATGAAGTTAGAGCCGATAAATCCGGCCCCGCCGGTCACGAGTATCCTTTGGCAGGGCGTTGAGGCATCAAGGCAGAAAGGCATCAGATGACAGAGCCTCCCTGTAAGTTACACCCGAAGCATGCACGCGGCGCTCCTGAGCGTTCCGTGGTGGGGCAATCTCCCCGCACGAGGGATTCGGACCGGCGGAGCAAGCCGCGAGGATGTTCCCCTGTCTCGGCAAACGTTGGCATCTTGAGGCAATAGGGACTCACCTCCTCCGTATCAGGCCGGCTTGCCTGCGAAGGTTGTAGTAAAAGCCCCCAAACGCCCCTACTCCGCTAAGCTTCAGCCCCAGTTCTGCCAGCTTAGCCTCAACCTCGGGCCCGGGCAGCGAGACATCTATGCGTTTGGAGGGGTCCGAGATTAGCTCAAAAACGCCCCTCCCGCCCTGAGGGGCGTGCTGAAAATCACCGGCTGTGACAGGGGTCTTACGGGTTCCGTCACCTTTCTTCTGTAAGTCTGCACCGCACTTGGGACACTTCGCAACAACAGTCCCGGTGATGATTATGGTCTCCTTACCTGGGCCGAAGAGCTCTTCCAATACAGATGGGACTAGGTGGTTTTCCACCGGCCCCTTTTCCCACTGTTCCTCAATCCATCGGGCGACCGACTTCATCAGTGCCTGCTTGTTCTTCTCCAAGAACCTACGCAGGGCCCGACGGTGGTGCAAGGCCTTGAGTTTCTCGGGGGCCTCCGGCGAGTCCAACATTTCCCTTCCCAGGAGCACGAGGGAAGCAAGATCCTCGGGGGTTGTAGCGGGATCTATTAGGACGTCCAGTATGAGCGCGTCATCTGCGCTGTCGGAAGTCCCGAAGTCAACTCCGTAGAAACGAACCTCCTTTCCATTTGTTAGAAGCGCCCATGGGACGCGGAGGATGCTGGCGTAGCTCAGTGCCTGCTTTGCCGCGTCATGGTCGAGCTTGCCCGCCTTTGCCTCGACAACACAAATCTGCTTGCCTTGACTGACCAGTACGTAATCCGCCCTTACGGTCTGGACCCCAACGGTCACTGGCACCTGGCGCCGAACATGGTGCGGGTCACGCGGGTTCCACCCCAACGCATCCAAGAGTGGCTCGATGAGGTACCCCTTCACATCGTCCTCGCTCCAACTCAGCATTTCGTCCCCATATTCCTGCACAAGATCCAGATACTTGGCAAGAGCGTTGTCTATGCCTTCGTTCATTCTCTCTCCTCCCTGTTCGGCTGCCCTCGGAACGAGGTGATTGCTTCCGCCCGCGACTCTGCCATATCAATGCCTGGCACGGGAGACGGGGTTGACCCCGCGGCGCGCGCTCACGGATTGTTCGCTCCCGTCCTGGCGACGAGGTTGTTGGCCTCGAGGAGGGCGTCAATGCTGGCGCCGCAATCCGCCCACCAGCCTTCGAGGATTTCGTAGGTCATGTTGCCGCGGGCGATGTAAGCGTTATTGACGTCGGTGATCTCGAGTTCGCCCCTGGCCGACGGTTTCAGTGTCTTTATGATGTTGAAGACGGTGGGATCGTAGAAGTAGATGCCGATAACCGCATAGGGGGACTTGGGCGTCTTGGGCTTTTCCTCTATCGCGACGATTCGCCCATCCTGGAGAGCGGGAACGCCGAACTGTTCGGGATGTTCCATCTCCTTGAGGATGACCTTGGCCCCGTTGGGCTGCTTCTCGAAGTCAGCGGTGGCCTGGCGGATGTTCTTCTCGATGATGTTATCGCCGAGGAAGACGCAGACCCTGTCGCCGCCGGCAAAGTGCTCGGCGAGTCCGAGCGCCTCCGCTATGCCGCCCTCTCCGGACTGATAGGTATAGTTGATATGTTTCAGGCCGAAGTCGGAGCCGTTGCCGATGAGGCGGAGAAAATCTCCGGCGTTGTTGCCGCCCGTGACGATCATTATGTCCTTGATGCCGGCCTGGACGAGGGTCTCGACGGGATAAAAGACCATCGGCTTGCCGTAAACGGGCAAGAGGTGTTTGTTGGTGACTTTGGTCAAAGGATGAAGGCGGGTGCCAAGCCCACCAGCGAGAATGATTCCTTTCATTGGTTCAGAGTCCTTTCCCCTCATTCATTATGTATTGTGCACCACTTGAGGTCAAGAAGAAAGAGTAACCACCGTTCGACCTTGCTCACGGCTGGCTGTGCAGCGGATTACACGGATTTCACTGATTAACCAGAGTGTCCCGCAGTCACCGCGAGACTTTCTCTAGAAGCCATTTCATAACCACCTGACGAGGATCATACAGCAGGCGAGATGGAAGAAGGCATTGTAGAGGGTAAGGCTGCGTTCGTAGCGGACGACGAGGCGACGGAAGTTTCCCAGCCAGGCGAAGGTGCGCTCGATCTTCCAGCGCTTGCGATACCGGCGCAGTCGGCGACCGTCCTGGGTCTTGGGTTTGGTGCGGTTGGCCCGGTGGGGGCAGATCAGCTCGATCCCGCGCTGGGCGAGGGCTTTTCGGAAAGGATCGGAATCGTAGGCTCGGTCGGCAATCACTCGCGCGGGCGTGTGCGGGGCTTGGATGGCGTCGAGGGTCGCCTCCGCGAGGCGGACTTCCGCCGGCGAAGCCGCGGTAAGTTGGCTTCCCAGAGGAAGACCCTGGCCGTCGACCACCACCATCCACTTCGTGCCCTTCCCCCTCTTGGTTTTGCCCACTCCATCGCCCCCCCTTTGGCGGGTGCGAAACTGGCATCCACAAAGGCTTCTTGCCAGTCCAGCGTCGCCTTCTCCTCCAGTTGGGCCAGAAAGGCCCGCCAGACCTTCAGCCAGACCCCTTCCTCCTCCCAGCGACGCAACCGCCGCCAGCAGGTGGAGGGACTGGGATACTCCCCAGGTAAATCCGCCCAAGGCGCCCCCGTGCGCAAAACCCAGAGAATCCCCTCCAACACCTCCCGGTTGCCCCGCCACGGGCGCCCTCCCCGCGGACTTACCTGCGGCTGGGGCAGGAGCGGACCGATCCGCTCCCACATCGCATCGGTCAGAAACTGTCGTCGAGCCATGGGCTCCACCTCCCATGACTACCAAAACCCTATTCCGCCTCTTATTGCTCATTGGTGGGTTATGAAATGGCTTCTAGAATCTGTGCAATCCGTGTAAGCCCACTTCGCCGTAGTCCGTCCAGGCCTGGACGGACGAAGGCTGAATCCGTGGTTGCCTTGGTGTTTACTCTTGCTGTTTCCATTTGCTGAGGAGGGACTTGGCGGCGGAGGAGGCGGCGACGAGGTCGGGATTGCGGACGAGAAAGACGGCGAGGGCGGAGGAGAAGATGCATCCGGTGCCGTGGAAATGTCCGGGGAAGGAAGGGTCAGGGGGCAGGAGGGTGATTTCCCCTCGGTGGCAGATGACGTCGGTTCCCGGGTTGGAGGGGAGGTGGCCGCCTTTGAGCACAACGTCGCACCCAGCCCTTTGGGCGAGTTCGGCGGCGGAGGCCTGCGCCTGCGACAGGTCGAGGATGGAGCAGCCCAGGATGGTCTCTGCCTCGGAGATGTTCGGAATGATGACGTGGCAGAGGGGAAAGAGGCGAGCCGCCAGGATGCACTCGAGGCCCTCTTGGGCGAGTGCGCCGCCCCTGGAAGCGGCCAAGACCGGATCCAGGACGATAACCGGT
>Ga0315294_10010390_pt1 | contig 10211 bp, 5 predicted proteins | sample YL17G13_40_MG_FD_203626 | JGI IMG/M metagenome (GOLD analysis project Ga0315294, IMG submission 203626) | Sediment microbial communities from Yellowstone Lake, YNP, Wyoming, USA - YL17G13_40 | ecosystem: Environmental > Aquatic > Freshwater > Lake > Sediment | place: USA: Wyoming | collected...
CTATCGCACCAGTATTATTCCCCACCAGTCCGCCGATATGAACGCCTCCTGTTCCGGTGACAAAGCCAGTCGCATAGCAGTCGGTTAGCGTACCGTCATTCAACCCCACCAGACTGCCGACATAGTCGTAACCGGTGACGTCACCTTCCGCATAGCAGGAGGTTAGCGTAATAGAACCATAACCAGCGTCATTCCACCCCGTCAGCCCGCCGACATAGTTGTTACCGATGACGTCACCTTTCGCATTGCAGTCGGTTAGCGCAATAGAATCATAATCAGCCTCATTCACCCCCGTCAGCCCGCCGACATAGTTGTTACCGGTGACCGACGAACCGGTCGCATTGCAGTCGGTTAGCGTACTACTATTCCGCCCCGCCAGCCCGCCGACATAGTCGACACCGCTGACCGGACCGGTCGCATAGCAGGAGGTTAGTGTAGTATGCCAATTCCACCCCACCAGCCCGCCGACATAGTTGTTACCGCTGACCGGACCGGTTGCATAGCACATATCCATTGAATCACCATTCGCCCCCACCAGCCCGCCGACTTGGGAGAGACCGCCTCCGCTGACCGAACCGATCGCATAGCAGGAGGTTAGAGGACCCCAATTCACCCCCACCAGTCCGCCGACTGAAGAGATACCGGTGACCGAACAGTTCGCATGGCAGGAGGTAATCGGACCGCCAGTGGGTGTAAACTCAGGCTCACCATAATCGCCATTCATCCCCACCAGCCCGCCGACATAGCCGTTACCGCTAACCGAACCTTTCGCATTGCAGTCGGTTAGCGTACCGTCATTATACCCCACCAGTCCGCCGACCCAGGCGTTACCGAGGAAAAAACCTTTCGCATAGCAGTCGGTTAGCGTACCACTATTCCACCCCACCAGCCCGCCGACATAGTTGCCGCTGTCTTCGCGAATATTGACATCCACAACGCCTAAATTGTGGATGGCGCCCTGGTTATTGCCAAACAAGCCGATGTAACTTTGCTCTGTGGGTGGTATTGTCAAGTTGGATATTGTATGGCTGTTGCCGTCAAAAATGCCGGTGAACGGTGTACCTTGAAAATCCCAGTCGGCATCGTTTGTATCCGGAGCGATAGGAGCGTGTGTGAAGGTCCGGCCGATTAGATTTATATCCGCTGTCAGGATAAAACACTTATCCCAATTATTCGGGTCGAGGGTCAATAGATCGAAATCATCGACATTCGCTATTTGGTATGGATTCCCTGGCGACCCATTGCCGCTCGTATAGTGGTCCGGAGTGCTTGTAATATATACCAGGCGAGGATAACTATCCGCCGGCATCCACCAGTCGGCGGGGTCGCCATCGGTTGCTGAAAAATCCCAACCCGCCGAGGTAAAGGTACTCTGCGTTTTCATTTGCAAAGTGATTTTACCTATTACCCCTGCAGATGTGCCAAAGCCAACTCCAACTGTTGCTGGAAAACAGGTTTGTATATCCCAGAAGCAGGCGGTTGCCGTACCCCAATTCTCCCCCACCAGCCCGCCGACATCCCAGCCTATTCCGGTGACAGAACCGGTCGCATAGCAGGCGGTTAGAAAACCATCATTCTCCCCCACCAGCCCGCCGACTGCTCCGTTACCGCTGACATCACCGGTCGAATAGCAGGCGGTTAGCGAACCAACATTTATCCCCACCAGCCCGCCGACATAGTCGTTGCCGGTTATATTGACATTTTCGACGCCCAGATTGCGGATTTGGCCGCTTGGGCCGAGAAAGCCAAACAAGCCGATGAAATCGTCGCCTGGTTGAATGATAAATGCATTGCTGATTATATGACCGCCGCCGTCAAAAATGCCGGTAAATGGTACAATGTTATTTCCAACCGGCGCCAGGCCTGCTCCCACCAGATCGACATCGGCTGTCAGGATGAAGCAACTGCCCCAGTGGCCAGAGTCGCCCATCAACGCAAACCAGTCACCGAAAGAGCTAATCTGATAAGGATTTCCTGCCGACCCATCGCCGCCGGGATAGGCCAAAACATTGCCGCTGAAACACAGAACCACCGTAAGAATTGCCGCTAAAAATACACCCTTGTTCTTCATCACAACCTCCCGTATTAAAATTTATTCGCTTAAACTGGCATTTCCCATATTTATCCGCCAGAGGCGGATTCAGAAAATGCCGTTAAAAATGCCTATCGATCCTACCAAATTAAGATTAGGGCCGATATTGCGGTAAATACGTAATTTTGTGGGTACTCAAATTGAGTTATCCCTTCCTCTTTTTTGGCTGTCTGGCAAATCCAATTAAAACCATGGCCGTAATATTTTTATCAATCCCCGATACGACACGATAACCGGACACACACTACCCGCACCCTTTTGTCAATACCCCGGCGTCAAATATAGTAGTTCGCCTTCCCCGCGAATGTGATATCATTCCGCCTGCCCATTGGAGTAAAATTTCGAAAAATACTTGGATTTGGCCGATTTATAGGGTAAGAAGTTTAAAACCAGCAGAAAAAACGATTTACGAATATAATAAGGATAAAATGAAACCCATAAAAATCGCAAGCCGAGCAAGTAAACTTGCCCTGGCACAAGCGGATATTGTTGCGAAATCGCTTAAAAAGCTGTCTGCGAACCTGGAACTGTCTCTTGTAACAATATCCACAAAAGGAGACCGCGACAAATCGGATTTCCTTTATAAATCCGAGTCCATTGGTTTTTTTACTTCTGAAGTCGAAAACGCGATTTTGAGCGGCAAGGCCGACCTGGCGGTGCACAGCCTGAAAGACCTGCCCACCGTTTGCACACCGGGTTTGGTGGTTGCTGCCATACCAAAAAGAGATTCCGTGGCTGATGCACTAATCGCATCGGGCCAAGTCGCTTCTATCGCCGATTTGCCCGCAGGCGCGACCGTCGGAACGTCCAGTTTGCGGCGCATCGCTCAGTTGCGTCACATAAGAACCGACCTCATTTGTGTTCCTCTGCGTGGAAATGTAGAAACAAGAATAAATAAGGTTATTTCAGGCCAAATCGATGCAGCGGTTATGGCCTGCGCAGGCATTAACCGGCTCGGCATGACTGACAAAATATCTGCTGTTCTTCCGCCATCTGAGTTTATCCCCGCTCCGGGACAAGGGGCATTGGCAGTACAAATACGAGTCTGTGACAACGAGCTTAGAGAACTCGTATCGCAGCTCGATGATGCACAGTCTCGAATCACCGCTGAAACGGAACGATATGTACTTGCTGAAATGCATGGTGGCTGTAGTATACCTCTGGGAGTTTACTCGGAAATTCATGATGAGACCATAACCATCTATGCAATGATCTCTGACGTTAAAGGTGAAAAATATATCAGGCTGTCAAAAACAGGTTTTGTTGATGATGCTAAAACACTCGCTAAAATACTGGCTGAAGAATTATTCAAGACCGGCGCCAAAAAGATTCTTGATGAGATAAGAGACATGCGCAGTGTGGATTAGCCATTAGAAAAAAGTTTTCCGCATAGAAGGTAAGGAGTTTGTAATGAGTTTTCCAAACAACAGAATGCAAAGATTACGCACCAGCGAGTCCATGCGACGGTTTGTTCGCCAGACTGCTTTGAGCGTCGATAATCTGGTTTATCCATTGTTTGTCAAGGACGGCAAAGGCCTGAAAGAGCCGATTGAATCGATGACAGACTGCTTCCATTTCTCACCTGACACGATTGTGCGAGAAGCTGAACAGGTAGCAAAGGCAGGGATACCAGCAGTGATTCTTTTCGGCCTGCCAAAGAAAAAAGACGAAATCGGCTCCCTGGCCTGGGCGGAGAATGGCGTTGTGCAACAAGCGATTCGAGAAATTAAAAAAGCCGTGCCGCAGCTTCTTGTAATCACAGATGTCTGTCTTTGCGCATATACCAGAAGCGGCCACTGCGGCATGTTGAAGGATAACAAAATAGATAATGACTCCACCTGTGAGCTGTTGGCAAAAGTCGCATTGTCGCATGCCTATGCAGGTGCCGATATAGTTGCACCATCCGACATGATGGATGGGCGAGTTGGGTACATTCGCCAGTGTCTCGAAAAGAACGGTTTTCACGACACGGCAATTATGGCTTATTCGGCAAAGTATGCATCCGCCTTTTATGGTCCGTTCAGGGACGCTGCTGATTCTGCGCCGGCGTTCGGGGACCGTAAAAGTTATCAAATGGACACCGCCAATTCCGACCAGGCAATGCAGGAAATCGCACTCGATATAGAAGAAGGTACCGATATTGTGATGATTAAGCCGGCACTTTGTTTTTTGGATATCATATATCGTGCCAAACAGCGTTTTGATTGCCCTATAGCTGCATATAATGTAAGCGGCGAATATATGATGCTAAATGTCGCGGCACAGGCAGGCCTTTTGGATAAAAAATCTGCAATGCTCGAAATGCTCTGCTCAATTAAACGGGCAGGTGCTGATATAATCATTACATATTTCGCCAGGGAAGCCGCAAAATTATTAAAAAGCTAAAATCAAGAAAACCATCTGTTAAGAGCATAGCTGTTGAACCATCTGAGTCAGCAGTTCTTTCTGGAGAAAAGCTGGGACTGCGTATGATTCAGGGTATTGGCGCTGGCTTTATACCAGACGTCCTAAACATAAAAGTTGTTGATAATGAACTTAACAATTTTGTTCAAAACTTTTTTTCAGAAACTGTTATCATAGGGAAAAAGTAACTCTGCTTATGAATACGTTATGCCGCTAACCCCCAAAATTTATTTGAGCGAAGTCGTTTTTAGGAAATTAAGCAGGGATATCGGGGGAATTTAATGCTTATTGCTGATGGGAAACATAGTGTTCAAGCTAACTTCTCTTCTCAATCTGCCTTATAAGATCAGCAAAAATAAAATGATGGAAAGGAAGAAATAAGTACCAGTATAAGCGTCCAAACACAGTATTGGTATAATAATGGGCTGTCACCGATAGAACATTATTGAGGTTTTCTCGTTTGATCGTGAATTCGAGCCAGGCTTTGCCGGGCAACCGCATCTCCGCCCGCAGGAGAAGTTTCTTGTCGGGTTGAAGGTCCTCAACCCGCCAGAAGTCTACTACGTCGTCAATCTCTAAGTTTGAAAGGCTCCTCCGACCGCGAGAGGACCCAACGCCGAGAAGAAACCTGTCAATGGCGCCTCGCATACGCCACATCCAGTTATGATAGAACCAGCCTTCCTTGCCTCCGATCTTGCAAATAGACCTGAAAAGCGAGGAGGCGCTTTTGTCAGTGCTAAGCGAGTAGGAAGCTATGTATTTTGGCGGTCCGTCAAGCTCATGCAGCTTCATGGCCAATTCGTGGGCGGGAGGATAGGCATCCGACCATCTGGTGCGTACCCGGTCCTGCTCTTCACGAGATATGGCCTTTATGATGGCCTGTCTGTAAGTCAAAGGCTGGAAAGGAATCAACTGTTTGGCCATCTGGTCCTGACAGACGACGTCATTGGCTAATCCTTCCATCAAGCACATAGTGATGGGTGCAGGGACTGGTGTAATCAGACTGGCTAAGTAAGCAAAGAGCCTGAGGTTCGAGAACGGGACGTGCAGAAAAATCCTTTTTTTCCCCAACAGTTCTGCCATTACTTTCAGCATTTGTTCATAAGTCAAAATGTCTACACCCCCGATGTCAAGGTGTTTTCCCGCTGTCTGGGGTGTTTCTAAAACGCCAACCAGATATTTGATTACGTCACGGATGGCAATCGGCTGACATCTGTTCTTGGCCCAACGAGGAATCAGGATTATGAACAGTTTTCTCACAAGATGGTGGATGATTTCATACGAGGCACTGCCGGATCCCATTATGACCGCCGCCCGAAGGACCGTAACCGGCACTTTTCCGCTGGCTAACTCCTCGGAAACTTTCATACGACTGAGGAGGTGAGCCGACAGCAGGCTTTTTGTATCGCCCAAACCTCCCAGATATATAATGCGGGCAACATGTGCTTGCTCGGCAGCTTTTCGAAAGTTGACGGCAGCCTGAATATCGGCTGTCGAGAACTCTTCGTGCCCAAGAAGCAGAGAGTGAATCAGGTAATACGCGGTGTGGACATCCTGCAGAGCCTTTCTCAGGGTCTCCGGCTGGAAGGCATCAGCTACTACAATCTCGGCAGCGGGCCATCGTGTCCCATAAATCTGAGATGCGGCCCGTACCATAGCTCTGACTTGGTATCCACGGGCCAGCAGTTCTGGCACCAAACGCCCACCGATGTATCCGGAGGCGCCCGTGACCAGTATCTTTCCTATCTCTGGCTGGCTCTTGGATGGCAAATCGTGGCAAAAAAGATCTTTGTTTTGCCGATATTGCTCATCCATATTACTGCATATCGCTCATTATTGAAACAAAGAAAACTGTGAATTCCTTATCCAATTCAAAAAAGGAGAAATGTAAAGGCCGGCTATAAATACACCTGCCATCACGGTCGCCAGTGCAATCTGAAGAGGTGCTGATTTTTGTTTAATATACTCTACCTTTGGCTCCTCAAGATACATATATTTAATGACTCGCATATAATAATACGCCGCTACCACGCTATTTAAAACCCCAACTATCGCCAGAAGGATAAACTTTGATTGAATAGCAGCGCTAAATACCAGAAATTTCCCCCAAAATCCCGCCAGCGGCGGAACGCCCGCGAGGGATAGCAGAAAGATGCTTAGCATAAATGATGTGACGGGGTCCTTTTTATAAAGTCCTGCGTAATCCTCAATTGCATCGCTTCTTATGGAGTTCGAAACAAGAATAACGCATCCAAACGCACCAAGATTCATAAGTGCGTAGGCAAGGATGTAGTATAAGATACCTTCCATTCCGGAAGCGCTTCCGACAACAAAGCCGATGAGCATATAACCGGCCTGTGCAATGGAGGAATATGCCAACATACGCTTTATATTGGTCTGTGATATGGCGATGATATTTCCAATGGTCATAGTGAAGATTGATATGATCGTCATTAGGCTAACCCAGTTTACATAGAGAGGAAAGAAATTATTTGTGAATATGCGAAGGAGCACGGCAAACCCGACGGCTTTCGGCCCGACTGAGATAAATGCTGTAACAGCGGTGGGTGCTCCCTGATAGACATCGGGTGCCCACATATGGAACGGGACCAGCGAGCATTTGAAACCAAGCCCTGCCAATATCATTACAAGTAAAATAAGTGAGACTAAACCATTCATTTGGCCCGTGTTTACGGTTTTTGAGATGATGGATAAATCTGTAGTGCCGAATAATCCGTAAATGAGCGAGATGCCATAAAGCATTATGCCGGTTGAGAGAGCGCCGAACAGAAAGTATTTCAATGCCCCTTCGCTTGATAGGGTATTGTTTTTTAGAAAAGCCACCAGGAGGTACGAAATCAATGATAGCATCTCAAGAGATAAATAAATCATCAGCAGGTTATTGGATGACACTGCCAACAGCATGGCGATTGTTCCATTTAGCAGTAGAAAATAGTATTCCCCTATATACTCTTCTGTTAGTTCCTTATAACCCATAGACAGCAGTACGACGATGCCGGTGATAAACAGGGATATTTCCTTAAAAAACAGAGAGAACGAGTCGCTTGTAAGCATATTAAAAAACAGGGCCGTATCTGTTTTATGGCTTTGCGGCAAATATAATGACGCGGCTACAATTGCCGACAAGGCAAATACGCCCAGGACATTTTTATTACGGATAAAAAACGAAGAAACCAGGATTATAATCGCGAAAACAAGCAATATAATTTCCGGCATTATAAATCTTATGCTTTCAAGGATGTTCAAAATGCCCCTCCTCCAATTTTTTGTATAAATGCCTCAATAGATGCCATTTGGTATTTAAGTGCCGCTAAAGGATACACGCCGATCAATATCACAATTATCATAAGAGGAATCAGTACGAAAAGCTCGCGTTTACTTATATCAGGAATACTGACCAGTCTTTCATTTAGAGGTCCCATGAGCACCCGTTGAAGCATATATAGAAAATATCCTGCTGTTATAACTATCCCTAAAACGGAGACGATGGTTACTAATTTGAACACAGCATATGACCCTAACAGGGACATGAATTCGCTTATAAATCCACTTAGACCTGGAAGGCCCAGGGACGCAAGGGCAAAAACGGTCAATATTCCGGAATAAACAGGCATTTTGACGCCAAGTCCGCCAAATTTATCAAGGTCTCTTGTGTGGGCACGGGTATAAAGAACGCCGACGAGGAAGAACATCCCTCCGGTGATTATTCCATGATTGAACATTTGCAAAAGCGCACCGTTAGACCCTGTAACAGTCATGCTCGCCAAACCAAGCATTACAAATCCCATATGGCTTACAGATGAATAGGCGACCATCTTTTTAAAATCGGGTTGCGCCATTGCTACAATAGCTCCATAGACTATGTTGATCAGGCCAAGGATTGCGAACGGTAAGGCAAAATAGTGCGCCGCATCTTTTAATAAAGGAAAACTTATTCTGAAAAAACCGTATCCTCCCATTTTAAGCAAAACTCCTGCCAGTAAAACGCTTATGGGAGTTGGCGCTTCAACGTGTGCATCGGGAAGCCATGTATGGAATGGGAAGACAGGAACTTTCACTGCGAATCCCAGATAGAAGGCTATGAAGATGACGATTTGCAGAGATAATGTCAAAGTGCCTGTGGTTTTACCAAGTTCCAATATGCTGAACGTATGCGGCGTAGATGTGAAGTAGAAAGCCAATATCCCCAGCAGCATAAAGATTGAGCCTGCCAGGGTATATATAAAGAACTTGATAGCCGCGTATTCTTTTCTCGGTCCGCCCCAGATGCCTATTAAAAAATACATCGGTACAAGCACGATTTCCCACAGTACATAGAATAAAACAAGGTCAAGAGCGACAAAGGTGCCCATCATGCCCGTTGAGAGCAGGAGATACAAAAAGAAATATTCTTTTTGTCTGGTATCTATACTGTAAGACCCTATGCACGCCAAGAAACTCAATAGAGTCGTTAAAAATACAAGACCGATGCTTATGCCGTCTACTCCCAGATGATAAGAGACGTTTATAGACGGTATCCAGCTCATATTTTCCTCGAATTGCATCGAAGTTTTCGCACAGTCGAAATTGAACAGCAAAACGAGCGAAAGTATCAAGGCAGCCGCCGTAACGGTGGTGGCGACAGATTTTATCAAACCTACATTTTTTTTAGGGGTAAATAGTATAAGCAAACCGCCCGCAAGAGGTAAGAATACGATACAGGTCAAAAACGGAAAAGACATTATTAGCCTCCTATCAATTTAATGAAGATAATAATCACTAAGCCAAAGAACGCTATCAGCAGATAAGTCTGGATGTAACCCGTTTGGGCCCGGCGTAACGCCAGCGAAAATAGTCCAACAATCCTCGCTGTCATATTTACCGCGCCATCCACTATATTGCGGTCTATCCAGGACGAAATCTTGCTTAGTATCACAAAAATCCACGCGATGCCATTAACCGCGCCATCTATCACCCCAAGGTCGAATTTGGATGCGAAACGCGATAGACGGATAGATGGTTTGATAAACAGAAAATCATAAATCTCATCGATATAGTATTTGTTATATACGATATTATATAACAACGTGAAATGTCGTCGTATTCGCTGCGGCAATATGTTCTTGTTCATAACATAGAGCAGATAGGCTATGCCGATTCCAATCGACGCTAAAAGCGTGGAAAGTACCATAACCAGATAATCAGGCTCCATGCTCTCGGATTTGTGTGATTGACCGAGATATATGAAATTCTGAAACGCATGGTTCATAAAAGGCGAACCCACGAGCCCTACAAATATCGCGAATACGGCCAATATTCCCAGGGGTACCGTCATGACTTTAGGCGATTCATGCGGATGAATCTCCGAGCGAGGCTTGCCGAATAAGACCAAAAATATGAGCCTGAACATATAGAAGGCGGTTAATAAACTCGTTACCATAGCTATAGCAAACAAGAAGGGATGACCATTACGCAGAACTTCGGACAAAATTTCATCTTTTGACCAGAACCCGGAGAAAGGGGGTATGCCGGAAATCGCCAGACTCGCTATCACAAAAGTCAGGCCTGTAACCTTCATTTTTCGAAAGATGCCGCCCATCTTCTGTATATCCTGTGTGTGGATTGAGTGTATCACGCTGCCGGCGCACAGGAAAAGGAGTGCCTTAAAAAAAGCGTGCGTCATCAGATGGAAAGTGCCCGCGGAATAACCGCCGAC
>Ga0315294_10010392_pt1 | contig 10208 bp, 9 predicted proteins | sample YL17G13_40_MG_FD_203626 | JGI IMG/M metagenome (GOLD analysis project Ga0315294, IMG submission 203626) | Sediment microbial communities from Yellowstone Lake, YNP, Wyoming, USA - YL17G13_40 | ecosystem: Environmental > Aquatic > Freshwater > Lake > Sediment | place: USA: Wyoming | collected...
TCATTGAGATTCTGCGCCAGCGCTCTCGTCCTTACCTTTTTTCAAACACGGTGGCACCCGCTATCGTTGCAGCGTCCCTGAAGGTTCTGGACATTCTGTCCTATTCTGCCGATTTGCGCGACAAGCTTATGGACAACACCCGCTATTTCAGGGAGCAAATTGCTAAACTGGGCTTATGTGTTATCCCTGGCCAACATCCAATTGTGCCGATTATGCTGGGGGACGCATTCATAGCCCAACAAATGGCCGAAAAACTCTTGGAAAAAAGTGTTTACGTAATAGGATTTTCCTATCCTGTAGTTCCCAAAGGTGCTGCACGAATTCGCGTGCAGATATCGGCAGCTCACAGCAAGAATGACCTGCATTTCGCCATCAAAAAAATTGCTGAGGTCAAACAGGAATTGGGAATCTGAAGGATAGCTGTTTTCACCGTGCAGTATGTTCAAGGCAATACGATGAGAGAAAAGGCTGTAACCCTGATGAAACTCATGGTCGCCTTCGTTTGAAAATACTTGCATTAGACAGCTACTGGATACCTGCCAGCCACTCTGCAGCAAACTCACGCAAATCATCCGGCTCTACTTTTCCGTCGCCGGAAATGTCCACCCCATCGTCTATGCTGCAGTTAGTTTGCTTCCAGCAGACCGCAAACAAAGCAAAATCCGCCAGGCTAACCTCACCATCGCCATCGAGGTCAGCGGCAAAACCTGGCAAAAGCACATGCAAACCGTCCAAGCCGAAGTCAGCCACGTCCTCAATAGGCCCGAATGGCCTGAGCAGTTCAAGGTTACGCGCCACGATTCGTCCTCTGTCGCTCAACAAGTCACCGTGGCCAACAGGCCCAAGACGAGCATCCACGAAGTCCACCTCAATAGAAAACCAGATTTCTCCGTGTGGCCAGAGGTATACTGCATCCAGGCCAAAACGGATTGGCCTTGGCTCAATGGGCTTAAAATTCGCCATTAGCTCAGCGTTGGTCTTGAAAATTCGCCCATCCTCACAAAGAAGGTCACCATTGTCGATAGTTCTGCCGAGGCTTTCGGAGAAGAAATCCTCCTCAACGGAAAACAGCAAAAGCCCATCGTGGCCGAACGTTGCAGCATCTAACCCATAATCACGCACCGGTGGTTGTGGAGAAAACCGCTTGATAAGAGCGACATTGTGATGGACGACCTGTCCAGCATCGCTCAATAGGTCACCGTGTCCCAGCAGTTCGCCAAGCGTTTCGCTAAATGCACCTTCTTCAGTAGAGAACCAGATTGGGCCCCGTAAAGGCCTAAAACCGTCGCATAGCTTCGGTGGCGGCTTCAACACCGCGTCCAGGCCAAGATCCGGCACAATTGGCATAATGCCCAGTCGCCCAGTGAGCTGATGATTCGTTCGAATCACTTTCCCCGCTACACTGAGCAAATCACCATCGCTAATATAGGAATCCGTATTGCACAATGGACGCGAAGCGTGAAACCCGTGCTCGGTTGAGAACCATATTGCAGGCCAGGGAACCGCTACCAGATGCAGGCTGAAAGTGTGTAGCGGGTCGGTAGGCGAAACCTGCTTGAGATTGATCTCGATCCATGGGAACCCCACCTGTGGGAAGGCAACCCCGCTATCAAATTCCAGCCCTTCAAACTCATTGATGCGTCCCAGAAGTGTCATCTGATGCACAAGCGCAAAATCCCCTCCTATTTGGTATTTGCCTTCCATCCGGCCGGTATATCCAGGTTGTGGAGTAGTGCTTGTGAACCGCAAATCGTGTACAGCAAAATAGGAGAACCACATGTCATGCCCTGTCGGCTTGAGCCAGAAGGTTCCACGGATGGGAACCTGTAGAACGGGCCTGAGGCAGGGCAAGCAGTCGTCGATAAGCCAGCTACCTTCAATAAGCCGATAGCGAATCCCCCGTGCTGTAGCAGATAAGAATAATGCTTCGCTATTATCTATGATGGCACTATCGTCTCGGACATCTTCCGCTACGGCTGGAATAACGAGGGCTAATACAACTATCACATGCAGATAATTAACTGCTACGTTATAGAAATGCTTTGTCTTCATCGGTCTACTCCTTATCAACTAAAGGTTTTGTGACTGAATATACTATATGCACGCTAAGCCAGAAAAGTCAAGATAAATCAAACCAATTCTTTGGGATAGGAAAGAAACATTGAAAATTCGGCTTTAGACGAATCGTATACCCCTAATAAAGCCACCGACACCATTTAATTTATTCTTTACTCACGAGGAGGTGAAGCGACAATTTGCCTACCGGCCAGCCGCATCTTTAGGCTGGTCGCTGTAGTGATAGTCGCCGCACCGGATTGTAGTGATGGGCCGGCCATCAATAAGTGCCAGCGACTGTTCAATTCGCGGTCCCTTAACGGCAAAACCGTTTTCAGGCAGCAGGTACTTCTTACCAGCCAATTCGGCAGCATACGGCTGCGGGCCGAAGTTCACAATCACTTCAGTGCCGTCGGAAAAACGCGTCCGTTGAACAGCTCGATCAGCCGTCACGAACTCGTGACTTAGCATTTCAGTCCCGGCAATGACCTCGTGGAGTTTGCAGGTGTTGCGGCAGGTCCGCAGGAAAATTTCGCGGTGCGTGTGCCAGGAGCCCTCGCGATTAGCCCACATTAAAGGTATCGTGCCGTAGAGGATGTTGAACGCATCCTTTTTGGCGGTAACCTCCAGAGCGGCAGTCAGCAGAAAATCGCTGGCATCGCCCCAGTACCAAGTGGAAACGATACAGTCGTGGAACACAAGCTCCCACAAAGGCACACGATATTCGTGGCCGATGCCCCACTTCGCGTACTCCTCCCAACTTCCGTATTTGCCGCCCCAGGGACTGGTGAACTGCTCGTCTTTCGACTTCGGGCGAATCAGGTGCCCGGCGGGCCAAGGGTATGACCAGCCGCCGCTCATCATCCCTTCGATATAATCCAAGTGCGGCACCGCCCACCAGAGACCGTGCTCGCCGCCGGTAACCAGTCCCAGTGAACGAACGTAACTGAGTAGCTCCACGCCGCAGTTACGCTTTTCGCCGCGTGTCAACGGATGGTTGGGGTCATAGCATTCATAGAGGTCCTCAGCAGTAGTAACATCGATAAACCTGCCGAGATACGGACGACTGGCCAGCACCTTTGGAACCACAACCTTTGCACTCGGCACCCAGAAAGCGGGACATCGCTTCATAAACTGCTGCTTTTTGTCAAAGGTCAGCCACGCCGTCATCCGCTGCCCATCGGCTTTAAGAACGACATTCTCAGGGATACGGTCGTGCTGCGAGTCGACCTCCTTACCCGACTCGAGTGGCAGGACATCGGTGTAATTGTCGTATTCACTGGTTAGATACCCAAGTTCGTTAATGGCTTTCATTTCCTCCGGCGAGGACCTGCCGTGGATAATCATCTTATCGACCCCGGCTGCTTTGGCTTCCTGCGCGAACTTCAAGCTCGCATCGCCCCAAACGTCAGCCGCCCCGAACAATCGGTTTATGTTGGGATTTTTCTTGAGCTTTTCGGCGAACGGTACAACAAGCCCTTGATTTTGTGCATAGCTGCGGTAGCGCTTGGCGAGAGCAACGTAGCCGCCAGCAGGGCAAAAATGATAAATCATTCTCCGAGCATAGGCGAACTTTTTCTTGCAGGGGCTCCATCCCACCCGCGGCAAAGATAGCTCGCGTTGGTCTATCTTGACTTTCCGCATCTGGATATAAGCGTCATCGGACGTTTCTACGATAATCGCATAGCCATATCTCTTCGGAAGGTCGCACACGCCAACCCAGGGCATATCAAGCCGCGAAACTGAAAGCCAGCTGCGAGGAAACGGATTAAGGTCCAGCGGGTACAAATGACCGTCGCTGTAATCGGCAATGACCAACACAGCAGCCAGCGAATCAAGCACATACGGCTCCAGAAATGGAATATTTTCTACCTCCTGTTGTCGCTGCGCCATATCCGCCTCGACCAGTAAATCCGCAGCCGTCTCGGATAGACTCAGTGTCACCGTCAACGTATTGGGTTTTCCGGCACTGGTTCCAAAATCGCTCTCAAAAACCAGCCCAGACTGCGGGTCCGAGACCTTACGAACGTTGCGAAAAACCGGCCCAGAGAATCCTGCAGCGGTGGGCGGTTGTTCCCACAGCCGGCCACCGGCTTTCTCCAGCACACTTATTCCGCCCGCGTTGGGGTCCACCATTACACGCAGTCGTGCGTTTTCCAGAACCCACTTGCCTTTCTGTTCAGCTACCTGCGTTTGGCCGCTGGCAATAGCCGAAAGACTGGTGACAAAAACACAAACAAGTAAAGGGTGGTAACGCAACCTTAAACACATAATCATAATCCTCCTTTCACTACGTGGTTTGTGGATAGTGGCTCGTGGTTCGTGATTCGTGGTTCGATTCACAATTCACGATTCACGATTCACGATTCGTGCCTTTCTCTGCCATATCTATCTTCCAGATGTATTTTTGCGTTCTATACACGACTATGCACAGAACAGCAATCGATATGATAAGAATATAGACCAGGGTTTTCTCAATCCAACCAATGCCGAACCATATTATAAGGCAATTCAATATGATAAAGTATATCCGTATCTCCGTTGGCCCGGCCCCCAAATATGTTATCTTAAACTCGTTGGTGGCCCCAAAGGCCAAGTATGAACTTACCATAAAACAACCGGAAATGGGTATCAAAAGGTAAACAATTTGCTTGTTTAAGCCGTCAAGCAAAAATGAATAACCTATCAACACCGAACTCACAAAAATAAAATCCAGAAAGTGGTCCATGTAATAGCCCCATCTTGGGATACCGGTGTCTCTATATCTGCCCAATGCACCATCGAAAGAATCGGTGAACCACTGCAAAAACAGCATCAATGACGAACCCCACAACCAGTGATGATTATTTCTCGCCAGCCACCCGAAAATAATCAGGCCAATAGACCAGGGAATGGTCATCAGCGTCAAATGATAACCCTCTATCCAATGGGGAAATCGGTGTACGCTGTTGTCGATAAGCTTGCGCTCATACCTGGCTAACAAGGACTTCATCGGGAGTTTTTTGTCTCCACCGAAAGCTTTATTTGCCATTTTCTTCCTCATCTGTCCATAAAACATTAGGTATAGATCACGCATTCCCGCTGAAATTCTGCCACTCGACCGTTCCTATCTTCTTCAGCGCGTAGCCGACCTCGCGGAGGTAATCGCCGTAGCAAACCTGTGCGTGGAATCCCTGCATCTCGGTAAGCAGCTTGCGACAGTTACCATCGACCTCTATGTCCATCTGGGAGCGGCAAGCCGGATAAGAAGGCGAGTCAAGAATTTTTCCTCTGAACCCTTGCCACTTCGAGCATCTTAGATTGGGGATGATGACTGTACAAAGCTGCCCTTTTGTATAGTGGACCTTGGTTGCGGCGCCATAGTCCGACTCGAAATGGGTCATAATCGTAGCCGGCTCGTAATCCCTGCCGTTCATTTTCCTGGGGGCAGCACAATGTGCCACCGTTAAAATGCCGTGGTGCGGAAAATGTGTGTTGCACACGAAGGTTGGCTTACCCGCGATCCACCGTAATAGCACACCAGGTAGAGTGTGCGTCAGGTCGGTGTGGCAGTATGCCGTGTACCCTTCGTCATTTGCCAGGCTTAATACCAGACAAGGCGGCGTGTCGAGCATCTCAATGACCGACCTTCCCATACAGTTGGCAAAGCCGAAGTTTGTTGCGCCCGATTCTCTCATTAGCTCCTTGCAAACCCTCAAGGCCAGAAACGAGTTGACCACGAACTTTCTGTCGGTCTGGAGGGTGACATTGGGCATAGCGAGCAGCTCGTCTGTCTGCTGCTCTGTCTGCTTCATAATGTTCTCATCCGCCCGGGCCTTTTCTAATCGCTGCGCAAATTCGGCCTCCGAAACGATTTTGAAATCGTAATTCCAGACCTCCTTTGCATGAGGAGGCCCAAGCTTTTGGCCGGGTTCGCTGTAGGCCGCCAGCCCACCGATGGCAAGCATCTTCGTGCCTTTGGCATTCTTCAACCCATACAGCGCCCGCAATCGCCAGAGAACCTCGCCATAGTCATCGACCACGATGTCATCAACATCCATATTTGGCTCTTCGAAGGTGTCACCATTCCTCCGCAACAACCGCCAATGGGCGATTTCGTACCAGAGATAGTGATGCTCGGACTTGTGCCGCAAAAACATTATCTTCGGCATCCTGGCGGCAGCAAGCTTATATACTTGCCAGCCGCCCGCTGGGTACATCATCAGTACGTCGCAGTCGGTGGCCGCCGCCTCGTCAGCTTTCTGGTCGCTATCTACCAGGGTCACAGGCAGAACCTCGATGGGAAACTCTGCTTTGGATGCCAGCTCTTTTAATTCGTTCTCAATTCTCCTGGCTTCCTCGTTTACCTTCTCCTGGGTTTGGAGTCCTCCATAACTCCGCCAACTGTTTTTCTCCTGCCATTTTTCAATCTGATAGGCAAGAACTGGTTTGATTCGCAGCGGGGTACCAAGCGGCAGAGCTGTCCCAGAAGAAACCGGTTTTGTCGAAACACCAGGACTTTGTGATGTTGTCACCAGAGTCACTCTGCCCAGTGCAGCAGTGCCGGCAAGGCCACCAAGGAACACCCGCCGGCTTACACCTGTTGTGGACATTTTGGAATATCCGCCGCAGGAACAACAGTGCGCTTGGAATTCGAAACCGTGTTTATGTTCGCTGTGTTGCATGGCTAAAGCCCTCCTATTTGGCTGATTCATAGCCTATGGCCGGCGCTGTGGCCAGGTCTTTTTGTTAGGAGTCGATGTAAAAGCCCTTCTTGCTTCTATCAATTGCACTATGTTACCAGCTGCCGAAAAGGGCCAATCTCGATGCTATGTCAGTTTGTCAATATTTTTCGCGACCTTTGTTACTGCCTCTATGATGTCATCCACATCTCTTTTGGAACCAAGAAAGATTATTTTACTTTCCATTGAAAGCATTTCCTTGTTATTGGAGTTGATACTGTCCATAACGGGGAAACGCAAGGATTGACGGTATTTCTCAAGCCGGGCTTTCGAGAACGCCACCCCAAACCCACGCGAATTAAGGTGTTCTTCCAACATTCCTTCTTTATGGCAGCCATCCCCGTATCTTCTTTCTGCTCCCGATATGGGGACACCCTCAGCCTGAACCGCCTTGGCGAATTTTGCTGCAGAAACATTATTAAAATATTTCCTGTCATAATCCAGCTCAAAAGTCACATAGGTGATTTTGGTTTTGTCGGAATATCGCTTTCTGGGTTTAAGGCCGGGAATTTTCGAAAGCTCTTGCTCGACATATTTTCCATTTTCCTGGCGAATCTTATCTTGCTCAAGGAAACGCTTGAATTGCTCAGTAAGAATAGCCGCCTGGAACTCTGTCATCCGGTGGTTAGACCCGGGATAAGGATAACCCTTTTTAATTTTCTTAGGGTCTCGTCCATTGTTGACGAATGCAGCGCATCTTCTCATCAGTTCCTCATCGCTTCCCAATATAGCTCCACCTTCACCGGAAACCAGAGATTTCCACTCCTGAAAGCTGATACATCCCGTGACACCAAATGTGCCTACCTTCTGACCATTTACTTCAGCGAATACAGATTGGCACGCGTCTTCAACCACAGGGATTTTGTGCTTATCGGCTATGGCCATAACTTTCTCTATATCCACTGGAAATCCAGCCAGATGGACCGGCAGAATTGCCTTTGTGTGTTCTGTTATAGCGTCCTCTATAAGGTCCGCATTTATCAAGCCGGTGTCCGGGTCAATATCAACAAATACGGGTAGCACATGCAGATTGCATATAACGTTGATGGTGGCGATAAATGTATTTGGTGTAGTAATAACTTCATCGCCAGCGCCTATACCGAGCACATGCAAAGAGGCGCTAAGAGCGGTCGTGCCTCCATTTGACAAAACGCAGTACGGCACGCCCATCGCCTCGGCAAACACCTTTTCAAAGTCGTAAACCGCATTACCTCTCAAGCAGCACCAGTTCCGGCTGTGAAGTGCTTTCAGCAGGGCCTTCTCTTCATTTTGGTCAAAGATAGGCCAGGTCGAAGGATACGGCTCAGTGCGTACAGCAGTGCCACCTTTAATTGCGAGCCGGCCGAAGGCCGGTTTGCCCGCTGCCTTTTTGACAATGTCTGCATAGAGAGAACGTGCGCCGGCAGCGACTACTGCTGCACCAGCTAAACTTGCTGAAGTTTTCTTTATGAATGACCGACGTGTTAACGATGGCTTCATTGTAAAATACCTCCAATTTATAACTTCGGATAGAAGACGGAAAACAAAAACAAGCACACAATAATCTGTTTACTCTCAACTCAACGCAAAGAGTCTAATATTCAATGATAGGAACGACCGCTGCGGTTTACCAGGTTGCCAACCATAAATCAAAAATACCAAAAACATTTTCAAGTTCAAGCTTAAACTTTAATAGATATCCTGCCCTTATGAAGAATTCTTGAATTAATCACTCCTGGAGAATACCATAAAGCTTTCGATTTAGCAGGTGTCCAGAAAGAATATGAGGAATTAATAACTATGAGAAGACATAACATTTTGAAAATAGTATTGTTGACCGTCGTCATTTTATTTAACAATATCTGCACGCTGGGCGGCCAAACATCGCTTAAAAAGGATTGCAAGTTTACTTGCTTTCCTGCTTATGTCTGCGTATGCAGGAATCCCCCCTGACGCAACGGCAGCGATACCAGTCGTTGATGCAGTAGCCAAAAATGGCTCGGCCATTCCATAGCGAACTGTCGTCTGGTTAAATTGCTCTTATTCATTTGTTAACTACCTTTTAATATCGTAAGCCATGAGAGTGTCACCGTGGCGGATGTAAAGCCAGCCGTCAGATATGGCCGGATGAGCCCAATGTTTGCCGGAGCCTTCAGTAATCCGAAAAGAACTGACTATTTCAAAACCTCTGGGGGACGCCTTCACAAGAGCCACATCGCCAGTATTTTCATCATAGCAATATAACATATTGTCGGCGTAGATAATCGAACCTTTATTTCCATTCCATACGGCTTCATACATAACCTTCCCGGTATCCCATTCGAGGCAGACCCAATCGCCCTTGGGGATGCCCTCCCGTCAGGGATGGCTTACTCTATTAAAGTTGGAGCCATAATTACGTATTGCGTATTGCGTATATCGTATTGCGTCGCACGACGCACGACGCACAACGCACGACGGACAATCGCCGTTATGGTTTGGCCATCCCTGCCGGGAGTGAATCTGTATTCAACTACGCTGGTCACATAGATTCGACCGTCCTGGTAAACAGGAGTGATAGTAGCGGTATCGTAGGATACTTCGTAGGGGATACGCCAGACAAGCTTGCCATCGTTGGTGTCCACATGTGGTTTGTGATTCGTGGTTCGTGGCTCGTGATTCGTGGTTCGATTCACTATTCACGATTCACGAGTTGGGAATAGGCGGAAGCCTCGCTTAGACCGGTAGTGGCCCAGATTGTTTGGCCTGTCATTTTGTCCAGTGCGACAACGGTACCTTTCTTGCCACCGGGGGTGCAGTACACTTTCTGGCCGTCTATGAGGGGCGAGCCGGTTATGCCCCAGGTGATGTTCTCTGCCTCGAACTCTTTAAGCGTGTCCACATCCCAAATCTTTTTGCCGGTCTTGGTATTAAAGCAAGCAAGTATTCCGGTGCCGCAGAATACATAGACTCGGGTCGTGGTTCGTGGTTCGTGGCTCGTGGTTCGTGGCTCGTGGTTCGTGGCTCGTGATTCGTGGTTCGATTCACTATTCACTATTCACGAGTCGGGAGACTTTCCACTGAAAGTTGCCATCGAGGTCATAAGCAAAAAGGAATCCTTCGCCATCCAGCATGCCGGTTGTATAGACGCGCCCCTTTGCTACGGCTGCGGAAGAGAAACCTACGCCCAGACCTCCGACAGACCACAAAAGTTTGGGCCCACCTTCCGGCCATTTCTGCAAAAGCCCGGTCTCAGCAGACTTTCCATCACGGTTTGGCCCACGAAATTGAGGCCAGCCATCGCCATAACACATTCCACCAGTAGGTAAAATGGTGAAAAGCAACACTGCCACAATCTTAATATTACACATACACAAAATCTTTCGCTCCATTCCAGCCGATACTTTCCAAATAACATAAGCTCAGTGGATTCGGCGAGTTTTCTGAATATCATAATACTTGAATGCCTATCCG
>Ga0315294_10010397_pt1 | contig 10206 bp, 6 predicted proteins | sample YL17G13_40_MG_FD_203626 | JGI IMG/M metagenome (GOLD analysis project Ga0315294, IMG submission 203626) | Sediment microbial communities from Yellowstone Lake, YNP, Wyoming, USA - YL17G13_40 | ecosystem: Environmental > Aquatic > Freshwater > Lake > Sediment | place: USA: Wyoming | collected...
CCCAGGTGATCCTCGAGGCCGTCGCGATCGAGGCAGGCTACGGGCGAAGCCGTGTCCTGTTCGGCATCAGTCTCGCTGTCTTGAGAGGAGAGGTGGTCGCGCTCCTGGGGCGAAATGGTGCCGGGAAGTCCACCACGCTGAAGGCGATCATGGGCCTCGTGCCCGTCACGAAGGGGAGTGTCCTGCTCACGGGAGAGGAGGTGACGGGACGGCCGCCGCACGTCCGGTCTCGGATGGGAATGGGCTATGTCCCGCAAGGGCGGCGCATCTTCCCCGGCCTAACGGTGAGAGAGAATCTGGTTGTTGCAGAAGGCAGCGGGCGGTCAAGGCCGCGGCGTTTCAGCCTGGAGCGGGTTCTGGAAGCGTTTCCGGCATTGCGTGGATTGGAGCGGCGGCTGGGGGGAAGCCTGAGCGGCGGAGAGCAGCAGATGCTCGCGATCGCCCGAACGCTGATGGGTGACCCACGGCTGCTCCTGCTGGACGAGCCGACGGAGGGACTCGCTCCCCTCGTGATCGAAGGGGTGGCCGAGCAGGTCCATCGGCTACGGAGGGAAGGGATGACGATCTTGCTGGCCGAGCAGAACCTGCGCTTCGCCATGGAGGTGAGCGATCGAGTCTACATCCTGGAGAAGGGAGTCGTGAAATCGAAAGTGTCAGTTGAAGAAATAACCAAACACTCAACTAGTTATATTGACTCATTCACAATATAGATGAAGTCTGCATCTACGATCATCCCGCCCCGCCCCGCCCTGATTCTTGCTGATCATTCGACGAAGAAACCGTTGCTTGCCGCTGAGATCTTTCGGTGATTTCATTGTCCATGATTGACAGATAAGGACTCAGGTTATATATTGTTGCCAATGTAACCAAAAGTCATCAAACGGAGGTGCAACCGTGCGCTTCGATCAGTTCACATTCAAGGCACAGGAAGTCATCCAGCAGGCTCAAAAGGCTGCGGATGAAATGCAGCATCAGGCGGTGGACGTCGAGCATCTGCTGCTGGCGCTGGCGGAGCAGAAGGACGGGATCCTGGTTCCGCTCCTGCAAAAGCTCGGGGCGAGCCCAAGGCAGATTGGGGCAGCGCTGCGCCAGGAGCTGGAAAAGCTCCCCAAGGTGTATGGACCGACCCAGGCCTACATCACGCCACGCCTCGACGAGGTCTTCAAACGGGCGCAGGAGGAGGCCGGACGGCTCAAGGATGAGTATATCGGCGCCGAGCATCTCTTGCTTGCCACGCTGGATGATTCCTCGGGGGCAGCCGTCCAGGTCCTCAAGGCGAATGGCGTCAGCAAGGATGGGATCTACTCCGCCCTCCAGGCCGTGCGGGGAGGGCAGCGCATCACCGACCCGAACCCGGAGGAGAAATATCAGGCGCTGCAGCGATACAGTCGGGACCTGACGGACCTGGCCCGGAAAGGGAAACTGGACCCGGTCATCGGACGGGACGAGGAGATCCGCCGGGTCATCCAGGTGCTCTCGCGGCGGACGAAGAACAATCCCGTCCTGATCGGCGAGCCCGGCGTGGGGAAGACCGCCATCGTGGAGGGACTGGCCGAGCGGATCGTGCGCGGGGACGTGCCCGAGTCGCTCAAGGACAAGCAGGTGGTGGCGCTGGACCTGGGGGCGCTGGTGGCGGGCACGAAGTACCGCGGCGAGTTCGAGGACCGGCTGAAGGCCCTCCTGAAGGAGGTCACCGAGGCGGCGGGGCGGATCGTCCTCTTCATCGACGAACTGCACACGCTGGTCGGCGCGGGCGCGGCCGAAGGGGCGGTGGATGCCAGCAACATGCTCAAGCCCGCCCTGGCGCGAGGCGAGCTGCGCTGCGTCGGGGCCACGACCCTGGATGAGTACCGCAAGCGCATCGAGAAGGATGCCGCCCTCGAGCGGCGCTTCCAGCCCATCCTCGTCCGCGAGCCGAACGTGGAGGACACCATCTCGATTCTGCGCGGGCTCAGGGAGCGCTACGAGGTTCACCACGGGGTCCGCATCCGGGATGCAGCGCTGGTGGCGGCGGCACGGTTGTCGCATCGCTACATCACGGACCGGTTCCTGCCCGACAAGGCCATCGACTTGGTGGACGAGGCCGCGAGCATGCTGCGCATGGAGATTGACAGTCTCCCCGTCGAGCTGGACGAGGTGGAGCGGAGGATCCGGCAGTTCGCCATCGAGCGCGAGGCGATGAAGCGGGAAACCGACTCGGAGACGCTCGAGCGCCTGGAGCGGCTGGAGGCCGAGGTGGCGGCGCTGGAGACGCGCCGGGCCGAGCTCAGCAGCCGCTGGAACCGCGAGAAGACGAGCATCCAGCGGATTCGCGCGTTGAAAGAGCAGATCGAGGCGGCACGGCTGGCGGCGGAGAAGGCGGAGCGGGAAGGCGAGCTGGGCAAGGTGGCCGAGATCCGCTACGGGACCCTGGTGGGCCTCGAGAAAGAGCTCCACGGCGAGCAGGCGGCCCTCGGAGCCCTGGAGGGGCACTCGCGCATGCTCAAGGAAGAGGTGGACGAGGAGGACATCGCCAAGGTGGTGTCGCGCTGGACGAGCATCCCGGTCGCCAAGATGCTCCAGACCGAGGCGGACAAGCTCCTCACCATGGAGGACCGCCTGCGCCAGCGTGTGGTCGGCCAGGCCGAGGCGATCATGGCCATCTCCAACGCCATTCGGCGGGCGCGAGCGGGCCTGCAGGACGAGAACCGCCCGCTGGGCTCCTTCCTGTTCCTGGGTCCCACGGGCGTGGGCAAGACCGAGCTGGCCCGCGCGCTGGCGGAGTTCCTGTTCGACGACGAGCGGGCCCTGGTGCGGCTCGACATGTCCGAGTTCATGGAGAAGCACTCGGTGGCGCGGCTCATCGGCGCCCCGCCCGGGTATGTGGGGTATGAGGAGGGCGGCTATCTCACCGAGGCGGTCCGACGCCGCCCCTACACGGTGATCCTCTTCGACGAGATGGAGAAGGCGCACGCCGAGGTGTTCAACGTCCTGCTGCAGGTCCTGGACGAGGGGCGGCTGACCGACGGGCAGGGGCGGACGGTGGACTTCAAGAACAGCTTGATCATCATGACCTCCAATCTGGGCAGCCAGTTCATCCAGGAGGACCAGGACGAGGAGGTCATGCGGGAGAAGGTGACAACGCTCCTGCGGACGACGTTCCGGCCGGAGTTCCTGAATCGCGTGGATGAGTCCGTGATCTTCCATCGGCTGGCACTTCCGCAGATCAAGCAGATCGTCGGGATCCAGCTGCGCTCCCTCGAGCGCCGCTTGGCGAGCCGGAAGCTTACGCTGGACGTCACGGACCGCGCCAAGGAATATCTGGCGCGCGAAGGCTTCGATCCGATCTACGGTGCGCGCCCCCTCAAACGGGCCATCCAGCGTCTGGTGCAGGACCCACTGGCCCGCCGGGTTCTGGAGGGCGAGTTTACGGAGGGCGATGGCATTCGGGTGGACGTCTCCGGCGGCGAGATCGCCCTGGAGCGCGTGGCGGCGTGAGCGTCGCAGTGGATCGCACCTCCGATCATGCGCGGGCCGCCGGGGGAATTCGATTGACGCGCCCCGGGGGCTTGATTAAGCTCGGGCCGGAGTAACAACCGCGTCTCTCCGGGTCGATCGGCATGCCCATCCACAGTCCGTTGCGTCGCGTGGCCGACGCGCTCACCCACGCCGGCATCCGCCCCGGCGAGCGGCTCCTCCTCGCCGTCTCGGGCGGCGTGGATTCCATGGTCCTCCTGAATCTCATGGTCCGCCTGCGCCCGCGCCTGGGTTTCGACCTCGACGTGGCCCACGTGCACCATGGTCTGCGGGGCGAGGCGGCGGATCAGGATGCGGCCTTCGTCGGCGAGCAGGCCGCGGGCTTCGGCCTCCACTATCATCTGAGCCGGCTGTCTCCCCAGGGTCGGCGGCGGGGAGCCTCGGTTCAGCTCTGGGCGCGGGAGGCGCGCTACGCCTGCCTGGAGGCGATCCGACTCCGGGTGGGCGCCGCCCGGATCCTGACCGCCCACACCCAGGACGACCAGGCGGAGACCGTCCTCCTGAATCTCCTCCGCGGCACGGGTCCGAGAGGCCTGGCGGGCATCCCCGAGGTCCGGGGCCCGATCGTCCGGCCGCTCCTCTCGGTCGCGCGGGCCGAGGTGGAGGCCTATGCCGCACGATACGGCGTCCCCTATCGCGAGGACCTCTCGAACCGCTCGGATGCCTACCAGCGCAATCGCGTCCGCCATCATCTGCTGCCCCGCCTGGCTCGGGAGTACAACCCGAGGATCGTGGAGACGCTGGCCGGCCTGGCCGCGCTCCTCCGGGAGGACGACGAGGCACTGGCGGCGCAGGCGAGGGACCTCGGCGCCGAGGCGATTCGCGAGACGCCCGGCGCGGTCCGCGTGGAGATCCCCCTCTTGCAGGGTGCCCCGCCCGCCGTGGTCCGGCGCCTGTTCCTCGAGGCCTTCCGCCGGGCCTCCGCCGAGCAGCATGGCCTGACGCGCCGGCACCTGGCGGCCCTCCAGGGCCTGATGTCGCGCGCCGGCAGCGTGCCCCTCCCGGGGGGCTTGACCGCCTGGCGGTCCACCAAGTACGTCTGGGTGGGTGATGGGGGACGCGCGCGTGCGGGTCGGTGCCCACTCGAGCCGGCGGCGGAGATTCCCGCGGAGGTTCGGCTCCGGCCGGGGGCCTGGACGCGCTGGGAGCCCGGCCGATGCCTGGTCCGGGTGCGGCGCCTCTCCGGGAATCGCATCCGCCTGGCCCGCGGAAATCCCACCCGGGAAGTCCTCGGCCCGGCGCTCTTGGACGCGCCCCTCTCGCTCAGGGGCTGGCAGCCGGGGGATCGGTTCCAGCCGCTCGGCCTGGCGGGCGAGAAGAAGTTGCAGGACTTCTTCGTGGATGCCAAGGTGCCGCGCGAGGAGCGGGGGCGGATCCCCCTCCTGATCGCCGGGGGGCAGGTGGCGTGGGTGATCGGGCATCGCATCTCGGAGGCCTTTCGCTGGCGCGGCGAGTCCGTCGCCTGCCTGGCAGAGATCCGCTACCTGGAGGAGGCCCCATGACCGAGTACCGGCTGGGCCCGCCGCTCATCACGGCGGAAAGGATCCAGGCCCGCGTGCAGGAGTTGGCCGAGGTGATCTCGCGAGACTACGCGGGGAAGAACCTTCTCCTGATCTGCGTGTTGAAGGGGGCCGCCATCTTCTGGGCCGATCTGAGCCGGGCCCTGCGCATTCCCTGCCAGAGCGACTTCGTGGCCATGGAGACCTATGGCGATGCGACGCTGCCGCTGTCGGAGCCGCGGTTCACCAAAGCGGCCAGCGTCTCGCTTCTCGGCCGGGACGTCCTGATCGTGGAAGACATCATCGACACCGGACACACCGCCACTCACCTCCGGAAGATCCTGCAGGCGCAGGAAGCGCGGAGCGTGGCCCTCTGCACCCTGCTGAACAAGGTCGAGCGGCGGGAGGGCGCGATCCCCATCCAGTACTGCGGGTTCGTGATCCCCGATGCCTTCGTGGTGGGCTACGGTCTCGATTACGCGCAGCAGTACCGGCACCTCCCCCACATCGCCACGCTCGAGGCGGTCCCCCCCACCGAGGTCGGCGGGAGCGCGTGAGGCCCGTGCCGGCCGGACGCGGCGGGGGCTCGCGGCGGTGGTTTCCTGTTGTCTTTCGCACGGTCTCATGGTACAAGGACTCAGAATTATTGGGCTTTGCGCGGACGCCGCTGGAGGAGAATCTGGGTGAATCCCTTTGTGAAGAATTTGGCTCTGTGGCTGGTGGTCGGCCTCATCATGGTGCTGGTGTTCAACATCTTCAACCAGAGCCAGCCCATGCAGAAGGAGCTGATCTTCAGCGACTTCATGAACCGGATCGAGCGGGGCGAGGTGGTCGAGGTCACCCTGAAGGGCAACGACATCACCGGGCGCCTGACCGACAACTCCGCCTTCCGGACGTACGCCCCCGACGACAAGGACATGCTTCCCCTGCTCCGGAAGCAGGGGGTGAAGATCACGGCCAAGCCGTCCGAGGGACAGCCCTGGTACATGACCTTCCTGCTGTCCTGGGTGCCCATGCTCCTCTTCATCGGCGTCTGGATCTTCTTCATGCGGCAGATGCAGGGGGGCGGGGCCAAGGCCCTGTCGTTCGGGAAGAGCCGCGCGCGCCTCCTCTCGGACAAGCAGAACAAGGTCACCTTCGCCGATGTGGCGGGTGTGGACGAAGCCAAGGAAGAGCTGCAGGAGATCATCGAGTTCCTGAAGGATCCGCAGAAGTTCCAGAAGCTGGGCGGGCGCATCCCGAAAGGGGTGCTCCTCATGGGCCCCCCCGGCACCGGGAAGACGCTCATGGCCCGGGCCATCGCCGGCGAGGCGAACGTGCCCTTTTTCTCCATCTCGGGATCCGACTTCGTGGAGATGTTCGTGGGCGTGGGGGCCTCCCGCGTGCGCGACCTGTTCGCGCAGGGCAAGAAGAACGCCCCCTGCATCATTTTCATGGACGAGATCGACGCGGTCGGGCGGCATCGGGGCGCGGGGCTGGGCGGCGGTCACGACGAGCGGGAGCAGACCCTCAACCAGCTCCTGGTGGAGATGGACGGGTTCGAGTCCAACGACGGGGTCATCCTGATCGCGGCCACCAACCGGCCGGATGTCCTGGATCCCGCGCTGCTCCGGCCCGGCCGGTTCGATCGGCAGGTGGTGGTGGCGCGGCCGGACGTCAGGGGGCGCGAAGGCATCCTCAAGGTGCACACGCGGAAGATCCCACTGGGTCCGGATGTGGATCTGCAGGTGCTGGCGCGGGGGACTCCCGGATTCTCCGGGGCCGACCTGGCCAATCTGGTGAACGAGGGGGCGCTCCTCGCGGCCCGGGCGAGCAAGAAGCTGGTCGAGATGGGGGACTTCGAGAGCGCCAAGGACAAGGTCCTGATGGGGGTGGAGCGGAAGAGCCTGGTGGTCAGCCCGAAAGAGCGACGGGCCACCGCCTACCACGAGGCGGGACATACCCTGGTGGCGAAGCTGCTGCCGGGAACGGACCCCATCCACAAGGTGACGATCATCCCCCGCGGGCGGGCCCTGGGGGTGACCCAGCAGCTCCCGGTCGAGGACAAGCACAACTATTCCAGGGAGTATCTGCTGAATGACATCGCCATTCTCTACGGCGGGCGCATCGCCGAAGAGACCGTCTTCGGGCCGTCCGAGGTGACGACGGGGGCGATGAACGACATCGAGCGGGCCACCGAGCTGGCGCGGAAGATGGTGTGCGAGTGGGGGATGAGCGAGAAGATGGGGCCGCTCCAGTTCGGGAAGCGGGAGGAGATGATCTTCCTGGGCCGCGAGATCGCTCAGCACCAGGACTACAGCGAGCACACCGCCATGGAGATCGACCGGGAGGTCCGGCGCATCGTGATGGAGCATTACGAGCGCGCCAAGGAGCTCATCCGGCAGCACCTCGCCACGCTGCACAGTCTGGCCGCGGCCCTACTCGAGCGTGAGGTGCTGGACGGCCGCGAGATCGACCGGATCGTCAACGCCGCCGACTCCCCGGCACCCGTGGGTGCGGTGTAAGGATCCGGTGGGGTCGGTCGCCGCTCGCCGGCTGCGCGGGGAGAGACACCGTTTCGGGTTCCGCACGTGGATGAGCGATGGTGCAAGGGATCGCATCGTGCTGTCTTGCCCTGATCCTGGCACGGGCCCAGCGGCGCTCCACGGCCCCGCGGCCCCGGCATTCCTTCCGCTTTCGGTTGTCGCTTTCCCCTAGGGATTTCTCGGTGCATTGCGGGCGCCGGGCCGGCGCCGCCGGCCAGGCGCGCGGGTCCGGGGCGGGGCCGGCGGGACCGTTGTCCCCCCCGGGGAGGACGAGATGATCGGCCTCCTCCAGCAGTTCTGGTGGAACGATGCGCTGGACATCCTGATCGTCGCGATCGCGATCTATCAGATCATCCTGGCGCTCCGAGGCACCCGCGCGTTTCAGATGCTCCTGGGGCTCGCCCTCCTCTACTTCGCCTCCTGGATCTCCCTCCGCATCGGCCTGATCACGGTCAACTGGGCCCTTTCGAACCTGCTGGCGGTCTGGCTGCTCCTGGTGATCATTCTCTTCCAGCCTGAGCTGCGGCGGGCCCTGGCCAGTGTGGGGCGACGGGGGAGCATCCTGCGGGCCTTCTGGCGGTACCAGGAGGCCCATATGATCGACGAAGTGGTCCGCGCCGTCGCCGCCTTAGCCGCGAAGAAGGTCGGGGCCATCCTCGTGGTCGAGCGGGACTCCCGCCTCTCGGATATCGTGGATTCGGGGACGACGGTGGATGCCGTCGTGTCCCGACGGCTCCTGGAGTCCATCTTCTACCCCTACTCGCCGCTGCACGACGGGGCGGTCATCCTGAGCCGCGATCGGATCGTGGCCGCGTCCTGCTTTCTCCCACTGAGCATCAATCCGGAGCTGCCGCGGGACCTGGGGACGCGGCACCGGGCGGCGGTCGGTGTCACCGAGGAGACGGACGCCATCGCCATCGTCGTCTCGGAGGAGCGGGGAGCGATCTCGCTGGTGGCGGGGGGCGAGGTCACGAGCCAGCTGGATGGTCCGGCGCTGCGACAGCGCCTGATCCGGCTGCTGGGCCCGCCGCCACGGGGCCTGGGGAGGCGGGCGGAGCGCAAGGACGTGGCAGCGACCTAGCTCGGATTATTCGCGAACAGGTTCGCGATAATCCTGGGGAATGACCGAATCCCAATCCGCCGCAGGCGAGCCACGGGTTGAAAGCATAGGCAGGATATGCGGAAGTGGGTGCTGCATAATCTGGGGTTGAAGCTCTTGTCGCTGGGACTCGCGGCCTTCCTCTGGATCGTGGTCCTGGGGGAGCAGAAGGTCGAGGTGGCGGTGAACGTCCCCTTCAGCTTCGACGTCCCTGCGAACCTCATCCTGGTCAACGACCCCCCGGATGCGCTGGAGATCCACCTGCGCGGACCACGGACGCTGGTGACCTCCCTGGCGCCCCGCGAGGTCGCCCTGCAGCCGCTGTCCGTGACACTGGAGGAGGGGGAGACGTTTATTCCCATTCGACCCGAACTGGTGCGCGCGCCGCGGGGCATCCAGGTGGTGGACGTCTCGCCGCGCCGAGTGCGGGTCGTCCTGGAGGCGCTGGTGGAACGGGAGGTCGAGGTGAGTCCACGCGCGGAGGGAAACCTACCCGACGGGTTCCTCCTGCGGCGGCTTAGCGCGCTGCCGCCCCGCGTCCGGATGGCCGGACCGCGCAGCGAACTGTCGCGGCTCACCCGGGTGCGCACCACGCCGGTGAGCCTGGACGGGCAAACGGCGTCCTTCTCGACTCGGATCCTTCTGGAGCCCGTGGGGCCGAAGCTGCGTGTGCTGGAGGGGACGACCATCACGGTGGAAGTGGAGATCGTGCCCAGGAAATCCTAGGCCGTCGGCCGGGGGGAGGCTTCCGGCGCGGGCCTTCGCAGGAAAGAGTGGAGAGATCGCATGCCGCGATTATTCGGCACCGATGGAGTCCGGGGGATCGCCAACCAGGAGCCGATGACCCCCGAGACGGTGGTCAAGCTCGGGCGCGCCGCCGCCCACCTCTTCAAGGCGCCCGGCAGCCGCCGCAGCATCGTGATCGGGAAGGACACGCGCCTCACCGGGTACATGCTGGAGACGGCGCTGACCGCGGGGATCACCTCCATGGGGGTAGACGTCCTCTTGGTAGGCCCCCTGCCGACGCCGGGGATCGCCTTCATCACCCGGAGCCTCCGGGCCGACGCCGGGATCGTCATCTCCGCGTCGCACAACTCCTTCGAAGACAACGGGATCAAGTTCTTTTCGGCGGACGGGCTGAAGCTGCCGGATGCCCTGGAGGCCGAGATCGAAGCGCTGATCGGAAGTGGGACCATCGACCAGATCCGGCCCGGGGCCAACGACATCGGCAAGGCCTACCGCATCGGGGATGCGGCGGGGCGCTACAGTGAGTTCGCCAAGGCCTCGTTCCCCAAGACGCTCACGCTGCGGGGACTGCGGATCGTGGTGGATTGCGCCCACGGGGCCACCTACCGGGTGTCTCCCACGGTCCTGAGAGAGCTGGGGGCCGAGGTGGTCCCACTCAACGTGGCGCCGGACGGACTCAACATCAATGACGACTGCGGGTCGCTGCATCCCGAGGGCCTCCAGCGGGCGGTCCTGGCCGAGCGGGCTCAGGTGGGGTTTGCGCACGACGGGGACGGCGATCGCGTCCTGGCCGTGGACGAGCGCGGCGCCCTGGTGGACG
>Ga0315294_10010401_pt1 | contig 10203 bp, 6 predicted proteins | sample YL17G13_40_MG_FD_203626 | JGI IMG/M metagenome (GOLD analysis project Ga0315294, IMG submission 203626) | Sediment microbial communities from Yellowstone Lake, YNP, Wyoming, USA - YL17G13_40 | ecosystem: Environmental > Aquatic > Freshwater > Lake > Sediment | place: USA: Wyoming | collected...
TACATTGATGAAGGCCCACTCCTGGGAAGACATCTACCGTCTTTATTTTGTCGCTCAGCGCGACAAGGTTGATTTCAATTATGTCAGTCTCCCCCGCGACTATGAGTCACACGGCAAAGAGATGTTCGACCCGGTGGAGATGAAGCGGCTGTTTGATTTGGGGTTTGACATGGCCAAAGGTGGCTACAAATGGAACAAGACGCCGCCTGGGTTAAGCGACTTCGCCGAGGGAAAGTGGATATGGACTCCTTGAGTGAACGAACTCCACGGGCTAAAGCCCGTGGCTTCCGACCTCTTCGGAAAGCCTCCGCTTCGCTCCGGGATGCAGCATTCATCCCCGATCTTGAAAGATCGGGATTTTCTGCAAGGTTTGATAAACAAATTCATAAAAAATTGAAAGGATAAAAAATGGGAACAGTAAAAAAAAGTGCAATGACGATTCTTTGTTGGTTTTGTATTTGTACTAATGTATATGCCGAAGGAGTGCCAGATTTCAATAGTACCAAATTAACCGGCGACTGGGGAGGCGAGCGGACAAAACTTGCCGAAGAGGGGATCACGGTCGATATTGACGCCGTCCAAAGTTATCAGGGCGTGCTGAATGGCGGGACGGATCAGACCTGGCAGTACGGCGGGTCCGTAGATTTGACTTTAAAGCTTGATTTCCAAAAGATGGGGCTTTGGCCCGGCGCATTTATTGATGCAAGGGTGGAGAACCAGTTCGGCAATTTTGTCAACAATGGCACTGGGGCGCTGCTGCCGGCAAACATGGATGGGATATCCCCGTTGCCGGACTATCACAAAGTTGCTGTTCCCCACTTTGTGTTCACGCAATTCCTCTCCAAAAGCTTTGGGGTTTTCTTTGGCAAGATTAGCACACTGGACGGTGATAACAATTATTTCGCAGGCAAGAGGGGCAAAGAGCAGTTCATGAATCAGAACTTTGTTTTAAACCCTGTTGCTATAAGAAGCGCGCCTCTTTCAGCACTGGGAGGAGGCATGGTTTTTGTTTTGCCGGATGTGTATGCCAAAAGGCCTGCTACGGTCTCATTTATGGTTTTGGGTTCCAACGGTGTGCCCAACGAGATTGGGTGGGACGATGACTTTGAAGACGGTGAAAGTTACGCCACGGAAATTAAGTTGCCGACCGAATTCTTCGGCAAAGAGGGAGCTCATACGTTCGGAGCGGCATATAATAACAAGGATGTCGCCATATTGGACCAGGACCCTCGGTTCATACTCGGCACGATACTGGGGCTGCCGGTAACGGCGCAAAGAGAAAAGGGAACATGGGCTTTCTATTATAACTTTCATCAGTATCTCTATACTGAAGAGCAGGACAAGACACAGGGATTCGGGCTTTTCGGCAGATACGGTATTGCGGATGACAAGGCTTGCCCGATAGCGTCCTTCTATAGTATCGGATTGGGCGGTAAAGGCCTTCTGTACAGCCGAGACAACGATACATACGGTGTGGGCTATTTCTATGCTGTGCTTTCCGACAAATTGCCAAATCTGGTAAGTCGGTTCTTCGGCGACTCACAGGGGTTCGAGGCTTTCTACAATATTGAAATTACAAAATGGCTCCACTTAACACCCGATTTCCAGATTATTAACCCAAGCAATGAAAGGGTTGATACTGCCTATGTGGCTGGAATCAGAGCTCGAATAGATTTTTAAACATACTAATTCGCAAGCAGGAAAGGAGAGTTGTCAATATGGCACTAAAAGAATACAAACCAGGAACTGCGTTCAGTGGAGTAATTGGACGGACGTTTGATGTGTCGCAGCCTGCGTGGCCGCAGCCGCTGCGTGCTAAAGAAGGTGCGCCCAACATATTGTTCATTGTACAGGATGATACCGGCTTCGGCCAGATGGGCTGTTACGGCAGCCCCATCGCAACGCCGAACATTGACGCTCTTGCCAAGAACGGCCTGCTCTTCAACAACATGCATACCACGGCTCTCTGTTCGCCGACGCGCTCGTGCATCCTGACCGGTCGCAACCATCACTCAAACGCCATGTCCTGTATCACGGAGGGGTCGACCGGCTATCCAGGCGGAAACGGGAACATCCCGTTCGAGAACGGCATGCTCTCCGAGATGCTGCTGCAGCACGGCTACAACACATACGCCATCGGCAAGTGGCACCTCACGCCGGCGGACCAGATCTCAGCGGCCGGCCCCTATGAGCGCTGGCCATTAGGGCGAGGCTTCGAACGCTACTATGGATTCCTTGGCGGTGATACGCACCAGTACTATCCGGAACTGGTTTATGACAACCATAGCGTCGAGCCTGAAAAGACGCCCGAAGAAGGCTATCATTTGACTGAAGACCTCGTTGACAAGGCCATCGGTTTTATCGCCGACTCCAAGCAGATTGCTCCGAATAAACCATTTTTTATGTACTTCTGCCCCGGTGCGATGCATGCGCCGCATCACGTTCCGAAGGAGTGGGCTGATAAGTATAAAGGGAAATTTGACGACGGCTGGGATGCATACCGCGAGAAGACCTTCAAGCGACAAAAAGAACTCGGCATCATCCCGCAGGATGCCGAGCTCTCGCGTCACGATCCAGATGTTCAGGACTGGAACACGCTCTCTGCCGATGAGAAGAAGCTGTATGCCCGAATGATGGAGGTATTCGCGGGATTCCTCTCCCATACGGATTACCACTACGGCCGCCTGTTCAACTTCCTCAAGTCGATCGGCGAGTGGGAGAACACGCTTATTATGTTCATCTCCGACAACGGCGCCAGCGCAGAAGGCGGACCGACCGGGTCGGTCAACGAAAACAAGTTCTTCAACTACGTGCCGGACTCACTGGAACAAAATCTGGCAATGATCGACGAGCTGGGAGGGCCGACGACCTTTAATCACTATGCCTGGGGCTGGACCTTTGCAGGAAATACGCCATTCCGCCGCTGGAAGCGCGAGACTTATCGCGGCGGCATCAGCGACCCGTTCATCGTCCATTGGCCGAAGGGTATCAAGGCGAAGGGCCAAGTGCGCACGCAGTATGCTCATGCCATTGATATGGTTCCGACGGTGCTCAATACGCTGGGCATCGAGGCCCCGACCTCCATCAAAGGCGTTACTCAGTCGCCGATAGAAGGATACAGTTTTGCCGATGCCTTGAACGATACGAAGGCGCCCACAAAGCATATCACTCAATACTTCGAGATGATGGGGCATCGTTCCATATATCACGATGGTTGGCGCGCGGTATGCCCGTGGCCGGGGACGTCTTTCAAGGAAGCGGGCAAAGGCTTCGGCGATCCTATCCCCGCCGAGAAGCTGACCGAGCTGGATGCAAAAGGCTGGGAGCTGTATCACATCGACAAAGACTTCGCTGAGAATCACAATCTGGCTGCCGAAAACCGGCCTAAACTGATTGAGATGATTGCTCAGTGGTATGTCGAAGCAGGCAAGTACAACGTCCTGCCCGTGGATGGTCGGGGGGCTGAACGGTTTGCCGACCCGCGTCCGCAGATTGCGGTCGCTCGCAACAGCTACACCTACTATCCCGGCACACAGATGGTGCCAACTAACGCCTGCCCCACGGTGCTCAACCGGCCCCACAGCATCACGGCTGATGTCGAGATACCCAAGGGTGGCGCGGAAGGAGCGTTGCTCTCCGCAGGCGATGTCCAGGGTGGCTACTGCTTCTACGTGCAGAACGGCAAGCTCCACTATGTCTATAACTACGTCGGCAGCCAGTTCTTTCACGTTGAATCGAACGTCCAAGTTCCTGAGGGACGTCGCAAGCTGCGCTTCGAGTTCGAAGTGACTGGCAAACCCGATATCAAGAATGGCAAGGGCACGCCGGGCCGCGGGCAACTCTACATTGACGGCAAGCTGGTCGGACAGGGGGACATCCCTCTCACGATGCCAATCATGCTCGGACTTGCTGGGGGCATAGTTTGCGGCGCCGACACCGGCTCGCCGGTCTGGGACAAATACAAACCGCCGTTTAAGTTCACCGGCACGCTCTACGGCGCAACTGTGGATGTCAGCGGCGAATTGATAAAGGACGATGAACATGCCTTGAAAGTGATCATGGCGCGGCAGTAAATACATTCAGGATCGGCAGTCCGGTGTGGATTGCTGCTCTGTGCTGATTAAATTGATGAAAAACCAAATAACGAAAGGAGCAACATTATGAGTTCACAAGACAAGATTCAAAGAACAGTTCTACCCATCCCGGATCAGCCGCACGTGGGTCTGACGACCTACGACGCCAAGGACCCGGACACCAAGTATCCGCCGATCAGGGAATTGCGGCCGCCCACGGGCGCGCCCAATGTCCTTGTCATCCTGATCGACGACGTGGGTTTTGGCGCGACCAGCGCCTTTGGAGATCCGTGCCAGACGCCGAACTTCGAGAAGCTCGCGGCCAACGGACTCAAATACAACCGGTTCCACACGACCGCGCTCTGCTCGCCGACACGGCAGGCGATCCTGACCGGCCGCAACCATCATTCGGCCGGCATGGGCTCGATCACCGAGTTTGCCACGTCGGCGCCGGGCTCGTGCTCGTTCATGCCCAACACCATCTCGCCGATTGCGCGGACGCTGAAGCTGAACGGCTACTCGACCTCGCAGTTCGGCAAGTGCCATGAAGTGCCGGTCTGGCAGACCAGCCCCATGGGACCGTTCGATGCCTGGCCCACCGGCGGCGGAGGTTTCGAGTACTTTTACGGCTTTATCGGCGGCGAGACGAATCAGTGGTATCCCGCCATCTATGAAGGGACGACACCGATCGAGCCCGAGAAGACGCCCGAAGAGGGCTATCACTTCATGGCCGACATGACCGACAAGGCGATCAAGTGGATCCACCAGCAAAAGGCGCTCATGCCCGACAAGCCGTTCTTTACCTACTTCGCGCCGGGCGCCACACATGCGCCGCATCATGTTCCCAAAGAGTGGGCAGATAAATATAAAGGCAAGTTTGACCAGGGCTGGGACAAGCTGCGCGAGGAGACGTTCGCGCGGCAGAAGAAGCTCGGCGTCATACCGCAGGACTGTCAACTGACAAAACGCCATGACGGTATCCCGGCCTGGGACACCATCTCCGCCGAGATGAGGCCGGTCCTCGCCCGTCAAATGGAAGTGTATGCAGGGTACCTCAGCTATGCCGACCACTATGTGGGCAAGCTGATCGATGCACTGAAGGACCTCGAGATCCTCGATGACACGCTGATCTACGTGATCATCGGCGACAACGGCGCCTCGGCTGAAGGGTCGCTCCAGGGCACGTACAACGAGATGGTGACGATCACGGGGTTCGGCCACCTGGAGACGCCGGAGTTCCTGAACGCCCATCTCGACAAGTTCGGCGGGGTGGAGGCGTACAACCACTACGCGGTGGGCTGGGCGCACGCCATGGACACGCCGTACCAGTGGACCAAGCAGGTAGCTTCGCACTTCGGTGGCACTCGCAACGGCACGATCGTCCACTGGCCAAAGGGGATCAAGGCCAAAGGCGAGGTACGCTCTCAATTCCACCATGTGATCGATGTTGCTCCGACGATCCTGGAGGCGGCGGGGCTGCCGGAGCCGGTGTTCGTCAACGGGGTCCAGCAGAAGCCCATCGAAGGCGTCAGCATGTCGTATTCGTTTGACGGCGCCAAGGCGGCTGAGCGGCACGAGACGCAGTACTTCGAGATGTCCGGAAACCGCGGCATCTACCACAAGGGCTGGACCGCGGTGACCAAACACCGCACACCGTGGGATCCCGGTGTCGCCAAGCAGGTGGCCTTCGACGACGATGTATGGGAGCTGTACGACACGACCAAGGACTGGAGCCAGTCGAAGGACCTGGCGAAAGCAAATCCGCAGAAGCTGCACGAATTGCGGCGGCTGTGGCTGATCGAAGCGGTCAAGTACAACGTGCTGCCATTGGACGACCGCTTCGCCGAGCGTGCCAACGCCGAGCTCGCCGGCCGGCCGCAGTTGACCAAGGGCAACCGGCAGCTCTTTTTCGGCGGCATGGGACGGCTGACCGAGAACTCGATTGTCAACTACAAGAACAAGTCGCACGCCGTCACGGCCGAGGTGGTCGTGCCCCAGTCCGGCGCGGAGGGCGTTATCATCGCGGTGGGCGGTAGCATCGGCGGCTGGAGCCTCTACACCAAGGACGGCAAGCCGAAGTACTGCTACAACTTCTACGGCCTTAACCGCTACACGGTCGAGGGCACGACGAAGATTCCGGCGGGGACACACCAGGTGCGGATGGAGTTCAAGTACGACGGCGGCGGCATCGCGAAGGGCGGCACGGTCACGCTGTACGTGGATGGGAAGAAGGCCGGCGAAGGTCGCGTGGATCAGACCGAGCCGTTCGTCTTCTCCGCCGACGAGACCTGTGATGTCGGCAACGAATTCGGTTCGCCTGTGCCCCCGGACTATCCGGCGTGCAAGAAGTTCAGCGGCGATGTCAACTGGGTCGAGATCGACGTTGATAAGGACGCCGAGGATTTCGATCACCTCATCACGCCCGAAGAACGCCTGCGCGTCGCCATGGCGTGGCAGTAGGAAAAAAGTAATAAACGACAAGTAACCAGTGGCGAGGAATAGGTTCTCGCCACTGGTTACTGATTATTCAATAAAGTGAGATGATGCGGATTATGAAAGAAGACGACAAAATTCAGGAATTTTCGTTGTTCGGCGGGCTATTGCAGTGGCTGGGATGCCGACTGGGCCTGGTCCGGGAAAAAACGAATACCTTTTGGCTTGGGGTGGCACTCGGCCTGTTGGCATGGGGTGTTCTGATGTTGCTGGGGCTCCTGCAGGGAGTCGGCCATAAGATGTTTTCTCTTGCCGTGATTGGTGTTCATGTCCGCCTCCTGGTAGCAATCCCACTGTTTTTCTTATGTGAAACGTGGGTAATTCCACGGATGGCGGAGTTCGTCCGCAACATCGTAAGCTCTGGCATGGTGCCTGAAACCGAATTGCCAGCCTTGGCATCGGACATCCGCCGTGTCGGCCGGATAAAAGATTCATGGTTAGCAGAGGTTCTTATTCTCCTGGCGGCGTTTATGTTACCCATGATTATTAGTATGCCTGGCAGGACTGGTGATTGGGAGTTGACCGCTAAACTATCCGAGGGCGGACATGCCTGGGTTTATGGCTGGTATCTTGGATTCTGTCTGCCGCTGTTTCGTTTTCTGATGCTTCGCTGGCTCTGGCATCTGGGTCTGTGGTGGTATTTTCTTTGGCGCGTGGAAAAACTAAAGCTCCGGCTTATCCCGACTCACCCCGACAGCGCAGCAGGGTTGGGGTACCTGGAGGTCGTACAGGAACATTTCGTTCCGTTGGCAGTGGCGACCTCGGCGGTTCTTTCCGCATCTTTTGCGGAAGACATCTCTTCGCAAACGATGGCGTTCGATGCCCTATACCGCTCTATTCCGATAGTCCTGCTTCTTAACGCGGTGCTGTTTATAGGCCCGCTATTTATTTTTTCTCCTAAGCTATGGATCTGCCGGATAACCGGGTTGAACGAATATATGGTTATGGCTCACCATTATGTCAACGCATTTGACCGCAAGTGGATCCGGGATGAAAAGGCGACCGGCGAATCTCAGTTGGGCACGCCGGATATGCAGTCGCTGGCTGATTTAACCAACAGCGTCAACGTAGTGCGCCATATGCGATGGGTTCCCGCGAGCCGAAGGCTCATAATGGTAGTCGCGGCATCCGCAATTCTGCCGCTGCTGCCGCTGTTTCTGTTTAAGTATCCCGCCACGGAGCTGGTTGAGAAACTATTTAGGACATTGGTCGGCCTATGACCGGCTCATAAAGAAATGAGATACTGATGAGACATATGCACGAACATAAAGAGGCTGTAACCGGCCGACTCAATAAGCCGTGGCCGGTGTTGCCCTGGCTGCAGGGATATGGCGGTAAGACATTCCGGCTGGACCTTGTTGCTGGTTTGACGGCCGCGGCGGTAGTAATACCACAGGCAATGGCCTACGCCTCGATTGCCGGGTTGCCGGTTCAAGTGGGGCTGTATACGGCCCTTGTGCCGATGATTATCTACGCAATACTGGGCACATCCCGAACGATGAGTTTCAGCACAACATCAACAATTGCCATACTTACCGCAGCGGAGCTGGCGGCAGTAGTATCACAAGGCGACCAGGTCGCTCTTTTAACCGTCGCATCGACACTGGCGATACTTGTCGGTGCTTTTCTTCTCCTTGCATGCATTCTACGTCTTGGTTTTATCGCGAACTTTATTTCCGCTCCAGTGCTGACAGGTTTCAAAGCAGGTATCGGTCTGGTCATAATCATTGATCAAATTCCCAAACTGATCGGTTTTCAAATTGACAAAGGGCCATTTTTCCAAAACATTGTTTCCATTGTAACGCAACTCGGACAGCTACATGTGCCGACTATGGTGATTGGTTTGCTTGCGATTGTTATTGTTATTGGCCTTGGGCATTTTTTGCCTCGCATACCAGCTCCGCTAATCGTGGTGGTTCTTGGTATCGCCGCATCAGGGCTTTTGAATCTGAAACAGTCGGATGTTTTAGTATTGGGGCATATTCCGGCCGGTTTGCCTGCCCCTCTTTTGCCGGATATTTCACTCGTCGGAAAACTCCGGCCTGGCGCGATGGGAATAGCCCTTATGTCATTTGTGGAATCGATTGCGGCCGGCCGGGCTTTTGTAAGGCATGGTGAACCAAGACCGAACGCAAATAGAGAATTGTTCGCTTTGGGCGTGGCCAATCTTGCGGGAGGATTTTTCAGAATTTTACCGGCTGGCGGCGGCACATCTCAAACAGCAGTAAACTATAGAGCAGGAGCACGCACCCAGTTGGCTGAAGTGGTAACAGCGGTGATCGTACTTGCGACGCTTTTATTCATTGCTTCTCTAATCGGCTTGATGCCGCAGGCAGTACTGGCTGCTATTGTGGTGGCCGCTACTGTCGGACTGCTGAGCCCAAAAGAATTCATTGCTATTCTAACGGTACGCAGAACTGAATTCTGGTGGGGTTTAGTTGCCTTTGTTGGCGTGGTGATATTGGGCACGCTGCAAGGCATACTGGTAGCAATTGCGATTTCAGTATTGACTATGTTTTATATTGCCAATCATCCGCCTATCTATGCTGTCGGTCGTAAAAGAGGAACCGATATTTTTAGGCCTTTGTCGCCTGAGCATCCTGAAGACGAAAACTTTTCCGAGGTTGTTGATTGTGCGTACTGAAGGAGCTTTGACTTTTGCCAGTGCGCCGAATCTCCGCGAAGAGATGTTGGCTTTGATAAATGAAGCAAAACCTCGCTGCCTTTTACTGGACTGCAGCGCTATACCCTTCATTGAATACACAGCATTGAAACTTTTAATCGACTTTGAAGAAAAGCTCGGTGAAAACGACATTACTTTGTGGCTCGCGGCGTTGAATCCGAGGGCGCTCGATATGGTAAAGCGTTCCGGACTCTTTGCTAAATTGGGTCACGAGAGGATGTTCCACAATACAGAAGAAGCTGTTCATGCGTACTCTGCTGAAAGGAGCTATAAATGACTTCGCCTAATACGCTAAAAGCGTTTCACATTATGGCCAAGCCCACGGGTTCAGACTGCAACCTGAACTGTGCATACTGTTTCTTTTTGAAAAAAGAAGGACTTTATCCGGGCAGCGATTTCCGAATGTCGGATGAGGTTCACGAGGCCTATATCCGGCAGCTTATGGAGGCCCACCATGTTCCGCAGGTGACTGTGGCGTGGCAGGGCGGCGAGCCGACCCTGATGGGTCTGGATTTCTTTCGCCGTTCCGTAGAGTTCCAGAAAAAATACCGAAAACCAGGCACTGCTGTCGAAAACACCTTTCAAACTAATGGAGTTCTTCTTAATGACCAGTGGTGCCAGTTCTTTGGCGAGAATAATTTCCTTATCGGCCTCAGCCTCGATGGCCCAAAGGAGCTTCATGACTTCTACCGTAAAGACAAAGCAGGCCATGGAACCTTCGACCGAGTCGTCCGTGCCGTTCGACTGCTCCAGAAACACAAAGTAGAATTCAATATCCTTTGCACGGTCAATTCGAAAAACGCGGACCATCCGCTTGATGTTTATCGTTTCTTCAGGGATGAAATTGGGGCGCATTATATACAGTTTATTCCTATCGTTGAACGTGACAACCAGACTGGTTTTCAGGAAGGCAACAACGTTACAGACCGATCCGTTCGGCCGAACCAATGGGGA
>Ga0315294_10010402_pt1 | contig 10202 bp, 7 predicted proteins | sample YL17G13_40_MG_FD_203626 | JGI IMG/M metagenome (GOLD analysis project Ga0315294, IMG submission 203626) | Sediment microbial communities from Yellowstone Lake, YNP, Wyoming, USA - YL17G13_40 | ecosystem: Environmental > Aquatic > Freshwater > Lake > Sediment | place: USA: Wyoming | collected...
CCGGCCGACGTCGGCGACGAGACCGAGGTCGCCGAACTGCTTGGGCGGATCCGCTCGGAGTTGCCGCCGCTGGGCGGCGTGGCCCATCTGGCGGGCGTGCTCGATGACGCGCTCTTACCGCAGCAGGACATGGAGCACTTCCGCACCACACTGCGGCCCAAGGCGCTGGCTGCTCACCACCTGCACCGGTTGACCAAGGACGACGATCTGGAGTTCTTCATCCTGTTCTCGTCGGCGTCGGCCGTGCTGGGTTCGCCTTCCCAGGCGAACTATGCCACCGCGAATGCGCTGCTCGATGGCCTGGCAGCCCATCGGCGGGCGCACGGTCTCCCGGCGACCGCCGCCAACTTCGGCCCCTGGGGCCGCGGCGGGATGGCCAGTTCGCAGGCGGCGGTCGCCAATCTCAGCGCGCAGGGCATGATGCCGCTGGAGCCGACGGCGGCCCTGGCCGCGCTCGGCGAGATCATCCGGCACGGAACTGGTCAGGCAACCGTCCTCAAGGCCAACTGGCAACGCACCGCGAAGATGTTGGGGGGCATCCGCCCGCCGCTTCTCGACCAGGTGTTGCCCACCGGTGACGCGGCGGCATCCGGGGACAGCGAGTTGCTCCGGCAACTCCAGGAGATCCCGGTGGCGCAGCGGGTCGATTTCATCACCGAATTCCTGCAGCGCGAAGTCCAGGGTTTCCTGCGGCTCGCGCAACCGCCTGCCGCAACCAGCAGGTTCCTGGACCTCGGTACCGACTCACTGATGGCGGTAGAACTCCGCAACCGGTTGTTCGGGCAGTTCGGTGGCAAGTTCGATATCACCCCAACCGCGGTATTCGACTACCCGTCGATCGGGGAACTCGCTGGGCATCTGGTCTCGCAACTTCCCGATTCGGATGCACCGTCGGGCGACGAGGAATCCCCGGCGGAGCCCCAGGCGGACCCGGCGCCCGAGGACTGAACCGACAGATTGCAACGTCCGCGTGCTGTGGATCACAGGCGCTTGCATTTGTGCGCATAAATGTATAGCTTCAATAATGTTACTGGTGGGTAACTTATTGCGAGTACCCAACCGCTGAAGTGGCGTTTTCATCCAAGGAGGAACAGTGGGCCACTACAAGAGCAATATCCGCGACCAGGTGTTCAACTTGTTCGAGGTGCTTGGCCTCGATAAGGCCCTCGGTGGGGGTGACTACAGCGACATCGACCGCGACACCGCCACCGAGATGCTCGGTGAGATGGCGCGGCTGTGCGAGGGGCCGGTCGCCGCATCCTTCGTCGATGGCGACCGCAACCCGCCGGTCTTCGACCCGGCGACACATACCGTGACCCTTCCGGAATCCTTCAAGGCATCGGTGCGCGCCTTCATCGACGGCGGCTGGGACAAGGTCGGCCTGGACGAAGGACTCGGCGGCGTGCCGGTGCCCAAGGCGCTGTTGTGGGCACTGCACGAGCATGTGCTCGGCGCCAACCCCGCGGTGTGGATGTACGGCGGCGGCGCCGGTTTCGCCCAGATCCTGTACAACTTGGGCACCGAGGAGCAGAAGAAGTGGGCCACCCTCGCCGCCGAGCGCGGTTGGGGATCGACCATGGTGCTGACCGAGCCGGACGCCGGCTCCGACGTCGGCGCGGGCCGTACCAAGGCGGTCAAGCAGGAAGACGGGTCCTGGCACATCGACGGCGTGAAGCGGTTCATCACCTCGGCGGACTCCGACGACTTGTTCGAGAACATCATGCATCTGGTGCTCGCCCGCCCCGAGGGCGCGGGCCCGGGCACCAAGGGTCTGTCGCTGTTCATCGTGCCGAAGTTCCACTTCGATCCCGAGACCGGCGCACCCGGCGAGCGCAACGGTGTCTTCGTCACCAACGTTGAACACAAGATGGGCCTGAAGGTCTCGGCGACCTGCGAGCTCACCTTCGGCCAGCACGGCATTCCGGCCAAGGGCTGGCTGGTCGGCGAGGTGCATGAGGGCATCGCGCAGATGTTCGACGTCATCGAGCAGGCCCGGATGATGGTGGGCACCAAGGCGATCGCCACCCTGTCCACCGGTTACCTCAACGCGCTGGAGTACGCCAAGGAGCGGGTGCAGGGCGCCGATCTGACCCAGATGATGGACAAGACCGCGCCCCGCGTCAGCATCACCCACCACCCGGACGTGCGCCGAAGCCTGATGACCCAGAAGGCGTACGCCGAGGGCCTGCGCGCTCTGTACCTGTTCACCGCGACCTTCCAGGACGCGGCGGTGGCCAGGACGGTGCAGGGTGTCGATCCCGAATTGGCGGCCAAGGTCAATGATCTGTTGCTGCCCATCGTCAAGGGTGTGGGCTCGGAGCAGGCGTACGCCAAGCTCACCGAGAGCCTGCAGACCCTCGGCGGCTCGGGCTTCCTGCAGGACTACCCGCTGGAGCAGTACATCCGGGACGCCAAGATCGATTCGCTCTACGAGGGCACGACGGCGATTCAGGCGCAGGACTTCTTCTTCCGCAAGATCATCCGCGACAAGGGTGTGGCCCTGGCTCATGTGGCCGGCCAGATCGATGAGTTCGTCAAGAACGAGTCCGGAAACGGCCGGCTCAAGACTGAGCGGGCACTGCTCGCCAAGGCGCTGGAGGATGTCCAGGGCATGGCGGCCGCGCTGACCGGCTACCTGATGGCGGCGCAGGAGGACTCCAAGAGCATCTACAAGGTGGGCTTGGGTTCGGTGCGCTTCCTGATGAGCGTCGGCGACCTGGTGATGGGCTGGTTGCTGCTGCGTCAGTCGGCGGTGGCGATGGCCGCCCTCGACGCCGGCACCCCGGATGCGGACCGGTCCTTCTACGAGGGCAAGATCGCTGCCGCATCGTTCTTCGCGAAGAACTTCCTTCCACTGCTCACGGGCACGCGCCAGGTGGTCGAGTCGCTGGACAACGAGATCATGGAGCTCGACGAAGCGGCGTTCTAGAACGTCGAACAGCGCTGGCCCCGGAACCTGGTTCCGGGGCCACCGTTGTTTGCAGACCGTCGGGGGACCTAGTGCCCTTCCGCTTCCGCGTGATTTTGCTACGGTCAGTCTTGTGTCCGCTCCGCAGAGCAAGTCCGGCAGGGCCGGAAACGACAGGGCCGGAAACGACAGGGCCGGAAACGCGCTGGCCAACATCGTCGGGCCGTTCACCAAGGCGGGGGGCTACTACGCACGCTCGTGGAGCACCTATCTCGGCGGCGCCCACAGCGAACTGCCCACCGCCCGGCCCACCCTGTCACTGGCCACCCACGCCCTGCGGGACGAACTCGTGCTCGTGGGTCTGCTGTGGCGCCGCCCGCTGAGCGATCCCGCCGCTTACGAACAGATCAACCGGGAGGTTCACGAGGCGCTCGACTTCTACGGTGCGCAGGGCTGGCTGGAGAAGCCGCAGAGTTTCTTCCCGGCGCCGCCGGCGCCCGTCGACGTCTCGATCCGCTCGTTCACCAGCCGTAACCGCACCCACCAGCGATTGTCGTTCGCCAGCGGCTACGAACCGCACGCCGGCGAGCCCGGGGCCGAGCGCTGGATGAGCTACACCGGCAATAACCGCGACTACGCATTGATGTTGCGGCACAAGGAACCTCGACCCTGGATCGTCTGCGTGCACGGCACCGAGATGGGGCGCGCGGGGCTGGATCTGACCCTCTTCCGGGCCTGGCACCTGCATGAGGATTTCGGCCTGAACGTCATCCTGCCGGTGCTGCCGATGCACGGCCCGCGGGCCCGGGGGCTCCCGAAGGGAGCGGTGTTCCCCGGCGAAAACGTGATGGACGACGTGCACGGCACCGCCCAGGCGGTATGGGACGTGCGCCGGGTGATCGCCTGGATCCGGGCTCAGCAGCCCGGTGCCCGGATCGGCCTCAACAGCATCTCCCTGGGCGGGTACATCGCGGCGCTGGTCGCCAGCCTCGACGACGACCTGACCTGCGCCATCCTCGGCGTGCCGCCGTCGAACCTTGTCGAACTGCTCGGCCGCCACTCTGGTCTGCCCAAGGACGATCCGCGTCAGTTGACCATCGAACTGGCCAAGCCGATCGGCCGGATGGTGTCGCCGCTGTCCATGGAGCCGAAGGTGCCCCCGCAGGGCAGGTTCATCTATGCGGGGGTGGCCGACCGCATCGTGCACCCGCGCCAGCAGGTGATGGCGCTCTGGGAGCACTGGGGCCGGCCGGACATCGGCTGGTACCCCGGCGGCCACACCGGGTTCTTCCAGGCACGGCCAGTTCAGCGTTACGTCGATGCCGCGCTCGTGCAGTCCGGCCTGGCTGACGGCGGCCCCGCACTGACCCGACCCGGAAAAAAGTAACCGAACGGTGTTGATACCCGCGCACTCGCGGGCTCAAACCCCTTCTGTCCGAATCGCCTCATGCCTCGAGGATGGCCGTCACGCCCTGGCCGCCGGCGGCGCAGATGGAGATCAGCCCCCGCACCGGCGCCCCCTCTGTCTGCGCCTTCTTCTCGGCGAGTTGCTTGGCGAGCTGCGCGACGATCCGCCCGCCGGTGGCCGCGAACGGGTGCCCGGCGGCAAGCGAGGAGCCATTGACGTTCAGTTTGGCGCGATCGATGGCGCCCAGGGCGCGATCCAGGCCCAGCCGCTCCTTGCAGTAGTCCTCAGACTCCCACGCCTGCAGATGGGCCAGCACCACCGAGGCGAACGCCTCGTGAATCTCGTAGAAGTCGAAGTCCTGCAGGCTGAGTCCGTTGCGCGCCAGCAGCCTCGGCACCGCGTAGGTGGGGGCCATCAGCAGACCGTCCTGGCCGTTGACGTAGTCCACGGCTGCGGTCTCGGCGTCGACGAGGTAGGCCAGTGGAGTCAGCCCCCGCGCCTGCGCCCACTCGTCGCTGGACAGCAGTACCACCGACGCACCGTCGGTCAACGGCGTCGAATTGCCGGCGGTCATGGTGGCGTCGCCGCCCTTCACCCCGAACACCGGCCGCAGCGTCGCGAGCTTCTCCGCGGAGGAGTCGGCGCGCAGGTTGTTGTCGCGGTAGAGGCCCAGGAACGGGGTGACCAGGTCGTCGAAGAACCCCCGGTCGTAGGCGGCGGCCATGTTGCGGTGGCTGGCCGCGGCGAGCTGGTCTTGCTCGACCCGCTTGACACCCATCTTCTTGGCGGTGACGGCGGCGTGCTCGCCCATGGACAAACCGGTGCGCGGTTCGCCGTTGGTCGGGATCTCCACCCCGAGCGCCGCCGGGAGCCGGCCGACCAGCTTGAGCCGGTCGAGGTTCGAGGTGGAGCGCCGCAGTGCGAGCAGCGAGCGCCTCAGGTTGTCACCCAGCCCTATCGGCGCATCGGAGGTGGTGTCCACACCGCCGGCGGCGGCGACCTCATAGCGCCCCGCGGCGATGCCGTCTGCAGCCGCGACGGCGGCTTGCAGGCCGGTCCCGCACGCCTGCTGAATATCGAACGCGGGTGTGAAGGGCGAGAGCGCGGTGCCCAGGACGCTCTCGCGCATCAGGTTGAAGTCCCTGCTGTGCTTGAGGACGGCCCCGCCGATGACCGCGCCGAGTTGCTCGCCGTCCAGCCCGAAACGGTCCACCAGGCCGCTCAGCGTCGCGGTGAACATGTCCTGGTTCGACGCCTCCGCATACGCGGTGTCCGAGCGCGCGAACGGAATCCGGTTCCCACCGAGGACGGCGACCTTTCGTCTGTTCTGGGCGGCCACGCCAAACCTCCGCTGCATCGGGGCACAAGATGGGTATTCGCACCCATCCTACGCGCCGTTCTTACTCTGGAGTAAGTTCTTCCCGATACCACCGCATTGCAAACGCGAAAGGCACTCCCGTGGCTTCCGACCTTCTGTCCCAGGCGATCAACTCCGCTCCCGGGTCGTTCCTCGCCAAGCAACTCGGCCTGCCCGCACCGGAGACGCTGCGCCGGTACCGGCCCGGTGACCCGCCACTGGCCGGCTCGCTGTTGATCGGCGGAGACGGCCGGCTGGCGCAACCGGTGCGGTCCGCCCTGGCCGACGACTACGACATCGTCGGCAACAACCTCGGCGGGCGGTGGGCGGACACCTTCGGCGGGCTGGTGTTCGATGCCACCGGCATCACCGAACCGGTGGCCCTGCGCACCGTGTACGAGTTCTTCACCCCACTGCTGCGCAATCTCGGCCCGTCGGCGCGGGTGGTGGTCCTGGGCACCACCCCGGCCGAGGCGGCCGACACCGACGAGCACATCTGCCAGCGGGCATTGGAAGGATTCACCCGTTCGCTGGGCAAGGAACTGCGCCGGGGTGCCACGGCGGCGCTGGTCTACGTCTCTCCGGATGCCAAACCCGCGGCGACAGGGGTGGAGTCGACGCTACGGTTCATCCTGTCGGCAAAGTCGGCCTACGTCGACGGCCAGGTTTTCTACGTCGGCGCCGACGATTCGCACCGGCCCGCCGATCCGAACAAACCGCTGGCCGGCAAGGTCGGCATCGTCACCGGCGCAGCGCGCGGGATCGGCGCGACCATCGCGGAGGTGTTCGCCCGCGACGGCGCCCGGGTGGTGGCGATCGACATTGAGGATTCCGCGCAGGCACTGGAGCAGACGGCCGCGCGGGTGGGCGGCACCGCGCTGGCATTGGACGTGACCGCGCCGGACGCCGTCGACCGGATCGCCGCACATCTTCGCGAACACTTCTCCGACTTCAACGGGGGCCGGGCCGACATCCTGGTGAACAACGCCGGCATCACCCGCGACAAACTGCTGGCCAACATGGACGACGCCCGCTGGGACGCCGTGATCGCGGTCAATCTGGTTGCGCCGCTGCATCTCACCGAAGGCCTGGTGGCGGGCGGCAGTATCGGTGAGGGCGGCCGGGTGATCGGGCTGTCATCGATGGCCGGCATCGCCGGCAACCGCGGGCAGACCAACTATGCGACCACCAAGGCCGGGATGATCGGCATCACCGAGGCTCTGGCACCTTCGCTGGCCGCCAAGGGCATCACGATCAACGCGGTCGCACCCGGTTTCATCGAGACGGCGATGACCGCGGCGATCCCATTGGCCACCCGGGAGGTGGGTCGCCGGCTCAACTCGCTGTACCAGGGCGGGGAACCCGTGGATGTCGCCGAGACCATCGCCTACTTCGCCAGCCCGGCCTCGAATGCCGTCACCGGCAACGTGATCCGGGTGTGCGGCCAGGCCATGCTGGGGGCCTGAGCATGTCCAGGTCGCCTGAATCGGGGCTGCTGAACATGGTGCGGGCGGGAATCGGCGCGCTGCCCTTCGTTCCCCGCGGCGACCGCCTGCCGGACCGGGTGGAGACCGTCCCCGAGATGTCGATCGACCGTGCGAACGTCGCCGCCTACGCCTCGGCCACCGGACTGCGCTACGGCGCATACGTTCCGCTGACGTACCCGTTCGCGCTGACCTTCCCGACCGTCATGTCCCTGCTCACCGGGTTCGATTTCCCCTTCCCGGCCATCGGTGCGGTGCATGTGGAGAACCACATCACCGCCTACCGGCCTATTGCCGTGACCGACACCATCGCCGTCAAGGTGCACGCGGAGAACCTGCGCGAGCACCGCAAGGGCCTGCTCGTCGACCTGGTGACCGACATTTCCGTCGGCAACGACCAAGCATGGCACCAGGTCGCCACCTTCCTGCACCAGCAGCGCACCAGCTTGTCCGGCGAGCCCAAGCCCGAACCGACCGCACCGGTGAAACTGCCCTCCCCCAATGGGATTCTTCGGATCACGCCTGCCCAGATCCGCCGTTACGCGGCGATCAGCGGGGACCGAAACCCGATTCACACCAGCTCGCTCGGCGCAAAGCTGTTCGGATTTCCCACCGCCATCGCGCACGGGATGTTCAGTGCGGCAAGGGTTTTGGCCAACATCGAAGGGCAGTTACCCGACGCCGTGCGGTACTCGGTCAAGTTCGGCAAGCCGGTGCTGCTGCCGGCCAGCGCCGGGGTCTACATGGACCGGGTCTCCGGCGGTTGGGACATCGCGCTGCGCAACATGACCAAGGGCTATCCGCACCTGACTGCGACAGTGCGGGCCTTGTAGCGGACCCGACTGCCCGCTCAGCGCGCCGGATCCGGGTCCCGGTCGGCCGGCGCCCCTTTGAGGCCACGCCAGAAAAGGTTGATCAGCAGTTCGGCAGCGTCGTCGACGTCGGCGTCACCGACGCTGACCCGGGCCGCGACAGCCTCCCCGGCACCCACCAGGGCGACCGCAGTCATATGAAAGTCGCTGTGCGGCAACGGTACTCGGGTTCCCGTCTCCAGCAGTCGGGCGACCAGGTCGATGATCTTCCCGCGTCCCTGGCGAACCGTGTGCGCGAAGGCCTGGGAACTGGTGGCCTGGGTGTAGAGCACGATCCACGAGGCCCGATTGGCGTCGATGTAGTGCAGCACAGAACCGATGGTGCGACGCAGTAGTTCGTGCGGGCTCTGCTTGAGGACCCCTTCGACATCAACATCCGCGCGGACCGCATCGATGAAACGGCCCAACTCCCGGTTCAGGCAGGCGCCGAACAACTCCTCCTTGGACCCGTAGTACAGGTACAGCATCGGCTTGGAGATCTTCGCCTCGGCGGCGATGACATCCATCGACGTCTCGTGATAGCCGTTGAGCGAGAACATCTGCACGGCGGCATCCAGCATCTGTTGCTCGCGCACCGCGCGCGGCAACCGCTTGGTACCACCGGCCGCCATGAACGAAGTCCGCTTACCCGCCGCAGCGCCCGCTGGGGCCTTTGACGCCGGCCATCCGCAGCACCGAGCCCTCGACGGCAGGCATCGCGAGTTCACCGCCGCCGACAGCGGCCTCCAGGCGGTCCAGCACGGCGGGCACCTCATCGGTGGTGATCCACAGCGCCACGTCGGTACCTGCCTGCAATGCCCGCAGCACCGCCTCCGCCACCCCGTATCGCGAAGAGATGGCGGCCATGCTGGACAGGTCGTCGCTGAACACCGGCCCGTTGAAACCCGGACCGCCGAAGCCGCCGCTGCGCAGCAGGTTCACCGCGGCCGGACTGAGGCTGGCCGGCTGGTCGCCGGTCAGGCCGGGCACCTCGAGGTGACCGATCATCACCGCGACCGGAGCCTCGGCGACCAGCGTCCGGTAGGGCACCAGGTCGCTTTCCATCAGTTGTTCCAGCGGCGGAGTGGTCACCACCCCGGCGGTGTGCGAGTCACCCGAGCCGTGTCCGTGGCCCGGGAAGTGCTTGAGCACCGGCAGCACACCGGCGTCGCGCAGGCCGCGGGCGAACGCACCGGCGTAGGTGGTGACGGTGGCCGGGTCGTTGGAGAACGACCGGTCGCCGATCACCGTGTTGGCGCCCTGGTCGGAGACGTCGACGACGGGCGCGAAGTCCACGGTGATGCCCAGGCCGCGCATCTGGCGTCCCCGGCTCAGCGCTAACTGGTAGACCTCGTCGGGACTCTGGGTCTGCGCCAAGGTGCGGGCCGACGGCGCCGCGCCGATCAGTGCGGACAGCCGTGACACCCGGCCGCCCTCCTCGTCGACGCTGACCGCCAGCGGCAGCGGGCCCATGTTGGCGATCGCGCTGACGGTTCCGTCGGTGAGCATCGACAGGTCCGTCCAGCTGCCGATCATGATGCCGCCGACGTGGTGGGTGCTCACCACCGCGCGGGCGTCGGCTCCGTTGCGCACCCCGACCATGAGCAGCTGGGCCAGCTTGTCGCGGGTGGACATCGACGCCAGCATCGCCGCGCCGGTCCCGCAGGCCGGCGGCGCCGGGGCGGCCGGCGGGGAAAGCGGGCCGGACAGCGGCGTGACGCCGGCCGATTCGGCGGCGCTGACCTCAGGTGTGGGCGATGACGCGGTGCGTTGGGCCGGAGCCGAGCAGGCCGACAGAATCATCGGCACCGCCGCGCAGGCGGCGACCGTACGGAGAGATAGCAGGCGAGTGACCATCCGGACATGCTGTCATGACCGCCGCCTCGCGGCTGCCGCCACCCCAACTCTTCGGTCCAACCGAGGTCGGTGCGGCGATGTCGCCTCGTGCTAGGTTGACCAGCAGGGTTGCCTTCGCAACACGCTTGTCCACGAGACCCGACACGAGACCTCCAGGAGTCGCCGTTCATGACCCGGTTCGTGGTTCCCGCCGCCGCCAGCATCGTGGTGGGTCTGCTGCTCGGGGCCGCTTCGGTGTTCGGTGCGACCTTGATGATCCAGCAGGACACCAAGCCCATGCTGCAACCCGGCGATCCGGCTTCGTCGGTGCTCAACCGCGTCGAGTACGGCAACCGCG
>Ga0315294_10010403_pt1 | contig 10202 bp, 8 predicted proteins | sample YL17G13_40_MG_FD_203626 | JGI IMG/M metagenome (GOLD analysis project Ga0315294, IMG submission 203626) | Sediment microbial communities from Yellowstone Lake, YNP, Wyoming, USA - YL17G13_40 | ecosystem: Environmental > Aquatic > Freshwater > Lake > Sediment | place: USA: Wyoming | collected...
AGTAGCGCTTCCCCTTCTTGCCCAACATAATCACCTCTTCCTCTCCCAAGGTGATCCTACCAGCTCCGCCTCTCCAACCTAACAACTTAGGTGGTGCAGCTTTTCAACCGCACCCCCAGCGTCCAGTGACGTGCGCTGGCTAGTGTATCAGAGTGCGCGCCGCCCACCGAGCGGAACACTGGGGAGTTGCCGTGCGAGACCAGGTTCCGTATGCTTGGCTATGATGTACTGACTAATCAGAACCTCGTGAGGTGAGAACATGCCGAAGCTTTCCGTCAAGGCGTTCTCGGAGTTGCTGGGATTGCCAGCATACGAACAGGTTCGGATTCTCTACGAGCAGAAGTACCCGAAGCGACAACCGCAAGTGTTCAAGATACCCTACTACGCTCAGTCGCTGCGGGCTATTCGCGAGTACTACAGGTCAGGGTGCGACACGGCGCAGTTGAGGACAGCCGAGGCGCGTGTGGCTCACATCCGGCTGGACTCGCAGCGAGACAACAACCTCCGCGTGATCAGGCAATTCGAGCACGGTAGCCAGAGGAACCGCGCCCTCATCGTGGCCCCACGGCAGAGGCGCTCGGCGACCCTCCATTCGGTCGAGTTGACACTCCAGTTCGACCTCGAGGGCAGCGAGAGCAGCGCAGAACGCTTCTTGCTCTACAACACCCGCGCAGCACCAATCGGCGAGGAGACTGCAAGGACGACGCTTGAGCTCGCTCAATGGGTATTGGGGCAAGCCGGAAAACTCGTCAGTCTCGGATCCATTGAGTATGTCGATCTTCCGTCTGATAAGGCCTACCGGTACAGCAAGCCGCGGGCTTCAACGCTCAAGCACGCAAGCAACACCGCCGGCATCATCACTACACTCTGGCCGACCATCTGAGTCAGCGCTGGTGGAAAGCAGCCGAAGAACTGGAGCGTGAGACCGTCCACTCCAACTACGAAGCCCGCCAAGGGAAGCCTGACCATGCGTTTCTCGATCGCTGGCACATGCGTGCGTTGCGTCCTGGTGCACCTGCCGTCCTCGTCTGGTCAGGGCGCCATCCGCATGATCTTCGGGGCCAGACGCAATCTGGCTCACACGGGTCGGCGGTCGACGTATCCAGCGCCTCGCGCGCCACAACGTTTGTCCCAGATGGATCGCGCCCGAGGAGAGATGCGTGATGAGGTTCTATGAGGTGGTTCTAGAGCAACTCGATCTCGCAGCCGAGCTCCTCCAAGAGCGGCACCCTATGCAGTCACGATTGGCGCTGATTCTGATAGACAACGCCGTAGAGTACTCCCTCCACCGATACACCACCGACTACTTCAAGCTGCATACCATACCCGGTTCCCTCCCAGTGCCAGAGCGTCGGAAGCTCTACCGCAAGCGCGCACATGCCAGTGGCCGGTACATCGGACCGAAGATTGCATTCGCTAGGCGTCAGAGCGCTGTGACCGAGGATCAGGCCGTCTTCGTGCGGCACGCGCACGAGTTCAGGAACGAGGCGTACCATGCTGGAATAGCACACGACGCCATCATCACGCAGCTTGCCACCACCTACTTCTCAGTCTTCTGCGAGATGCTTCCGAAGCTTGCGCCCCGGTGGATGCGCTTCAGGTTCGATCAGGCCCTCTCCAATCGCGTGGCCCGCCACCTAGCGAGGGAAGCCGGCACCCCGATGCCTGACGCAGAGGCGATCGCTGCGTCCTTGATGCGTGTCCTTCCACCGCTGGCTGCGGGTCTTCCAGGCGTCTGCAGGGAATCACTTGCAGACCAGCTTTCGGATATCCGCGCTACGATTGCCTACATCATCCGAAACGACTCGACCGTCAGCGGTGCTGACAGCCTCATACTGGAGACGCAGTTCTGGAATGCATTCTGGTCGGCAGCGCCTGTTGAGGGGCTGACGGTTCGCGTCGATGACGGCGGCGTAGCGGAAGTGCATCCAGCTCAGAAGGCTGAGTGGGAGGAGGCGCTGAGCCAGATGCGCGCCACGTGGTCGCCGAAGGTGTCCCTGAGAACACTCGGGAGGTGGGAACAGCGCATCGCGGCACTGCCTCAGGAGAAGAAACAGGGAATCCTCCTACAGAAGTACCAGCACCTCAAGTCTGACATGCAGCCACTTTCGCAGATGCTCTCAGAGCGTTGCGGCCAACTGGATCAGCACATTGATGAGCTGATCGAGAGACGGGCACTTGGGAGATGACGTTCGCCATCGCAGATCGGTACCGGCCCCAGCGTGCGGAGGTCACCGTCACTCGGACAGCCGCTCTCGGCTAGCCAACTCGCGAACTGCCGTCTGAGGTCGTCCCGGAAGTTCGCGTAGCGCTCCGGAACGCCAGCTGGACCAGCCCGGCAGAGAGTGAGTTCACCTGGACTGCTGCATTATTGACCGCTGACACAAGCTTCTCCGTCTGCGCGACGATGCGAACGAATTGAACCTGCAGCTCAACGGGCGGAACAGGAATGGGGGATCTGGGGACACAATACTGATCCTCAGCCAGCTGCGAACGCGGCTCGCACCGAATCCCAGTCCCTGCCACACAAGTTGAGTATTGTGTCCCCCGAACCCCCACGCGCTCAGGACATATCGCAGGCCGCCATGCAGGAGTGCATGGATATGCGCTTCCGGGACGCGGCACCTTAGGCGGTTCCGAATGCCACTTTCGGGACCCAGCGAGTCCCGAATCTGGCGATGTGCTGGATGCTCATTGCCCGCAGGATGAACGGGGCTACCGCTGGGTTGCCCCCACAGATGCAAGGGGCATCTGGTGGGCAGCTGGTGGATTCGGAGGTCGGCGATTTCCGAATTGCCGCGTAGGTGTCAGCGTCCACCGCTGCCGATGATGGCTGGGACTGGCCGAGCCGGGTACTCATCCCACACGCGGCCGTCGAGAAGGCGGCCGGCCTTCTTCTTGTGCACGCCGCCCCATTGCTTGAAGAAGAACGGGACAGACTGGTCTTGGCACTGGTCGCGGATCGCGAGCGCCCACTCAGGTTCCATCGGCCGCGCGCCAGGGCCGGACTCGCCACCGACGATGGCCCAATGGATGTCCGTCAGGTCAAGATGCCCGGCATCCGCGAGCAGAGGCTCGAACGAGATGAAGCGCGTGCTGGCGGGGACGTGTCGGAGGTGCTCGATACGGTAGGCATAGTCGGCGCTTTCCACACTCACGCCAATCCAGACGTTGCTCGGCCACGGGAGCTTCTTCGCGAGTTCCTCGAGACGTTCTGCGCGCTTGGTGAGTACCTGGAAGTTGTGCTGCCGGGCGCGGGTCATGACAGCGAAGACCTTCCGGATAAAGTCGAGGGGCACGTCCTCGTGAAAGAGGTCGCTCATCGAGTTGACGAACACGAGCTGCGAGCGCGACCAGTTGAGTGGCGCATCCAGGGCGTGGGGATGTAGCACGACGCGGAACCCGTCCCGATAGTTGGGCTGTCCCATGGCCTGCAGCCTCTTGGCCAACCGCTCAGCGTAGCAGTTCTGGCAACCAGGGCTCGCTTTCGTGCAACCCGTGACAGGATTCCACGACGCCTCGGTCCACTCGATCCGCGACGGTCCCGCCATGTCATGCCCTCCGGATGACGATCTTTCGCTCGCCGTAGTCCATCGACTTCGATAGTCTACCCGTCGGAGTCTTCGATGGGTATCTGTCGATCCTGAGCAATGCCCCTTCGCCGGTCGCAAGCTCACTGATCCGCGCCTTCAGGACGCTCTCCGGATACGTGATGCCATATCGTTCGAAGAGGGCGACGATCATGCTCTTCAGCTCTGTCGGCGTTTCGGCGAGCCGGAGGATGTCATCGTCGAGGGAGTAATCCTCACGCTTCGACATATCGGGGAAGTCGATCTCCTCGAACAGCACCCCCTGGCCTGATCGGTCCCTGTTCACGAACTCCTTCCAGACACGGCTCATCTTGTCGGCCATCAGGATCAGTCCGTCGGGATGCTGCGTACCGAAGTAGAGGCGGTACTTCGGGAGGTGGCTTCGCCTCTCATGGACGGGGATGCTGATGACGTGCGCGAAGAGCCCTTCCAGTCGGTGGAGATACTCCTGAGCAAAGGCCAGTTCGGCGGGTCGGATGTCCGAACCCCGCTCGTGGTACTCCCGAAGGAATGCCTGCCAGTAGTCGCCATCGGCAATCGCATTCATCCGCTCGACCGAGTTGGGGCTGCCGGGCTCGTTCTCATACTCTGTCGATTCAAAACCGCAGTCGAAGCCCTCTATCCCGAGCAGACGACAACCCTCCCGCAGGAACCCGAACGTGTTGAAGTTCAGGACAAGTTCGAATGACCCCAGTTCGCGCTTGGCGAGAGCGCGGAAGTAGTCGAAGTCGAGGCTCTTGACGCCATACGGATCCACGAACAACAGCACACTCGTCCTGCGGTCCAGGGCCTCAGCGAGCGCCCGCACGTGAGCTTCGTATGTACCTGGCAGAACTCGGCAGTCCGGATACCCGGCTACCGCCTTGGCGAGCTCCTTGTGGTACGTCTTTTCGATGAGGAGGGCCTTGATCGACGCAGCCGGGTTGGAGCTGCGTGTCTTGGCAATCGCGTCCAGGATAATGACGGGAGAGCCGGGTTCGCCGTCGTCGAAGCGTCCCTTCCCGGCAAACGCGTCAGTGACTACAACAGGGCGTCCCGCCCTAGCGAGCTTGGCCAGGTAGGGGACTAGGTAAGTGCCTAGTATCTCGTCCTTGAGGCGCGACCACTCTCGCTTCCGCGCGAAGAAGTCATCCGTTGCTCTCACGCCGACCTCCCGTGCCACTGCCGCGGAGCTGAGTATAACAGAAGAAGGGATGTCTCTTGTCCTCATTCGAGAATGCGGCGCGGGGTTGTGCCCTCATGCAGGAACCGAGGCGGGGCAGGCGATGTCAACTGGCCCCGACGACAAGCACGTTCTTGGCTCAGCATGCGCTCAGCGAGCCGGACCTACCCATGCTCCAGCGTCCATTCGGAAGCGGAGCGGCGCCTGTCACAGCTCGCTGTTGAACGCGCGGTCTAGGATCGAGGGCAGTAGGGCGTCGAGTTCGGCGGCGGTCTCGGTTTGCAGGTGCTTCAGCTCGTCTACCTGTGCCTGCAACGCGTCCAACTCGGCGACGATCCGGCGTTGCTCGGGGAGGGGAGGGAAGGGCAGAGACAAAGACCGGATGTTCGAGAGATTCAATCCGGGTTTGCCTTGGCCGTAGCGCTGACCAAGCAACTGCGCTTGTCCACCCGGCCCGCGAAGTCCCCACAACGCGAATTCCGGCTCAACTTCCTCTTGCGGCAATCGGCAAATCCCGACGTGCTGACTGACAAATCCCGGCTCAAGGCCCTCTCGATATACAGTAGCACGGCCGACCGTCGCGCCAGTGATAACCAGCATCAAGTCGCCGCCCTGAAGCATTGCGGAGCGGCCTTGCTCGCCACGGGGTGGCGTGATGAAGACTCTCGAGTCTTCAAGAATCCGGCCCTGCGGCCCAACATCCTGCGCACGATAGAAACGAAAGCCAGATTCCTCGTAGTGCTTAGCCCAGTTGCGCGGGCCGCTTGTGACATGTGGATCGAAGGAGGCGAACTCGCGGGATTCATGACGTGCTTCCAGCTGCGAGAAGACTTGCCCGACTCGGTTAGACAATACCGGCTCGGCTTGTTCGCCGGCCTGCTGGCGGAGGGCGCGGGCCTCGTCAATCAGAGCGGCCAGTTTCTCGATTCGCGCCACGATCCGCCGCTGCTCTGCTAACGGCGGCAGGGGGATTTCGAGGGCGAGAAAGGTTTCCGGGGAAACGGTCTCTCGTCGTGCGCCGATGCCGCGCGAGTTGCGTTGAAGCTCTGCCCAAACGGCCTGTCGCTTGCAGAACCACTCGAGAAAGGCCGGCTCAAGCCTGGTTCGGTTGGCTCGAAACGTCGGGAACACAGGCGAGAGATACCAACCATCAAACTGCGGTGTAACTCGGGCAAGCGCCCCTTCCCAAGCCTTGGGTTGACTGATGACAAAGTCGTCCGCAACGAGACGGTTGTATGTCTTGTAGCTGGTTTCGCCCGGGGACATCGGCCCGCGGGCGAACAGCCCGCGCCCGAAGCTGTAGACACCCGCGAGATTGACTTCGGACAATTCGGCAGAGGGGATTGCCGTCTTGGACAACGCCATGACCTCCCCGAATCGCACCTTGGGCCATGTCGCGCTCATGGGTTTCCCCTCTGTAGCCGGTAGCGGAAGTGCGTGAACGACAGGCGTTGCAGCAGGAGCGAGCCGGAGAGACCGGATTCGGGATTCGCCGAGCCCCGGATCGTGTGGGCAGATAGACGTTTCGCGGATTCGGGACCCACCGAGTCCCGAATCTGTGGGTAGGCGAGGTAGGACTGCCGGTAGCGGCGGAGTTCGCGCTCGTCGCCGCGAGGCAGGCCCTCGCGGGAGAGGCGCTCTGCCAGGCGAGATAGCTCGGCCTTGTCTTTGGACAAGCCAGACCGCTCGTAGTACAGGCTCGAGATCTGCCGTTTCAGCTCCCGCACCGACCAGCCGCCTCTGACGCATTCGATCTCGTAGAAGGCGCGCTTGAGCGGAGCCTCAAGGCTGAGCAGCTCCACGAAGTGACTGAAGGACAGGCTGTCGAGGAGCGTGTCCGCGGGAATCGCCAATCCGGGAGACGCTGTCTCCCGCAACCCGGTCGTCCCACGCGGTAGTGGGTCCGATTCGGAAATCGCCGATTTCCGAATCGGCAGGGCGGCGGTTTCGGAAATCAGTGGTTTCCCAATCTGGGGATACGTCTCATAGAGTTGGCGGCAGAGCCGCAGGTACCGCTCCGTGTAACATCGATCCAGCCTGTCCGCAAGCTCTACGGCCAGGCGCCCCAAGAGCTGGCTCCCGTACACCGCTCGGTCCTCACCGTTCTGTTCGTACTCCTTGACATAGAGGCCGATCATCCAGTTTCGTGCAGTTAGCCCCACGTTGACGGCCCTAAGGGCCTCGGCCTGGAAGCGGTCGTGAAGTCCGGCGATCGTCTGGATCAGGGAGTCGAAGTTCATGGCCCTCTCTCCAGTTGTCTCTTGATCTCCGCCATGATCTCGAGGATCCGCCGTTCCTTGGCCACGATACTCTCGGCGAGCTCTTCCGGCGGCAGGTGGGCGATGTCCTCTTTCCCTCGCGGGTTCTTGCGGTCCAGGTTGCAGTTGGCCGCGAGGTGCTCATCGGTAGGAACCTTCCACGCGCGGTCGTTCTCCTTGCGCTCCTTCCACCAGGCGAGGCACGGGGCGAACTCCTCGAACTGGATCGGCTGGGTCTTGGTGTAGTTCTTCCGGCCTTCGGGGAGCGGGTGCTCGTAGTACCAGACTTCGCGCGTCGGCCCAGAGCGGTCGAAGAAGAGGAGGTTCGTGGGGATGCTGGTATACGGCGCGAAGACGCCGTTCGGGAGACGCACGATCGTGTGGAGGTGGAACTCCTTGAGAAGCTCCTCCTTGATGCGGGCGCACACGCCGTCGCCGAAGAGGACGCCGTTCGGCACGACGACCGCGGCGCGGCCGCCCGTCTCAGAGCCCTTCCCGGGCCGCTTGAGCTTGCGCATGATGAGCTGGAGAAAGAGGAGAGCGGTCTCGGACGTGCGGAGATCGTCCGGGAAGTTCGAGAGGATTCCCGCCTCTTCCTCGCCCCCAAACGGGGGATTGGTGAGGATGACGCCCACACGGTCCTTCTCGCCAATCTCCCGGAGCGGCGTTCCCAGGCTATTTCCGTAGGCAATGCGCGGATACTCGAGGCCGTGAAGGAGGAGGTTCATCTGCGCGAGCAGGTACGGCAAGGGTTTGGCCTCGCCGCCAAAGAGGCTTCGCTCTTGGAGCGTCTCGCGATCCTCGACGGTGCGACACTCCTTCTCCAGGTGCTTGTAGGCTTCCGCGAGGAATCCGCCGGTCCCGCACGCCGGGTCGAGGATCGTCTCCCCAAGTCGGGGATGCGTCGCCTCAACCATGAAGCGGACGACGGGGCGCGGCGTGTAGAACTCACCGGAATCACCGGCTGCGTCGCGCATCTCCTTGAGCATGGACTCGTAGAGGAGGCTGAGTGTGTGGATCTCGTCAGATCCGGTGAAGTGAATCCCGTCGACCAGGTTGACGACGTCGCGTAGGAGGTAGCCGTTGATCATCCGGTTGACCACGCCGCGAAACACCGTGGCCACGACGTCGCGGCGGTCTCGGCCGTTGTGGCTCTGCAGAGCGCGGAGGTAGGCGAAGAGGCCCGGTCCTTTCGTGCCATCGGGAAGCCTAGCCTCTTCATGGTTGACGAACGCCACGAGCTCGTCGCCCGTGATGCCGGATCCACCAGACGCCCAGTCGCGCCAGCGGTACGGTGGCTCGATGATCTGCCGGTAGGACGTTTCGGCGAGAGTCGACTCCTGCTCGCGAATGCGCTCCAAGTCGTCGAGGAACTTGAGGAACATGATCCAGGTGAGCATCGGGAGCCGGTCAAGATCTCCGCTCAGGCCCTTGTCTTTGCGCATGACGTCACGCGCCGACTTGACGACCGAGGAGAGGCGTTGCGCCGTGGTTTCTTCGGTCTTCTTCGCGGATCGAGCCATTTCGTCTCCCTTCTATGACGCGTACAGGAGCGTCTGGAGCACGCCGACGGCGTCTCGCAGCGCTTCTAGGCCGCCGAACATGCGAGCGATCTCGGGGACGTTTCCCCTGTCCGAGATCGGCGGCACCTTGAGGATGTCGGGGATCTTGAACTGAGCCGTGCCGTACTCCGCGTACTTCTCGAGCAGCTCGTCGAGGATCGCCCGGGCCTCGGGGCTGTAGCGCTCGAAGAAGGCCTTGTCCTCTCTCTGCAGGCGCTGCGCGCGCTCGCGACGCGTCCGGAGCGGCGCATTGTAGGCGACATGGCAGAGAAGGTCGAACGGATCGGCGTCCGGCTGCTTCGTTGCGGCCGCGAGCTCCTGGAAGTCGATGCCGCGCTCTGCGAGCTTCTCGATGACCTCGCCGCGCGAGACGGGGCTGCTCCAGAACTTGCGCAATTCGGCGCCCGTCGGCCAGAGGGTCCTCACCTTCTCTGCGGTGTAGTCGGTGTAGGTGACGACGCGCAACTTCTTCCCATCGCTATCGAGCTCTTGCACGACGTGGGCGACGATCTCGACGATGCCGCCGTCGACGTAGTACTTGCGCCGATCCAGCTCGGGACCTTCCTCGACCTTGCCCGCTCCGCCCAGGCCCTCGTAGTCGATCTCCTCCCGTGCGGGCTCCTCCCCCTGGATGACCCTTTCCTTCCGGACGTGACCTGCCTTGTCCAGCTCCTGTTCGGTGATCGCCACGGGGTTGCCGTCGAATTCCGGGTCGGCGAAGTGTCGCGTGGCCGAGCCGGTGTAGTCGAGGATGGAGAAGTAGAGCTTGCCGTAGTCGTCGCGCACGCGGGTCCCCCGGCCGATGATCTGCTTGAATTCCGTCATGCTCCCCACGACACGGGCGATGGCGACGACACGGCACGTCGGCATGTCCACTCCGGTCGTCAGAAGCTTCGACGTGGTCAGGATGACTGGGGAGACCGTCTCGACGTCCTGGAAGTCGCTCAGATGGCCGCGGCCGACGTCGCCTTCCTCCGAGGTGACTCGACAGACATAGTCTGGATAGGTTCGGACGAGGTCCACGTTCAGATTGTTCAGCGCCTGGCGCATGTCCTCGGCGTGTTCTTGATCCACGCAGAAGACGATCGTCTTGGCGAAGCGGTCGGTCTCCTTGAGAAACTCGGTGAGGTGGCGCGCGATGGCCTGGGTCCGCGCACGCAAGGCGATTTCCCGCTCGAAATCCTTCGTGTGGTACTCCCCGTCGGGGATCTCGCGGCCGTAGCGATCAAGCTCACCCTTCTCGGGACGCCAGCCAGCGGCGTCCACGTCGGTGATCACGCGGTGTACGCGGTACGGGGCGAGGAAGCCGTCGTCGATTCCTTGCCGCAGGCTGTAGGTGTAGACCGGATTCCCGAAGTACTCGTAGGTGTCCCGGTTCTCCTCGCGGAGAGGAGTGGCGGTCATCCCGAGCTGATAAGCGGGCTCGAAGTACTCGAGGATCTCGCGCCAGTTGCTGTCGTCGCGAGCACTCCCACGATGGCACTCGTCAACGATGACCAGGTCGAAGAAGTCGCGAGGGAACTCCTTGTAGAGCCCGGGGCGGGCCTCATCCTGGGCGATGGCTTGGTAGATCGCAAAGTACATCTCGCGGCTCTTGACGACTTCGCCGTTCTCGATCTTGTGGCGAGCG
>Ga0315294_10010404_pt1 | contig 10201 bp, 13 predicted proteins | sample YL17G13_40_MG_FD_203626 | JGI IMG/M metagenome (GOLD analysis project Ga0315294, IMG submission 203626) | Sediment microbial communities from Yellowstone Lake, YNP, Wyoming, USA - YL17G13_40 | ecosystem: Environmental > Aquatic > Freshwater > Lake > Sediment | place: USA: Wyoming | collected...
CAAGCTCAGGCCGTGAGGGCGGGGTAAAGGGGCACCATATAAAAAATGACAATACATTTCCGGGAAGCCCCGCCTGTAAAGGCGGGGAGCTTCAAACAAGGAGGGTTTAGATAATGGCTGAGGAACAAAAAGAGGCAAAACCGAAAAAGAGGATGACAGCAACCCAGGCGGCTGCTTCCATAGGCCCCATGGTCAAGGAATTTATTATCGGTACCCTCCGGGCACGGGCAGAGGGAAAACAGAAATTAGCCTATACCTTTATTGTCTGCCATCATGAAGAGATATTCCGGGCCATGGATGTGATCCCTTTGTGGACAGAGAATTTTGCAGGTATCTGCGGGGCAAAGAGAGACGCAGAAAGATTCCTTCAGAGAGCGGAGTCTTTGGGCCTTTCCCGTTCCCTGTGCACCTATGCCCTCTGCGGGATCGGTTTTGACCAATGGAGAGAAGAATTGGGCCAAATGCCTCCGGATTCTCCTTGGGGCGGACAGGCAAGGCCTGATTTCATGATATCCAGCGGACAAATTATCTGTGACCCGAGATCCAAGTGGTACCAGGCCTCTCAGCAATATATGCCCGATGTTCCAATCTACAATATAGACCTTCCCTATCCCCTGTTTCAGAGGGACCAGGATCACCGGGAAGTCTGGGACTACTACCACAAGTATATTGTCAAACAATTGCGCGGACTGGTAGCCTTCATCGAAGAACAGACCGGAAAGAGGATGGATTATGATCGTTTAAGAGAGTTAGTTGATCTAAGCGATCGAACATGGAACCTGATCGATGAGACGTATAAACTCAGACGGGCTGTACCCTCCCCCATGGGAACCGGCGATGCGATGAATACCATGGTGCCAATAAACTTCATGATGGCCACCCAGAAGGCTTACGATTTCTTTGTGGACCTCAAAAAGGAATTAGAAGAAAAGATCGCCAAGGGAGAAGGAGAGGTTCAGGAAGAGAAGTACAGACTCATGTGGGGAGGTGGATTGCCTGCCTGGTATGCTCTAAACGATTTCAATTACTTCAACAGCAAGGGGGCTTCGTTCCCTGTTGAAACAACCTATCGAATGGTCGCTCCCCTCAATGAGATGGATATCCCCGAAACCAAAGATCCGATCGAACACTTGGCCTGGAGATGGCTCGGATTCTGGACCCTCTGGTATGATAAGGCCAAGAAACGGCCGGGATCAGAGCCTGATGTGGAACGCTTGATCAACTGGATTGAAGAATACAAGATCGATGGAGTTGTCATGCATGAAGCCTTTTCGTGTCGAAGCTGGCATGTAGGTCTCATCTGGCAGTTGCATCAACTGGCAAAAATATACAAACCCATCCCTTTCTTTGTGATAGGGAAAAACGGAAAGAACGAAAAGGTTTACAGAGAGATTCCTTCCCTCATTCTGGAAAGTGATATCATCGATATCACTTCGTATTCAGAGGTGGATACAAGGAACAAGATCGACGCCTTCATCGAAACCCTGGAATCCATTCGAGCAAACACAGCAGCCCGATAGACTTCGGAGAGGCGGAATTCCAAAGCTTTCGAAGGCGGTTGTTCATAAAATTTATGGGTAACTGTGGCTGGCATTGAAAGAATGTAGGGGAGCCCCTCTGCGGGCTTCCCAATAGGGCGGCCACAGAGGGCCGCCCCTACGTTCTTTATCATGCAGTCAATCTAAAAGTTAAGGTTTAGGTTGAGGGTTTAAAATGAATTTTTTCTTCCCTTAGCCTTAACCTCAGCCTCAACCTTAAAAAGGTGACATTGGCAACATATTTTGCAGGCATTGATGTTGGTTCCACGATGACCAAGGCGGTGATTTTGAATCAAGGGATCATCGCTTCGATCATTGGGCCTACAGGTCCAGAGCAGCGCCGGTTAGCCAATAAGGTCATGGAAGAGGCGCTGAATCGGGCTGCTCTCTCTTTCCAAGCGATCACCTACATTGTTTCTACAGGCTATGGGAGAATTAACGTCCCTTTTGCCGATAAACAGTTCACAGAAATCACCTGCCATGCCAAGGGTATCATTAGTCTTTTCCCTAAAGCCAAGACCATCATTGATGTTGGAGGTCAGGATATCAAGGCAATAAAAATAGACGCTACTGGTAAGACCACGGATTTTGTTATGAATGACAAGTGTGCAGCCGGTAGTGGTCGATTCATAGAAGTGATTGCCGATACCCTTGGGGTCCCACTGGATAAAGTTGGCGATCTCTCTCTGCAGAGCAAGAATCCTGCGAAGATAAGCAACATCTGTACCATATGGGCCCAGCAGGAGGTAGCCGCCAGTTTGGCACAAGGTATACCCGTTTCCGACCTGCTTGCAGGGGTCCATCAATCCCTCGCAGAGAGGATAAACACAATGGTCAATCGGCTAAGGGTGGAAGATGCGGTTGTCGTGACGGGTGGAGGTGCTAAAAATAGAGGCCTGCTTAAAGCCCTTTCCGAACAATTGGGCCATGAGATTCTGGTACCGGATGAGCCTTTAATCACCGGAGCCCTTGGCGCTGCCTTGATGGGAAAGGAGATTGTGGAAAAGGCCAAACAGAATCATACCCCGCTTAAAACGAAAGAACGAATCTTAGAAGAAATTGAGGTCCTATAATATACAAATCATGAAAATCAATAAGTCAGCATTTTTCTTGATTTAAACGAATGATCCGAATGATACCGAATTTAACGAATCGGATTGAATTCAATAGAAGATTTTCGATTGATTCGCTGTCATTCGTTTTATTCGTTTGGAGTTTTTATTGTTTGAAATGAAGCTATTTTCTAAACCATTTTTTTCTTGACAAAAAATGAATATTTGTTAAACTTTTCACGTCTAAAAAATCAAAAGGGAGACCATTGAAACATTGAGAGAAAGGGGGTGAAGCAGTAATGAAAAAAGGGTTGATTAGCATTGGGGTCTTTGCGGGTTTCCTGCTCTCCATCCTGATGGCCACTGGCGTTTTTGCTGCAAAGGATGTGATTGAATATACTCCTTCTTATGGAAAGGTGACATTCACCCACAAAAAGCATGCCGAAACACTGAAGATCGACTGTTTGAAGTGCCATCATACTTGGAAGAAGGGCGAGACCAGTGGCAAGCTGTGCAAAGACTGCCATAAGGCCAAATTAGAGGGGAAGGCCATTGCCGCAAAGGATGCCTACCATAAGGACTGTAAAGGATGCCATGAGGATGCAAAAAAGGCCAACAAACCTGCTGGTCCAACAGGGTGCACTCAGTGTCACGTGAAGGCTCCTGCCAAAAAGTGAGCTGAAATTCTCTCCGCAGGTGGATGAAAAGGGGTAGTTCCGAAATGGAATCTACCCCTTTTCATTGAGAGCTCTGAAAAACTACTTCACACTCTCTTGATTACAGAGATTTCTGGACTTTTTCAGAAATCTCTGATTTGACAGTGGACAAAGATTTGTGTTAAATATTTCAAATACTTCCCTGCCTACCGGCAGGCAGGCAAGGAAAACATTCCTTTCGTAAGATCTCTATGAAAGAATCGAAAGCAACAGTCAGCGTGAAGGAAAAGGGATTCCTTGCCATACTCTTTGACCTTTTCCGTTCGCTCAAACTCACCATCTCTCTACTCATTCTGCTCGCCGTCCTCTCCATCATCGGAACAGTGATCACACAGAATGCAACCAAGGCAGAATACATTCAGCGATACGGGATCGGACTCTACGAGGTGTTGAATTTTTTTAACATCTTTGACATGTATCATTCATGGTGGTTCAGCGCTATTCTATTGCTCTTGGTGATCAATTTGATCGCTTGCTCCATCCATCGGTTTCCAGGGGTCTGGAAACAAATCTCTCGTGAACCCAGCACAGGCAGGTTAGAAGAAGGGATGCTGAAGATCCTTCCCTATGTTGAAAAGGTCCAGATTCCAGGTGAGGGCGAAGCCAGAAGTGCGGAGGATATCAAATCTTATTTGAAGAGATGGTTTAAGAATCCTAAGTGGATTGAAACAGAATCAACTATCACCCTCTTTTCAGAAAAAGGAAGATTCTCCAGATTAGGAGTTTACATCACCCATTTGAGCCTTCTCATCATTCTGATCGGAGGGATCATAGGGTCTCTCTATGGTTTTAAAGGATTTGTCAATATCTTGGAAGGGGAGGCCGTTGATCAAATTTATTTGAGGATGAAAGATGAAGAGATTCTGAAGCCCATTGGTTTTTCAGTGCGATGTGATGATTTCAAAATTACCTATTACGACCTTCCGCGTCCGGAAAAACATGTCAAGGAATATTCCAGCACCCTCACCATTCTTGAAAATGGCAAAGAAGTTTTAAGGAAGTCCATACAGGTCAATCATCCCCTTCATTATAAAGGATTGGCATTCTATCAATCAAGTTATGGAGCCCTTCACGATGTGACCCTGGGGATTCAGTGGAAGAATAAGAAGGAGAAGCAGCTTTTGAAGACCCTTGAAGGAGAGACGGTTTCGATTCCAAATTCTGATGCTCGGATCCAATTGTTGAGATATGTTCCGCAAGTCCACAATTTCGGAGAAGGGGTTCAATTGGTCCTGTTTAAGCCCAACCAAGAGCCTCGAGCCTTCTGGGTGTTGAAAGGCTTACCGAAATTCGACCCACAGAATAATAATGATTTCATTCTCACCTTTGAAGAGGTCACCTCAAAAGAGTATACAGGGATACAAGTGACCAAAGACCCGGGAGTCTGGATCGTCTGGATAGGATGCGGCTTGATGATCTTTGGTCTTATTGTCTCTTTCTTCTTTTCCCATCAAAGGGTTTGGATCAGAATTCCCAAGAGTTCTGGTAAAGAGATCCTTTTGGCCGGTTCCACCAACAAGAACCGGGTCGGTTTTGAAAAGACGTTTGGCCATTTGATAGAAGGAGTACGCAACACAACAAAATTCCAATAACCAAATTTCAAGTTCCAAATAAATTTTACATGACGGGTTCGACACCCGCGAACAATGAAAATAAAGCTGTCATTCCCGCGCAGGCGGGAATCCAGTATAATATCGAAGAGATAGATTCCTGCTTTCGCAGGAATGACAAAATATGGCACTTTTTATTTTCTACGTCATTCCAATTCTTCAATAACCAAATTATCAAACGATGTTTGGATATTGGAAACTGGAGATTGGTTATTATTTGATTATTGGTTCTTGGTGAATTAAGTTGAGAGCAAAAGGGGTTCGTTCGATCGTTATCACGGGTTATGGCACCAATTGTGAAATGGAGATGGTCCATGCCTAAAGAAGGAATGGGTGTTGCTTTTTTTAGAAATGCAGTGCAATATATTCGAAACCATTTACTTTGACCCCTCACCCCTTGGCCTGCCTGCCCTGCCTACCGCAGGCAGGCGGTAGGCAGGGGTGGGAAGGAAGGGAGGAATTATGAATAAAGCCCAACTCATTACAAAGGTCTCAGAGAAGGCAAATGTGACTCAGAAGGTTGCCAAAGTCATTGTAGACACCCTTTTCGACGGAATGAAGGAGAGCCTGGAGAAGGGAGATCGAATTGAGATCAGAGGATTTGGAAGCTTTGTGGTGAGAAGTTATGGGGGTTATAAAGGACGAAACCCCAAGTCTGGAGAGGTCGTCGATGTGCCTCCCAAAAAACTCCCTTTTTTCAAGGTCGGGAAAGAGCTGAAGGAGATAGTGAATACCGGAGGCGTTTAAAGGCTCTTCCAGTATCGTTTTTGTATCTCCTTCAATTGAAGGATGAGTTTTTCGATTCTGGGATAATTGGCCTTCTCTTTTTCCAGCAGGTCTTTCTTATCAAGAGGGGAGGCGTGAGCCAGTTCTTTTAATACGGCTTTCACAGACCGACTCTGCCCAGAGACATCATAGCCACCTTCAAGGGTGATCGCTAGCTTTCCTTGAGCGGTGGCCTCTGCAATCTCCATCAGGATCTGTGTCATCCTTGCAAATCCTTTCTCTGTTACCTCCATGCCACCCAAGGGATCATCATAATGAGTATCGAAACCTGCTGAGACTAAGATCAACTGGGGTTGATATTCTAAGGCAATGGGCTTGAGGATCTTTTGAAAGATATTTCCATAATCCGCATCATCACATCTGGTCGAAAGAGGAACGTTCACAGTAAATCCCTCCCCCTTACCTTTACCTACCTCGGTGGCTGCTCCTGTTCCCGGATAAAAGAAGCCATTGCGATGGGTGGAAAAGTAGAGGACCTTTGGATCTTCGTAGAAAGAGCTCTGTGTGCCATTTCCATGATGGACATCCCAGTCCACGATCAGAATTTTCTGGAGAGAGAAATTCTGGATGGCATATCGGGCACCGATGGCTACATTGTTGAAGAGGCAAAACCCCATTGCCCTATCTCGTTCCGCATGGTGACCAGGAGGTCTCACCAAAGCAAATCCATTATTGAGTTTTCCCTCCATGATGGCCTTGATCAACTCCAGAAAACCTCCAGCGGCCACCAGAGCGGCTTCATAGGATTTGGCACAGGTGGAGGTATCTCCATCGAGTCGGAAGTAGGGCTTACCGGCTGTTGACGCAATCAGATCAATGTAAGCAGGAGAATGAATCATTTCGAGTTCCTCTCGAGTAGCGGCTCGAGGTTTGACCGCTTCAAACTGACCCTTCATCTCCTCCTCTTCCAGCATTTGATAGATGGCCCTTAATCGCTCTGGACTCTCTGGATGACCAGGGTCCATCACATGCTCCAGATATCGCGCATCCTTAACAATCCCTGTGCGGTTCATCTGACTTCCTCCACCCTATAGATTAAAAAAACGCTAAGCGCTCTGCGCATAGCGATAATTGACATCCCTGCCTGCGGCAGGCAGGTTTACCCTAACCCTTAGATCAAATACGTAAAAGACTTATAAAAAATATGGATCAAGCCTATCTTTTTTATCACCCTTTGTCAAGATTCAGACATTACTGGTAGTTTTTCTTGACTTTTCATCAGGAGACTGAATAGAATATTTCTTAGAGGATAAGATGAATTTTAGAAAGCTCGAAGATCTTCTTAAAAAGGTAAAATTAGGAAAGACCTCGATTGATGAGGCTATGGCCCAATTGAAGTCACTTCCTTTTGAAGACTTGGGCTATGCTAGGATTGATCACCATCGAAGCCTTCGGAAAGGGTTTCCAGAGGTAATCTGGGGAGAAGGGAAGAGCCCTGGACAGATTCTTTCGATCATGAAGGAGTTGAAGAGAAAGGGCCAGAATATCCTCATCACGCGTTTGGAAGAGAGGAAAGCCAAAGCCGTTCAAAAAATTTTTCCAAAGAGTAAATACTATCCTCAGTCCAAGGTCCTCACCTACCTCACACATCCGGTGAAATTTGAAGGAAAAGGAACTATTCTGGTCATCACCGCAGGGACGACGGATATTCCTGTGGCTGAGGAGGCCGTTATCACTGCTCAATTCATGGGGAATAGCGTGGAGACTCTTTATGATGTAGGTGTGGCAGGGATTCACCGACTGCTTTCCGAAAGGACGAGATTGGAGGCAGCGCGTGTCCTCGTCGTGGTGGCCGGGATGGAAGGGGCACTGCCCAGTGTGGTAGGGGGATTGGTGAACCGGCCGGTGATTGCGGTCCCGACAAGCATCGGATATGGGACCAGTTTTGGTGGGATTACTGCGCTTCTGGCCATGTTGAACTCTTGTGCCTCTGGGGTGGCAGTGGTCAACATCGATAATGGATTTGGAGCGGGCTATATGGCCGGCTTGATGAATCGAATGTGAACCCCGTTAGAAGAATTGAAGACATTGACTCCAACGCTCATTAAAGAATTTTTATATAGCATCCCCTGCCCTAAAGAATGTGGTTTTCTAACGGGGTGAAGGTCTTAAAATGAATGAAGGGATTTGGATCAAATTGTTAAACGAAGGGATTTCTCTTTTCCTCCTTATTGGACTGGGTTTTGCTCTGTATCGAGGGCTCAAAAAAAATCAGGCCCTCCTCTCAGAGCGAGAGGAGTTGTTAAAACGTTATCTTCTTTTTCGAGGGGATAAACAGGTTCGTTTAAAGATTTATGGAGATGACGAGAAAGTATACAAGGAACTTCTCAAGAACCTTTCGAACAGTTGGAAGAACTTTAAAAAGGCCTATGACCAATGCCTCCTTTCCTTAGCCAAAAATACCACGAAGACCAAACAGTTTTTATACCTCATCACTCTGGGCCTTCTGATAAACAGCGCAAGGCATTTCATAGAGGCGTACTTCTTTTTCAGCCTGAAGACTCAATTCTTCTATATTCTGGTGAGGGAACTCTCAAATTATGTCCTGGTGATCCTTAGTTTCTTTTTATTGAGAACACAGACGCATAAGTTTCTTTCCTTAAAAGGGGACGTAGTGAAGATGGATCGGGAGATCCTCTTCTACCCGAACAGCCTATCGACCGAAAGAGAGCAAGAAGTTCTATATAATGAATTTGATCCCCTTGAGACAACAGGAGAAGGAGATGGGAAAGAAGATCAGAATCCTCGTGAGTGACTTAAAGGTTGAGGCCGAACTGAATGAATCGAAGACCGCTCAATTGATCTGGGAGGCCCTGCCCATTGAGGCGAAGACCAATCTCTGGGGTGAGGAGATCTACTTTAGCATTCCAGTCAAGACCGGGCTGGAGGAGGGGGCGAGAGAAGTCGTCTCGGCCGGAGAACTGGGATATTGGCCGCCAGGGAGTGCCTTCTGCATTTTTTTCGGCCCCACGCCAGCGAGCCGGGGTGATGAGATTCGAGCTGCCAGCGCAGTCAATGTGATCGGAAAGGTTCTATCCGATCCCAAAGTCTTTCGGAAGGTGAAGGATGGCGTGAAGATTACACTTGAAAAAGCATAAATTCCGATTCACAACCTCTTCTTAGGTAGCCATGAGCAACAGGAAAATTGAGCCCATTCATCCGGGAGAAGTTCTGCTTGAAGAGTTTCTTAAGCCTATGGGTATAAGCCAGTACCGATTGGCAAAAGATATCAGTGTGCCACCCCGTCGCATTAATGAGATTATTCATGGCAAGCGTTCAGTCAGTGTAGATACAGCTTTGAGGCTGTCTCGATATTTTGATCTTTCAGAGAGGTTCTGGTTGAATCTTCAGGCACGCTACGATCTTGAGATTGCAAAAGACAAGTTTGAAAAACGAATCGAAAACGAGGTAAAGGTTCTTTCACAACAAAGACAGAGCGCCTAACACAAAACTTCAGGCTCCGTACTTCCCCTCAAATGAATAAGCAAGAAGAAGGGGGACGTTCATGCGGAACGTGCCTAGCGTTTTTGTTGTCTTAATCTAACCCTCGCCTGCAGCTCTCGCTCGGCAAAATCCTCGTTACACGGGAACCCTTAATAATGTCAAGCACGCCCTGCACGAACGTCCCCTTGGTTTGATAAAGCTTAATAACTGAGCTCAGCCGCGCGTGTTTCCGCATTGGCTGGAACGAAAGTTAGCCGCCTCTGAATATAGAATTAATCTGTTCAGCGATGCCTTCCAGAAATCGTATTGCCATCCCTGGTGTAAAAATAGATTGGCAATCAGGATGTGAAGCTACATTCCGAAGGCCACGAATAGCTTCCCATCGATTTAGTTCTGATTCTGAAATAATTTCCTGACCAATAAGCCATTCAATCTTTTTCTTCAAGGTGTCACTAGATCTTGGAGCGCCTAAACCTTTGCACCTGTGAAGTATCGCTGATTCAGCCACACGAAATAATTGCTCTGCAGCGAGCGTATAGAGTGGATAGAAAAAATAACCATAAACCATGGTGCCTCGTGCAACCTCAAATAATGCCTGTACCTCAGTTGGCACTGACTCAAGAAGTCTAGGCTTCAAAACAAGATTTAAATAGTCATCGCCAGTAAGCCGTTGAGATCGCCCATCAGGTGATACTCTGACAAATCCTCTGAGCACGGGATCAGGCTTTAACCAATTGTTTTTAGCTATCTTTTTGAATCCGAATTTTGTCATGATGCTTAGATGCGGGAGTTAACGATAACGATCTAAATCAGCGGCGCGGGAAATACCAAGGCCCACAAACCAAAACACGTTTATCCCGCGTCCGCTGGATTTTCTTGTTATGTGATTTCTTGCATTTAAAACTTTCGATCTTGTCCCTTAAATCAATGTCTCTGGAAACTTTGCGTCTTCTTTTATTTCTTCTTCGGTTTTTTGAGTGACCCCGCTTTGAACTTCTCTGAGCGAAAGTGTTTCTCTATATTCCTTTGCTTCAGCCATTTTTGTAAGTTGTATG
>Ga0315294_10010405_pt1 | contig 10201 bp, 7 predicted proteins | sample YL17G13_40_MG_FD_203626 | JGI IMG/M metagenome (GOLD analysis project Ga0315294, IMG submission 203626) | Sediment microbial communities from Yellowstone Lake, YNP, Wyoming, USA - YL17G13_40 | ecosystem: Environmental > Aquatic > Freshwater > Lake > Sediment | place: USA: Wyoming | collected...
TTCTTCGCTGACGTCGACGTCGTTCCGCCTCTCGAGTTCCAGCATCTCTCCCACGCTCATCCTGTGGGTGGCCTCGGCAAGCACGTCCATGACATCGTACATCTGGCTCTTGACCAGGATGTAAAAAGCCTTCGAGTAGAGCACGTCCCCCATGGCGATGGAGACGTCGTCGTCCCACTTGAAATTGACCGTGGGGCAGCCGCGACGCAGCTCGCTCTTGTCGATGGAATCGTCGTGAATGAGCGTGGCGGTGTGGATCAACTCTACCACGGTGGCTGCGCAGACCGCCCTGTCGGACGGCCCGTCGTTCAGCTTGGCGGAGAGGAGCAACAGCGTGGGTCTGTACCGTTTTCCGCGAGTCGCAAGTATGTGACTTGCCACGTTCCTCACGAGAGGAAGGCGCGAGACGAGGGCGTCCTTGAATCGCTCTTCGAGGTCTCCCAGCTCTTTACTGACTGGATACTGGAATTCCTTCAGCTCCATGAATGCTACCGCAAAGGGGTCCACGAGATTGCGTGAGAACCTGAACGCCCAGAACCCGTCTGTCCCGGAATCGGGCGCGTGTACAAAGGATGATCCGCAGAAGTCATTGTCTTATCACGGCAAAACGCTAGCATCGGACCCGGCCACTGTCAAGGGAAAAGGCGGAACACGAGGGTTCCGGGCCGCATCGCGGAGCGTACACCCGAGGCGTCGGGCGGCATCATGGAGCGCACACCGGAGGGCACTGGCCGCATCGCGGAGCGTACACCCGACGCACTGGGCCGCATCGCGGGGCGTACACCCGAGGCGCCGGGCGCCATCGCACGGCACCAGCGAGAGGGTTCTGGAAAGAGACGACCAACCGCAACCACGTGCTGAGAGCGAGGCCGACGCTGTCACCTTGTCGCGTCCTGAATGCCAATAGCGGGCCGGCCAACGCTATCTGCTGAGGGCAAGGCCGGACTGCAGAGTGTCGGGAAAGAACTTCGTCTCGAACTCGACGAGCTCCATGGTCTGCGAGGACCCCATGGCGTTCATCGCCTGGGTGAGAAGGTTCTTGTGCCTGTCGAACGCGGCCATTTCGCCTTGAGGCACCGAGGCCAGTGGAGGAGGCGCCAGGCGAAGAGGATTGATGTAGGAACCGCCCCGCTTCAGGCGGAAGTCCAGATGCGGGCCGGTCGAGAGCCCGCTGGAACCGACGTAGCCGATCACCTGACCCTGTGCGACCCTCGTTCCGCGCCGCACGGCCTTACCGAACCCGGAGAGATGCCCGTAGGTTGAGGTGAAGGTCGAGTTGTGCCTCACGCTCACGAATCTGCCAAAGCCACCCTTCCAGCCGGCGTACTCGATCACTCCGTCACCTATGGTGACCACGGGCGTGCCGTATCTGGCGGCGTAGTCAATTCCATGGTGAGGCCTGTAGCGCTTGAGAATCGGGTGGAAGCGGGCGTTGCTGAAGTACGAGCTTATGCGCCTGTAGTTGAGCGGGGAGCGGAGAAACGCTCTGCGAAGCGATTTTCCGTCCGAGTCGAAGTATCCGCTCTTCCCGTCCGAAACCCGGTACGCATACGCGTCTTTCGAAATCTCCTGGCCCTCGTAGCTCGCCGCAAGCACGCAGGCGTATCCCCTCGGATGCTCTCCCCTCATGTACTGCTCGACGAGAAGGGAGAACTTGTCTCCCTTTCTCGGGTCGCTGAAGAAGTCGACGTCCCACGCGAAGATGTCGCTCAGCATGACTGCCAGCTCTGCGTTGCCGCCGGAAGCGCACACGGCATCGTAGAGCGAGACGTCCACGGTGCCTTCGATCTTGCGCACCACCTTCGTCAGAGGGATATTCTCCTGAAATACGGTGAGCCCGTCCTCGACCGGCTCCACTACGAATATCTCGCCGGGTGCCTTGCAGTACCTGAGCATTCGGAGAGAATCCTGCCCGTCCGTTATCAGTTCGTAGGATTCCCCCGGCAGCAGCTTTCTGAGGTCAAGGACGTTTCCGAGTTCTCCCAGGAGCGAGGCGATCTGTTGCACGGAGATGTCGGTCTTCAGAAGAGACGCGTGCAGGGAGACGCCGGGTCTCAGGGTGTCGCAGTAGGAGCGGAGTCCCTTCGAGGCCGCGTCTTCAACAGCGGCCGACTCCAGCGAACGCAATTCGGCCGTTTTTCTCTGGTTGAGGTGCCAAAGCAGGATGAAAGCCAGCGCCACGACGAGGACTGGCCCGATCAAGTGCTTCAGTCTGTGAACGTAGCTCCGGCCACGAGGGGGCTTCTGATGTCGGGGGTGCTCCAGGTCTTTCCGATGCTCCATTTCACCTCTGTCTTTCAACCCCTGATGGGCCCATGCTATTGACGCACAAGAAAATTGTCAACCAAAAAGGGCCTTCTGGGGTATGGACCGGCCGTTACTGTGATGTCGAATCAATCTGTTCCTAGCGTCTGCCTCTCGCTCAGGTTCGGACCTGCACGGGGCCGATCGTGCGCGTGCGCACAGTCGAAGGCGCCCGAGGCGCATGCACGCTCTCCGGTGCGTCAACGCAGCGCTCAACCGAGAGCTCGCCCGGAGCGCTTCATCTCTCTGAGCCTCGCCAGCAGCTCTTCTCTCTTGTTGAGCCGGGGGTCGTCCAGCACGAGTTCGAGCAATTCTCTCAAGGCCGCCCCGACCGCCTTGCCGCGCCCTATTCCCAGTTCCTTCATGACGTCGTTTCCGTCGACTTCCAAATCCGCTTCGGAGAGGGCGTCGTCCTCTTCGAGTATTCTGTCGATCCTCGCCCGCATCTCATCCAGGTAGTGAGGGAAGCCCTGTCTGAGACCGTTGCCTAGATAGTCGGCGATGCGGAGGTCGAAGACGTCCGCGATGGCGTCGACGCCGACCCGGCGAACGAACCTGCGTAGCGCGCCGTCCGTCCAGTCGCTGTGGTAGTCGAACATGTGATTGTCCACGAGCTTGACAACGTATTCCCTCTGGGCGCTGCTGAATCTCAGCCTGTCTATTATCTTCGCTGTCATCTCGGCGCCCACGTGCTGGTGATTGTAGAAGGTGACCCGGCCCTCGCGGTCTTCCTTCATGGAAGGCTTCCCTATGTCGTGGAGAAGCGCCGCAAGCCTGACGAGGGGCTTGTCTCCAGGCACAGCATCGCACGTGCAGAGACTGTGCCAGTAGACGTCATAAGCGTGGAACTCGTTCTGCGCGATGCCGCGAGAGCTGTCCAGCTCGGGAAGGAACATTGCAAGAAGCCCACTCTGATGCATCAGATCGAGACCCCTCGACGGCTTTTCGCACTCGAGGATCTTCACGATCTCGTCGCGCACTCTTTCCTGTGAGACTAGCGAGACTCTATCCAGGACACCGGGAATCGAATGAAAGGTGCCTTCGTCGATGTCGAAATCGAGCTGGCACGCGAAGCGGATCGCCCTCAGGGGTCTGAGCCCGTCCTCCCTGAACCTCTCGACCGGATCGCCAACGGTCCGGATGGTCCTGGCTTCGAGGTCTCTGAGCGCCCCTTCAGCAGCTTTCACTTCGTCGTGAACGGGTTGATACGCAATCGCGTTGACAGTGAAATCGCGCCTGGCCAGGTCTTCCCCGATGTCCTTGGAGAAGAAGACCTCTTTCGGGTGCCTCGCGTCTATGTACTCGCTGTCCCTTCTGAACGTCGTGACCTCGAAGGAGCGCTCGTCCGCAATGACCGTGACCGTGCCGTGCTCTATCCCGGTCGGAACTGTGTGTGGAAAGATCTCCTGGACCTCGGACGGCGTCGCATCCGTGGCCACGTCCCAGTCCTTCACTTCCCTCTCGAGCAAGAGGTCGCGCACGCCGCCGCCCACCGCGTACGCCTTGAAACCCCGCCTCCCCAGCTCGGAGAGGATGTCTCTGAGGGATTGCGGAGCCAGTTCCGCGAAGCGACTCCTCAGAAGTGCCTTGAGCTTCTCTTCGCGCGATTTGCCCTTGTCTCGCATTTCTCGTCTCGATGCCACGTCGCGGGGGAAGACGCCGGGGCCGAACAGGCACGACTCGCGAACGCGCGGCGCACGATCCCCGTATCCACCTGTTTCGTCAGGTGGGGTCCGGGGGTCGACGCCTCGCCTCGGTCGAAAGCCGATCCTTCTGGATTCTCGTACGGTGACTGTCGTCAGGTATGATTCGATGGGCCAGTCTAGCGCAGGGCAAACGCAAAAGCAACGGCCGCGACAAACACGACCGGGAAGATCATGAGGCGATACACGCCTCCCAGCCTGGCCTTGAAGTACTGGTACGTGAGGATGAGGCATAGATGCACTGGAGAAAGGAGCACGCCCAAGAATCCGCCCGAATAAGCCAGTGCGGCGGCGGAGAGCGGTGAATGCGCTCCGGTGATTAACGGCATCACCACCGGGAAGGCGACGCCGACGAACGCCTGGGTTATGCCTGTGAGAAGCCCCACGATCATCGGGATGAAGAAAAGGACCAGAGCGTTCGGTATGTGGAGAGCCGCGAGGATGGATGGGAACACGTCCACGACGCCTCCGGCTTTCATTATCTCTTTGAAACCCATCACGCCCAGCACCACCGAGAGCGAGGCGGCAGAGAAGGACTGCCACGCCAGGCGGCCGAACGCCCTGGGTCCGGTCCTGGTGAGGATAAGAATCAACAGGATGGCCGAGACCAGCACGGCCAGCAGGTTTGCCTTGAATCCCAGGACGAGGATCAGGACGAACGCAAAAGGCCAGATCCCCGACAGCATCAGAGGCAGCGCCCGGAGGCGGGATGCCTTGCTCAACTGCGTGGACTTGCCCTTCTTGATCGTCAGGTACACGACGATCGCGCCCCCCACTATTGAGGCGGCGGAAAGAAGCGATTGGGCGCGGACCAGGCGCACTATGGGCACGGAGAGGATCGCGGAGGCGAGCACGAGGCCGGGATAGACGGGCAGCACGTACTCCCACACGTGCCTGAACCAGTAGTTCACGAAAGTCCTCTGCTCGGGGCTGATCTCCGATTCCCTGTCCACGCTCTGCACGAGAGGCGCCGACCACATTGCTCCTCCGGGCATGGGGAGCAGCCCACCGAACGCAGGCATGAGCGAGAGACTTATTCGTCTGTCGGAGACGAGTCGCTGGAGGGCCCTGGCGAATGTCTCGAGGTAACCGAAGTGGGACGACATCTCCGCCAGAAGCATTATGCTCGCTATCACGAAGACCAGCTCCACCGTCGGCCGGGCGATGCAGGCTTTGCCGAGCGTGAGCAGCACTTCTGTGATTCCCAGTCTGGAGAACAGCCCGACGACTGCAGCTCCGGCGAACAGCGAGAGACCCAGGTCGACTCTGAGACGGACGAGGGTGACGATGAGCGCAACGGCGAGCAGAAGCCCCGTCACCGCTCCGGCAGGCGTACACGCGGTCGCAGCGATGGTCATTCAGTCGTCTCCATATTCTGATGTCCCGCGCGAAAACGCGCGCGGCAGTCACACACTCGAAATCGAGGAAACGATGCCGGCGGCAGGCGGACCGTCTACGGACCAGGCTGTTTATCGGACGCCCCGGAAGCGGGCTGCCCTACCACCAGATGCATGAGCAGCACCTTCCCCACCGCCACACCGGGAAGCGCCAGTATCACTCCGGTCACCCCCGCGAGCTTGGCTCCCACCAGGACGGCGACCATGACCGTCAAAGGATGCAGTTTCATGCGTGCCGCCATTAGGCGGGGACTCACGACGTAGGAAAGGAACTGGTTGAGCGCCAGGTAAACGACAAGTCCCTTGACCGCCATCCAGGGCGCCTCGAAAAGACCCACCAACCCTACCGCCAGCGCGGCGACTATGAAGCCGGCGAAGGGAATTATCTCGCAGACGCCGGCCAGGGCGCCCAGGATCAGCGGGTAGTTCAGGCCGATCAGGGTGAAACCCAGGGTGGAGGCGACCGCCATGAAGGCGCAGACGGCCGCGAGCCCGCGCACGTACGACGACAGCGCTCCGTCAATGTCTCTGAGGACCACTTCTGCCTTGCCGCGGCTGGAAACCGGCACAATCGCCATGAGTCCCCGTTTCAGATGCTTTCCGTCCTTGAGCACGTAGAAGGTGGCCACCGGAACCACGACGAACCCTATTATCCGGACGGCCATGTTCACCGCAGCGAAGAGTCCCTTGCCTATGTACTTGCCGGACTGCATAGAGATCCTGCCGGCCTCGGTCTGGAGCGAACTCAGCCAGAAGGACACCGGCACCGTCTCACCGTATCGAACTTCCAGCTGTGTGGCCCACTGCTGAAGCCGGGAAACATAGGCGGGAAGGTCCTGGAGAACTCTGTTTATCTGGGTCACCGCCGCCGGCACCGCTTTGTACAGACCCACGAAGAACAGGACCACCAGCCCTGCCACGACAAGAGCGGACGAAAGCGACCGGCCGAGGCACACTCGCGTGAAGGGCACTCTTACGCGTTCGATGGCGTCAACGACGGGGTGCAGTGCGTACGCCAGAAACACCGCGTACAGCAGAAGCACGACGATTTCCCGCGCCGAATAGAACGCCCACAGCACCGCGAGAATCGCAAGGGCCCCAAGAAACGCCCTGAGCCACAACCTGATTCTTTCTTCTCCGTTCACTCGACTACCTCGCGTTAGGGTGGTTCCACTTATGGGGGTAGTTCTACCTTCTTGGGTTGCTGTGTCTCAGAATCCTGAAATCCACCGGTCGCCCTCTCCGCCGAGCTTGCCGTCCCTCACGACCCTGTGACTCACTTGGCGCCACTCACGTGGCGTTCACTTCGCCAGGAGACCTGCGATTCTTCTCGCCACTCTCGGCGGCGAGGAAACAAGGCCGGAGGATCTCATTCTGATGCGCAGCCGGGACGAGCCTCCCCGCAGTCCCGATATCTCAACCCTGAGTGCATACGAGTACATGTATAGCCTCATTGCGGTGAACAACACAAGGAAGAAGGCGCCCAGCCGCAGGAGCGTCCGGCCGGGGTCGGACCTGATGCGTATGAGGCTGACGTCCCCGGAGAAGTACCCCTCGGACACCGAGACTCCGAAGACTTCCTGGGGCCTGCCTGCCGAGACGCGAATGATCCGCGACCTGGATCCACGCGTGACCCGGAGCCGGCTCTGCCAGTCACGCAGCAGCCGGACCTCCCCACCTCCTTCATACACTATCTCCGCCCGCGGAACCGACCGAACAGGCAGCCTTTTCTCCACCCCGGGCATGATCAGGTCTTGTGGAGCCGGTGAGTATTCCTTTGTGAATTGAAGCAGCTCAAGTCTCAGATCGTCGGAGCCGTCCTGGCCCGCTCCAGCAGGAAAGAGGCCCTTCTGAAACGTGCTCCACCTCGTCTCCGTGCGAGACGCGGGAAGTCTCGAAACCCTTCCCTTTTCCAGGCGGAGTGAGCCCCCCCACGAGAAGAGATAGCTCCAGACCAGCCCGACGAGCAGCAACCCCACGCTGGAGTGGAGCAAAACAGAGCTCACCCAGGGTGACACCCCTCGCACAGCCACGACCTCCGTGCGCTTCTCGTCGTGGATGATCCTCCTCCTCCTGAACCCGATGGAGCTCAGCAGGACGGGAAAAATCAGCATTATGTCATCGCTGGTCTTCGGCACGGAAAACTCTGTTTCGTAGAGCTTCGTCCCGCTCGACCCTCTGTACTGTCCTTCCCTTACCCGCGCGTGTGTGCAAAGCACCAGAGCCGCGAAGAGAAGAACGAAGAGCACCATGAACCACCAGGACCTGAGAACTGCGAGGAGCCCGAGCGAATCGTACACGTGGAAGAGCCGCTCCCCGAACGTGGCCAGATAGAACTCGTCTTCCATGCCCTGCGGGAAGAGAGTGGCAATCAGGGTAACTACGGCCACGAGAGACATCAGAAACACGGCCCACTTCAGCGAGGAGAGGCCCACGTAGACTGGATTTCTCCCCAGCCCGGTTTCCACAACCCGAATGTCGTCGAATATCTTTCTCATGCTACAGGAAGAGGCCGAGCCCCAACCCCCTCATAAGACTTTGGGGAAGATCGAACGAAAGAACGCAGACCAGCACCCCGCAGAAGGCGGCCGACTGAGCCAGGAACATTCGTCTGTGGAGAAGGAGTTCCGACGCCGAGAGGTGCAGATAAATTGTGTACACGACCAGGACAAAAAGTTGCGCCGACAACGCCCTCTGCCAGAACCATGCGCGCCCCACCGCCTCGAGGGACCCCAGCACAAAGACCACGAGTCCCGACAGCATCAGGGGATATCCCAACCGGACCAGCGCGAGCGCCAGCAGACCCATCGACTCCTCGTTGACCGAATCGATCTGATGCTCCCTGCGCCCCCTCACCCGGAGCCCACAGAGCAAGGCCCTCAGTTGCGCGGCGAACGCGAGAGACGCCACCCCACAACCGAGCGGCGTCGCAAATCCGTACCACCAGACCATGAAGTTGTGAAGCGCTGCCACGTCGGGGAGCGCCTGTGGCCGGTAAGTGAGAGCGAGCCAGAGCGTCACGCAGGCCGCGCAGGCGGCTCCCCATCCCGCCACGAACCGGGAGCGCAGCCACCTCGATGCGACGAGGCAAAGCCCCGCACAGCCGAACGCAAACCATGAGAGCAGTTCTGTCTTACCGAAAAACGGAGGCCTTCCCAGCCACCAGACAAGAGCAGAGGTGTAGGCCACGTGAGAGAGGAGACCCAGCAAGAGAAGGCTGCGGAACCAGCGCAGCTCCGCGAGTGGTCGCCGCCTCGCGAGCGAGACCAACGAGATGACCGCCAGAGCATAGGCGGACGCGGACACAAGGAGAAGGGCCTTGTGCAGAGCCGCACAGCCGACCTGAGCGACAACCGATTCTATGACTACCTCCTCGGCCCAACAGGACACGCAGTATACCCAGACCGTACCCGTGCCTCGAACCTCTGACCTCTGGTCGTGCCTCCGTGAGGTCGAGCGCGTCCGGACGAATCTGGAGGCCTCGCCGGTCTACCCGAGCCGCAGTCCGTTAGACCGAGCGGGCCCGGACAAATCTCACCATGCCTAAAATGCTGTAGCGGCGACGCCGGCCTCTTCTTCAACGCGGCGCACGATTCGGTGCAGCTCCTCTTTGCTCACGGGTCTGAGCTCCGCCATCGGGGCCGACCTGTCGAGTGTGTAGACCTGCACTTCTTGCGGCTTGAGGTCCCTGACCGTTTCCAGCCATCTCGTCACGGCCGCATCATCGGAGTTCATGTCCGTGAATAGGGTCTGAAGCGTGAACCTGTTCAGTTTCTTCAGGCCCTCGATGATGCTCTTCACGTCCACTCCGCGGCAGGGCCTGTTGTAGGAGGCGAAAATGTCGGAGTCCACGCAATCCAGCTTCATTATCCTCACGTCCAGTTTTTCCAGAGACCTGCGGACGGCCTCGTCTCCGACCGTTGTCGAATTCGAGAGAATGGCAACCTTTGCCGCCGGGGCCAGTTCGTCCCGGAGCTCACGCACAACGTCCACGATTCGGTCGAACTCGGGATGGAGCGTGGGCTCACCATTTCCCGAAAACGTGATGTAAGAAGGCGACCTCCCGGACGCGGTGAGCCGGCCGAGGAACTTGCGAAGCGCGGCAGCGACTTCCTCCGGTGTCGGAAGCTCTGCCCCGTGCGCGCGACCGTCCAACGTGTGGGTCTCGGTCCAGCCGTACTGGCAGTAGACGCAATTGAAGGAGCACAGTTTGTATTCGAACGGCAGTATGTTCAGGCCCAGCGAAGGGCCCAACCTTCTGGAGGAAACGGGTCCGTAAACGAGCGCACTTTGAAGTTTCAAGAGTCCCATGTCTGCGGCTAGCTCCTGCTCCTCACCCCAAGTCCCGGCTCCGAGGGCAGGAGGATCTGCCCCTCTCTCACTTCGACTCCGGCAAACGGGTCGCGGGCGAGGAGAAGGTTCCCGTCCAAGTCGGCATAGTCCACTGCAGGCGAGATGTGCGCGGCCGCAGTTATGCCGACCGATGATTCCACCATGCAACCCAGCATCACCTTCATCCCCACTGCCCTGGCCACGTGGATCATCTTCACCGCCTCTCTGAGCCCGCCGCATTTCATCAGCTTTATGTTTATCCCGTCCACCGCCCCGACCAGCGGCTCTATGTCGACTGATGTCTCGACACTTTCGTCGGCGATGATGGGAAGAGAGATGTTGTCCCTGACGAACCTCATGCCCTGGACGTCGCCGGGCGCGATGGGCTGCTCCACGAACTCGATGTTGAATTTCTCGAGTGCCGAGATCTTCCTCACCGCCTCTCTGGGCGTCCAGGCGCAGTTC
>Ga0315294_10010407_pt1 | contig 10201 bp, 7 predicted proteins | sample YL17G13_40_MG_FD_203626 | JGI IMG/M metagenome (GOLD analysis project Ga0315294, IMG submission 203626) | Sediment microbial communities from Yellowstone Lake, YNP, Wyoming, USA - YL17G13_40 | ecosystem: Environmental > Aquatic > Freshwater > Lake > Sediment | place: USA: Wyoming | collected...
AAACCTGTTGAATGACTTTTCTTTGAGAAAAAAGAAATTTCCGCGAGACCAGAAAATTTTAGAATTAGGGGGGAGACAGATGAGGATACACTCGCGACCGGGCTCGCTAGCTATGGACATAGGATGACCCCATGCCATAAATCGCATATTCCCTCATCTGCCTCATGAGCTTTCTCCGACGGCCAAGCACTGCTTGGAAATCATCTAGCCCGGTAAAAGAAAGCCCTCGCCTGAATCCATTAATTCTTTAACGAACTCGGGTGATTGGGGGAACCCTGGCGGAGATGAGCGACTCCCTCCAGGGTTCCCCACGGATGGTGACCAGGATGACCGGCATTATCGCATTTCAAGGTTCGCGGCGACTGCCTTAGCGATCGCATCCTCAGGCGTCTGCCCGAAGTGAAGGCAACCGCTACGGTCACGACAGTAATACATCCGATTCACCTCCTTTCATGCCCAATCAGTAATCCCGCCCTCTAAACTATTTAATAATTGCTTAGGGGGCGCGGATCACTCATTGCGCGCTTTTAATTTCGTTCTCCTTGTTCTTACCGGAATACCGGTCCTCCTCCACAGGAGGAGAATAGCAAGGAGAGAACTAGAAAGATTACCGGAGACCCATCCTCCGTTTTTTCCAATTCTCTCATCGCTAAATTTTATTAATACCTCCCCTTAATTCATCAATTTTTGACGAACTAAGGGGAAGCGAAACTATCGTTTCAATCATTTCTATCCCCGCCTTAATCGAGTACATAGATTTTATGTGCTACGACTTAGGCGGGGAATCCATATTTACCCCGTACCATCCCGCTAAAGCGGGAACTACGGGGTATGGTTTTCAAAGTCCTTCCTGTTTCTACCCCATATCAATTTTGCTCAAAATATTTTGGCGATGCCCTCTCCGCGGGAAAGGCCTTTTAATTGCGAAGCAATTACAAGGAGACACGAAGTGGCGACTGGTTTGTTTCGGCCCCGGCCATCGCGAAAGTTTTACAAGACTACTATAATTTACAACAGTATCATTGAATAATTCAGCAAAATTGATACGGGGCAAGTAATGCAACAGGCGGCTCTCGAAGAGAGCCGCCTGTTGGTCCAAATGTCAAAATGGCGACCTAACGATCATCAAGCAATTTAGCCCTGCAATCATTGCTAAATAGCTTGATGATCGCTTTTTACCCTCCTAGGTTCCGCGAAGCGGAATTTTGGCGGGACTCTCTCCCCTTGCCCTCCATAGCTTTAGCGACGGAGGGTCGATTTTTTTCCTCCTTCGTTCCGCTGAGCGGAACTTCGGAGGACAAGTATATTTATTTAAAGTACCGTTATTATCCTCTAACAGAAATATTGTAGCATACTAATATAAATTTGTCAACCCCAGCACCGTCTTTTACAAGAATTTCGATGGCAGTCCGCTTCGCCCATTGTGGGTTGTCCCTATTCGGGACACGCGGACTGCGAGAGTTTTATATCGTAGTATATCTTTCTTGGATCTTCTATTATGAAATGGCAAAATTGGTGCGGGGTTAAAACCCTATTTATCTTTAAATATTTCCCTGTCAATTGCCTCCAGGCTTATATTTCTGAAGTAAATTGACAGAGAGAGAAGGGAAGCGGTCAAGAGGAGATTGCTGACTCTCGGGAGGATATAATCTGCGGTAAAGCAGATATACATTTCCCGAGTGCCAACAATCATTCCTCATGACGCCTTGAATCCCTTCTCTTCGAATATTAAGGTGCAAATCTTTTTCTTCCAGTTTTGAAGGAAAATGATTTACGTCTTATTTCATCCTCTTACATTTGTATTATAGCATACTACCTATAATTTGTCAACCCCAACACCAAATTTGCAAGAAAATCAATGGCAGTCCGCTTCGCCCAATAAAGAATGGGGCTATTCGCCCCACGCAGACTGCAGGTATTTTTTTCTGTTGTATATTTTTCTTTGGTTTTCGATTATAGAATATCAAAATTGGTGCGGGGTTAAAAGCCCCGATTTTAAACAAAAAAACACCCTTTAAAAAGGTGTTTTGCCTGTGTTTTCCTTATTTATTCAATCCCCTACTCTTCGGTTTTTTCTTCCGGCTTTTCGGCCTCAACGGGAGCAGGTTCTTCCTTGCCCTCCAGAGTTCCGTCCCGCTTTAGCGGGAGGACGACGGAGGGTTTCTTTTCTTCTAATTTCTCCTTAGCTTTCTTTTCTTCTACTTGGGGTTTCTCTTCTTTAATGGGTGCTAGTTCTTCTTTTCTTTCTTCTGCTTTCGTTTCGGTCTTCTTTTCTTCCTTTGGCTTAACCTCTTCGGATTTCTCTTTCTTTGGCGCTTTTTCAACTGGAGGTTCCGAAGCAGCTTCAGTCTTTTCTTTCTTTGCTTTATTTAAGGCTATTTTTTTTCCTTCAATAACTTTTTCTGCAACCAGTAAATTATGAACAGTATCTGAAGGTTTTGCCCCAACTGAAATCCAGTATTTAATCCTGTCAGTCTTTAAATTTCTCTCTTTAGTCAAGGGATTATAAAAACCGACTATCTCAGTAAAACGGCCGGCCGTTGGCGGATTATTCTTTTCTGTAACAACTATCCTAAAAAAAGGTTGATTTTTCTTACCGGTTCTTAAAAAACGAATAGTTAACATTTTACCATTTTTTAGTTTCTAATGCTTTTTTAGCTGCGGCTTCTTCAGCTTCCTGCTTTGAGAAACCTTTACCCTCAGCTACTAGTTCTTTATTAAGGAAAACTCCAACAATAAAACTTTTAGCATGATCAGGGCCCCATTCCTTTAATACCTGGTAGGTCGGAGTAACGTTTACCTTTTCTTGGGCTTCTTCCTGAAAGCGCGATTTTGAATCCTTATAAAGGCCGTATTTAATAATGTTAGGCAACTCTTTTATTAAGTGCTTTTTAATAAGACTATTGCAGGCTTTGTACCCTTGGTCAAGGAAAAGAGCTCCTATAAAAGACTCGGAAGTGTTGGCCAGGATATACTGACGCGCCTTGCCTAATTCTTTCTCTTCGCCCCTGGAAAGCAGAAGAAAGTCATTAAACCCGAGCTTTTTGGCGGTTTCAGCTAGTATTTTGGCATTAACTAAAGCTGCCCGCCAGTTTGTTAGTTCACCCTCTGGTTTTTGGGGATATTTTTGATAAAGATATTCTGTGACGACCAGTTCCAAAACTGCATCCCCAAGAAATTCTAATCTCTCATTATGGGATAAATAGAATTTCGGATTTTCGTTTAAATAAGATCTGTGGCAGAATGCTTGAATTAGAAGATCTTTATTTTTAAAATTTACATTTAGCGCCTTTTCAAGTTTAGAAAAGTCTTTCACTGGTTTAATTGTCCAATTGTTAAACTGTTGAATTGACAGTAAATAGATTTATAATCTGACAATGTAACAATCTGACAATGTAACAATTTATTTATTTTCTAATTCTTTATAAACGGTTCCTAAAACTCCGTTGACGAATTTACCTGAACTTTCGCCTCCAAAGTTTTTTGCTAATTCAATTGCCTCGTTAATAGCTACTTTCGGCGGAACTTCCTCTTTGTCGCCGTAGATTAGCTCATAAAGGCCGATTCTTAAAACATTGCGGTCAACGATGGTAATCTGTTCAATTGGCCATTCGGGAGCTGCTTTTTCAATAATTTTATCAATTTGAGGGATATTTTCCACTACCCCATTAATCAATTTCCAGATAAAACTCTTATCTTCAAGACCCGGTCCAAATTCTTTAATATTTTTTTCAATAATGTTCTTCAGCATCTCTGGTTTTTTATTATAAAAATCCCATTCGTAGAGAGACTGCATTACTATTGAACGACATAGATGTCTGCTCGCCATTGCTAAGGTGCTAAACTGCTAAATTGTTAAATGTGAGATATCAGTTTAACAATGTGACAATTTAACAAGGTAACCATTATCTTTTTGACATTTCTTCCCAGGTTAACGGGCCAGCTTTTTCTTCGCCTTTTTCTTCCCGTTCTTTTACCTTCATTTCTTTTTCTCTTTTCTTTTTTTCTTTTTTATCCAATTTTGCCAAAACGTCTACTATTTCCCTACCCTTATAATAGCCGCAATTCCAGCAAATCGTATGAGGTAAAACCTCCTTGCCGCATTTCGGGCAAAGAGACAAATTAGGCTTTTTGGCAAAAAGATGCATTCTTCTTTTATTTCTGCGGGATTTTGTATGTCTCTGCTTGGGTACTGCCATATTCAAGAATAAAAAATCATTTCTAATAGTAACATATCCATTAATTTTTTTCAATGGTTTTTCGGAGCGAGCTTTTTATGGGCCTAAATGATTGGCGATGAATTGAGCAAGGCCCATTTTTCTTTAGCATTTTTAAATGATATTTTGTTAAATAACCTTTATGCTGATTAAAGCCGTAATTCAGAAATCTTTTGTGATATCTTTCCATTAATCTGTCCCTGGTAACCTTGGCAATAATTGACGCCATTGTACAAGAAAGAACTCTCTCATCAGCTTTAATAATTGATCTCTGGGGGACATTAGATTTAATTTCAAAATTACCGTCAATGATTAAAAAGTCCGGTTTTTTCTTAAGTTTTTGTATCGCTTTTTCCATTGCCAATTTGGTTGCCTGTAGAATATTAATCCTGTCTATTGTTTTTTCCGAAACAGAAACAACAGCCCATTCTATGCCTGGATTTTTAGTAATAATGCTGTAAAATGCTTGTCTTTTCCGGGGGCTTAGTTTTTTTGAATCTCTCAAGCTAATATTTTTGAAATCGTTTTCAGAATATCCTTTAATAACGACAACGGCAGCTGTAACGGGACCTGCCAAAGGGCCGCGGCCGGCCTCATCCAGAGAGGCTATTCTTTTATAGCCTTTCTTCCATAAACTTTTCTCATGAAAAAGATTTGGATAATTCATACTGGTTAAACTTATTAGATTTTACAATAATTAATTTCAAAAGGCTAATCTTTGCTTTTCGGCTAGCTTTTTCTGGCTAGCTTTTATATAATACTATAATATTATCAAATGAGAATTTTTTATTGACGCCTACTTTTTAAAATCCCGTCCCGCTAAAGCGGGACGGGACATAAGGGAATAATAGAAGGTGTCAACGAGGATCCCAAAGGAGGCTACTCCTTTGGTCTTTGGGCAGATAATGAAAGCCCCCGCCCAAAGAACGTTATTAACTTTGGGTTTATATGACAAAATTTACTCATCTTCACGTCCATTCCCATTACTCCTTATTAGACGGGCTGCCTAAGATAGACGAGCTTTTAGATTATGTTCAGGAATTAGGCATGGATTCTGTTGCCCTTACCGATCATGGCGCTATTTACGGGGCTGTTGAATTTTACAAGAAAGCGAATCTGCGGGGAATAAAACCAATTTTAGGATGTGAGACATATCTGGCTTTTGAGGAAATGCATCAGAAAAGACCAAATATTGATGATACAAGATACCACATGGTTTTGTTAGTAAAAAATGAGCAGGGTTACAAAAATTTAGTAAAACTTATCACCAAGTCTCATCTGGAAGGTTTTTATTACAAGCCAAGGATTGACCAAAATTTATTGAAAGAACATGCTGCTGGTTTAATTGGTTTTTCTGGTTGCTTGCAGGGTAAGATCCCAAAATTGATTCTGGCAAAAAAAATAAAAGAAGCAGAGGAGCTTGCTTTAAAATACAGAGATATCTTCGGCAAGGATAGTTTTTATCTAGAAATCCAGCACCATCCAAATATTCCCGCCCAAAAAACGGTAAACAATACCATCATCGCTCTTTCTAGAAAGCTTAAAATTCCTTTGGTCGCCACTCATGATGTTCACTATTTAAAATCGGAAGACGCTGAAGCTCAAGATATCCTGATGTTAATTAACACGGGAGCTGATCCGAACGATCCCGAAAGGATAACAATGAAAGCTGATGATTTTTCAATGAAAAGCCCGGAAGAAATGGCAAAGGTTTTTAAGGAAGCACCGGAAGCTGTTGAAAACACCCAAAAAATTAGTGAACTCTGCAATTTCAAATTTGAGCTGGGTAAAATAAAACTTCCCTATTTTGAAGTTCCGGAAGGAAAAACAACGGACAGCTACCTCAAAGAACTTTGTGAGCGGGGTCTGGAAAGAAGAGGCATAAAAAAGGATAAAGAGATTATGGAAAGACTAGAGTATGAAATTTCAGCAATTAAGCAAACAGGTTTTGCATCTTATTTCCTGATTGTTCAGGATTTTGTTGAGTGGGCAAAGAAAAATAGGATTGTCGTTGGTCCGGGCCGAGGTTCGGTTGGCGGCTCTTTTGTCGCGTATTTGCTTAATATTTCCAATATTAACCCAATAAAATACAATCTTTTATTTGAAAGATTTCTAAATCCCGGCAGAACGGCGACTTTACCAGATATTGACCTTGACTTTACCGACAGAAGGAGAGATGAAGTTATAAACTATGTTGCAGAAAAATATGGCAGAAACAAAGTATCCCAGATTATTACTTTTGGGACAATGGCAGCCAGGGCAGCTGTCAGAGATGTGGGCAGGGCTCTGGGTTATACTTATGGTTTTTGCGACCAAATAGCAAAATTAATTCCACTTGGTTTCAATCTAAATCAAACCCTGTCTCAGGTTCCAGAATTTAAGAGCCTGTACGAAAGCAATGAACAGGCACGAAAATTAATTGATTTTGCCAAGAAATTAGAAGGAGTTGCCCGCCATGCCTCAACCCATGCCTGCGGCGTGGTTATCTCTGAAACTCCACTGGACGAAATTGTACCCCTCCAGCATCCCACCCAAAACGACAAAGCAATTGTCACCCAGTACGAAATGCACTCAATTGAGGATTTGGGGCTTTTAAAGATGGATCTTTTAGGACTGAAAAATTTAACTATCATTGAAGACACTTTAGCCAGAATTTACAAAGTCCAGAATAAAAAAATGAATATTGAAAATATTCCCATTGATGATAAAAAGACTTATCAGTTGTTACAAAAAGGAGAGACAATCGGTGTTTTTCAGCTAGAAAGCTCGGGGATGCAGAGATATCTTAAACAATTAAAACCTACAGAATTTGAAGATATTATCGCTATGGTTGCTCTTTACAGGCCAGGACCCATGGGCCTGATTCCCGATTATATTGCCGGAAAACACAAAAAAAAGAATATTGAAATTTTACATCAGAAATTAAAACCAATTTTAGAACCAACCTACGGAATAATAGTTTATCAGGAACAAGTAATGAAAATAGCCCAGGAATTAGCGGGATTTACCCTTGTTGAAGCAGATGTATTAAGAAAGGCAATCGGAAAGAAAATCAAGAAACTTCTAATGGAGCAAAGAGAAAAATTTATTGAGGGGACGAAGCAGAACGGGATTGATGATAGTGTTGCCCAAAAGATCTGGAACTGGATAGAACCCTTTGCCAGATATTCATTTAACCGAAGCCATGCAACTTCTTACGGCCTAATCGCTTACCAAACAGCTTATCTAAAATCCCATTTCCCGGTAGAATTTATGGCCTCTCTTTTGACTTCGGAAAAGGTTGAGGTTGAAAGAATTGGATTCTTAATTGCAGAATGTAAAAAAATGGGGATTGAAGTTTTATCACCAGACATAAATGAAAGCTTGCAAAACTTTACTGTTGCCGGAAAAAAGAGAATTCGCTTTGGATTATCGGCAATAAAAAACGTTGGAACTAATATTGTGAAAGCTATTGTTATAGAAAGGAAAGCCTCAGGCCACTATCGCTCCATTCTTGATTTTGTCAGCCGGGTATTATCAAAAGATTTAAATAAAAAATCGATGGAAAGCTTAATTAAAGCCGGGGCTTTTGATAAACTCTCTGAAAGAAATCAGCTTTTATTAAATCTAGAAAGATTATTAGAAACAGCTAGAGAAAGCCAGAAACAAAAAGCTAACGGCCAAAAAGGTCTTTTTGATAGAATCAGGGATGACTTCAAGTTCCACCTAGAAGCCACAAAGCCTGCTTCAAAATCTGAAAAACTGAAGTGGGAAAAAGAATTATTGGGTCTTTTTGTAACAAGTCATCCCTTAGAAGATTTTAAAAAGATTTTAGAGAAAAATGTCCTGCCAATAGCTCAAATTACGAATACACTTTTGGAAAAAAGGGTTAAAATCGCCGGAGTTATATCATCAATTAAGAAAATCATTACTAGAAATGGGAGCCCGATGATGTTTGTAAACCTGGAAGATTTGACCGACAAAATTGAAGTTGTTGTTTTCCCAAGTATAATAGAAAGAAATCCGGCTGCTTTTAAAGAAAATAAAATCGTTTTAGTTTCGGGCAGGGTTAATGCCAGAGACGGTGTGCCAAAATTGATTTGCGAAGAAATTGAAGAAATAATAACCGAAACGGTTTAAGATGAAAAATTCTATCAAACAAATAGAGACAACCAGGCATTCTTTGGCCCACATTATGGCTTATGCAGTTCAGGAATTATTTCCGGGAACTAAATTTGGCATAGGTCCCGCAATTGAAAATGGTTTTTATTATGATTTTGGCCTGATTAAAAATTTATCATTAGATGATTTGCCCAAGATTGAAGAGAGAATGCGAAAAATCATTAATCAAGATGTCCTGTTTAAGAAAAGCCAAATCACGAAAGAGAAAGCCAAGGAGTTATTTAAAGACCAGCTATATAAATTAGAATTAATAGATGAAATGAAAGATAAAATTATTTCGGTTTATGAATCGGGTGATTTTACAGATCTCTGCCGGGGTCCTCATGTAAAATCCAGTAAAGAGATTAACCCGGCCGCATTTAAATTAACTAAAATTGCCGGTGCTTATTGGCGGGGGTCAGAAAAGAATCCAATGCTCACCCGCATTTATGGTGTGGCTTTTAATGATAAAAAGGAGCTGGATGATTATTTTAGAAAAGCTGGGGAGGCAGAAAAAAGAGATCATAGAAAATTAGGTTCGCAGTTGGATCTTTTCCATATAGACGAAACAATTGGCGCGGGCTTAATCTTGTGGCTTCCAAAAGGCGCAATCTTAAAGAGAATTATTGAAGAATATGCCCTAAGCGAATATCTAAAATCTGGTTACCAATTGGTTTCTACGCCCCATATTGCAAAGTTAAATCTTTGGAAAACCTCTGGCCATACTGATTTTTATAAAGAGAATATGTTTCCGGCAATGCATTTTCAGGAGATATCCAGGGAAGAAAAAGAAGACTATCAGATAAAACCGATGAATTGTCCTTTTCATGTTGCAATTTATAAAAGTGATATTAGGAGCTATCGAGATTTACCTTTGCGATATACAGAACTTGGAACAGTTTACCGCTATGAGAAATCGGGCGTACTGCATGGTTTGGCCAGGGTTCGGGGATTTACCCAAGACGATGCCCACATCTTTTGCAGTCCTGAGCAGTTAGGACCGGAGCTGGTTTCAGTTTTTAAGTTCACAATCAAAATATTAAAAACTTTTGGTTTTAAAGATTACGACACCTATCTGTCTACTAGGCCAGAAAAATATGCCGGCGCAATAAAAGACTGGGAAGAAGCCACCAACTCTTTAAAATACGCTCTAGAGAAAATAAAGGTTAAATATAAAATAGACCCAGGAGAAGGAGTTTTCTATGGACCGAAGATTGATATTAAAATAAAAGATTCTATCGGCAGACCTTGGCAATGCACGACAATTCAAGTTGATTTTAATCTGCCGGAGAAATTTAATATTTCTTATGTGGATACGAAGGGAGCAAAACAAAGACCAATTATGATTCACCGAGCATTGTTAGGCTCTCTGGAAAGATTTATATGTGTTTTAATTGAAAATTACGCCGGCAATTTTCCCCTATGGCTATCCCCCGTCCAGACCTGGGTGATACCCGTAGGAGCTACCCATAGGAAATATGCCAGAGAAGTCGGAATGATCCTGAATAAAGAGAATATACGGACAGAAATTAAAGACGAGAAAGAAACCGTATCAAAAAAAATAAGAAGAGGGGAAATTAAAAAAATCCCTTACCTTTTAGTGGTTGGCGACAAAGAAATAAAGGAAAAATCGATTAGAGTACGCTCAAGAAATAAGGATCTGGGAATGATGAGATTAACTAAGTTTTTGGAAAAAATTAAAACGGAAGTCGAAAAAAAGATATAAATATGTCCGAAATTTCTCCACAAACTCAAAGGCTTATTCAACAATACCAGACTTGGTGGCAATCTTTGCAGCACAAGAAAGAAGTTCCAACTTTGCACGTTGACGAAGTGACCAGCAG
>Ga0315294_10010409_pt1 | contig 10200 bp, 5 predicted proteins | sample YL17G13_40_MG_FD_203626 | JGI IMG/M metagenome (GOLD analysis project Ga0315294, IMG submission 203626) | Sediment microbial communities from Yellowstone Lake, YNP, Wyoming, USA - YL17G13_40 | ecosystem: Environmental > Aquatic > Freshwater > Lake > Sediment | place: USA: Wyoming | collected...
GTTTCATGAAGGACAGGAAAACCATCAATGCAGTTATTCGTAGTCTGGAGGTGATGGGCGAGGCTTCCAAGCGGATTCCAGACGAAGTGCGTGCCAAACATTCTGAGATCCCATGGAAGCGTATGGCCGGGATGCGCGACAAGCTTATCCATGAGTATGCTGGTGTAGATCTTGAGACTGTGTGGGATGTTATTCAGGAGGAAATTCCACCCATCCGGCCCATGCTCGAAGAGCTGCGAGACAATCCATAATAAAATAACCTTAATGGATGCACATTGAGATCGCTGAGTGCATTGAGTATTAGCCAATGGGAAACTATGGAGTTCCCGTGAGTATCCCGATAAATGCACAGCTCCATAAAGCGAATTTTACAGCCTTGTGCCGCATCGGCGCGCCGGAGGGGATCGCCGCCATGCAGAAGGCGCATCCAGATGTGCCTATCCATCTGGCGGCGGTTGACGACCACCTGAACGAGCACGGTTACATCCTCCCTGGCCTGGGTGATGCAGGCGATAGGCAGTTTGGGACGGGTTAATGGCGCGAATAAAACCAAAAAACATTCGCGAAATCCGCTATTTGCGTGCCATCGTACTCGGAGAGTATTCGCGTTGAAATTTACCCGCTCAAACAAAAAGTGTAAGGAAAAGCGGTTTACCCCACATTTTACAACCCGCATATCCATAGCCCTGTCGGGAGTTATTATTCCTAGCCGAAGGATGCACGAAGGATGCCCTTAGGATGAAGCGGGGGAAAATTCCATCCTTTCCCCAAAACCGCAGGCATCCGGGACCCTCGTGGCCCCGGATGTCCTTTTTATTTTCCCGATGAGAGTATCCCTGGGTATGAAATGAGCAGCAAGCTGCCGAATGATTTTCCAGGCGTGATGAGGGTTAAGCCAATGGTTCACCCACTCCCGTTTAACTTTGGTGTATTGACAGACGTGCTATAATGATTCGGGATGGATTTTATCTCGTATCCACTTAATTGTCTGACGGTTTTGATGCTTGGATGGACAAGTTAGATCTTGCGCCCAGGTAAATGGGCAAGTCCCCTAAGTTTTTCGCTCTATTTTTCTTCCGCCATTATCGTAAAGGGATTGTGCTAAAATCGTTATAAGTTTTGTTCTTTAAAAAAAAGCTACAGGAGTTCAATATGTTACTAAGTTTGCGAGTCGAAAACTTTAAAGCATTCAAAGATACCAAAATAATTGAGCTAGCCCCACTTACTTTTTTAGCAGGGATCAATAGCGCCGGTAAAAGTTCGATCATTCAAGCGCTTCTATTGCTAAAACAATCCCTTGAATCAGCTCCATCGATTGCCTTGAATCCGGATGCAAGCAATTATTTAGAACAAAGTCTAGGTGAAAAATTTAATGACTTTATCTTCGGTTGTCCACCATTAGAAGATGCTACTCTAACTATTCATGTGTCGTGCCAGTATGATGAGGATAAAATCTCCGACCCGTCTATTCGAGATTTGTTTGACGATGTAGCTGCATTACTGCCTTATACAACAGCCAACCAAGACCCTCGTTCGCTTGTTGCCACACTAGCAATTACGTTTGCATGGGGGCCTTTTGGGCATCGTGGTCGTCCAACAATCAGGATAGCCCATTTGCAGATCGCAACCACTTTGAAACAAAGTGGGATCTCGAAGCCTCTAATAGCCGTTTCAATTAGCCCTAGTAGCGGGGGAGAATATCAAATAAAACCAATATTGGACGACATTGACCCTCGTCTCAACGAATTGAATTTTCAGCAGGTTCGCCTAGATGGATTGGCCAACTTTTTACCCGGCCCTCTTGTAATCGACCCCACACATCCAGGCATGTTCGAGCGTAATATCCCGTCGGCGTTTGCTCGGTTCTTCCGATCGTTGATTTCCTTGATTCGACAAGACCTTAGTGAAAATATTTTTTACTTGAGCTCATTCCGACAACCTCCCAAGCAAGTTTATTCAGGCGGACAAAGCGCCATAAATGCAGTGGACCCAACTGGTGGCAATTTTGCAGAGGTGTTATGGCACATGCAAAATGAACCCGTTAGCTTTTATCATCCGAACTTACCGGTAGATCCAGAGTTGCCAAAGGGACAATTGCCTCTTAATAAAATGGTGGCCTGGGTACTCGAAGAAGTATTACAGCTTAAGCAGCGGATTAGTGTTCAGCCAGTTGGTGAGCGTGATGCAATACTAGAAGTTTTGGTTGATACTTTGGGATCTTCCCCTGAAAGTAGAGAACGTCTAAAGGTACATCTACCAAGTGTCGGTTTAGGCTATAACCAAATACTTCCTGTGGTAATACAAGGCTTGCTTACTCCACCCGGAGCTCTGGTAATCTATGAACAACCCGAGATTCATCTTCACCCTGATACACAGGCTAATCTCATTCCATTCTTTATTGGCCTAATCCGCTCTGGCCGAAAGGTGTTAGTCGAGACACATAGCAATCACTTAGTGGACCACTTGTGTCTTTATATCGTTAAGGATCGCGATTATGGATTAGAGAAATATACCAAAGTTCTGTTTGTCCATCCACCAGATGACCAGAATATCAGCTCTCGCTTGGAAGAGGTACAAATCGATGCAACCGGGATAATCCAGAACTATCCAATGCATTTTATTCCTGACTATGCAGATCTGCTAGAGAAAATTACAAAAGAAGGCTTCAAGAAACGACGTGATATACCAGGGGAGAACATAGACGCATGATCCAAGCAACGCCTTTTGACTTGACCTTGTTTGCGGTTGATATCGATCCCCAATCAGCAAATTGGACTGAGCAACTGGAATTGGCATTAAATTGGTTCAAGTGGTGTCGTGAACAGCTACAAGAATCAAACCGACGTTTGAATAGTACGCCTTCCCTTGGGAATGTTCACCTAAAAGTGCCGATGACCGGATGGCTTTTTGAGCAACTATGTGAAATTCCCCCATGGCCTAGATGCCAACAAGGTGGCCCAGCCACGACACTGAAAATATCTATATTATCATTTATCAGCTCACGTTCACCAAGGATTAGTGAAAACCCCATTCTTCGTTTGGAAATAGACACAGAATGGAAATACCAAATTACAAAGCCAAATAACTTTTTCTCTGACTTGGTTCATCATGAACTTAAAGAGGCTTGGACCGAGTCTGTAGGGATTTGTGCCTTCCAACGGTGTGATAATATAGTTAATTCCTGGGTAGTCTCGCCAGGTAGACAGCATCTAACAAATCATTTAGCTCTTACAGCAACAGATATATATCAAGAAGTAAATATTAGTAGGACTATTGAACTCCCTATGATGATTAATTCTGAACAATGGCCGGAAGACGGAAAGCCTAATATTTGGATATGGGAATGCGCTCTCAGGCGCGCTCTTTGGTGCGATGAACGCTTACCTTTTTCTGGCCCCAATGGCTCGTTGGGTTTTCATCCCCACCCAGATAACCATTGGCATCCTGGCGGACGCTTGACAATGAAGTCAATAAATGGAATTCACGGCTATCTAGATGAGTTGGGAGGACTATGGCAGTGGGAAGGAGGAAGAGCAATAACTGATACCCCCTTTGATGGCCATTGGAATATACAATTAAGTAATCATACAATTCAACGCGAGTGGGTTCGCTATCTAGAAGTGAATATAAATCAAAGGTTAGAATTACAGTCGAATCACATCAACATTGATGCTGATGGTAGAATCACCGACAGAACATTTGATGTTATTAATCTTCCACCATACGGCAAGTGACGAATCGTGAGGGCATCGATATGGCAAAAGGGTTGTGGTTTCGAAATGTAGATTTACATGTCCACACTCCAGCGTCAAATTGTTTTTTAGATAAAACAATCACGCCGGAAGCCATTGTTCGACAGGCGATCGCCGTTGGTTTAGATGCTATTGCTATTACCGATCATAATACGGCCATATGGATCGATAGTATAAAAGCTGCCGCAAATGGCACAAAACTAACGGTTTTTCCAGGTGTTGAGATTACCGTGCAACCTGGTGTGCATGTTCTTGCCATCTTTCCTGAAAACCTAACCGGTGATCACGTAACAGATTTATTGGCTGAGCTAGGACTGGGCATAGACAATCGAGGCGATCTTAACTCAATTGTTACTCAGTTTGGGATTCAGGAAGTTGTAGCAAGGATTGCAGATAAAAATGCACTGGCAGTCCTTGCCCATATTGATGACAAAAGGGGAGCCTGGAAGGAACTAAGAGGGTCTGGACCAACGCTAGTACAGTTGTGGAATTCAGGGAAATTTGCAGCTGTCGAGATTGTTGGAGAAAAACCACCTCTCGAATTGACGCGTGCTCCATTTCAATATCGACCAGCTTTTTATTGGGCATCTGACAATCCTGATAAGGCCGAACTTACAAAACATTCATTACAAGGCATTGGGAACCGCTTCTCGCGCTTGAAGTTAGATGATCCTATATCTTGGGAGGGTTTAAGACACTGTTTTCAAGACCCAGATGTGCGTATCCGGCGCGGCGAAAAAGGGGAGATCAATCTTAAACATTCCGTTCTTGAAAGGATCAAAATCGATGGTGGATTTCTTTCTGGGCTTGATATAGAATTATTTACACCTAATTTAAATGCTATTATCGGCGGGCGTGGTACCGGAAAATCAAGTTTGTTAGAATTGATCCGGTACGCTTTTGGTATCGATGCAAAGACCGATGCAAACGCACGTCAAGCCAAAGAAATGATTAATAGTGAACGGATTTTTCCGCCGGGTTCTTTGATTACGGTGCATTTTGGGTTAGCCGATGGAACCAAATATCGGGTTGAACGAAGAGCTAGGCAACAACCGATTGTATATCAAGCTGATACTCAAGATACTATTGATGTAAGATCCGGTGAGCTATGTCCTTTGCAAATTTATGGTCAAAAGGAAATCTATGAAATATCCAAAGACCCCTCTTTTCAGTTGAACTTATTGGATAATTATATTGCAGATGATCTCAAATCAATCAATATACCTGAAGTAGAAATTCTGCGTCAACTACGAGACAACGCAACAGAAATATTACGTCTTGAAGAAGATATCGCTTCAGCACAAGAATGGCTGAGCCGTTTAGGGGCAATCAAAGAAGAATTACGAAGAATGGAGAAGAAAGACTTTGTTACAAAGATTGAACAGAAAAAACTCTATGATCAAGAAAAACATCTGATTAATCAAACACAAGATCAGTTTGATCGTTTGGTTTCCGATCTAGACGATTTTGTTGAATGTCATCACTTGGATGCTGATCATCTTGTTCAATCACCAATTGAACTACCAAATCACAATCTATTTGATAAGCTTGGCCAAATAATTCAGGCAATTAATACAGATCTGACCAAAGGTATTCATCAATTAAGTCATAGAATAACTATGAAGTGGTCAGAAGCTAATCCCCAACTGCTTATATGGAAAACCTCTTATGAAGCTCAAGAGCAGATTTATCAAGAACTACTAAATGAATTCCAAGGGTCCGAAGATGCAGATCGGTATATTCAATTGCAACAACGGAAAACTGAATTACAGGAGCGAGACCGCGAGGTCAAGAAACAAATATCTCAAGTTGCATATTTGCGTCAGCAAAGAAGTGATTTACTCAATCAATTAAGAACAATTCGACGAAATAAGTTTGAAGTGCGTAGTAAAAAAGCCGAAGAACTAACCAGGGCATTGAATAAAAAGGTTAGAGTTACTGTCCATCCACAAGGACACCGAAGCCACTACATGGACTATCTGCAGGAATTATTTTCGGGTCTCAATGTTCGGAATCCATATAGAGATAACTTAGCCATGGCAGAAGCCGAAATACCTGAACGGGAGGCACAGCATCCCATAAAAATTCAAGGCGAGACAACCTACCTAGTGCCACGTATCCCACGTTTTTTAGACTCGATTGACCTAGCAAACGCAATTCGTGTAGAACAAAACCGCTCTGATGAAGACGAGAGTCTTCTCGAAACCCCTTTTGGCATTGACTCCGACAGCATGCGACGTAATATCACTGGTTTAAACCAAAATCAACTTTTTGATCTAGAAACATACGAGATTGAAGATCTACCTCTCGTGGAATTGCAGGTATCCAATGGTGAACGAGGATATCGCAAATTAGATTCGCTTTCGGTAGGCCAGCGGTGCACTGCATTGCTCTCCCTTGTACTCCTCGAAAGTCAAGCGCCGTTAATTATTGATCAACCTGAAGACGATCTAGACAATCAATTTATATTCGATCAAATCGTCGCTACCCTAAGAAATGAGAAGGAGAAAAGACAGTTTATTATTGCCACTCATAATGCTAATATTCCCGTTTCGGGGGATGCTGAGTTGATCATAGTTTTACAGGCAGATGAGGCGCATGGTGTTATCAAAGATAATGGAATCGGGTCTATTGATAATGAGGCGATAAAACAGTCAGTTGAACAGCTTTTGGAAGGTGGGGAGGTTGCCTTCAAGATCCGCAAAGAGAAATATGGCATTAAATAAATTTACCTTACATTAAACACCAACCTTTACAGCAACTAAGTCTAATACATCCGACTAAAGATTTCAGGAGTTTTACCCAGGAAAGTGTTCCCTAAAAAAGAGCCCCGTTTTCTTTTAGAGAAACAGGGGCTCTCGTTGCTTAGATATCCAAATTCCTGCCCGCCTTGGCGTGGGTCTGGATGAGCCACTTTCTTAGGTCGGCGGCGTCGCCTCAAGCATCCGCCGGTCCGGCGACGCCGCTGTCCCCTGCGGGAATGCTTCGCGGCGCCGCTCGCGACGGCAGCGCGTTTTTAGAAGTGGTGCGATAATGTGAGTTGTCTCGCCCGTCCCACCGCTGCCGCTGAGCCAAACCGTTAGCAAGGATCGATCATTACAAAGAATTCATAGGGTACATTACGCATTGAGTTTATCGTATCAAGGTTCGATATACTCAGAGCGTCATTATTGATAAAATGGATATTAGCTTTCACAAATCATTAGGTGATTATCCGTACCGAATTAACTACACCGATTATTGTGGACTGTTTGCAATTATTAAACTATTACGAAAAAGGATAAATCTCTTGCCAGCGCCTGAAAGTATAAGACAACTTGTAAAACGATTTGAAGAAAATCTAGATTCATATCGTTCGGGCAGGTACAACGAGGCGCAATTACGCCGCGAGTTTCTTGATCCATTTCTTGAAGCATTAGGCTGGGATCTGTTCAATAAGCAAGGATATGCAGAAGCCTATAAGGAAGTTATTCACGAAGCTTCACTCGAAGTAGAGGGAGAGACAAAAGCACCTGATTATGCTTTTCGCATTGGGGGAACGCGTAAGTTCTTTGTAGAAGCCAAGAAGCCATACATCAATATTCAAAGCGATATTCACCCTGCATTTCAATTGAGACGTTATTCGTGGTCTGCGAAATTGCCTTTAAGCGTGCTTACGGATTTTGAAGAGTTTGCCATTTATGACTGTCGAAACAAGCCCGATAAAAAAGACAAGGCTTCCACGGGGCGCGTCGCGTTTTATTCTTTTCGTGATTACGTCGAGAAATGGGACGAGATCGCAGACATCTTTTCGCGTGAAGCGGTTCTAAAAGGTTCGTTCGATAAATTCGCGGAAGGTGTAAAAGGCAAGAAAGGCACAGCGGAAGTTGACAATGTTTTTCTGGCAGAGATTGAAGGCTGGCGTGAATCGCTGGCAAAGAATTTTGCCTTGCGGAATCAGTCTTTGACAACGCGTGAATTGAATTACGCGGTGCAAATGACCATTGACCGCATTATCTTTTTACGGATTTGTGAAGATCGGGGAATTGAGCGTTACGAAAAACTAAAAGATGTTTCTGAACAATCAAATGTATATGCGGGATTATGTCAGATATTCAAGCAAGCAGATGTACGCTACAATTCGGGGTTGTTCCACTTCAAAGATGAAAAAGAAGCGTCCAGCGCGGCGGACAGCTTGACGCTTAGTTTGAGCGTGGATGATAAAGTCTTGCGCGATATTCTCGGTAGTCTGTATTATCCAGAAAGCCCGTATGTGTTCTCTGAAATCCCATCCGATATTTTGGGGCAGGTGTACGAGCGTTTTCTTGGGAAGGTCATTCGCCTGACCGCGGGACATCAGGCGAAGGTGGAAGAGAAGCCCGAAGTGCGCAAGGCGGGCGGAGTGTATTATACGCCCACGTACATCGTGGATTACATCGTGAAGAATACGGTTGGAAAACTGCTCGAAGGGAAAACGCCGCGTGAAGTATCGTCTTTGAAAATCCTTGACCCTGCGTGTGGTTCAGGGACATTCGCGCTTGGCGCATATCAATTTCTGTTGGACTGGCACTTGAATTGGTACACGGAAAATGACCCTGAAAAGTGGGCGAAGGGTAAATCGCCCACCATCTTCCAAAGTGATAAGGGCTGGATGCTTACGACATCCGAAAAGAAACGAATCTTGTTGAATAACATCTACGGCGTGGACATTGATTTGCAAGCCGTGGAAGTAACAAAGTTGAGTTTGCTCTTGAAGGTGTTGGAAGATGAAAGCGACCAGACGATTGGCTCACAGTTGGCTTTGATTCAGGAACGGGCTTTACCTGACCTGGGCGCGAATATCAAGTGCGGAAATTCATTGATCGGCCCTGATTATTATGAAGGTCATCAATTGACAATGGGTTTTGCAGATGAAGAAGAACGTTATCGCGTCAATGCGTTTGATTGGAAAGCCGAATTTCCGCAAGTTTTTATTCAAGGCGGGTTTGATGCAGTGATTGGAAATCCGCCTTATGGGGCGCTATTTAGCGACGCAGATAAAAATTATATAAAATCTCATTTTAGAACATACAAATATCGTTTTGATAGTTATGTTTACTTTATTGAGAAAGCAACTAGTCTCACTAAAAATAACGGTTACATTAGCTTTATTACCCCAGAGCTTTGGCTAAAACTTGAAAATAATGATGTATTAAGAGAGTTTATAGCGAAGAATGCAGATTTAGAAAAACTACTTATCTGTGGCGAAAATGTATTTGAAGATGCAACTGTAAATACTATTGTTTTCCGCCTTCATCGTGGGGGAGAAGCTAAAAATATAGAAATTGAAATGGAGAGCTCATCATGGAAAATGGCTTCCGAAATTTGGAAGCAAGCAAAAGGGTTTATTGTCGACTATAGAGTAAATCCTGAATATGTAGGAATTATTGATAAGGTTCGGAGATTATTAACACTTTCGAACTTCGGAGAAGCAATTCAAGGAATCACTCCGTATGACAAATATAGAGGACAGAGTCCCGAAATAATAAAACGTCGAGAGTATCATTTTGATTACAAGAAAGATGAAACATGTGGAAAATGGCTCTCTGGTAAAGATGTTTCACGTTATAGTATGTCTTGGAGTGGTGAATGGTTAAGTTATGGATCGTGGTTAGGCGCTCCACGCGAACCCCGTTTTTTTGAAGGTGAAAGACTATTGTTTAGAGAAGTTCCAGGAAAAGGAAAAAGAATTCAAACGACATTTGCAGTTGATGAAGTTTTATATCATGGGCATAGCATTACACCATTTAAATTAAACGAAAACTCTACTGTTAAAATTTTGTACTTGCTTGGTATTGCCAACTCAAAATTAATAAGTTGGTATGGCGGAAAGACTTTACCAAATTTCGGGAAAGAGGTGTTTCCAAAATTAAATCCACAAGACATTTTGGCTATTCCTATTCGACCTATCAATTTTACCGATGCAGTTGATAAAGCACGGCACGACAAGATGGTGTCACATGTGGAACGGATGCTGGAATTGAACAAACAGTCTGCCGCGGCGCGCAGTTCGCAGGATAAGGAACGTGTGAAGCGCGAGATCGAGTCCACGGATGGTGCGATTGATCGTCTCGTCTATGAGTTGTATGGTTTGACGGAAGATGAGGTCAAGATTGTGGAGGGTCAACAATAAAAAGTATGAACAAGAACGCCCTTTCAAACAATGGGCGGTATTGTTTAGAATTATTCTGAAATTAGTATTTCTATTGTATAAGGAATTTGACGTATTGGTTCCATCGCACTAATGGCGGCTGAACACGTAGTTGGGCAGCCGAACAAAAGGATCAACCTCTATGAGAGTATTGTTTATCGGTGGCACCGGCTTCATTAGCACGGCGGTCAGTCGGCAAGCGATCGCCAAAGGATTTGAGCTCTATCTGCTCAATCGCGGATCGCGGCCCGTGCATCTGCCCGGTAGTTATAGCTTGAC
>Ga0315294_10010411_pt1 | contig 10199 bp, 7 predicted proteins | sample YL17G13_40_MG_FD_203626 | JGI IMG/M metagenome (GOLD analysis project Ga0315294, IMG submission 203626) | Sediment microbial communities from Yellowstone Lake, YNP, Wyoming, USA - YL17G13_40 | ecosystem: Environmental > Aquatic > Freshwater > Lake > Sediment | place: USA: Wyoming | collected...
TTAGTGCAGTTCCGATGGGGAACGGAGATAAAGTTTATGAATGTATAGTGAATGTTACCGGAACTGCCGCCAATACAAGTCTATTCCCTGCCATAGAAACTACTTATTGGGAAGAAGTTTCTCCTTCGGCAAGATTATGTCTTACCATAGACTACGATAATGAAGAGAACGATGAAGAATTAGTTTTAGCTTACATAAGCAAGGTTACGGACTATTCTATTTATCCTCCTTCTTTTATAAACGCCCTGGGATGGAGATTGGCAAAGGAATTATCTTTTATACGTACAGAAGGGCAGAATAAATTTAAGATTTGCGAAGACGAATATGAATTGGCATTAATGAAAGCCGAAGGGGTGAATCAATCGTTTGATTATCTTGAAAATGAGATCGGAAACACAGATTGGGAGAATGCGGGGAGATGAGAAGAGTAAAAAAGTTTATATTGGATTCCAACAATAACATGATCCTAAGAGGTGGTACGATAATTCAGGAACAGAAAGCATTCGAGAAAGCACAACCCAATGGGTATGCCAGTCTCGATGCGGGAGGAAAAGTTCCTATTGATCAAATGGCTTCCGGTACTCCCGATGGGACTAAATTTATCAGGGACGATAGGACGTTGGAAGTTCCCGCTGGTGGGACAGGTTATATATTTACAGGGAGATATGTAAGTGCGGCGGATAAAGTAATAGGGGATTTCAACAATGATGGAGCATGGCATGATTTGGATCTTTCAGCCATTGCACCCGAAGAGGCTAAGGTTTTATGTTTTAGGATTAGTTTCGCTAACGATGTTGTTGGTTCTACTGTTGCTTTCAGAAAGAATGGTGAAACCTACTCCAAGACTCCAGTAAATCTGGTTTTAGTAGCTACTATAGAACATCGTTGGATGATGGAGGTCGAGTGTGATTCAGGGAGAATTATCGAATATTTAATCACCGCAAATGTCTGGACATCACTCGAATTGGTCGTTGTGGGTTGGTGGAAATGAAAAGAACTCCCATCATAAATGGTGATTGATCGCATGGCAATTAGGGCTAAAAATACAATATTGATTAATGATTTTAGGGCAGGGGAATTAACTCCAGACTTGGATGCCCGTGTCGATCTCAAAGATTATTACCGAGGGTGTAAAATCCTTGAGAATGCCATGCCGATTATTGAGGGAGGAGTGGCAAGAGTACCAGGAACTTACTATGTGAGACCAGTCAAGACGGATGAAGGATGGTGTCTCCGTGTGACTAAAAGTGGGACTGGGACTGGAATCGTGACAAGTGATCTTATCCCGGGCATTAATTGTGGATCGGATTGCTATGTCTTCTTTGTTGATGGAATAACGGTCGTTCTCACAGCGACTCCTGATTCTGGAATGTCTTTCAAGGCGTGGTCAGGTGATGGAACGGGATTGGTGACACGATCAGTCCTTATGAATGGGAATAAGGTTGTGAATGCTGAATTCTCAGCATCTGTACCCGATTACCTTATTGGATGGTATAAAAACGATGATGGAAGTGGATTGTTTGTTAAGAACTATGCGACAGATGGGTTCTTAGGGGGAGGTTTATTACCTAATTTAGATATATTAGGAACTGATCCTGGAAGATACTGGACAGATGATCCTGGTTTTGGACATTCTCCTACTACAGAACCAGGTACAGATCCTATTGCATATGCATACAAAAGTTTTGATGAAAAACCAGTTTCAAATGATTCCTCCCTTGGAATGTTTATAAAAAGAACAGAATCGTGGGATGAGTGGGCAGCTGTTCCTCTCTTTTTAGGATTATTTGATGATTCAGACTATGGGTTTTCATTTTCTCAGTTAGATGTTTCAGATGACTACTTCATTGAAGCAGCTATGGAAAACGTAGTTCTCTCTGTTGCCTCAGAACTTAATCATTGGTATTTTCTTTTTATTGATGATAGTGGTTTATTTAATATAGTACAGGATGATGGTACTCTACTTACTTTCGGTGATATAGGATTAGCTGATATTTTAATATCTCAAATATATTTAGCCAGTCAATCGATGGGAGATACTATAATCTATAATAACATCAGAGTTCCTGTTTCAACATCTGGATATGGATACGAACCATGGACTTGGTGGTATGATCAATTGAGATCACGCTACGGAATGGCCGCAAGGTCAGGATGGTAATTGAATGCCAAACGTAACCCCCTTAATCAACAATTTTAACGGTGGGGGTTTGGGAGATGGCCGGTAGGTTTTATAAGATGCCTATTATGGTGAATAGAATGACAATTAGGGCAAAGAATTATCAAATTATTAATAGAATGATTGGTTGGATTATCATCTGCATGATGAATTCCAAGAATCTGTGGATATTTGTCATATCCGCAATCCGCACATCTTTCAAAAACAATTCCCCTTCTTTTAAGTGCTCTTTTAACTCCTTGGCGTGTTACAGATTCAAGACGAATCTTTTGAGATTCTTTTCTACATTCTTCACTACAAAATTTATACTTAACCCTTTCCATAAATTGTTTTTGGAGTGGTTTTCCACATTGAAAACAATTTTTTATCTCTGTGTGATACCAATGTGCACTTCGACATTTAGACGAGCAATATTTTGGTATTTTAATATTTCCTATTTTTTTAAAAACAAAGTGTTTCCCACAATAAGAACAAATAATTTCAATGTTCTCTATAATTACTTTATTCTTTTTAAAGAAAAAATCATGGCGACACATCAAGGAACAAAAACGTTTAAAACTCCAAGATTTAAAGGTTTCAAAAGGTTTTCCACATCCTTCGCAGATTTTCGTAATTCTTGCTCTTTTCTTACGTGGGATACCCTTTGTAGAAAGAACAAAACATTGTCTGGTACAAAATTTAACCTTTTGATAGTCGGCATTAAATTCTTTTTTGCAAGTTTCACAGATTTTTTTCATAATTTAATTATACCAGAATATTATTTATTGTCAAGAAAAAGATCGTTTAATTATTAAGTGTGGGGATAACTTATTGAAATGAGTAAAGTAACACCATTGATAAATTCGCTTTCGGGGGGTGAGATTAGCCCGAAAATTGACGCAAGATCGGACATATCCAAGTATTTTTCGGGATGTCGAACACTGGAGGGAATGATCCCTTTCGTGGAAGGGGGAGCCTCACGGGTTCCCGGGACATACTTCGCACACGAGGTAAAAGTGAGTAGCACAGCGACAAGAATAATACCATTCCATTTCTCCACCATTCAAGCGTATGCGATTGAATTTGGGAATCTTTATACCCGCTTCTATATGAACAATGGAATAATAATGGATGGTGCAGCGGTTTATGAGATTGCCAGCCCTTATCTTACGGCGGACCTATTCCAGTTGAAATTTGACCAATCCGCCGATGTCATGTATATAAAACATCCATCTTATCCAACAAAGAAACTTACCCGCACCGCCCACACATCTTGGACCCTTACTGATTTCGTAGGTAAAATCCAAAATGCCTTTACTATCACAGGGGCAACAAAAGCCAATCCCTGTGTTATTACGGCTACATTCACAGATACTGCCTGGGCCACCTCCACTGGGTATACGGTTGGGAATATCAGAGTCAACGGTATCAATCATTATTATTGTTTGGTCGCCCATACATCTGGAACATTTTCAACGGACTTGGCAAGTGGTTATTGGGCGCAAATGGATTTACCAGTTGCGGGTGACATTATGTACATCACCGGCGTAGTAGGAATGACACAAATTAATGATGTTTTTTTTACTGTAGGGACAGTGGTAGATGAAGCAGGAACAATTACCTTTCAATTAAGTGGGATTGATTCGGGTGCATATACGGCCTATGGAAGTGGAGGTACGGCACAAAAAACCATAGGGGGAACCGCTAATCATAGACCCTCATGTGGAGCATTTTTCGGACAGAGAATGTTACTCGCAGGCATGAATGACCATCCTCAGACTATCTTTGTCTCAGACGTGGCAGATTATGAAAACTTCACATTGGATGCAAATGATGACTCCGCCGGACTTGAATACAAATTGGAATCAGGGAAAGTTGATAGAATCAGATGGATGATAGGGGAAGATACTGTCTTGATAGGAACAACAGGGGGAGTGTGGAAATTTGATATTCCCACTACACCTACTACTGACCCACCGAATGCCAAAAAACATATCTATACTGGAGTCCAAAATATCCAACCTCAAGTGGTGGGGGACTTCATATTTTGGGTAACAAGATCAGGGTTGAGTGTTAGACAATTAACCTTCGATTTTGGGAAAGATAAGTATATCTCTCCAGATATGACAAGATTAGCTCGCCATATCACCCTCGGAACTTCGATGGGTAATTCTGGTATTTTGGAAATGGGATACCAGCAAGAACCCATGTCGATATTATGGGCAGTCAGGAATGATGGGCAACTTTTGGGATTCGTGTGCGACTTGGAAGAAAACGTATTTGCATGGTTCAGGGTAGTGACGGATGGACTATTTGAGTCTGTTGCCGTCATAAGTCAGGATGGGGAAGAAGATCAGGTTTGGGTAGTGGTAAATAGGACGATAAGTGATGAGACGGTAAGGTATGTTGAATATTTTATGCCTCACGAGTTCTTTTCAAATATTGAGGATTGTTTCTTTGTTCATTCTGGCCTCAGTTATGATGGTGGAGAACCGGCAGTAATAAGCACGATTTCTAAGGCAGCCGACGCATTGGCTACGGTTGCGGCCTGGCCTACCGATGGAGTTGAATTGGTGGATTTTGCTGCGGCTGGTTGGAACGACGACGGAGTTAAATGGAAATTCCTAAATGGCAATTTAGATCATACCAACAGCGACACAACCACCATTACTGCCACCCTTGGGGCTACAATTGTGGCCGGTCATGCTTATAAAGTCGTTTTGAAGGGAACAGGTGGAGGGGCCGCTTGTGCGTATACTCTTGGAGGAACGGCTGGGACCGCCATTCCCGCTTCTGGAGCCATTGCCATTACTGATTATATCACGGCTACAAATTCGGGGGCACTCGTGATTACTCCCGTTGCTGGTTCTACAGTGAGTTTTTCAAGTATCTCGGTTCAGGAATTAGACTATATCCTTGCCCATGATGATCTGATCAATATATCAGGTGTGGCGGGGCTAACTCAAGTTAACATAGGTAATACCACGGCTTATACCGTTAATGTTGTGAATATTGCTAATAGAACCTTCACATTTGGGTTCAATTCAAATGCGTATACGGCTGGGACGGGAGGAACGGTTAAGGTAGTGAAGAAAACCTTCGCAACCGATCTTCTCCACCTTGCGGGAGAATCGGTGGTTGCCCTTGTGGATGGGGTGGCCGATACCGGATTGGCGGCGGTAACTGGTGCGGGTGCGGTAACATTGCATTATTATGGGAATCAGACCCATATTGGTTTGCCTTATATTCCCATCGTGGAACCGATGAAACTCCACGCCGGTTCACAATTGGGGACTGCAAGGGGAAAAAAACAGAAGATAAATAAATTGACTGGATGTTTTTATGAAACCGGGGATGGTGTCAAGGCTGGGCCAGATGCCACTAATTTGAAGTTTATTAAGGAACTTACCGCAGGAGAGTTGAACACCAAAGATGTGCAATTTGAGTTTCCTGGAGATTGGAAGGATGAGGCGACCCTGTATATCACACAGACCAAACCGTTGCCAATGACGATATTGGCTTTAGTGCCTCATGTGAGCTTAAACGAATGAAGATAATTAAATTTAAATTCAGTAGTATCAAAAAATATAGGATAAGATTTACCAAGGAATACTTGAGGTTTTATGGATATTGAAATAATTCAATACGAACCGATTCATGCTCTTGATATCTTTGAAAGAAATATTAAAGAAAATGATGCTCAATTATCTCGATATCCGAATTGGGACGAAACTGTCAAGGGATGGAAGTTACATGGGCCAGCTTTCACATTAGTTGTTGACGACCAGATAGTTGGATGTGCAGGAGTAACCTTGAATAAACATATAGGAGAAGCGTGGACTCTTTTTTCTTCTTTATTCTACAAGCATTCAAGATTAGTTTACAAAACGATTAAGGAATATTTAAATAATATTGCTAAAGAACACCAATTAAAACGGATTCAAGCCTATGTCGATCCTATCAGGAGTCTTGAGGTCTGTGATCGGTTTTTAATTCATCTTGGGTTCAAACTTGAAACACCTGATGGGTTAGAGAATTTCGGCCCAGTAGGTCAAACCTTATATTTATATGGGAGAACTTATAAATGGATCCAGTAACTCTCGGATTGATTTCAATAGGCGTAGGTGCTCTCGGTTCAGGAATGTCTGCCTTTGGTCAATATCAATCAGGCCAGGCACAAAAGGGGGCCTATGATTATAATGCTCGAATTGCAGAACAAGAAGCTGGAGTAGCAAGGGCAGGCGCCGCAAGAGAAGAAGAAATCCATAGGACAAAATTAAAGAGATTGATGGGCACTCAAAAAGCCCTTTACGGTGCTGCTGGGGTTGATATTGCGAGTGGGAGTCCATTATTGACATTGATGAGTACGGCAGAAGAAGGCGAAAGAGAAGCCGAATATATTAGGTATGGTGGTGAAGTTTCGGCCACCGAGAAATTAAATGAGGCAAGACTTGCTCGGTATTATGGAAAACAGGCGAAAACAGCAGGAACAATCGGAGCAGGATCAACTTTCCTTACTGGATTAGGAAGTGCTGGTTTAAGTTATGCAAAGATGAAATAGGATTCTTAATGGCTATTAATCTTCCAAGATTTTATTCAACAAAAGAACTACCAGGGAAGTCTGGCCTTGTACCCATATCTCCTGGAATGGCAGCCAAACCTTATGAGGCATTGGCAGGGGCGGGACAGGACGTCGAGAGATTGGGGTTACACGCTGCCAATGTGTTTGATGTTCTTGCACAAAAAGAACGAGAAGCGATTAGGCAAACAAAGGCACTTGAATTAGGAGAATCGTTAGATAATGACTTTAATCAACTCACTGAAGAATTAGCCCCTTTGTCAGATTATGAAAAATTTGTACCTGAAATGGAGAAAAAGAAAAATGCAATTAAAGAAAAATATTTATCACAGGTAAATATTGATGGAACTCCAGATAGACCCTTAGCCCTTACTTACAAGAAAATATTTTCAGCAAAAGCCTCTAATTTTATGAATGATGTGAGAAGAAAAAAATTAACCATAATAACCGAAAGAGGCCAAAATGCACTTTTTAAAGATTTAGATAAAGACTTAGCTAAATATGCGATGGCAACCGATGAAGGCATAAAATTAAAAACAAAGAATGAATTTGAAATTAAAGTAGAGGCGGCAGTAGGTACATTATTGACGGCTGAACAGGCAAGGGGTCTTGTTAATTCATTTGAAACGAATGCCATTAAAAAAGAAAAAGATGTGATTGAAGAAAGAAAGGGTATTGTTAGACAAAAAATAATTCTTGATCCTATTCAGACTGAAATTGATTTAATAGGGGGCAAATACGATAATTTTCTAAAAACCCAAGATGCAAAAGCTGATATGTTAGAGCAGGTTAATCGTGCATCAAAAATCCAACTCAATGAAAATGAAAAAAAGATTAAAGAACAAAATGAACTAAATCATAAAAACGATAACCAAAAAATTGGCGATCTTTTTTTGGATAGAAAATTTAAGGAAGCCTACATATTGGTACGATCTTCACCCTGGGTAAACGGCCCAGAAAAGAAAGAATGGGATAATGCAATAACGGCAAAAATTAAACAACTTAAAGAACCAGATGAAGATGATCCAGCAGAATATTATAATATATTGCAGGATGTTTTGGGAGCAACTACCGAAAAAAAGTTTGAGATTGGAACAAAGATAGTTCAATCTGGTAGATTAAAAACACAAACCCAAAAAACGCTTATAAAAGATTTACTTGAAACAAAAGAAGATCAACAGATTTTTAATGATCCCTGGTTTAAGTTTTCCGAGAAGTCAATTAAGGAATCCCTTGGATGGACTGAAATGATGGGTTTCTTTAATCTTCAGAATCCCCAGGAGGCACAATCTTCTTATAGGGATGTAGTCCGTCAGTTAATTAATGACATTAAAAAAGATAATTTAAAAGGAGAAGAAATTGATAAAAGGGCAAGACAGTTAGTGTTGCCTCACCAAATGAAAGTTTGGAATATGTTGATGGGTGGTAAAAAAGAAGAACCTAAAAAGAAAGAACCTGGAAAATATAATGTGGGTCAGGTTTATACTGATGCACAAGGGAAGAAAGCTAAATATTTAGGTGCTGGTAAATGGGAAACGGTCAAATAATTACCGATTTTGAACCAGTTGAAGAAAAAGGCCAAATTATTACCGATTTTCAACCATTATCTACTGTTCCTATCGAAAAGGGACAGGCAGAAACATATTTAACCCAAGGCAAAGAAGGAGAGGGTTTATCCATTGTTGATAAGGTCATGGATTACCTTGGAATAAGAAAAACTCAACCTAAAACAACACCTATGCACATCGAAGCAATAGAGACAGGTAAACTTCCATATCAGATTAGGCAAGAAGTATTTGGTACTGGCGGCCAAGAAGAACTTAGGAAAGTATTTCAAAGAGGTTTAGCGGGTGCAACCTTTGGTATGACTGATTTAATAAGTAAAGCCTTAACGGGAGAAGTCGAAAGACCAGAAACAATAGCGGGAACGATAGGGGGTAGTTTGGCCGAATTATCAGGGTTTATTTTGGGTCCATATAAAGCAGCAAGCTTGATTACTGGATTTAAATATGCTCCAAAAGCAAAGGATTTATTTGAAGTTTCTAAAATGATGGCTAAAGGCGGTGCAACATTAGGCATTGCCTCCGGTATGTCAAATATCATTCCTTCCTTTCTTGAGAGTGAAACCTTGACAGAGGCAGGGTTAAAAATTGGAGAAAGTACGGCAATAATGGGCCTTGTGGGTGCTATATTTCCTACTCTTGAGATCATTCCTACAAAACCCCTCAGGATGGCTCTTGGTCTTGCTATAATGGATAAAATTCGTACAGGCACGGGTGAATGGTTCACGATAGATGATTTTATCGTTGGAATCACAAATGGTACGATTGACCGGAAAGAACTTGCCCTAAAATCCTATGATTATCTCTTGGATATGTATTTTATCGCCCATGTTCCATCAATGAAAAAACAAATAACTGGCCTAGAGCATAACAAGGCGATAAGAGAAATATCCAAAATGAATCCAGAAGAAATAGAGAAAGTGATAGTTGACCTTGAGAAAGAAGGCCTTATCCCTGGATCAGAGAAAAGAGAAAAATCAAGGGTTGATGACCAGATTATTGACCTTGTGGATATTATTGAGGGAATTAAAAAGCCCGAAGTGGAGGGCAAAGAAGCCAAACCTAAAGAAGAAATAATTCCTATCACCCCTAAAGAAACAACCAAAAAGTTTGAACTCGAAGCCGAAGAAAAGAAAATTATTGATAAAGGATTGGTTGAAGGTTTGACCAATGAAGAGATAAAAAAACTTGAATCTCTAAGGATTCAACAATTTGAGGAAGCCAAAAAAGAAGGGATTGAAGTTAAAGATGTAACAAGAAGTGATTTGGAGGATATGAGGGAAAAGCCTCCTACCGAACCCCTGCCAGAAGAAAAAGTCTCAAAAGAGGGCATGCCTGTAAGCGAGGGGATAGTTAAAAAGAGATATCCTGGGCTTGCCTATAATAAAGAACGTGAAATTGGTGGAATAGATGATTCATTAGAAGGTGCAATAAAAAATAAAGGTGTTGAGATAAAAGAGCAAAAAATAATAAAAGGAGGGGGGACAGATCAAGAAATTACAGAAATCGTTTATGATGATCAAGGCAAAACAAAATATGCGTACATTAGGAGAACTGGATGGCAAGATGCACTTTATGAAGATTCTGTTATCTCTGTTAAACAAATTCCTCCGGAACGCATTGACGAGGTGTTTGGTGAGGCCAAAAAGGCCATTGGAGAAGTATACAAAGAAGAGGTATCAACTGCAAAAGAATCTCTCAAGGAAGCATATAACTCTATTGACCCAATAAAAGCCAAAAATTCAGATTTTTTTGATTACTGGGTAAAACGTGCGATGGAGGGCGAAGATGCAATAAATTTAGAAGGGGTTATAAAACAATATGAATCATATACTGGTAAAAAATATTCAAAAGAGTCTATGCCTGTAAGCGAGAAAGGGGGAGAAAGGGTTGAAACCCT
>Ga0315294_10010412_pt1 | contig 10199 bp, 8 predicted proteins | sample YL17G13_40_MG_FD_203626 | JGI IMG/M metagenome (GOLD analysis project Ga0315294, IMG submission 203626) | Sediment microbial communities from Yellowstone Lake, YNP, Wyoming, USA - YL17G13_40 | ecosystem: Environmental > Aquatic > Freshwater > Lake > Sediment | place: USA: Wyoming | collected...
AGGAGTCGTATTTTATGTTCTGGAAGAACAGGTAGGCGTCCTCGAAATAGGAGACGTATTCGATTATGGTGTTCTTGCTTGTACTGAGTCCTAGGCTTTTTAGCTTGTTTGAGAGCTTCGTGTATGTGATTTCCTTCGCCGCCGATTCGAAGAGGAGGTTGGCCAGAAGCCTCAGCTTCTTCACCTCCTTCATGCCATGGCGTTCGACTATGTCCTTGAATATCATGGACTCGTAGTAGCCTTGGAGTATCGTGTCCCCCGGCGCCTGGCCGCTGACGACGGCGGGGTAGCCGCCGTTTGCGAGGTATTGCTCGTAGAGCTTCTTCAGCTCGAATCTTCCGCCGCTGTCGGAAATCGTCCTCAGGTCGTATGAGACGCCTTTCCATGAGAGGTATTCCTTGAAGCTTAGGGGGAACACTTCGTGGTTTATGACCCTTCCCCGGAGCTTCGTCGACACTTCCCTGGAAAGCAGCTTTGACGAGGAGCCTGTGACTATAAGTTTCACGTTCTTTTTTGTGTCGTAGATGCGCCTCACCCATGCGTCCCAGTCCGTGACGTTCTGGACCTCGTCCATGAATAGGTATAGGTTATGCCTCTGGTCCACGTCTGACAGCTCATAGAACGCGTCCATGAGCCGCTCGATATCCTCGGCTTGGGCTCCAATCAGCTTCTCATCCTCGAAGTTCAGGTACAGTATGTTGCCTGCTGGGACGCCCTTCCCTAGGAGGCCGTCCATCAGCTGGAAACACAGATACGTCTTGCCAGCCCTCCTGGGGCCGGAGATTGATGCGATGAAGTCCGACTCCAAATCCACGCTGATGTCCCGCTGCTTAAAGCTCGGAGGAACGAACTCCATCCATTGAACAACCACACGCTTATAGTCCATAACATATACCTCTACTGAACAAATTCAAGTGAATATGTATAGTATGTTGAACAAATAGCATAAATACGTTTAGTCATATGAATTTCGCCATTTTATGCCGTTTTTAACCCATTGAGGCATTTTAATAGGTCATTTACCGTCTTTTCCTCTTGAGGGTCGCCGGAGTATGTGACCGAAAGGACTGCAGATTGGTCCGCCAGGGCGGCTTGGCGGGCAGCGCCCAGGTAGCGGTCGCGGCCTTTCCAGGCGAGCGTCGCGGGTCTGGAGAGCATCCGGCCTTCCCGAACGCGGATGGTTTGTGGGGACGGGCTCTTTATGTCTCCGTAGACGATTGCCGCAGGCGGTGCGCCTTCGTATTCGGGGAGGCCCTGGGTCTCCGTGAAGTGCCTTATGCCGTGGAGGCGGAACGGGTCGGTGGTGGAATGCGATAGTGTCAGCATTTTTCTGGTCCCCGGATTAGCCATTTCCAAAGTGGCGTGAGCTTCACGCCGGCCTGGTCCGATTCGGCGTCGCGCGTGATGATGAGGAGTTCGGCTCCCTTGTGCTGCTTCGAGAACTCTATGAGCCCCTTCGTTTCGCGCGGGCCTACCTCATCGCCGTAGGTGACGTTGATGGCCTTTAGGGCTCCATCCGGGCTTTTAGCCACGAAGTCGACCTCGTTTTTCCCCTTCCAGAAGTTCACTTCACATCCCCTGCGCTTAAGCTCGAGGAAGACCGTGTTTTCCGCAAGCTTCCCCTCGTCCTTCGAGTGCCTGACAGCGGTCGCATTCCTCATCCCGTTGTCTATGAAGTAGACCTTCTTAGGCTTCTGCAACGCCAAGGACTCCTTGAGGGAATAGGAGAAATGGTTCACCTGGAAGACCAGGTAGGCCTGCTGGAGGAAATGGAGGTACTCCTTCATCGTGTTGATGTTGAGGTTTATCACCTTTGAGATTTTGTTGTAGCTGAAGGTCCCGGCCACGTTTGTCGACACGTATTTTGTCAGCTCCGCCAGCTTCGCGCTCTCCTTGATTCCCCTGGCCATGATGATGTCGCGGAAGAGGATGCTGTTGAAGTACTCCCTCAGGCGCTGCGAATTGATATCCGAATCCCTGTCCAACACTGCCTCCGGGAATCCCCCCACCTCCAGGTATCTGCCGAGATGATGCTTGATCTCCGTCTTCTGCGTGTCTTCGTCTTCCAATTTGAAGCCGACGAAGGAGAGGTACTCGCGGAAAGACAGGGGATATACCTCGTAGGGCAGCATCCTGCCTGTGAGCAGCTTGGAGAGGCTGTCCGAGAGCATCGACGTGTTTGAGCCTGTCACGAAGAACTTGACATCCCTGCCCTGCAGGTCATAGTGCGCCTTCACCCACTTCTCCCATCCCTTGACGTTCTGGATTTCGTCGAACAAGACGTATTGGCGCCCCGACGGGTTGTTCAGCTCCCGATACGAGTTGTATGCGGCATCCGGCGTCTTCGGAGAATTATCCTCCCCGGGGTCGTCGAAGTTGAAGTAGAATATGTTCGTCGGGTTCACGCCCGACTTTAGAAGGCTGCCGATAAGCTGGAAAAGCAGCGTAGATTTTCCGCACCTTCTGACCCCCGTCACCGCTACCATCTCTTTGGCAGAGATAAGCTTCGAGAGGGCGCCCAAATCCTCATCCCTCTCGATGCCAGATAAGGCGGCGGGCACAGTCCCCGATACCCACCATGGATTCCACTTTTTCAAGGTTTCCAAGCCCATGAAAGACTTTAGACAGGACGAGTTAATAAACCTTATATCCCAATTAAAGGTTTTTCCATTAAACCGTTCATCTAGACTAAAGGTTGGACTGCACCCTTGTAACTGGACGGGTAGATAAGCTTCGGTGAAATAACATAGATATGGGTTTCCCCCCATTAGCGAGTCAATAGGCCCTATATTTTTAAGGTCTTTATCCTTTTTAGCGTTTTTATATGTTGGTTGCGAATAAGCTATAAAGTGGCTTATTGTTACCTATATGAAAGCATCGGATATTTGGTTTAGGCTGGTTGCCGACAAGAAGAGGATGGTGTCGTCCGGAGAGTTGAGGCTGCTTTGTCGGGAGATTGGCAGGCAGTATAATCAGACTGTGAATTATTTGCAGCGTAGGGGGTATGTTGTCCGTGTTTTGAGGGGTTGGTTTTATGTTAAGTCTCCTGAGGAGGTGAAGCTTAAGGTTTTGAGGGAGAATTCGATGCAGCTCATCGTGGAGGCGTTGGAGAAGAAGGGTATTAAGAAGTGGTATTTCGCCCTTGAATCCGCCCTGAAACGGAATAACATGACTCACGAGTACTTCACCGTTGGGCAGGTTATTACCGATACCTACAAGACCCCCAGACCGGTATGGGTGGTGGACAGAAAATATACTTTTCTCAGGTGGAGTAGGAGTTTGCACGGCTTCGGCATTATCAAGAAAGGGAAGATACAATATTCTGACCCTGAGAAGACGGTCCTGGATTTGTGCTACCGCGGATATAACCTAAGAATGAATCCAACCAGCATCAGGGATATATTCGATGAATACAAGCCGGCTTTGAATCACAGGAAGGTTCGCGAATACCTTAAGCATTATCCTAAGAAGTTGTCTGGTATCTTGGAGGATGTTGTTTGAAAGAGTTCTTTGACGCATTGTATGGCATGAAGGCCGTTGAGAGGCGGGACCTGTTGGAGAAGGACTATCACCTCCACCGCATATTGGCTGAGATGAGCCAAGACCCGTGGATGAGCGAGCGTGTCGTATTCAAGGGCGGAACCTGCCTAATCAAAGCGTATCTGGGTTACTTCCGCTTCAGCGAAGACTTGGATTTCACATGGACCAATCAAAAGGAATGGGCTAAAAAGAGTCCATCAGCGATTAGGAAGGCGTGCAGCAAACACATAACCGACTTAGGCCAACATTTGGAGGAGATATGTGGAAGGCTTGGCTTGAAGTTCAAAAGCAGCAAAGAAGACAAAGCCGCAATGGAGATAGGTGGTGGGGGTAAGTTAGTCAGGTTTTACCCTAGGTTCACAAGCCAAATGGACGACTTGGACGTGAGGCTGAAAGTCGAGGTCAACTTCCTTGAAAAACTGCTTCATCCAATAAAACAGCTTCCGCTGAAGACCTATCTCGCAGAGCTTTCGGAAAAAGACGCCGAAGTCCTCGGTTTCAGGCATCCCCAGGACTACAAGGCATACACGCAGAAAGTGAAGTTCAACTGCTACAGCCCAGAAGAGATATACGCGGAAAAATGCAGGGCGGCATTGACTCGGCAGGCATTCAAGCTACGAGACTACATAGACATAATAGCACTGGAGGACAGATACGGATACCGCATACCCAAACACGCAGACGAGATAGCGGAAAAAACCGAATACATGCTGCAACTATATGAGAAATACAGGGAAAACATCCGACTGACGACCACACCCGCCGCCGACCAATTCAAAAGCGAAGAAAACAAGCTACTACTCAAACCACTGCCCCACAAAATCCAGATAGCCGAGGAGATACCCCGAATCAACAAACAACTCTCAAACATACCCCAGCTCAAAAAATACCTGGAAGGATAAAATCAGGAAGTGCGGAAACACCTTGTTGCACAACCTACGTTTTCAGGGTAGAATTATACAAGGTGTGCCCACAACTGAAACCAAAAAATTAATCTTGACGTTGAACCTAGCCGTGGTCAACGTCGGGTACGCCGCAGGTAACAATTAAAGGTTTTTCCATTAAACCTTTCATCCGGATTAAAGGCTTAAAAAAGGTCTTATTTGCTTGAGTTCAAGGGAATACCCTATGTTTCTGCGAAGCGGCGGATGCCGTGGAGGCGGAAGGGGTCCGGGGTTTTGGGTTCTAGAGCCATCATTTTGGTTGAGGAAAAGCGATTAGGCTTTCCGTTGGTCTATGATGGTTTTTTGTTGTCTGCTCCATTTTTTGTTCGGGGTTTTCTTTAGCCAGTCCACGTACAGGTCTATGAACTTGAGCCTATCCCTGAAGTTTTCATCTTTCTGGGCTCGGAGCTCCTCAAGGTCGATGTTTGGTGTTTTCATTCCGGGTACTCATTAGATGACGATTCAACGCCGAGTTATGTTATGAAGTCTTTCATTAATACTCTTTCCAACTTGGCCTTAAATAGGCGGTATAGGTGTTTGGCGTCCTCGATGTCCTTCAGAGGAAAAGTACGCGATTTAAGGGCTATAATTTGGATATACCCTTGGATCTATCCGGGAATTTTCTGTGCCGTTCAATAATCGGCCAGGTTCTTCTGGTCAAGTAGTCCTTTTGGCGGGTAGAATAGTCCGATTATCATCCATGTCCCAAATTTGAAATGCGTCCCTAATATGAAGTATAAATCTCGCCCCAACATGAAGTCGTAAAATCTTTCCTTGATTTTCTGCGCGACTATCTTGGAGTCGCTTTCCTGTTTCAGTATGTTTCTGACCAGTTCGTTTAGTTCCCAGTCGATTAGTATGATCTTATGCCCCTTGCAGTTTGGCTCATTATCGCATTTGAACTGATACCTCAATTCTATGGGCATTTTAACGTTCTCCCGCTTTTCCAAGAATTCCCCCGTCATAGAAAGATATGCCTGGTCGTCGTAGATTTTAGTGTCGTTGACTTTGAGGTCTATATCGCTTAGAACAGGTTTTATTACCCCCAGACTTGCATTTTCGGCATCCAGCTTTTCAATCGATGATAAAAGGGGCATTACCCTCCGTAGTGCATCACCATCGTCTAAGGGTGAGTTCAGGTTCGTATAACCGAGTACTTTCCTGCTTTCCTTTCTTTTATCGTTGTCAGGTTCGCCTAATTCAACTTCGATAATGTCCTTCTTCCTGAAGTCTATCAGCTTTTCCCCATAGACGAATTTAAATGGGTAGAGCCGCCTCCATTCGTCTTTCTCTGTTATTCCTGCAACGCAGACGTTATACCCATACTTGGTGCTCTCTTCAGGCGTTGCCCTTACGAATACGAGAATTTTTTCCTTGACCGTCATAAGTGCCCAACCTGAATGTTGTTTAATCCTAGATATTCGGCTATCACTCCGCGGTGGCACATGTTTTTGTCGTGTTCGAAACACATTAACGCTATCGTGTTTTTCCCACCAAGGGATACTATTTCCCCAAGTTCCTTTTTCTTTGCCTTCAATGATTCTTTGTATCCTTCGAAAAGTTTTTGGTAATCTTCCGGGGTTTCCAGGTTTTTTCGTAATTCGCCGTCTATCCCCAGTTCTGGGATATGCTTGTAGACGATTTCCACTCTGTTGAGGTATTCACTAAGCTTCTTTTGAGTAAAACTTAGGTTCATACTGAATGGATTTCTTCGTACATCTACGAGGACTTCCACCTCGCATCGTATAAGCGAATCTAGGAATGAGTCTATGTCTCTGCCTTCATAGCCGATTGTGAATATACCGGGGGAACTAGGGGTTCTTTTTATTTTGGAGTTTTCGCTTTTGACAGTGTATTCGGGGTACTTGCCATAAACATAACTCTTTATCTCATTGTCCGATTCGAATCTCTCCGCGGTTTTGGCTATCTTCTGCCGGACATTTGGATTCAACGAGGTCAAAACGTCCTTTGCCTTTTCAGTGGTTCTAGGTTTCTTTTCGTCTTCGTCAAGATAACCTTTCAGACGTAAGCCGTTGAGGTCAAAGTAGCTCATATTAGAAAATGGGCCGTATTTGTACGGGAAGAAATTGTAGAATTTCATATCCTCGTCAAGAGCCTCCTCCTTCTTGAGCAGAAACAAGTTTTTCTCAATCATCAGCCTCGAAGACTTCCCCCTAGCTGAAAGCTCATCAACAACGGCCAGCAAAGCCCTCTGCTTATACTGCAAGACATCCCCCGCCATAAACCCGTCCATCAAACGCTAATACGCCGTCTACGGCCTTAAAACCACTGCGAGCACCGGAAAAATGAATCATTTAACTGCCCCCTCAAGGGTAAGGTAATTCAGACCTTCCACAGTTATACTTTGAGTCCCTTCCTTAAAGTATTTGTCTGAGCCATAACCCCGTATCTATGCCTTGTGGAAACACTAGGTTTCTGGAAAAATCGGATCATAGTAGGATTATACAACACTGTGTTTCCAAAAACAATGCACAAAAATAGTTTTGACTTTACCCCTAGCCGGGGTGGACATCAGGTATGCCGTTGGTCTCAATTAAAGGTTTTTCTATTAAACCGTTCATCTAGATTAAAGGTCTTAAAAAGGATGTATTTGCCGGATATCAAGGTAATAGCCCTGTTTTAACAACCTCAGGATGGTTCATCGGAGGGCTAATTCTGAATGCCTCCTTGAGGCATCGACATCATATCTTCAGGCCCGGGGAGGCCTTCCGTCTCCCAGAAGTGCCGTATCCCGTGGAGGCGGAACGGGTCCTTGGTTACGCTGGCGATTTTGTCCATTTTTAATGGGTTTATGGCCTCAATGCCGGATTTCTTCTTTCCTCCCGATCTGGAATGTGAATATCTTCCCAACGGCCGTCGTCTTCGGGTATTCCCGAACGATTTTCAAGGTGTTGTTCTGGACCCATACGTCCAATGAGAGGTTGCTGCTGCCGCCTCCCTTCCCTGCAGCCCTGAGCTCCTGAACGAGGACGGAGAGGATTTTTTTCTCGTCAAGTCCGCCCAATTCCGGGCTGACGAGGAGTTTGACGCTCGTCACACCCCCCTCGTCCTCCTCCTCAAGTATCTGGTAGTCCGTCATCGAGCCGCCGAACCTGGCAGGCAGGACTTCTTCCACGATTCTAAGGATGTCGGAGTTCAGCATTGTCATGCCCTCCCCGGTCATCTTCTCGAAGCTGCGTATCGTGTGTATGTGTCCCAGGAAACCCAGCCGTTCCCAGCCGCACCCGCATCCCCTCCCTTCGAGGACGCCGGTGTCGCCCATCTCCACGTTCAACAGCACCTTCGAGGCCTTTGGCAGGAATGTCGTGACGAGGTTGGAGTCCACCTCGCACCCGATGCTCGCAACCTTCCGCCGGTGCTGGATGAGGGCTGTGCCGTCGGCGAGGATGTGCGTATCGTCCGGGACCTTCGGGCTGCCGCACCCGATGCTCATGTAACCTGCCTCCATCGATGAGTAGTTAGGTACCACCTTGGCGCCCGAACGCTCTATCTCGATTTTCTTGGCTTCTGTGACAGGCTCCCCTCCTATCAGGAAATAAGCCCCCCTGATGCTTTTCCCCTTCTCCCTTGCTATCTTCGCGGCCCTCAAGGCTGAACTGGGATAGGTTTTTACACAGAATTTCCTGTGCTTCTTGGACAGCTCTGCCAGAAAGTCTACCACCTTTTCGGTCTCGTCTAGGGGGACGTATTCCGGACGCGGAAAACGGACGCCCCTCGTCAAGCAAATTATACGGGTCGCGGCTTCCATGAGCTGGTCCCTCAAACGCCCCATCGGTTTGTTCGACAGCTGAAACGTCCAATCTACCTGGGAGAACCACCTCAGCGGCGCCTTCCCTAGTTTAATTTCCGACAGGACGATATACAGTCCCAGGCCGGCTGGAAACCAGACGACGCATGGCGCATCCTGGAGGCTGAAGACTTCGTATATTATCAGCGTATATGGCGCTGTCTCCTCTATGTGCTCGAAGTTGAAGAACACATGCGTGCCCCGGCTCCGCGTCCCACCGCTCCTTGAAAGGAATCCTGGACCTGAGACATTATCGAAATCGGATTCATTGAAACGGACGGTCAAGCCGTTCCGTTTGTAGTCTGCGCGGCCCTTGAACTCGTCCACCGTCAGGTAGATGCCTTTTTCCGCCAGGGACTTTAAGGCGCCTTCGATGCCCGCCTCCCTGACCAACGATTCGACATCCCTGTATCCGATGCCGCTGGCAGAAAGCATCTTTGCATAGGGGCCCTCCTCGTTTCCGTATACCCCTAGTTTTAAGAAGTCCAGGAAGAGCTGCTCCCGCATAGCAAGCCTTTTTATGATAATGTCGCGGCCTTCCTCGTAGGTTAACCTCTTTCCCAGAAACGCTCTCAAGCCCTTCAGGTAATGTATGAGCTTACCGATGTCGGGAGTCATCATAAACCGACCCTGTTAGTATATGTACGGAGGATTATCATTTTTCTGAGGCTATTTTTTTGTATATCGATGGCGCTTCAGGGGAGTAGACGACGTCGGAGTTTACGGTCTTGAATTCGCCGTCTTCGACTTCGGCGGATTCGTATGCCTTCTGCCAGGCCCTGAGCGTCTCCTGCAGGCCGACATTGGCGAATACGTCAAATGCCGAGGGTGTTGTTGAGAATAGGCTGTATGCTATTCTTCCCTGGGTTTCCACGTTTTTGAGCTGGCCCTGGTATTTCTGCCTCGTCTTCTTGTCCGTTTCCGGCGTGCTACTTAGTCGGGACTCCAGCTCACGCCTGCGTCCGCCCAAGAGGATCGGGAGGTCGTCCTCGGACAACCTCGCAAGGGAGACTTCAAGCGTCCTGGCAAAATCAGTCAATGCGGCCCTGTGGGCTGCGCCGAGATAGTAGTCGCGACCCTTCCAAGCCATTGTCGTCGGCTTGTGGAAACCCAACGCGTCCGAGGCGTCGTTGGCGACGGAGCCGTATCTGAGGCCTCCGCCCGCGCCGGAGACAAACAGTGTAGTGCCTAACCCTTCGGAGAAGACGAGGTTGCGGGCTATGGCGGTCGGCGCCATCTCAGGGTAGTGTTTTCCGAAGTCTTCAAGGCCGAACCTGTGCCCTGTTTCGCAGACCGGGCAGCGGCCCCTTATCTGGCCTTCATAAAGGGACATGGTGACTTTTCCCCCGCATCTGCAGTGGAGCCAGAAGGGGAAGTAGTAGTCTTCTGCGCTGCCCAGCTCATCAGCAAGCCCCCGTTTCCTTACTGAATCGTTGCATGCCGCCGCGAATTCCTCCGACTTTGCAGCCAGCTTCTGCGCCGCCTCCAGAAACAACCTTTCAGACTGCACGTCCTTGTACCTGAAGAAAAGGGCCTTGAGTCCCAAAAGCTCAGTGCAGACTCTGGCAAAGAAGTATGAGTTCAGGTCTGCGAATGACTCGGATTTGGCGTAGCACTCGTCGAACACGGAGACTAGTCTGTCAATGTTTGAGTTTATCGCCCTGACGTCAACACCCGCCCGCCTGGCGTTATGCTCGTATGCTGAGCGTATCTCCACAAGAAGCGTCTCGAATGCGGCCTTCCCGGGCTTGGGTAGGGTGTCGAAGCGTTTCCACCTGTCCTCTGCCTTGATTGTGAATCCGATTTTCCAGCATCCTTCCCTGTTGTGTTGTGGTATCTTGCTTTGGTACAAAAGCGACGCGGTGCTGAGGTTGTAGTCCGCGAAACCGAACACCGGTATGGAGTCG
>Ga0315294_10010414_pt1 | contig 10197 bp, 3 predicted proteins | sample YL17G13_40_MG_FD_203626 | JGI IMG/M metagenome (GOLD analysis project Ga0315294, IMG submission 203626) | Sediment microbial communities from Yellowstone Lake, YNP, Wyoming, USA - YL17G13_40 | ecosystem: Environmental > Aquatic > Freshwater > Lake > Sediment | place: USA: Wyoming | collected...
GAGGCACTTCTCGGGCACGTTATCCGGCCCCCACGGGTCGTGGGGCGTGCCTACCGACAGCGTGAGGTAGAAAGGCTTGTCCTTCCCGGCGTGTTTCCGGATGAAGTCGATGGCCATGTCGGTCTGGCCGTCCGGCTCGTAGCCCTCGAACGTGTGCTTCACGGGCTCGTCCATGTAGTAGAAGTTCTCGTAGTACCTATGGTTGAAGTTGTACGCCGCCCAGAACCCGTCCCAGCCGAGGCGGTACTTCTTGAACTCCGGCGGGATATGGGAGTTCTTCATGGCGTTGTGGTTGCCGCCCTCGTTGGCCCACAGGTGCCACTTGCCGATGTAGCCTGTCTCGTAACCGGACTCCGTCACCACGTGCCCGAGACACCGCTGGTTGGGGTTGATACGCAACTCGTTGATGGCCATACCCGTGCTCGAGGGGTACTTGCCCGTCAGCAGCGACGCCCGGTAGGCCGCGCAGACCGGCATGGAGGACACGCACTGCCGGAAACTGACGCTCTGTGAGGCGAGCCGGTCGATGTTGGGCGTCCTGGCCTTGGCGTCCCCGGCGTAGCCGAGGGACTGATATCGCAATTGATCAGCCAGGATGTAGATGACATTGGGCCTCTTGCCGGGCCGGCCGGACTCCGAGCCGCCCCCCGCAGCCCGAGACAGCCCGCAGGTCAGTCCCGCCGCAACGGCCGCCGTCTTCAGAAAGTCCCTGCGGGTGAAGCCGCTCTCTCGCGACATGCCAAACTCCTCATAGGCGGGACAACACCGTCACTTGGTGGGCGGCGACATCTTCACGGGGGCCTCGTCGACCCACACCGTCATCGCGCCCTTTTCTCTGTTTGCCCAGGCGTAGTACGGCACGGCGGTCAGCGCGACCGGGCGCTCTGCGTCGGCAAGTGCTTTGCGCCGGAGGACGGCCACGCCGCCCATTAGTCCCGCGCGATGCTCCACGCACAAGTCCGCCTCCCGTGGAAGGACCAGGCACAAGAGATCGTCCGAAGCGGGCACCAACAACTTCCTCACTAGGAACACCCGTGCGAGAGACGACTTCCAGCGACGGAACGCCCGCCGCCTGTCTCGATTCTATCTCTTCCCGCCGGCCGCACAAGCGACAGTTCGTCCGCATCTTTGAACAAGCTGCAAGAGAGGCTGCAAAGTAGTGTGTTCTCAGCCGTCCTGAGCGGTTTGGGCGAGCGGAGTGAGAGGGGCGCATCGCTCCGCGAAGGGGGCGGCGCGGCCCGTCCGGTCGAATTCACAAGGGATCCTTGCGCGCCATGTTCGACTGCCCGCTGGCCAACCACACTTCGCCGAGCAGCACGTTCTTGAACGCGAACCCGTTAGTCGAACCCTTGACGGTGAGCGTGACCGGCTTGCCGTCGGCCTTCAGCGGCGGCAGGTCCGCGCGCCAGGCGCCGTCGGCGACGGCCTTCGTGCCGACCGACTTGCCGGCCAACTCCACTGTCACGGGCTCGCCCGGGTCGGCCCGACCCCAGACGGCGATCGGGAGGTCCTGCTGGAGCACCATGTTGTCGCCGAAGATCCTGGCCGGCTGCACGGCGGCATCGGATGAGTTGGCCGCAACCAGGCACACGGCCACGAGCCACGGATAGACGCGAGTCATCATCAGAACTCCTTGCCGCGCGGCGGGCTACTTGCACAGCGTATTCATCGCCTCGCCGCAGCCGTAGCCGATGAGCGACAGGATCTTTGCGCTGCCAAGGCAATGATACCTGGCTGGCAGCCCATCTTGAAGGGTTTCTCCTCGGCCTGTTTGTCGTCGGCGCGCCGGGTCGGCTTGTACTTCAGGGATTCGCAGATCTCGCCGAAGATGTTCCGCAGGTGGCTGATGTCCCTCTGGATGGATCTCGGGGCCTGCTTGGCCTTGATGTGGGCGCAGAAAGCTTCGAGGATCACCGGCAGCGGAAGTCGGCCGACCTGAGGCAAGTTTCCCGTCGCCAGTTCGTATTCGAGTTTGCGGATCTTGTCGCGGGCGATTCGCTCGTTGAATTGGCCGCCGGCCTCGCTGCCGCACGCGGGCGTCACGGCCGCCGGAGGGGCCGTCCTCGCCTGGTTGCCGGGTGACGGGACGGCGGCCGTTCCGGGTGATCCGGGTACGCCGGTTGACGGGTACGTGGTGCCCGGCGTCCTGGATGGCGTGATCGTGTTGACGACCGACCCGCCGCCTGCGTCGAGAGGGTCGGGCCTCAGATGCGCGTGAGCCACCGCAGGATCCGGAACACCGTGCCGGCCAGCACGGCCGGGATAGGGATCGTGATTGCCCAGGACCCGAGGATGTGCCGGATCACCTAGCGTCGGCGTCGAGTGCCGCGCGAGTTCCTGGGCGACCCTGATATTCGCGCCGCTCGCCACCAGGCGGCTGATGTACGTGTGCCGCACGGGGTGGAAGTCTACGACATAGCCCGATTCGTCGCGGTCCGCGGTCCCGGCCGCGGCCAGGTTCTTCGGCAGCATCATCGACAGGTTCCACCGCGTGGGCACGTCGCACGCCGATAGCCCGCTCTTGTCCTGCATGAATCGGCACAGCGCGGCTTGGTCGAGTGCGATCTGCCGACAAAGGCGAGCGCGGCTGAAGCCGCAGGCATCGATGGCCCGCCGGATTTGGCGCAGTACGGGGTTCCCGGTAGGGACACCCCAGCGGCATGCTGCAAAAGAACAACGCACTTTTTTTCCGAAAGCCGTTTGCCCAACCGCAAAAAGTATGCTATTGTTGTCTCGGCAAGAGTGTCCGTGGGGGAGTAGGAGACGGCGGCCCCAGGGTCCGTCCCAAACTGCGCATGACGTTTCCTGTCCGGGCAAGGGGGCAGAACCTGATCGTTGAAGTCCTGTCTATGCGCCCGATCCATCCGCTGCCGGAAACGCTTGAGCCTCGCTAGCCGAGAGTGCGTTGCCTCTGCGAGCAACGGAGGCCGGGGAATCTGTCTGCGGGCAGGGCCGGGAGCTCTTGTCGCCGCTTGGTTCTTCCCTTTTCGGAGGAGCCGTTCGGGCCTTTGCTGCGGCGTGTCGTGCGCGACCCGGGCCAGATGAGGGGCATCGAGAGTTGGCGCTTCTCAGGACATTCTGGCGACACATCCTGTCGGCAGCCGGAACGGGCGGGGAGGATGCTCTTTCTTCTGCCGAGTCTTCGCGCCAGGTTCCCGAACTCGAGCCTCTTGAGCCTCGGCTCATGCTCGATGTTTCCCCGCACGGCCTTCCTGCCGCGTTCAAGCCCGGCCGGCCCCACGATCTTTCGCCAGTGTCGGCGGAGGTCGCACACGACCGCCGCGGGGTGCAGGGCCCCAACCCGGAGCAGGGGGCACAGGGCCGGCATCCGGCGGCCATCGATTGGGTCGCCAGCGCTCCTGCGCTTTCGGTCGGCGATCTGGTTGCGCCCCGCCAAGGTCTGCCGGCGCCGGTCGCCGACGGGGCCTCCGCCGGGCCTCGCCTCGACGGGTCAAATAAGAATCTCTCTAATACTATCACGCTTGGATCCGCCATTGCGGCAGAGGCCGTTGCGTCTCCTTTACTGGCTTCGAACGACGTCGGAGGTACGGGGCAGGAGTCCCTGGCGACTGCTGAGAATGCACAAGCCGACGCAAGCAGCATCCTGGTTGAATCGCTGCTGGCGGCGCGGCCGCCCCCGTCTTTCTCGGCGCTGCACGTTCATCTGAATCCCGACGCGCCCCTCATCCCCGATCCGGGAACGGCCCTGGTGGTCCCTGCGGCCTCCGACCTTACCGGAAGCGGGAGCGTCGAGGGCGCGCTGGTCAACTACGGGCTGGTCAGCCCGGGCAACTCCCCGGGGATCATCACCGTAGCGAGTTTCACCCAGGCGGCCGACCCTGACGGCGACGACAACCCGGCCCGGCTGCTGATCGAGATCGGCGGGCGGAAGGGCGCCGGGGTCAATCCCGGCGGCCATGACCAGGTGCGGGTCAGCGGGTCCGCCACGCTGGACGGCACGCTGGAGATCAGCCTGCTCGACGGGTTCGTCCCGAAGGTCGGCGACACCTTCGTCTTCATGACGTTCGGGTCGGTCACGGGCGACTTTGCCGACTTCACGGGCTTGAGCATCGCCGGGACCGACGGCCTGTACTTCGTCCCCGTCCTCGACCAGGCCAGCCATCAGTATTCCCTGACGGTCGCTCAACTGCCCGGGGGAGTAACGGTCGCGGTCAGTGCTCCCCTCACGTCCGACGACTTCTTTGAGTTCCTCGCCGGCAAGCGACCCGGCGCCTTCCTCGGCTTTGCCGGCAGCTTCACGGTGGCGGGGCAGGCGCTCAGCGGCGATTTCGTGGTGGAGAAGAACGCCGCGGGCGATTTTGAGATCGGGTCCCGGAACCTCGCGACCAACTTCGGCGCCATCGCCACGCTGAACAACGGGGCGGTGGCCTTCCTGCTGAAACCGGCCTCCTTTGCCGGCGCCGGGACCATCGACGTGTCGGTCTCGGCCGGTGACTTCACGCTGGCGGGCACGTTTGGTTTCGAGGTCAATGCGGGCAGTGTGGCCGTCCAGGGGGTGGTGACTGTCGACAACCTGGCCACCCCGCTTTCGGTCACGCTCAACGTTTCGGCCGGGCCGCTGGTCCGCGTGACCGTGCCGGACGCGGTCGCGACGCGCCTGAAGGCCGCCGGCGGCCTCTTCGGCGGCTCGTACACCCTCCGGCCGGCGCTCACGGCTGACTTGCAGCCCGTGGTCGTGGTGGCGGTCACGGGTTTGAGCGTGACGCTGGGCGACGGCGCCAGCGACCTGGTCAGCGTCACCGGCGGCTCGGGCCTCCTGCTGCTGACCACCCAGGGCCTGGCCGGGTCGGTGACCGCCAACATCCAATTGTCCGACAAGACGCTGGGCGTCGGAGCCGGCGGCACCTTCCGAATAGAGTTCAATGACACCGCCTCGGCGGTTTCCGAGACGGTCAACGTCGGCGGCACGGTGGTCAGCGTCGACCTGCCGGCCGGCGACTTCGTCCGCGTCAAGGGCACCGGCGTCACCCTGACGGTGCTGGGCCAGAGACTCAGCGGCAATTTTCTGGTCCAGAAAGACGGCGCCGGGATTCGCGTGGATGTGTCGAACGCGACCCTCGCTTTCAGCGATGGCGTGAAGGAACTCGTGCTGCTCGAGGGCGTGACGGCCAGCCTCACCCTGAAGACCGACAGCGTCTTCGGGCCCTGCCTCACCGGGCAACTGACCGGCAGTGCGAGGGTCAGCCTCCCCGGCGTCTCGGTGCTGGGGACCTACGCGATCAACCTGGACTCCAGGCCGGACACCGCAGGGCCTTACCTCGTCCATGACGGCGACGGCGTTGACTTCATCATCTATCAGAAGGACACCGCCGCGGCCGCGAAGTTCGACAAGATGACCGTCGAGGTCAGCGAAGACGGAAGCGTCTGGAAGACCGTCGCCCCCGTCAGCACCTCGGTGCGCGTGCCGGGAGACGCCGCGCACGACAGCGAGGCCCTGCGGCGAGGGTACGACCTCAACGGAACCGGCCTGGCGGCCGCACGGTTCATCCGCATCAAGGGGATTCCCGACGGCGGGTTCGAACTGGATGCCGTCGGAATCGTCCCGCGCACCGCCTGGCCCGAGTTGCTCCTGTTCCCGCCGCTGTCGTCCAAGGGCACCACCGTGGCCCTGGCCAGCAAGGCCGCGGGCGCCCCTGACGATGTCGTTGTCGATCTGGGGACGGACGGGGCCGTGATGTTCGGCCCAGCCGCCCCGCTCGTCAGCATGACGGCCGCCAGCGCCACCCTGGAGGTGCTGGGCCAGAAGGTGACCGGCACCTTTATCTTCCGGGAGAGCCGGACGGTCGCGGGCAATACCGTTGAACTGAGAGTATCCCAGGCCACGGCCCGGTTCGGGGCCGGCGCCGGCCTGGTCCAGGCGGCTCTGGCCAACGGCAGCGTCATCCTCACGAACAAGGGCGTGACCGCCTCGCTGACCGGGACGGTCACGGTGGCGGTGACCGGCGTCAGTCTTGACGGCAGTTTCGCGTTCCAACTGGATACGACCCAAGCCCAGCCCTACGTCCGCCTCAGCGGCACCGGGGTCAATCTGACTGTCGCTCGCCAGGTGCTCAGCGGCGACTTCGTCTTCGAGGGGGCCACCGATAGCGCCGGCAAGGCCGTGGTTCGGGCGGCGGTCGCCAACGCCGGCCTCGACCTCGCCGCCGACACGAGCAAGTTCCTTTCGGTCTCGGCCGCCCGCGGGGCGATGGTGGTGACCGGGTCGGGGCTGGCCGCGGTTATTGAAGGAGCGGTGGCCAGCCAGGTCGGGGACTTCAGCCTGACGGCGTCCAAGGGCCGCATCGAGATCAACACGGCGGGCGCCCCCGTCGATGAGACCATCGCGGTCGGCAGCGACTCGGTCCAGGTGAAGGTCGCCTCCGGGCCCTTCGTGCGTGTCGCCGTCTCTGGTGGGCAGGCGGCGCTGAAGCAGGCCCGGATTTCCGGCGACTTCACCTTCAGCCAGACCATACGCCAGGCCGATGGCGTGGTCCTGACGACCCAGTTCGCGATGGCCAACGTGGCGGTGACCCTGGGCGGCCAGGGCCTTCAGAACGGACAGGGCGCCTTCATTATCATGTCGGGCGGCGTCGCGGGCATCCTGACCGGCCAGGCCGCGATCGACACGGCCGGGGTGACCGTCGGCGGGACCCTGGGCTTCCGCGTCAACACGACGGGCGCCGACGTCGACCAGACGATCGAGTTGCCCGGTCGGCCGATCCACATCGTCCTGGCCAAGGACCTCCTGGAGTTCTTCGGGGCCGGCCTGAGTTTCAGCGTCGGGGACTTCATAACGGTTGAGGGAACGGTCACGCTGGCGGCAGGGGAGTTTGCCGGCACGGGCCTGACGCTCTTCCTGGGCCAAGGCCCGTTCCGCCTCGACGCCGGCACCGAGAACCCGGCCGCGGTGGGCGTGGTCCTTCGCAGCGCCCGAGTGGCAGTCATCCAGGGCTCCGGCGGCACCCTCGCTTTCATCGCGGCGGGCCAGGTCGAGTTCAAGGGCGTGGCGGGCGTGACGGCGAGCGGCACGGCCACCGTGCGGTACAACGACACCGGGGCCGCCCTGGCCGACCGCACCTTCGATTTCGGCACCCCCGATACCTCGGACGACCTGGTGCTGGGCTTCACCGACGCCGAGAAGAACCTGCGGAACTTCCAGGGCGACATCGACCTGGCCGTCTTCGACCAGACGCTCGAGGGCGCGTTCGCCTTCGACCGGGCCGAAACGGCAAGCGGCGGCTCGGCTGTCGTCGCCGGCCTCACCGGCGTGAGCCTGTCTCTGGGCGACGGCACCACGTCGTTCGTGAACGTTACCGACGGCCAGGGTGCGATCGTTCTGACCGGCGACGGTGTCGCCGGCACGTTGGGCGCGACCGTCGGCGTCACCGACGGGACCAACAACTTCGCCGCCGGGCTGACCGGCAACGTCGATTTCAACAACATGGGCGTGGCGGTCGAGCAGTCGGTCGCGGTCGGCGCCACTACTATAAATATTGATGTACCCGCCGGGCCGTTCCTGCGAGTTGAACTCGCGAACTGCAAACTCACGATCCTCGGCCAGGAGTTGTCGGGCGACTTCGTTTTCGAGGAGACGACGGCCGAGGGCGGCGGCCAGGTTGTGCGGGTCGAGATGCGCGGCGCCGCGCTGGCCTTCGGCAGCGGCGCGGGCGCCCTGGTCACGGTCAGGCAGGCCCAGGGCGAGTTCACGATCGACGACACCGGCGTCACGGGGTCGATCACCGGTGCGGTCGCCACCCTTGTGCCGGGCCTCTCCTTCGAGGCCAATTTCGGCGTGGCCGTCGACACGCGGGACGCCGATCCCCTGAAGCGATATATCCGGGCCAGCGCCACCGACGCCAGGCTGACGGTGGCCGGGCAGACGCTGAGCGGCGACTTCAAGTTCGAGGAAACCGGCGCCGCCGGTAGCCGGGTTGTCACGGTCACCGCCACCAACGCCGGCTTCCGCTTCGGCGACGGCACGAAGGATTATGTGACCGCCACGATCGCCAGCGCCACGCTCACCGTCACGAAGGATGGCGTGGCGGCCACCGTGACGCATGCGGCCCTGGCGGCGAACTTCCCCGGCCTGTCGCTTTCGGGCCTGGTGGACCTTGTGATCGACACCGCCGCGGACCCCGACGTCTTCTCGGCCTCCGGGACCAACGTCTCGCTGACCGTCGCCGGCCAGACGCTCAGCGGGAACTTCACGATCCGCGAGACCAAGGAAGCCGGCGACGACGGTACCCTGGGCACCGCCGACGACCGGGTGGTGGTGGCGATAGCGCTGGCCTCGGTCGGCCTGGTCATCCAGAACGACGATGGCAGCAAGCGATACGTCGACGTCCAGAACGTCACCGGCGCCGTGCGGTTGAGCGCGGAAGGCCTGGCCGGACAGTTGAGCGGCACCGCGACGCTCGGCATCACGGGTGTCGCGACGGTCGGGGCCAACCTGGCCGTGGCCATCAAGGTCAACACCAGCCCGGCGGCCGTGAGTGACAAGTTTGCCGTCGGCGGGAGCACGGTGACGCTGGACGTGCCGGCCGGCCCGTTCCTGCTCGTCGAGGCCACCGGCGCGGAAATCGTCATCGGCACCATCCACGTTACCGGCGATTTCTCCTTCCAGCAGGAACAACGGGACAACGGCGAAGGCGGCACGACCGCCGTGACCAGCGTGGCCCTCGCCAACCTGAACGTGACGATCGGCGGCCAGACGCTCGACAACGGGCGGGGCTTCTTCGTGATCACCGAGGACGGCGTGGCGGGGTCCGCCACGGGCACCGCGACGGTCGCCGCCGGCGGGTTCTCGGCCGGGGGCAACATCGGCCTGCGGATCAACAAGACCGGCCAGGAGATCGACGAGACCGTGACGCTCGCCGGCCGGACGATGCGAATCCAGTTCGGCCCGGGCGAGACGAACCTCTTCGAGTTCTTCGGCGCCGGCCTGAGCCTCAACATCGGCAATTCCGTCACCCTCGAGGGTGACATCGTGCTTTCCGACGCCGGCAACGGCTGGCAGGTCTTCGGCGCCACGAGTGCGGTGCTGTTCGTCGGCCAGGGCCCGCTGCGGCTGTACGAGGGGCGCGACGAGATCAACCCCAGCGCCAGCGGCCTGCTGATCAAGAACGCCCGGGTCGGCGTGGTCAAGAACGCCGCCGCCGGCACGTTCGCCATGGTGGCCGAGGGCGACATCGAAGTGGTGGGCATCGCGGGCGTAGCCTTCAGCGGAAAGGCCCGCGTCCGGTTCAACAACACCGGCATCGCCGTCAGCCGGACGATCTCCTTCACCACGGCCGGCGGCGGCACCGAGACGGCGGTTGTCAGTTTCGCCGACACGTCGGCGGTCCAGGTGGTCGAAGGCACGGCCCTCCAGTTGACGGTGGCGGGCCAGACCCTCGGCGGCGACTTTGCGTTCTCCAGGATGACCGTCGGCGGCGAGGACGTCCTCGTCGTGGCGTTCAGCAAGGTGCAGGTGGTGCTGGGCAGCGGCCTGGTGACCGTCAGCGAGGGCACGGGCACGTTCGTGCTGACCCGCGACGGGCTGGCGGGCACCGCGACCGGCACCATCTCGATCAGTTCCGGTTCCGGCGTCTCCCTGAGCGGCACCGTGGCCCTGGCGATCAACAGCACGGGCGTGGCCGTCAGCCGGTCTTTCACGATCGGCGCCACGCCGGTCTCGATCGCCCTGCCTGCCGGCCCGTTCGTCCGCGTGATCGCGGGCGACGCCTCGGTGGCGGGCGATGAGTTCGACCTGAGAGTGGCCGGCCAGACGCTGCACGGCGACTTCGCGTTTGAGTGCGGCAGACTGGCCGACGGGACCTCCGTTGTCACCGTCACCTTCGCGAACGTGCAGTTGGCGCTCTCTGACGGGTCCGGTCCGCGCGTGACGGTCAGCGCCGCCAAGGGCACCTTCCTCCTGACCTCCGCGGGCCTGGCGGGGCTGGCCCAGGGCACGGTATCGCTGACGGTCCCCGGCGTGTCGCTGGCGGGCGTCGTCGGCCTGGCGATCAACACGCGGACCACCGCCGTGGACGAAGAGGTCACCCTCGGCGGCACGAAGCAGCGCCTGCAACTCGCGGCCGGGAAGTTCGTGCGGATCGAGGCCACCGATGTGGACCTGACCGCAGGCGGGCAGACGCTCCGCGGCGATTTCGCCTTCGAGCAGACCACCGCGACCGATGGCAGCACGCGTGACATCGT